>Ga0233429_1000235_pt1 | contig 104609 bp, 99 predicted proteins | sample SI_118_April2016_3_FD_179879 | JGI IMG/M metagenome (GOLD analysis project Ga0233429, IMG submission 179879) | Seawater microbial communities from Saanich Inlet, British Columbia, Canada - SI_118_April2016_135_MG | ecosystem: Environmental > Aquatic > Marine > Inlet | place: Canada: British...
GCTTCGCCATCGATGCGCTGAGGCGCGGTTCGGCCCGGCGCATTACGGCGGTTATTCCGTATTTCGGATATGCCCGCCAGGACCGCAAATCAGGCCCCCGCACGCCGATCTCGGCGAAGCTGGTGGCCAACATGATCACCACGGCGGGTGCCGACAGGGTCCTGACCATGGACCTGCACGCCGGTCAGATTCAGGGCTTTTTCGACATTCCCGTCGACAACCTGTATGCCGCCCCGGTGCTGACCAAGGACATGGATAAAGCCTTCGATGGTGCCGATACGGTGGTGATTTCGCCCGACGTCGGTGGCGTTATTCGGGCGCGTTCCATCGCCAAGCGACTGAACACGGACCTTGCCATTATTGACAAGCGGCGCGAGAGGGCCGGGGTCTCGGAGGTCATGAACATCATCGGTGATGTCGATGGCCGCAAATGTATTCTGGTCGACGATATCGTCGATTCAGCCGGCACACTGTGCAATGCCGCTGTGGCGCTGAAGGAAAAGGGCGCAGCCTCGGTTTCGGCCTATGTCACCCACGGGGTGTTGTCTGGCGGCGCGGTGGCACGGGTGACGTCGTCGCCCATGGATGACCTTGTCATTACCGACAGCATCATGGCGACAGAGGCGGTTCGCGTGTCCCATAACATCAAGCAATTGACCATCGCACCCTTGATGGCCGAGGCGATCAAGCGAATCAGCGACGAAAGCTCTGTTTCCAGTTTGTTCGATTGATTGCTTAAACCCGCGATCAGCGTTTGACTGTCAGCCTTATACCCATTAAAAGACACGCCACTCCTTGGAATCCTTTGGTTTAAGCATGTGGTTTAAGCATGTGGTTGACCTGAATATTTCAAAACGCCGACACCCCTGGAGGCCGGCACTTACAGAGTTGTTTTTTTAGGAGAATACCAATGGCTCAAGCTTCTACGATGGGCGTTGAATTGCGCGAACGGGCAGGCAAGGGGGCAGCCCGTGCAACACGCAATTCAGGACGCGTCCCCGCCGTTATCTACGGCAACAAAAAAGACCCCGTTATGATTTCCCTCGATCCGGTCGAACTGACGCAGCAGCTGAAGGGCCCGGGCTTCTTTTCCCGTGTTTTCGAGCTTGATGCCGCTGGTGAAGCGCATCGCGTTCTGGCTCGTGATCTGCAACTGCACCCGGTGACGGACCGTCCCATGCATGTTGATTTCATGCGCTTCGGACCGAAGACTCGCCTCAACATTGATGTTGATGTGGTCTTCATAAACGAGGAAGAATCACCGGGTCTGAAGGGTGGCGGCGTTCTTAACATCGTTCGTCATACGATCGAGCTCAAATGCTCGCCGGATCACATCCCGGAAAGTCTGACCATCGACCTGACCGGCCTCGAAGTCGGCGACAGCGTCCATGCCAGTTCGCTTGATCTGCCGGGCGATGTCGAACTGATCATCACCGACCGTGACTTCACCATCGTTACCATTGCCGCGCCGACCATCAACATCGAGCCTGAGATTGAAGAAGTCGAAGGCGAAGAAGGCGAAGAAGGTGCCGAAGGCGAAGAGGGTGCCGAGGGCGAAGAGGGTTCCGAAGGCGAAGGCAAGTCCGAAGAAAAGTCGGACTAAACCGAACGAAGGGCGACCGTCATGCTGTTGCTTGTCGGACTGGGCAATCCCGGTGGGGATTACGCCAACAATCGCCACAACATCGGGTTTATGGCGGTGGACGAGATTGTCCGCCGCCATTCCTTTACCCCGTTCAAATCAAAATTTTCGGGCGAGCTATCGGAAGGCCGCATCGGCAACGACAAGGTGCTGGCCTTGAAGCCCATGACCTATATGAATGAATCCGGCCGTTCCGTCGGCGCGGCGGCATCGTTCTACAAGATCGAACCGGCCGATGTGCTGGTCATTCACGACGAGATTGATCTGGAGGCCGGTCGCATGCGCTGTAAAAGCGGCGGCGGCCACGCCGGTCATAATGGGTTGCGCTCCATTCACGCTCATATTGGTGATGCCTATCGCAGGCTGCGTCTGGGCGTCGGCCATCCCGGTGATCGGGGCCAGGTCAGCGACCATGTGTTGAAGGATTTCTCGAAGGCCGACAAGACCTGGCTTGAGCCCCTGCTGGACGGCATTGCCGACCATATTGGTTTGCTTGTCGACGGTGACGACGCCGGATTTTCCAACCGGGTCGCACTGGACCTGAATTCAAAGGATAACCACTGATGGGATTCAATTGCGGTATCGTCGGCCTGCCCAACGTCGGCAAGTCGACCCTGTTCAACGCCCTGACGGCGACGGCGGCGGCGGAAGCGGCGAACTTCCCGTTCTGCACCATCGAGCCCAATACGGGCCGAGTCGCCGTGCCCGATCAGCGCCTGGACACCATCGCCGCGATTGGTAAATCGGCCAACATCGTGCCGACGCAGCTTGAATTCGTCGACATCGCCGGTCTGGTGCGCGGCGCATCGAAAGGCGAGGGCCTTGGCAACCAGTTCCTTGCCAACATTCGCGAAGTCGACGCCATTATCCATGTGCTGCGCTGTTTCGAAGACGAAAACGTCACCCACGTCGAAGGCGGCATCGACCCTGTGCGCGACGCCGAAACGGTGGAAACCGAATTGATGCTGGCCGATCTGGATAGCATGGAGAAACGGGTCACCCCGCTGACCAAGAAGGCGCGCGGCAACGACAAGGACGCTAGCGCCCTGCTGGTTCTGGTCGAACGCGTGCTGGTCGAATTACGCGACGGCAAACCGGCGCGCACGCTGGATGTTTCCGACGATGACAAAAAGGCCTTCCAGGGTCTGCAACTGCTCAGCGCCAAGCCGGTCCTGTATGTGTGCAATGTCGAAGAAGACGCGGCCGCTACAGGCAATGATTTCTCGGCCAAGGTCGCCACAATGGCGGCAGACCAGGGTGCCGGGTCGGTCAATATCTCGGCCAAGATCGAAGAAGAGGTCGCCGCCCTGGACGATGAAGCTGACAAGGCGGAGTTTCTCGAGGCTCTGGGGCTGGAAGAAACCGGTCTGGCACGTGTCATTCGCGCCGGCTACGAGCTGCTGCACCTGATTACGTTCTTCACCGTCGGCCCGAAAGAGGCCCGCGCCTGGACCGTGCGCCGCCATTCGATGGCGCCCCAGGCCGCCGGTGTCATCCATACGGATTTCGAGAAAGGTTTCATCAAGGCCGAAACCATTGCCTATGACGATTTCGTCGGCAACGACGGAGAGCAAGGTGCCAAGGATGCCGGAAAAATGCGTCAGGAAGGCAAGACCTACGTTGTGCAGGACGGCGACATCATGCTGTTTCGGTTCAACGTGTGAGAGCCGTAGGGCAGTTCCGGGTTGTTTCGAATCACCCCTTGGTGATTCGTCAACCAAGGTAAAACTGCCCGATTAATGAATGTCGATCGGATTCACAGGGTTGCTCAAACCTGGAGAATAGGTTTAATCAACCCTGATCCGATCTGGCGGCGGGGTTTGACCCTTATCAAGGCACCGGTCAGGTCTTTCAGACAGCATTGCCCGTGAATGAGTAAAAGGAATCGCAAGTTGTTGCAGGGTTTGGGAAAACGAAGGTTGAAGAGCCGCATCGGCGCGTGGGCTGGTCTGGCCGCGTTTTCCATGCATCTGTTCCTTGCCGTTGCCCAGTTTGTGCCAACGAAGGCCGCCGCCGACGTGCCGTCCGGCATGCCGTCGTTCCTTGTTATCTGCATGGCCTATGGCACCGCCGGCGATGCCAATACCGATGACCATCAGGGCGGCGAGCATCCGTCGTGCCCGGTGTGTACGGCCGAGGTTCTGGCCGGTGGCCTGCTGCCGGTGGTCACAGTCGAGCTCGCCACAACGTCCCTGCCGGGGCGTGTTGAGCTGGTACAGCTTTACGAAGCGCCTGCGAGCGGAAAAGTCACCTCTTATAGCAATCCGCGCGCGCCGCCGTTCTTCGTCTAACGCTCCCTTAAACAAGTAAAACACACGTGCTTCCATCCATGTGCCGCGGCCATTGCCGTGACCGGACGGATGACGCGAACTCAACGAAGAACAGTAAATTTAGGATTCCAATAAAATGAACAAGCTCAACACATTCCTCGCCGCTATGATCGCGGTGTATGCCTTCTCTCCGATCTCGGCGAATGCCGGCGATATCATGGTTATGGAGCCATGGGCGCGGGCGTCATCAAAAATGGCGAAATCCGCCGCCGCCTTTTTGGTTATTCACAACAATGGCAAGCAGGCCGACACGTTGATTGCGGCTGAATCCGACATGTCCAAGCGCACCGAAGTTCACGAAAGCTACATGGAAAAGGACATCATGATGATGCGTCATGTGGACACTGTCGTCATTCCAGCCGGTGGTATGGCGACGCTGAAGCCCGGTGGTTATCATGTCATGTTCATGGGCTTGAAAAAGCCGCTGGATATGGGCACCACTTTTCCCCTGACCCTGGTTTTCGAGAAAGCCGGAAAGGTCACGGTCAACGTTAAGGTGCAGAAGGCAGGTGCCATGGGCGCCATGGGTTCAAAAGGTTCAATGGACCACTCGAAAATGAAGCACGCTCACTGATCATGCGATAACTCACCTGTCGGTTCGGCGGTTTGTCGGGCCGACAGGCGGAGTTCTCACTTAAGGAAACTGAATATGAAACGCCCAATACTTTATGTCCTGTTCGCCGTCGCGATACTGCTTTCGGCACTGGTCGCGAAAAATTATTTCGACAGCCCTAACAAGATCGCTTCCGGGCCGACCATCGGCGGCAGCTTCACGCTTGTCGATCACAACGCCAAGGCCGTTACCGACGCTGATTTCAAGGGCCGCAACATGCTGATTTTCTTTGGCTATACCTATTGCCCGGATGTTTGCCCGACGGCCATGCAGACGATTTCAGATGCCCTGGATATCCTTGGTGATCGCCCGGATATCGTGCCGGTGTTTGTATCTGTTGATACCAAGCGCGACACGCCCGAGGTGCTGAAATCCTATCTCGAGAATTTCCACCCCTCTATTGTCGGCATGACCGGCACACCCGAACAGGTGGTGGCGGCAGCCAAGGCCTATGGCGTCTATTACGCGATCGTCGAAGGGTCCTCAGGTGATCCGGACGATTACCTGATGAATCATTCCTCGATCACTTATCTGATGGGACCAGATGGCGCGTTCATCACGCATTTCTCGCACGGCACCCCGCCCGACCAGATGGCCGAGAAACTGGACCGGATGGCTAAATAATATCGCCCATGATGCGGATGATGCGTTCGCGAACTTGACTTGGGCGACGTTACTCTTGAAAATAGCATAAAGTTGTAACATTTAGTTACTCTGGCTTGTATAGACGTGGTCCGGGGGGGGGGCATGAGATATATTCTTGGGGCGTTGATGTCGGTTGCGCTGCTTAGCGGCTGTGTGACCACTTCGTTTTATACAAGCAAGAAACTGGCTCCTGAAACGAAACACATAGCCCTTGTGTCGCCAGATGTCGAGCTAAGCATCCTGAATGCGGGTGGCATGAATGAACCCCAGGCGGAATGGACAAAGCTTGCGGAAGAACATCTTTCCAACAGTATTCGCAAGAAACTCAAAACACTGAATGTGACGTTAGTTGATAACCAGACAACCAGGGAATTACAGGCGGGTGATTCCCAAGAAGTCCAACTGATCAAACTCCACCAGGCCGTCGGCTCGACCATTCTTGAGCATCAGTACAACCAGCCATTCCGGCTTCCCAGTAAAAAAGGCAAGTTTGAATGGACTTTGGGTAAGGATGTCAGATACCTGAAAGAAAAGTACGGTGCCGATTATGCTCTGTTTATATACGTACGTGACAGTTATACGAGTCCGGGACGTGCAACGGCCATCGTTGTCGCAGCTCTTTTTGGTGTTGGCATACAAGGCGGCGTCCAGATTGGCTTTGCCTCTTTAGTAGATTTGAATTCCGGAGATATCGTCTGGTTCAACAGGCTGGCTAGAACGTCTGGAGACCTGAGGACGGAAAAATCATCCAGAGAAACAGTCTCGCTGTTATTGAATAATTTTCCACAATGAGAGTTTTCCTTAAATGCGGTTGTTTTTGTTTTGCTGCGGTTGTCTTGACTGCATGCCAGATGAACAAGGCGGTATATGAACGCCCCTTGATCGATAACGATATTATTTTGAGTTCGGAATCAAAATCCTCAACGTCGGAATCTTATCCCTATTCAATTGCAAGCCTTCAACCCCAACAACGCCCTGACGTAAGTTCACTTGAAGCCGGATTATGGATGAGTGTGGAAAAGGCAGAAAAAAAATCTCAAACAGCGGGCAACAGGGTAACTGATAAAAAGCTCAACGATTATGTTCGCTCCATAGTTTGCCGTTTGGCCAAGGAATACTGCCAAGATATACGCATCTACATAATGCGCGTTCCAATGTTCAACGCTTCCATGTACCCGAATGGAATGATGCATATATGGACAGGGTTGCTGCTGCGTGCGCGCAATGAGGCTCAACTTGCAACGGTCCTGGGTCATGAAATTGGGCATTACCTGCGAAGGCATTCACTGCAACGTTTCAAGACTTACATGAATACAAGCAACTCGCTGATTTTCGCCCAAATGGCATTGGCCGTTGCGGGTGCGCCAGCCGTGGGCGATATTATGAATATCGTTGCGAGGGGCAGTTTGGCAGCCTTTAGTCGTGACCACGAACGCGAGGCAGATGGCTATGGTTTGTTGCTTCTTGCAAAGGGGGGGTACGACCCCTTTGAGGCCTCGAAGATATGGAAACGTTCTATCCGGGAAGCTAAGGCAGACAAAAAATATTCGTCGCCATCGATTTTCAATTCCACACATCCACAATCAGAAGAACGAATGAAGGTACTTAATGACCTTGCGGGTCGTGTCTGGACGGATGAAACCGTTACGACAGGACTGGATGAATACAAGTCAGTCATTTTGCCGCTTCGCGCCAGCTTTCTGCGTGATGAACTTGATCAGCGGAACTTCAGCAGTACGGAAGAATTGCTGGAAATTCTTATTGAGGACGGGGCAAATTTATCCGAACTGCATTTTTTCAAAGGAGAAATGTACCGCCTTCGCAGGAAAAAAGGTGATCTGGACAAGGCCCTGAATTCTTACCGGGAAAGCCTCGCTCTCGGCAACCCGCCGTCGGTAGTGCACCGTCAAATTGGTCTGGCCTTGAGGCGTCAGGGCGATGCGCAGGGAGCAAAGGATTCTTTAAAGAAGTATCTGGAATTAAATCCAGATGTCGAAGATGCAGGAGTGATCAGACAGATCATCGAGGAGTCTGAAGAATAATGAGAAATGGAATATTTATTATTCTTGTCGCAACGATATTGAGCAGTTGTGGTGGGTATAAACTGGTAAACAAAGGAAAAGAAATAGAGGTCGGGAATTCCATGTTCACGACCCCGTTTAATGACTGGAATAGCTCGAAAGACGGGGACGTTGTTCTATGGACGATGGACGGCCCCATGCTTCAGCAAATTATTTTTGTGAAAGGGGCTGAAGACGGTGACTACTTAATCCCTGTCCGGGTGAACGGGACACATACTCTGGACAAGAAAGTACCAAAATTTAAAAAAGATATGACGTCCATCGAAGTGGTGGAGCTGTTTGAATCGACTTTCAAACGGTTGGGCGCGCAGAATCTGGAAATCAGCAATGTTCGTCCTTATGAAGCCGCCAAGACGAAGGGGTTCCGTTTTGAGTTCGGATTTTTAACGAAGGACGGTTTGGCGAAAAGTGGTTCCACCTATGGAATCCTGAAGAACAAGCGCTTGTTCATGGTGATTTATTCTGGTGCAAATATTCATTATTACGACAAAGGCAAAGAGGATTTTGAGGGTATTGTTCGTTCCCTGCGCATTTTGTAACTAGCCACAAGATTCTTTGGTGTGTTACGGCTGAACCACCGGGTTTTTTCCGGCCTGCCATTTTACGATGCCGTCGGTGACGTTATAAATCTTGGAGTAACCCAGTTCGTTCGATAGCGCATTGGACAAATATCCGGTGCGGTTGCCGGTGCGGCAGATCAGGATCACCGGCTCGTCCTTTTTGACATAGGTCGCAAGGCCATCGAGGAAGTCGGGGCTCAGGCGACCGGTCGCGTTAAACGACATCAAAAGCTTGCTGCCCTTAACGACGCCGGTCTGTTTCCATTCTTCGGGGCGGCGGATGTCGACGATCTTGGTGCCCTTGGCCAGCAGGTCTTTCAGTTCATCGTTGTTGATGTTGGTGAACGGCGGTGGTGTGACGGCGATCAGCGCGACCTCGAACTTCAGGGTCGCGTTGGGCGGAATGATCCCGCCCGCGCCTTTTTTGCCGTATCCCAGTTCCGGCGGGATGATCAGCTCGCGCTTACCGCCGACCCGCATGCCCTGAACGCCCTGGTCCCAGCCGGGGATGACTTGTCCGCCACCCAGCGTGAAGCTGAAGGTCTTGCCCCGGTCGACGCTGGAATCAAACTTGGTGCCGTCGGTCAGCCATCCTGTGTAATGAACGTCGACGGTGGCGTACGGAGTCGCCACAACGCCGTCACCCTTGATGATGTCTTTGATCTTCAAGTCAACAGGGGCGGCGATTGCTGCGGTTGCGAGGCCGATTAACAGCGAGAATGAGAGGGCGAAAAGTCTTGCAGAGCGGGTCATTGATGGTCCTTGCGGCGGGTGGAATAAAAACAGCCGGGATTATAGGCAAATTTGCCGGTTCCGGTCGTGTCTTTTGTCGTCACAATCGCGTTATTCGTGCTAAAAGATGGGCCAACATATAAAGCCATACTTCAAGGGAGAGGTCATGTCACAACCGGGTACACCCGTCGTTATCGGCGTTATTGGCGGCAGCGGCGTATATGACATCGATGGGTTGGAAAACACCCGCTGGGAGAAGATTTCTTCCAGCTTTGGCGAACCATCTGACGAGTTGCTGTTTGGTGAACTTGACGGCCAGCAGATGGTGTTTTTGCCGCGTCACGGGCGCGGTCACCGGATTCCGCCCAGTGAATTGAACTTCCGCGCCAATATTGACGCCATGAAACGCGCCGGGGTGACGGAGATCATCTCGGTCAGCGCCTGTGGCTCGTTAAAAGAAGAACTGCCACCCGGACATTTCGTTATTGCCGACCAATTCATCGACCGCACCTTCGCGCGGGAAAAAAGCTTCTTTTCGACCGGACTTGTGGCGCACGTGGGGCTTGGTGATCCGGTTTGCGCGCGTCTTGGCGATGCGCTGGAAGATGCGATCAAGGAGCTGGATATACCGTACAGCCGAGGCGGCACGTATCTGTGCATGGAAGGCCCGCAATTTTCGACGCTGGCGGAATCAAATCTATATCGAAGCTGGGGCTGCGACGTGATTGGCATGACCAACATGCCGGAAGCCAAACTGGCGCGCGAGGCCGAGATTTGCTACGCCACCGTCGCCATGGTTACCGATTACGATTGCTGGCATACAGACCACGACCACGTCACCGTCGATGCCATTATCAAGGTGCTGATGGATAATTCCGAAAAGGGGCGCTCGCTGGTCAAACAGGCGGTACCGAAACTCGCCGGACGCACAGACACCTGTTCCGCCGGATGTCAGACGGCGTTGGAAACCGCCATCATCACCGCACCCGACGCACGCACCCCCGAAATGGTTGAAAAGCTGGATGCCGTCGCCGGACGGGTCCTGAAGGGATAAATCCATGATCGTTAACGGCAAACCGCAACGTACCATCTGGCTTGGCGACGACGGTGTGACCGTCGAGATCATCGACCAGACCCGACTGCCCCATGAATTTATCATCGTCGAAATGAAGACCATGGACGATGCGGCCACCGCCATATCCGACATGCTGGTGCGTGGCGCGCCGCTGATCGGGGCGACGGCGGCCTATGGCATGGCGCTGGCCATGAACAATGATTCGACAGATGACGGCCTGAAGAACGCCTATGACGTTTTGCTGGCGACACGCCCAACGGCGGTCAACCTGCGCTGGGCGCTGGATGATTTGCTGGCGCTTCTTGAGCCTTTGGACGCCGGCGAACGTGTCGCTGCGGCCTACACCCGCGCCGCCGAGATTGCCGACGAAGACGTCGAGATGTGCAGTTCGCTGGGCGAACACGGCCGCGGCATCATCGAGCAAATCTGGAACGACAAGGGCAAGCCGGATCGCATCAACGTGCTGACCCATTGCAACGCCGGTTGGCTGGCGACCGTCGACTGGGGCACCGCCATGGCACCGGTGTACAAGGCGCATGATGCTGGAATTCCGGTGCATGTATGGGTCGACGAAACACGGCCCCGCAATCAGGGTGCATCGCTGACGTGCTGGGAACTGGGCCAGCACGGCGTTCCCCATACCCTGATCGTAGACAATGTCGGTGGGCACCTGATGCAGCACGGCGAGGTCGATGTGGTTATCACCGGCACCGACCGGACAACGGCTGCGGGCGATGTGTGCAATAAAATCGGCACCTATTTGAAGGCACTGGCAGCGGCTGACAATAACGTGCCGTTCTTTGTTGCGCTGCCCGGCCCGACCATCGACTGGACCATTCTGGACGGCGTCGCCGATGTTCCCATCGAGCAGCGAGACCCCCAAGAAGTCACCCACCTGACCGGGCTTGGCAGCGATGGCGCGATTACCACCATTGCCATTGCACCGCCCGACAGCCCGGCGGCCAACTATGCCTTCGACGTTACCCCGGCGAGACTGGTCACCGGCCTGATTACCGAACGCGGCGTGGCCCAGGCATCCGAAGAGGGACTGGCCGCGCTGTATCCGGAACGCGTGCAATGAGCAATAAAAATGATACCGATAAACGCCTCCATTCACGCTATGCGATGGATGAAAAGGTGCTGGTCGATTTTGGCAAGGAAACTGTCGAGGGAACCAGCGAGGATATTTCCAACGGCGGCATTTCCATCAAATCGGAAACCCCCATTCCCAACGAGACGTTCGTCGAACTGCACATGGATTCCGTCGGCGATGTGGAAGGCCGCGTCGTGCGCAACTTCGATGGCGGGTTCGCCGTCGAGTTTGATTCACTCAGCAAGGAAAGCATCCATCTGGAAGACAAGTTGAAAAATATGTTCGCCCCGAAAGAGCCAGACGACGAGCGCGGCAAGATGGAAGAAAAATTCAAGAATATGTTTATCAACGACGGGGACGAGACATGAAAAACGGGTGGTCCGACAAGGAAGCCAAAAAATACATCGGGCGCTATGGGCGTGATGGTGTTGGCAAGGATCTGGCGCTGCGCGTTTACACGTCCCGGCTGTTGGGGCTTGAACCGCGACTGGTTCTGCACGGCGGCGGCAATACGTCGGTAAAGACCAGGATGGTGGACGTACAGGGAAACCGTACCGATGTGCTGTGCGTCAAGGGCAGCGGTTGGGATATGGGCGATATCGAACCGGCTGGTTTGCCCGCCGTTCGCTTGGAAAATCTGTGTGAACTGATCGCGCTCGATCGCTTAAGCGACGAAGACATGGTCAACGCCCAACGCGCCAATTTACTCGACAGCACCTCGCCGAACCCGTCGGTCGAAACCCTGTTGCATGCCTTCCTGCCGCACAAGTTCATCGACCACACCCATTCCAACGCCGTTCTGTCGCTGACCGATCAGCCCGATGGCGATGCGCTCTGCCGGAAAGTCTATGGCAAATCCATGGGCTACGTTCCCTACATCATGCCGGGGTTCGCGCTGGCGAAAAAAGCCGTCGAGGTTTTCCGGCAAGACCCCACGGTCGAGGGATTGATCTTGTTCAAGCATGGCATTTTCACCTTCGGCGACACCGCCAAGCAGGCCTACACCCGCATGATCGACAAGGTGACGCTGGCCGAAAAGCGCCTGAAGAAGGGCAAAAAGAGAGTCTTCGTCGGGGCCAAGCTGCCGAAGCGCACCGCCACAGCAGCCCAGGTCGCGCCGATCCTGCGCGGGCTTGTTGCTTTGCCGGGCAGTTCTGAGGGATCGTACAAGCGCATGGTGATGGATTTCCGCACCAGCAAGACCGTTCGCGCTTTCGTCGATGGCAAGGACGTGAAGCGTTACTCCCAACAGGGCACCGCGACGCCTGATCACGTTATTCGCACCAAGCAGAAGCCGCTGATCGTGCCAGCTCCGGTTGCCGATGATCTGGATGGATTTGCGCGGGGTGCGGCGCGTGCCTTGAAGGCGTATCAGAAATCCTATCACGCTTATTTCGAGCGCCAGAACAAGCGCCAAGAAACGCCGAAGACCGAACTGGACGCCATGCCACGGCTGATTTTGGTGCCGGGCCTGGGCCTGTTTGGCTTGGGCGCAAACGCCAAGGCCGCAGGAATTGCCGCCGATCTGGGCGAGACCAATGTCATGGTCATCACAGGCGCCGAGTCCATGAGTTCGTACAAGGTGATCGGCGAACGCGATTGTTTCGATCTTGAATACTGGTCGCTGGAACAGGCGAAGTTGGGCAAGGGTGCGGAAAAGCCGCTGGCCCGACAGGTTGCCGTGGTTACTGGTGGTGGATCGGGCATCGGGGCGGCCACCGCTCAGGCGTTTGCCGCTGTGGGTTGCGAAGTCGCCGTGCTGGACCGCGATATCAAGGCCGCCAAGACCGTGGCCGACAGCTTCGGCGGTCTCGCCATCGCCTGTGATGTGACCAATGCTCGTTCTATAAACGCCGCGCTGGACAAGGTGGCCGCGACCTATGGCGGTGTCGATATCGTGGTATCGAATGCTGGTGCCGCGTGGCAGGGACGCATCGGCGATGTGTCCGACAAGGTGCTGCGTCAAAGTTTCGAGCTCAATTTCTGGGGTCATCAGAATGTGGCGAAAAAAGCGACCCAGATCATGCGGGCTCAAGGCACTGGCGGGTGCTTGCTGTTCAACACGTCGAAACAGGCGATCAATCCGGGGCCCGATTTCGGCCCTTATGGTTTGCCGAAAGCAGCCACCTTGTTTTTGATGCGCCAGTACGCGGTTGACCACGGCAGCGATGGCATTCGGTCCAACGCCGTCAATGCCGACCGTATTCGCTCCAACCTGTTGACCAACGACATGATTGCCTCGCGCTCGAAGGCCCGTGGTTTGACCGAAAAAGATTACCTGTCGGGCAATCTGCTGGGCCGCGAAGTCACAGCCGAAGACGTGGCTAACTGTTTCGTCGATCTGGCGTGTGCGGAAAAAACCACAGCCTCGGTGGCCACCGTCGACGGCGGCAACATCGCGGCGGCGTTAAGGTAGATTAAGCCACCTGCCTGCGGCGATGGTTGGCCAGCCACAGCACCGCGACGATGACAATACCGACAGGGCCGATGGCGGCGATGTTGACGGCGTTCCAATCCAGATAATGCAGGATCGTGCCCGAGAACAGCGACGCCACCGCCACTGTGCCGAACACCAGAAAATTGTTCAGCGCCTGAACCTTGGCCCGTTCCGTTTCCTCGTAGGTTTCCGTCAGCAGGATTGAGCCGCCGATAAAGGTGAAGTTCCAGCCCAGCCCCAGCAGCACCAGCGAGACCCAGAAATGCTCAATGCTGATGCCCGCCAGCGACACCCCGGCTGATGCGGCCAGCAGGATGCCGCCGGTGAGTATCACCTTCAGCACGCCGAGGCGTCGGCACAAGTCCCCGGTAAAAAACGCCGGGCCATACATGGCGACGATATGCCACTGAATAACGAACGAGGCATCGTCGATAATGAAACCGCAGCCGATCATCGACAGCGGTGTCGCGGTCATCACCAGGCTCATCACGCCATAGCCGATCATACCGCTGATGACGGCGACAATCAGGGCCGGTTGGCGGGCCAGTTCGCCAAGCGGTCGTCCGCCACGTTGGCGATCTTCCAGTTTCAGCTGAGGAATATTAACCCGGGACAGCAACCCCATTGAAAGGATGGCAAGACCGATAACGGTGATGTACGAACCGACGAAGGCGACGTCTTGCATCATGTCGTGGGTCAGCTTGACCAGTTCCGGCCCGGCAAAGGCAGCGACGACACCGCCCGCCATGACCAGCGAGATGGCGCGGCTTCTGAAATCGGCGTGGGCGACGTCGGCGGCAGCAAAACGATAGTAAAGGGCGAAACCGCCGTACACGCCAATGATGAAGGTGCCGAAGCTGAACAGCCAGAAATTTTCCTGATAAATGGCGAACGATGCGACCGCCCCGCCGATGACACCGAACAGGGTGCCGAGCATGAAACCGGCCCGCCGCCCGATCCGCTTCATCAGCAACGAGGCCGGGATGGTGACCAGGGTCGAGGCGATGACGATGGTTGAAATGGGCAGGGTGGCGAGTGCTTTGTTAGCGGCCAGTTCGGCCCCGACCAGCCCGCTGAGGATGATCAGCATCGACTGGCTGGTCACATAGAACGCCTGGGCCACGGCCAGCACGATAACGTTGCGGCGGTCCCTTGAATGATCGTGCTCGGTGGTTGTCATTATATGTCGCGCATTTTGGTTTTCGCATCCTTCGGATGGCGCGTTCTCTGGAAGCCAGATTTAAAAGTGAACGAGGAGTCAGGTTTTCAAAGCCTGACTCCTGTTAACAAACTTGTTTTGACTTCCAGAGTCCCAAAAGCCTAGGGGCGAATAGCCCCGCCCGGCGACTGAGGGGCAGTATTAGTGAACGCGTGCCCAGATTTTCCGTTTCAGGGCATACATCAGCACCGTCAGGAAGAACAGGAACACCATGACCTTGACGCCCATGCGTTTACGCTCTTCCAGTTCCGGGCTTGCCGTCCACGTCAGGAACACCGAAACGTCTTTGGCGATCTGATCCTTGGTTGCCTTGGTACCGTCGGCGTATTCGACGCTGTCATCGTCGATTGGCGGCGGCATGGCGATCTGATTGCCGGGGAAGACACCGTTGTAGTACATGCCGTCGGCTAACTCGATGCCTTCGGGTGCTTCTTCGTGATAATCGGTCAGCACCGCGTACATATAGCTGGCGCCGCCCTTGCGGGCCTTGATCATCAAGGATAAGTCCGGCGGCAGGGCACCGTTGTTCGATGCTCGGGCCGCGTTGTCGTTGGCGTAGGGTGGAACGAAGCGGTCGGCAAGGATGGCCGGACGCATGAACATTTCGCCTTCGTCGTCGGGGCCGTCCTGGACCTCGTATTCCCCGGCCAGTTCCTTGGCTTCGGCTTCGGTGAAACCAATGTCCATCAGGTTGCGATAGGCAACCAGACGGGCCGAATGGCAACCGGCGCAGACTTCGAAGTAGACCTGGGTGCCACGTTTCAGCGCACCCCGGTCGAAGCTGCCGAAGATACCGTCAAAGGACCAATCCATTTTCGGGATAGGCCCGGCACCGGATGCATTTGCGGTGGCGGTCAGTCCGGTCATTACCAACCCTGCGGTAACGGCGGAGAAAAGGAGTTTCTTGAATGTCATGACTTATTCCTTCCCTTCGGCTTTAAGCACCGCTTCCGATATGGAATTCGGCACCGCGCGGGGTTTTTCCAGCTTGCCAAGCAGCGGGATGATGATGAGGAAATAGGCGAAGTAGAACGCCGTTGCTGCCTGTCCTAGCGGGACCAGGAAGCCTTCGGGCGGTTTCATGCCGACATAGCCCAAAATCAGGCAGTCGATGAAGAACAACCAGAAGAACTGCTTGAAGATCGGACGGAACTTGGCGCTGCGGACCTTCGAGCCGTCGAGCCACGGCAGGAACAACAGAACCAGGATCGATGCGAACATCGCAATGACGCCCAGAAGCTTGGCTGGCATAAAGAAGATGTCAAACGTGATCGCGCGCAGGATCGCGTAGAACGGCAGGAAGTACCATTCGGGCACGATGTGCGGCGGGGTCACCAGCGGGTTCGCCGGGATGTAGTTGTCAGGCTCGCCAAAGAAGTCAGGCGCGAAGAAGACAAAGCCCAGATAGAACATCATCAGCACACCGACGCCGAACAGATCCTTGATCGTGTAGTACGGGTGGAACGGGATGCTGTCGCCTTCGCTTTTCATTTCGACGCCCAGCGGGTTCGATGATTTAACCGTGTGCAGTGCCCACAGGTGAACCACGACCAGTGCAAAGATAATGAACGGCAACAGGTAATGCAGCGAGAAGAAGCGGTTTAGGGTCGGGTTATCGACCGAGAAGCCACCCCACAGCCAGTTGACGATCATCTCGCCAACCAGTGGTACGGCGGTGAACATGTTGGTGATGACGGTGGCGCCCCAGAAGCTCATCTGGCCCCAGGGAAGCACGTAGCCCATGAAGGCCGTTGCCATCATCGCCAGGATGATAAACACGCCGATCATCCACAGGATTTCGCGCGGTGCCTTGTAAGAACCGTAATACAGGCCGCGCAGCAAGTGGATGTAGACGATGATGAAGAACATCGATCCGCCATTCATATGCAGATAGCGCAACAGCCAGCCATAGTTGACGTCGCGCATGATGCGCTCGACGGAATCAAATGCCATCGATGTGTGCGGTGTGTACTGCATGGCCAGCACGATGCCGGTCATGATCATGATGACCAGAACGAACAGTGCCAGGGAGCCAAAGTTCCACCAGTAATTCAGGTTCTTCGGCGTCGGGTAATCGACGGCGCTGTCCTTCATCATGGTGAAGACGGGCAGGCGGACGTCAATCCATTGAACGAGAGGGTTTTTCCAGTTCGGCGTATGTGATGTGCTCATTTTTTATATGTCCTCAGCCGATGCGGATGTTGGTGTCATCAAGGAACGTGTAGCCCGGAACTTCCATGTTCTTCGGCGCCGGACCCTTGCGGATGCGCCCCGACGTATCGTAGTGCGATCCGTGGCACGGGCAGAACCAGCCGCCATACTCGCCTTTCGGCTCGCCGGTCTTCTGGCCCAGGGGGATGCAGCCCAGGTGCGTGCAAACGCCGACCATGATCAGCCATTCGGGTTTTTGTACCCGGGCTTCGTCGGTTTCGGGATCGGGCAGGGCAGCCGTGTCATCGGCTTCGGCCTCTTTGATTTCTTCTGCGCCACGGTGGCGAACAAAGACCGGCTTGCCGCGCCACACAACGGTGATCGACTGTCCGACTTCGATCGGGGACAGGTCGACCTCGGTCGACGACAGGGCCAGCACATCGGCGGCCGGGTTCATGCTGTCGACGAGCGGCCACATGGCCAGCCCGGTGCCGACGACACCAACGGTGGACGTCGCGATCAACAGAAAGTCGCGACGGTTTTCTTCGGCCTCGGCCGCAGGATTGGAACTGGTTGCATCAGTCATGGAATTGCCTCTGAATTGCCCGCTATTTGGGCGGTAAAGGGTTCTCTTTTTTTATAGGCTTTCCGCCGTATAAGGCGCTGTGGCGACAGGATATACTGCAAATTCCGCCAAAAAGCAAAGCCTAGATAAGGTGTTGCTAATTTAAGAATTTCTGGAGTTGACATGCGCCTTGCCCTTTACCAGCCCGATATCCCTCAAAACGCAGGCACACTGCTGCGTACAGCGGCCTGTCTGGCGATTTCCGTCGATGTGATCGAGCCATGTGGTTTCGTCTTTTCCGACAAACAATTTCGCCGTGCCGGCATGGATTACCTGAAAAACATGGATGTTGTCCGCCACGACTCATGGGCGGCATTTGGGGATTCGTCCGAACGCCGGGGGTCCAGGCTGGTGCTGCTGTCGACCAGGGCCCAGACGGTTTATACGGATTTCGCCTTTCAAAGCGGCGATATTCTGATGGTCGGGCGCGAAAGCGCAGGCGTTCCAGATGATGTGTTTGGTGCCACAGATGCCCAGGTGCGGGTGCCGATGGTGGATGGTGCACGGTCTTTGAATGTCGCCATTGCCGCGGCCATGGTGCTGGGGGAAGCGCTCAGGCAAACAAACTAGGTTTGTTTGCTTTTATGCTGCCCCTCAGTCGCCGGGCGGGGCTATTCGCCCCTTGGCTTTCGCCGAACGGTCGGCGGCCCGCAGTCGCGGGCTTGTAGAAAACCTGACTCCTGTAAAAATTAAAACCTGACTTCCAGAAGCCGCGCCGCGCAGCGCACCTAAAAAACAGTCATTCCCGCTCAGGCATTTATAATATTTTTCAGCTTCTCCAGACAGGCGTCGCGGTCGGCCTGAAAGTCGCCGTCCCGCCACCAGTCCTCGACTCCCTTTAACACCTCGCCGACACGCTCGCCCGGTTGCAGGCCCAAATCCAGTGCGTCGCTGCCCTTGACCGGCAATGTCTTGGGCTTCCAGTCGTCGATGATCTTGATCACGCCCAACCAGGCGTCGGTGCGTTTGGACGGGTGTCGCGGGTTTTCCGCCATTTCCCCGGCCCACGCCAGCAAGGCGCGGTCGCGCACGCTTTCGGCCCCGGTTTGTTGCAGGGCGGCGCGGATTTCTTTTTCAGAAGCCTCGGGACTGGCCGAAAAATCGTCGCGGGTCATGATGTTCAGGCGTTCGCGCTGATGGTTCGACAGGCGCAGGCGCTGCGCCAGTTCGCCGTGGCCGTCGGGGTCCACCTCGAGCAGGCTGGCCAGCCGTCGCAGGGTGTCGGGTGTAACCGTCTCGACCTTGATGGCGGTGGTTTCCATCCACGACATCATGCGCAGGCGGCCAAAATCGACCGCCTCGGGCAGGCAGTGTTCCAACACCCGCTCGCCGTTCATCAGCACGATGGTATCGGCCGGGTGCGGGGCATCCAGTATCCTCAGCAGCTCGTCGCGGACACGCTCTGATGACAGTTCCTTCAGCCGCGGTGCCAGCAGGCGACAGGCGGCCAGTGCGTCCTTGTCGGGCGGCGGATTGCCGAAGGTGGCGTAAAAACGGAAGTAACGCAGCAGCCTAAGAATATCTTCTTCGACGCGCTCGCGCGCCACGCCGACGAACCGCACCCAGCGGTTGCCCAGATCGTCCATGCCGCCGAGCAGGTCGAAAACATCGCCGTCGATATTGCTCGACAGGGTGTTGATGGTGAAATCGCGACGCTGGGCATCAATCAGCCAGTCTTCGGTGAAATCGACGGTGGCGTGGCGTCCATGGCTTTCGGTGTCAACGCGCAGGGTCGTTACTTCATAATGACGGGACCCGGCAACGACGGTGATGGTGCCATGGTCGATGCCCGTCGGGATCGCCTTGATGCCGGCCGTGGCCATCAGTTCCATCACCCGTTCAGGCGTTTCCGGGGTGGCGATGTCGACGTCGGTGACCGGTCGTTTCAAGATGCCGTCGCGCACACAGCCGCCGACGAACCGTGCCTCGTGACCATCGGCCATCAATGCCTTCATGACGGCAATGGTCTCAGGCGCGACCATCCAGTCTTGCGGATCCAGTTTGCCGATGGGGGTGTCGTGGGTGGCGCCCTGGGCCTTCATTGCCCGGCTTCCTTGCCCGGCGCGGGCTCTATATGGCCGGGGACGATTTTACCGTCCTTGGAATAGGGCGCTATGTATTCGCCTTCCGGGTCCATGCCGCCAAACATCACGGTTGCCACCAGGGCGGCCAGCATCAGCGCGAACCCGGCAACGATCAGTGCAAACCACGGCCCCTGGCTTAATGGTTCGGTGTCGTCGCCACGCCGCGCCGCCATTGTCGACCAGATCACATAGACCAGGGTCGGCAGCGCCAACGGCAATATATAGGTCAGAAGAATTCGCATCATTGTTCGCTCAGTACCTGATACAGGTTGAACAGCATACCGGCTGTTGCCCCCCAGATGAAATGTTCGCCGTACGGCATGGCATGAAAAGTTCGCTCATGGCCTTCGAAATCGCCGCTGTGACGCTGGTGGTTGGCGGCATCCAGAAAGAAAGCCAGCGGCACTTCGAATATTTCGGCGACCTCTGTCGGGTCCGGGCGCAGATCAAACGGCGGGGTGACGGTTGCGACCACAGGCGTCACGCAAAACCCGGTGCGGGTCTGGTAATCATCCAGGCGCCCGATAATGTCGATATGGCAGCGCGCCAGCCCGGTTTCTTCTTCGGTTTCGCGCAACGCCGTTTCTTCCGGCGTCTCGTCATGGGCTTCCATATGGCCACCGGGAAAGCTGATCTGACCCGGATGGTGGGCCAGATTTTCGGTGCGCCGGGTCAATAATATGGTGGTTTCGTGCGCGTGCTCAATCAACGCGACCAGCACCGCGGCGGGCACCAGTTCTTCATCAGAACGGGTGCCGGGGTTCAGGTCGTGATCACCGCGCGACGGCAGCCCGCCCGATGCCGGGCGGTGGTGGCGAATTTTTTCCTTATCAAAGGCATCTACCATGCGCGCTATTTTAGAGTGTTTCGACACATGTGTCCCAATCGGGTTCGGGGCCGAACCGGTTCGCCATGAAATCGACGAAGGCGCGAGTCTTGGCCGACAAGTGCCGGTTGTGGGGGTAGACGGCGTAGATGGACAAGTCGGTTTCCATGAACTCGGTCAAAACAGCTTCCAGACGGCCCGTGCGCAGGTCTTCGGCGACGATGAAGGTCGGGCTCAGAATGACGCCATGACCTTTCAGCCCCATGGCCCGGATGGCGTCGCCGTTGTTGGAGCGAAAGTCGCCGTTGATTTTTACCGGGATCGGATTGTCCGGCCCCTGGAACGACCATGTATTCCCCGTCGAGAGATATGCGTAGTTCAGGCAATTATGCTTCGTCAGGTCTGTTGGGCATGTGGGAATGCCATGGGTGCGCCAATAATCGGGTGTCGCGCAAACAACCTGACGAAACGGGGCCAGACGGCGGGCGATCATGCCTGAGTCGGGCAGACGCGCTATGCGAACGGCGACATCGAATCCCTCGTCAATCAGGTCGACAACGCGGTCGTTCAGGGTCATGTCAATGGTGATATCGGGATAATCTGCCATGAAGCTGGCCAGCGCCGGGGCGATGTGCAGGCTGCCGAACGACATCGGCACGTTGATTTTCAAGTGGCCCCGGGTTTCGTCGTGCAGGGAGCTGACTGCATTTTCGGCATCTTCGATGTCGGAGACGATGCGCGACGCCCGCTCGTAAAATACGGTTCCGGCTTCGGTTGCCGATAAACGGCGCGTTGTCCGGTTTAAAAGGCGCACGCCCAAACGGTTTTCCAGCTTGGCGACTTGTTTGCTGACCGCCGATTTGCTCATGCCCAGATCGCGGGCGGCGGCGGAGAACCCCCCGGTATCGACGACGCGGACAAAAACGCTGAGACCATTGAGGGTTTCCATGGGGCGGGCCTTATTTGCTGCTGTCTATTGTTTCGTTTAAGGAAACAATTATATTCATTTTCAGTATATTGTCGAATTATTATCACGGTCTTATCTTGTTCCCTGATATGAAATTAATCTCAACAGACAAGGAACAAGTCTTATGTCCAACGAAACCAAAATCTCTTATGCGGCGTTATTGCTGCGTCTTTCCCTCGGCACCATGTTCGTCGCCCACGGACTGCTGAAGGTGCTCGTTTTCACCCTGCCCGGAACCGTCGGGTTTTTCGAATCTATTGGATTTCCCGGATTTTTTGCTTATGTGGTGACTGCGGTCGAGATCGGCGGCGGGGCGATGCTGATCGCGGGCGTTTATGTGCGCCCTGTGGCGCTGGCGATGGTGCCGGTCTTGCTCGGGGCCTGGCAGGTACACGCCGGAAATGGATGGTTGTTCACAGCCCAAGGTGGCGGTTGGGAATATCCGGCATTTCTGACAATGGCGACAGTGGTTCTGGCGCTATTAGGCAAAGGCGCATATGCGTTACAGTTGCCGGTCCGTACCGCCACCGCACAATCCATATAGGATAGGAGCCAGTCATGATTGATGTTACTCCTCTGGAAGACCTGGGCCACGCTGATCACGGCTGGCTTGATGCGCGGCATCACTTCAGCTTTGCCAATTATTACGACCCGGACCGTATGGGCTTCGGTCCGCTCAGGGTCTGGAACGACGATGTCATCAAGCCCGGCAAGGGGTTCCCGATGCATCCCCACGCCGATATGGAGATCATCACCTATCTCCGCAAAGGCGAGATTTCCCACGAGGACAATCTGGGCAACAAGGGGGTGACTGTGGCCGGTGACGTGCAGGTGATGAGTGCCGGAACCGGTATTGTTCATTCGGAATACAATCGGGGCGAGGTCGACACCGAACTGTTCCAGATCTGGATCGAAACCGACCGCGCGGGCCACGAGCCGCGTTGGGATGCGAAAAAATTTCCAGATGCCGGACGCGGCGCGGTGCTCGAGCCGTTGGCATCAGGGCGCAAGGGCCATGATGATGCCCTGATGATCCATCAGGATGCGGCGTTGTTTGGTGCGACTCTGGAAGTCGGTGATAGCGTCACCCATACACTGGAGCCGGGCCGCAGGGCTTATGTCGTGGCGGTCGGCGGCGCCATCACGATAAACGGAACCGATGCCCCGGCGCGCGCCGGTGTCGCCGTATCAGACGAGACCGACATTGTCATCGTCGCCAAGGAACCCGGCGAAGTGGTGCTGCTGGATTTGCCCTAACCTGTGATCCGGGGCTAGACTACCTGAAGGGAAAACAATCACCGGGAACCGGACATGCCATTCGTTGAACGAAATGCTGACGGCAAGATCGTCGCCGTCTATGCAAGCGCCACGAAAGAAGGCCTGCATGAAATGCAGACCGATGATGTCGAGTTGATTGAATTCCTGGCCGAGGGTGACGCTGACGCCGAAGCCAAGAAGGACATGATCGAGTCCGATCTGGGCTTGGCCCGTGTTCTCGAGGATTTGATCGATCTGCTGATCGAAAAGGGAGCCTTCCGCTTCACCGACCTGCCCGACGCCGCCCAGCGCAAACTGCTGGCCCGGCGTGGACTGCGCAAGGAATTCGCCTATGTCGAAACCCTGTTCGGCAAACAGGACGACGACGACAGCGAATACGACGACTACGAAAACGACGACGAAGAAGGATTCTTGTAGGATTTTTTGCCCCTCAGTCGCCGGGCGGGGATCCTCGCCCCTTGGCTTTCGCCGAACGATCGGCGGCCCGCAGTCGCGGGCTTGAAAGAATAAATCTATTGTCTAAATTTTAAGTCAGACTTCCAGAGGCCGCGCCACGCAGTGCGACCACAAAACCTATTCTTCCTTTTTCCAGCGCAGAACAGGTGCGCGCGCCGCCGCCGTTTCATCAAGACGCCGACGTGGTGTCAGACGCGGCGCTTCAAGGAAATGATCCGCATTTCCAGATTTGGCCATGGCCGTCAGTCCTTTAAGCGCATGGATGTATTGGTCCAGCGTTTCCAGACTTTCTGATTCAGTGGGTTCCATCAGCAACGCGCCGTGGACGACCAGCGGGAAGTACATGGTCATCGGGTGGAAGCCTTCGTCGATCATCGCCTTGGCGAAATCCAGCGTCGTCACCCCGGTGTCTTTCAGAAAGCTGTCGTCGAACAGACATTCGTGCATGCACGGGCCATCGAATGACGGGCTTAAGGTGTCTTTCAGTTCGGCCAGCAGATAGTTGGCGTTCAGCACCGCGTCGGAACTGGCCTGACGCAGGCCATCTGAACCATGGCTCATCATGAAGGACAATGCCCGGATGAACATACCCATCTGGCCGTGGAAGCCCTTGATGCGACCGAAGGATTTTTCGCCTTCTCCGTCCTTGTGTTCGACCAAATCGAAGCCGTCGTCGCCATGGACAACAAACGGCAACGGCGCGAATGGCGCCAAGGGTTCCGATAGCACCACCGGCCCGGCACCCGGCCCACCGCCGCCGTGGGGCGTCGAGAAGGTCTTGTGCAGGTTGATGTGCATGCAATCGATGCCCAGATCGCCGGGCCTGATGCGGCCCATGATGGCGTTCAGGTTGGCCCCGTCGCAGTAGAAGAAGGCACCGGCGTCGTGCACCGCGTCGGCGATTTTAATAATGTCGGATTCGAACAGCCCGCAGGTGTTCGGGTTGGTCAGCATGATACCGGCGACATCGTCGTCCAGTTTGCTGAGGAAAGCATCCAGATCGACCCGACCGCGGTCATTGGCGGGGATGGAATCGACGGAATATCCGCACGCGGCGGCGGTCGCCGGGTTGGTGCCGTGGGCCGATTCCGGGACCAGTACGCGGGTCCGCTGTTCGCCTTCGCCGCGGTCTTCGATGGCCGCCTTGATCGCCATCATGCCACACAGTTCACCCTGTGCGCCCGCCGCCGGAGACATGGCGACAGCCGGCATGTTGCAGGTCACTTTCAGCCAGTGGGCACAGGCATCAATCAGTTCCAGCGCGCCTTGCGTGGTCGATGTCGGCTGCATGGGATGCAGGGATGCGAAGCCCGGCAGCCGGGCCATTTTCTCGTTCAGGCGCGGGTTGTGCTTCATCGTGCACGAGCCCAGCGGGTAGAAGCCGGAATCGATGCCGTAGTTTTTCTGACTGATGCGCGTGTAATGGCGCACGGTTTGCGGTTCCGACAGGTTCGGCAGGCCGATGGCGTCTTTGCGTTCGACACCGCCGAGATGGGTCTCGCTGGTCTGCGGTTCGCCCAGATCGACGCCGAGACGTCCCGGTGCGTCCTGTTCGAAAATCAGCGGCTGTTCCAGTTGCAGGCCGCGGTTGCCGGTGATGGTTTCAAGTTTATCGGTCATCTTATTGGCCCCCGCCCAAAATTTTGGACAAGGCCATGCTGAGGGCGTCCATGTCACTGTTTGTCGTCAGTTCGGTTGCCGCCACGATCAACAGATTTTCCACATCGCCGTTGCCGGGATACAGGCGCGAGGCGGGAACCCCGCCAAGAATACCCATGGCCGCCAGTTCCTCGACGACATCTGCCGCCGATTTGGTAAGGCGCAGGGTAAACTCGTTGAAGAAGCTGTCGTTGATGACCTCGACGCCATCGACATTTTCCAGCTTGCCCTTCAGGGTCACGGCATTGGCGTGATTGATGGCGGCCAGCTTTTTAAATCCGTCCTCGCCCAGCAGCGTCATGTGAATGGTGAAGGCCAATGCACACAGGCCCGAATTGGTGCAAATGTTGGACGTCGCCTTCTCGCGGCGGATGTGTTGTTCGCGGGTCGACAGGGTGAGCACAAAGCCGCGCTTGCCATCGACATCGTTGGTTTGTCCGCAAATACGGCCCGGCATCTGGCGCAGGTGTTTGTTGCGCACGGCAAACAGCCCGACCGTCGGGCCGCCATAATTGAGCGCGTTGCCGATGGACTGGCCTTCGGCGGCGATGATATCGGCACCCATGTCGCCGGGTGCGGTGATGGCGCCCAGTGAGACGACCTCTGTAACAACCGCAATCAGCAGGGCCCCGGCTTCGTGACAGGCATCAGCCAGCGGCGTTAGATCGCGCACGTTGCCAAAGAAATCCGGGTTCTGGACGACAACACAGGCAGTGTCACCGTCAATCATCGCGGCAAGGTCTTCATCGCCGCTCGGGCTTGGTGCGGCGGCGTCCAGCGTCATGCCGTGGTATCCGGCGATGCAGTCCGTCGCCTCGCGATAGTGAGGGTGCAGGCCGCCGGATAAAATCGCTTTTTTGCGTTTCACGACACGACCCGCCATCATCACCGCCTCTGCACACGCCGTCGCCCCGTCGTACATGGAGGCATTGGCGATTTCCATACCGGTCAACAGCGCCACCTGGGTCTGGAATTCAAACAGGTATTGCAGGGTGCCTTGCGAGACTTCCGGCTGATAGGGCGTGTAGGCGGTCAGGAACTCGCCGCGTTGAATCAACGCGTCCACACTGGCCGGAACATGGTGACGATAGGCACCCGCGCCCAGGAACGACGGTGCGTCCGCGGTGCTCAGGTTCTTTGCCGCCATCGCCGATATGGCGCGTTCGACCTCTATCTCGCCCATATGCGACGGCAGGTCGACAGGCGTGTCGAGCAGGGCCTCGGCAGGGACATCTGAATACAGGTCCTCTATTTTCTTGGCGCCGATGGTGCTGAGCATTTTCGCCCGATCATCATCGGTCAGCGGCAGATAGCGCATGTCAGGTTCCTAATTCTTACTCTAAACCGGCAACGTGATCGGCGTAGGCGGCGGCGTCCATCAGTTCATCCAGTTCCGATGCATCACCGATGGACATTTTGAAGATCCAGCCGTCGCCTTCGGCATTTGAGTTGATGGTCGCAGGCGCGTCTTCCAGCGTCGCGTTGCCTTCGCTGACTTCGCCGCTGATCGGTGCATAAATTTCCGATGCAGCCTTCACCGATTCGACGACGGCGACTTCGTCACCCTTGTCGACGGCTTTACCCGCGTCGGGAACTTCGACAAAAACCACATCGCCCAGTTGTTCCTGTGCGTAGTTGGTGATGCCGACGGTGGCGCTGTCGCCCTCAATCAGGACCCATTCGTGTTCTTTGGAATATTTCATGCTCATGTTCTTTCCCCTTTTATCCCTTGAAATAGTGATGTTCAGCAAACGGCATCTTGACCACCTTGCCCGGATTCGGCTTGCCCCGCACCATCAGGTCGACGGGTGTGTCGGCCTTGATGAATTCTGTTTTGACGTAGCCAATGGCGATGGGGCCGCCGACGGTCGGGCCGAACCCGCCGCTGGAAACCTCGCCAATAATGTTGCCGTCTTTATCGGCGACTTCTGTATGGGCGCGGGCCGGGGCTTTGCCATCGGGCAGGATGCCGACGCGCTTGCGCTTTACGCCATTTTCGATTTGTTCCTGAATGACGCTGGCACCGGGAAAGCCGCCCTCTGCGCGGCGACGTTTCGATATGGTCCAGATCAGTCCAGCCTCGATCGGTGTTGTCGTCTCGTCGATGTCGCTGCCGTACAGGCACAGCCCGGCTTCCAGCCTGAGGGAATCACGCGCGCCAAGACCGGCGGCCATGACTTCTTCTTCGCCCAATAGCAGTCGCGCCAGTGCCTCGGCCTGATCGGCGGGCACGGAAATCTCGTAACCGTCCTCGCCGGAATACCCGGACCGCGATACGACGCACGGAATATCGCCGATGGTCAGGGGCTGCGCCGTCATGAACGACATGGCCTGACAGTCCGGGGCGAAACGCCCCAGCACCTCGGCCGCCTTCGGCCCTTGTAAGGCCAGCAGCCCCAGGTCGGGCATGATTTCAAGTTGATTGCCGTCGCCCAGACCCGCCGCGATATGGGCGAAATCGGCGTCCTTGCAGGCGGCGTTGACGATGACGAACAGATTGTCGCCGCGCCGGGTCACCATCAAATCATCAAGGATGCCACCGTCATCGTTGGTCAACATGGTGTAGCGCATTTGCCCGTCGGCCAGTGCCGCCAGATCGCCGGGCACCATGCTTTCCAGTGCCCCGATAGGATTAGAGCCGGTGATCTCCGCCTGTCCCATGTGCGAGACGTCGAACAGTCCGCATTGTTCGCGGGTGTGGGTGTGTTCGGCAATGATGCCGGTGTACTGGACCGGCATGTCGTAGCCTGCAAAACCGACCATCTTGGCTCCCAGCTCGCGGTGCAGGGCATCAAGAGGGGTGTGTTTCAGGTCTTCACTTGAATGTTCAGTCATTTATCTGGTTCTCCGACAGTAAGTTGCACCCGACCGAAAACCTCGGTCGCTCGAGTGCCCCCTCTGTCTTTGAACCTGAAAGATTCCCCGGCCCCGCCAAATGGCGTTTTCTGGTGGCCGGGTTTCATCTTCGGTGAGGGCGCGGCTTGTTAATTATGCCACGACCCTACTTTCCAGAGTCCCTTCACCATCTGCGGTCCGGTTGCCTGAGAGTTTCCGGGGCGGTTGCTCCTTCGGCGTCGACTGCGTTATCACCCGGCTTCTGGCCCGGCGGACGGTCGAACTCTCCCGCAGTGGTCTACTTGGGTAAACCCTTATTACGAGTCCATTCTAGAGGTAGAAAAAGTCAGGTCAAGTTTATGCTGCCCCTATTTGGCGCGCTGCGCGGCGCAGCCTCTGGAAGCCAAGTTATAATTTTTACAGGTGTCCGGTTTTCTACAAGCCCGCGACTGCGGGCCGCCGAACGGTCGGCGAAAGCCAAGGGGCGAGGAGCCCAGCCCGGCGACTGAGGGGCATTTAACGACTGCGATTGTAGTCTAGCTCTTCGCGCGACAACTGAAAGCCGACAAAGACCCGAAAGTCATCGCCGCCCTGCCAGTCGGTCACAGGAATCGTCAATTCAATCGGCTTGTCCTTGTCGGTCATGACGGTCCGGTTTGTCCAGAATTCTGATTTGAATGGCAGTCTTTGTTCGGAAATCGGGTTGCTGGCGGCATCGGTCAGCACGACGAAGTATTCAAACGTCAGTTGGCTGTCGTGATTGGCGGGGCCACGGGTAAACTCGAAGCGGGGGCGGACCTTCATCTCGATGGTGCCCTCGCCAGTGTCTTCATCAACGTCGATTGAACACGAGCCGGTGATGCCGATGATCTTGCCGTTGAAATTTACGTCAATCAGGTCGCGCCCGGTCCCGTCCTTGAACCGGGTCAGGGTCTGGGCTTCCGGCAGTGTCGCCGCCGCCGGACACTTCTTGATGACAATGTCGTCGGGGTTGGCGCAGCCGCCGAGAACCACCGCCGTCATCAACAGCAAAGAGGCGGTATAGGAGGCTTTCTTGGCGATAACGGGGGCATCCATGTAACGAAGGTTCCTAAGTCTTGGATTGCATCAGTGGTTAAGGAAAACTAGGCACGAATGGGGCCAATGTCATTACTTTTTGCCAGTCCCCGGCATTACTGTTTGCCAGCGACGGGTTTGATGGCGTCCGACAGGTCGACATGGCTCGACGCCAGATGCGCCAGGGCGCGCGCCCGGGCCCAAGGGTTGGTGATGTCGGCGGTGATGCCCAGCGCCCGGTGAAACGATGCCCAGGCGGCGGTGGCGTTGCCTTCGTCCAGGTGCTCGAGCGCCAGATCGGTGAACATCCAGGCCCGGGTCAAAGCGCTTTTGACCTCGCCAGTTGCCCGTTCGGCCAGGGTTTCCGTGTCGTCGGAACCGGGGCCGTCACCGGCCCGGCGCTGGGCGGCAGCGATGGACCACAATCGATGGGATCGCAGCTTGTCATCGACGATGCCCCCGGCCAGTTCGATGGCGGTCTCAAACGCATCGGCATCGCCCGCCTCGCCGATTTCCGTCAGCGCTGCGGCGATTCGGTCATGAGCATAGGCGCGCGCATAGGGCAGCTTGATTTGTTCAGACGATTCAATTGCTTTCAAGACGGTCTCGTGGGCTTCTTCGATTTCATCGGCCTCAACCTGGGCGATGGCGATGCGGGCCAGCACGACGGCCCGATACCGGACCGCCTGTATGGCTTCGGCCGTGCTGACGGCGTGTTTCAGGTCTCCGGCCTTGGCCTGTGCCTTGGCGGCTGATACCAGCACCGGGGTTTGTTCGGACGCCTCAGACAGGTCCTTGATGATTTCCAGCGCGGCATCGGGCAGGCCCATGTCGGCGAGTGCCCCGGCGACATGCCTGAGGGCAACAGCACGATTGTCTCCGCTATTGGCTTCGGCAAAGGCGCGGGCTTTTTTCAGCTCGGCCTCGGCCTCGGGCTGCTTGTCGGCTTTCGATAAAATAACCACGGCCCTGAGCCTGAGCGCGAGCCGCCTGAGGGGATCGTCGATGTCGGCGAGACCATCGAGGATGCGCCCGGCGGTGGCAGCGGCCCCGTCAAGGTCTCGGCCCTCGACCTGAATGGCGGCGATGGCAGCCAAGGCTTCCGATTGTTTGATGGCATCGGGGATAATGTCGGCGGCGGCCAGAGCCTCTGCCGGGCGACCGGTTTCTGCCTGGGCCTCGGCAATGTCGCGCAGCGCCACCATAATCAGCCGGGCATCGCCAATCAGACGGACGCTGCCGATGGCCGCCTTGACCAGACCGGCCTTGGCCTGGGCGCTGAGGATTTCACCAAAGGCCCAATCCCGGTGTTCGCGCTTGTGGATGGCCTTGGCGCTTTCCACCGCTTCGGTGAGCAGGCATTCAGGATTGGGCATGCGGAAACATTCCGATGGGTCACGCGATGCCTGGGCGGCCTCGGATTTATTGCCGGTCAGGATGTCGCGGGTCTCCGGCTGCGCCATCAGCGCCTTGCGTGCCGCACTGATATTGGCTAGGCGTTTTTCGTGCAACTGATCGAGCAGCGAGCGGACCTTGACGCTGGTTTCGATGTGGATGGCGAGTTCAGCGCTGACGATGCCGTCAACGGACTGGTTCTCGCGCTTCTGATAGGTCTCGATGGCGTCGATGGTAATCGGCCCGGCGATGCCGTCGATGGACCCTTTGTAGTATCCGGCCTTGGCCAAGGCCTTTTGCACGCGGACCACCAACGGATTTGACAGGTGCTGGTCAAGCTGCCCATCGGTGACGGTTGTTGGCACGTCGGGCGGCCTCGCCGCTTCGCCGCCTGTCGGCGAGATGACGATAAAAGGTGCAATCAACAACAGAAGGAAAAGTTTTCTCATTTGTTGTTATCCTAGCACCAACGGTGTGATTCCGTTATCAGTGCGTTTGGGAAATGTATCAATCAGGGGATGCCCCATGGCTGTTTACACGGAAGTATCGGACGACGATCTGACGGCCTTTGTCGCCGGATATGATATTGGCGCGCCCCGTTCGTGCAAGGGCATCGCCGAAGGGGTCGAAAACTCCAACTTTCTGCTGACCACCGAAACCGGCTCATTCATCCTGACGCTCTATGAAAAGCGGGTGAATACCGACGACCTGCCGTTCTTTTTGGGTCTGTTGGCGCATCTGGCTGACAAGGACGTGCCGTGCCCGACGCCGCTGGCCAACGCCACCAACGAGATATTGGGACGTTTAAGCGATCGTCCCGCCGCCATTGTCAGTTTCCTCGATGGCATGTGGCCGCGCCGCCCGACGCCGGAACATTGCGCCGAACTGGGCCGCGCCATCGCCCACATGCATCTGGCCGGGGCTGATTTCGAGATGTCGCGGGCCAACAATCTTTCCGTCGGCCAATGGCGGGGGTTGCTGGATCAGTCCCGCGATCGATCTGATGAGGTCAAGCCGGGACTGGCGGCTTTTCTGGACGAAGAACTGTCGGCGCTGGAAGCCGACTGGCCCGCGGCTGGCGGGTTGCCATCTGGTGTTATCCATGGCGACCTGTTTCCCGACAATGTGTTCTTTCAGGACGGCAAACTGTCCGGGCTGATCGATTTCTATTTCGCCTGTAACGATTTCTTCGTTTACGACCTGGCGATTTGCCTGAATGCCTGGTGCTTCGAGCCGGACGGCAGTTTCAACATCACCAAGGCGCGGCGCATGCTGACCGCCTATAACAAGGTCCGGGATTTTTCCACTGATGAACTGGCGGCGCTGCCGCTGATGGCGCGCGGTGTTTCCATGCGGTTTCTGCTGACCCGCCTGTACGACTGGCTGAATACGCCGAAAGACGCTCTGGTGACGCCGAAAAACCCGTTGGAATATTACGAGAAACTGCGTTTCCATCAGGGTGTCGATGGCCCCGGCGCTTATGGACTGGAGGCAACCCCGTGAGCGAAAGAGTTCGGCTTTATACCGATGGCGCATGCAGCGGCAATCCGGGCCCCGGCGGCTGGGGCGTGTTGATGCTGTGGAACGACCATGAAAAGGAACTTTGCGATGGCGAGTTCGAAACGACCAACAATCGCATGGAATTGATGGCCGCGATCAAGGGACTGGAATCCCTGAACCGCAGCGTCGAGGCGGACCTGTTCACCGACAGCACCTATGTGCGCGATGGCATTACCAAGTGGATTCACGGCTGGAAGAAAAACGGCTGGAAGACGGCGGCGAAAAAGCCGGTCAAGAATGTCGACCTGTGGCAGCGCCTGGAAGCGGCGCTTGAAGGCCACGACATCGAATGGCACTGGGTTAAGGGCCATGCCGGGCACCCGGAAAACGAACGCGCCGACGAACTGGCGCGCCAGGGGATGCAAACCTACCTCCCTTGATTTAGCGCGCCCTTTGGGTGGCGCGCCCTCTGGAAGTCAGATTTTATGCTGTCCCTCAATCGCCGGGCGGGGCTCCTCGCCCCTTGGCTTTCGCCGAACGGTCGGCGGCCCGCAGTCGCGGGCTTGTAGATAACCTGACTCCTGTAGAAATTATAACTTGGTTTCCAGAATCCGCGCCACGCAGTGCGATCACAAAAAGGCCGCGCCTTCACTGTCATTCCCGCTAAGGCGGGAATCCAGTCTTTCGTTGGACATTTCTGGACCCCCGCCTTAGCGGGGGTGACGATGATGTTCTTGTTGACCTCTGAAATCTGTGTTTAGAGTGTTTCCACACAAGGGTTAAACCCGGCGTAAAAAAATCAACAGAGAGGAAAACAAAAATGGCTACTTACGAATGTGAAAAATGCGGCATGAGCGTCAACGCCACCTGTGGCAAATGTGACACCCCGTTGGAAAACGGTTCGGTGACGTTACCCGATGGCGCCGAGGTTCAGGTTTCCAAATGCCCGAACGAGCACGGCATGATCAAATCCCCCCAGTGCTGCGGTCAGGATATGAGCTGTAGCGTTTAAGCCTCTCTCTCCTATAGAGGGGATAGGTGTTTTCAGGCTCCTGTCACCAAGCTTGTCTTGGCTTCCAGAGACCCAAAAGCCAAGCGAGCGGAGCGAACGCCCGGCGACTGAGGGGCAGTATAGAGCAGCTCGTCAGAGCTGCTTTAACATGTGCTCGGCCGTTGAGGCATCGAAGGCACCGTTGTAATCGACATTGACGGTCGTAACCGTTCCGTCATCGACGATCATCGAGAAACGTTCTGAACGTTTCCCGAGGCCACGTTCCGTCAGGTCCAGCACCAACCCCATTTTCTCCGCCAGTTCGCCGGAACCGTCACCGGCCATGACAATGGTGTCGCCGACGCCAAGGTCTTTACCCCATGCGCCCATGACAAAGGCGTCGTTGACGGAAACACAGACAATAAGGTCGATGCCCTTGGCTTTCAGGGCGTCGGCCTTTTCCATGAATCCCGGAACGTGTTTGGCCGAACAGGTCGGGGTATAGGCCCCGGGCAGGCCGAACAGGGCGACTTTTTTGCCTTTGAACATATCGTCGGTGGAAATTGCCTGCGGTCCCTCGTCGCCCATGGTGAAAAGCGTGGCGGTGGGCATTTTGTCGTTCGCTGCGATGGTCATAATGTTTTTCCTGTTGGATGAATAATTCTTGAAGCAGTGAGGTAGTGGTTCGTTAGCGCCCTGACAAGGCCTCGTCACCTGCGGCCAGACGTAATCCGTCGAGCACCGACGAACTGCTTAGCAGTTCAGGCAGGGCCTTGCCGTCTGGTGCGCCGGGTCCATAGACGGCGTTGAACGGAATCCCATAGCGACCGAAACTGGCCAGATAGTCGGCGATGGTGTCATCGGGCAGGGTCCAGTCGGCCTGCATGGCGACCACATTCCCGGTTTTCAGCTTTGCCAGCACCTCGTCGTTGCTCAACACCACGGCCTTGTTGACCAGGCACGTAATGCACCAGTCGGCGGTAACGTCGACGAACACAGTCTTGCCCTCGGCAATCAGCGCCGGAATGGTGTCGGGCGCGAACGGCTTCCAGATTTCAAGGAACTCCGGGTCCTTGGCGGAACTGCGAGTTGTCGCCCCGGCATCGACCAACATCGACGGGGTCAACAGGGCGATCAGTGTAATAATGGCGACACCGCTGCCGCCGATGTGCCACAGATGGCCCATCCGGCCCCCCGCATAAAGCACCCCGACCAGCGCGACCATCAGCCCGCCGATAACCAGCGCCACCGTCTGGCCGACCTGTGCCGCCAGCACGCTGAGCAGCCACACACCGGTGGCGGCCAGCGCAAAGCCCAGCACCCGGCGGAGCGTAATCATCCAGTGCCCCGGTTTTGGCAATCGTGTGGCCAGTCCGGGAAATGCGGCGATCAGCAGGTACGGCATTGCCAGACCGACGCCTAACGCCGTAAACACGGCGAAAATATCTATCGGATTGCGCGCCAGTGCAAAGCCGACGGCGGTGCCCAGAAACGGAGCCGAACAGGGTGTCGCCAACAGGGTGGCGAAGGTTCCAGTCAGGAACTTGCCGCCCAGTCCGTGGGCGTGACTGGCCTTGTCGCCCATGTCGTTCAGCCACTGGGGCAGGCGGAATTCAAACACCCCCCACAGGTTGACGGCGAACAGCATGACAACGACAGTCATGGCGATCAGGAACCACGGTTGCTGGAACTGGATTCCCCAACCGATGGACAACCCGGCAAATTTCAGGGCAATCAGGGCGCTTGCCAGCACCCAGAAGCCAAAGACGACGCCGACGGATGACGCCAGAAATCCGATGCGAACCTCGCGCCGGTCGCTGCCGCCATGGCTGACGACGCTAAGCAGCTTGATCGACAACACCGGCAGCACACAGGGCATCAGATTGAGGATCAATCCGCCGAGCACGGCCAGTGCCAGAATGCTGATCAGCGACATCCCGTTGCCGGTAATGGCGGCGGTGCCGGTGGTTACAGAGAGCATGCCTTCCATGACGCGTTCGCCATCGACCAGCGTTACGGTTACAGGCGTGCCGACAAGGCCGCCTTCCAGGTCTTCCAGACCATAGACTTTTGCCGTCATAACAACGGTCTTGCCGCCGTCTGTCAGCAGCGGCTTGGGCTTATCGATGATCAGTTCTTCCGGACCTTCGATAAACATGTCGGGCGCATTGAAGCGTTGCTTCGACGTTGCCGTGATCCGCACCGTCGCTTGCTTTGCATTGCCCAGCAGTTCGGCCCGGCTGACGGCCAGGCCCAGCGGCGCACCATCGCCCGGCACCCGGATGGCAAAACGGTTGATCAGATGGGCAAATGAACTGGCCGCGCCGTCGCCTGCGGCTAAATCCAGTTTCAGGTCGGCCTGATAAGGAACGCAAATTTCGCTGCATGCCAGATAGTCGACATTAACGCGCAACTTCATTTCGCGGCCGGGGGCTTGCGGTGTGACCGTAACCGGATAGACGACCTCGTTCTTATAGCCAAGGGTCTCCATACCGGTGACCGAGAACCGTTCCGGAAGTGGCCACAGGATCTCGCTTGCCGCCAGATTTTCCGAACCCTTCCAATCGAGGCTGGGTGGGTATCCGGCATCGCCCGGCGAGCGCCAATAGACCTTCCAGCCTTCTTTCAGTTTGAAATGCAGCCCCAGCGAGACCGTTTTGGTATCGCCGATGGATGTGCTGGCGCTGATCAGCGCGACGGTGGTGTGATCGGTACGCACAACGTTCGATGACGCCTCTTTGGCGTCAGCGGGGCTGAGCGTCAGCGCGGCAAAAAAAGCGGCGAAAAGAGCTGAAAACAAGCGAACCATATCCGGCGGATCATATCGGTTTTTCGCGTCGATAGAAGCGAAACTTAGGCCCGGTCACAAACTGTTGACCTTGATTGCAAGCCGCTGAAATCTCATATGTAAGGCAGACTATTAAGGGACCACCGCAAGTCGGACACGGGTGCCCGGTTTTGAGACACAGCCCGGGTATGCAAGAATACTCAGGCGGGCCGGATTCTCTTTATCACTGAAGATACCGCCTCTGGTTGGCGGAAAAGGGATGCAGAAATGACCTATCGCCAGAGCATTGAAGATTCGCTGTCGGGCCAGATGCTTGTCGCCATGCCGGGCATGCAGGACCCGCGCTTCGAAAAATCGGTTATTTATCTGTGTGCCCATTCATCCGAAGGTGCCATGGGGCTGGTTGTCAACAAGCCGTTCGAGGCGATTTCCTTCCCCGACCTGATGGAACAACTGGGAATCGAGGAAACGCCCGTCGGCGAGCGTATTGACGTTCAATTCGGCGGCCCGGTCGAACAGTCCCGCGGTTTCGTGCTGCACACCCCCGATTATGTCCGCGAGGCGACCCTTGTCGTCGATGAAGATGTAGCCCTGACCGCGACCATCGATATTTTGCGCGCCATTGCCGACGGCTTCGGGCCGTCACGCTGTTTGCTGGCGCTGGGGTATGCCGGTTGGGACGCAGGGCAGTTGGACGCCGAAATCCTCGGCAATGGCTGGCTAAATGTTGCCGCCGATGATGATCTGATTTTCGGTGAAGACCTGGATATCAAATGGCAACTGGCCATGGATAAGATCGGCATCGATCCACGGATGCTGTCAGACGACGCCGGGCATGCTTAATGCTGCCCCTCAGTCGCCGGGCGGGGCTCTTCGCCCCTTATTAGCGGGGGAATCCCCCGAAACCCCCTTGGCTTTTGCCGAACGGTCGGCGGCCCGCAGTCGCGGGCTTGTAAGAAACTAACTCCTGCTGAAATTTAAACTTGGCTTCCAGAGGCTGCGCCATCCGAAGGATGCGCATATAAAGAGGAACCTGACTTCCAGAAACCGCGCCGCGCAGCGCGCCTAAAACAACATTCAGGAATTTTTCTGAATGAACGCCTGAACAGCTTCTAGATTATTATCCAGAACAACAAATTTTTCTTCCCGTTCGAACAGGTCCGCCAAATGTGCCGGCAGCGCCGGGTGGACGCCCGATGCATCCTCGACGGCGTCGGGGAACTTCGCTGGATGGGCCGTCGCCAAGGCGACACAGGGGGAATCGCTCAGGTGCTTGCCGGCCCGACCGGCCCCGACGGCGATGGCCGAATGGGGATCCAGCAATTCACCGGTGGATTCATACACATCCTTGATGATGGCCTTTGTCTGGTCATCGTCGAAACGGGCGCTGGCGAACAAACCGCGCAATTCTTCCAACTGCGGCGCGCGCACGGAAAATTCACCGGTGTCGGCAAAGGCATTCATGGTGTCGTTAATAATTTCCGCGTCGCCGCCATACAGTGCGAACAGCATGCGTTCGAAATTACTGGAAATCTGGATGTCCATGCTGGGGCTGATGGTCGGATGAATTCCCGCCATCTGCATGTGCCCACTTTCAAGAAAACGGTGCAGGATATCGTTACGGTTGGTGCCGATGAACAGCCTGTCGATGGGCAGACCCAGCTTTCTGGCGCCCCATCCGGCATAGCAGTTGCCGAAATTGCCGGTCGGCACCGCGAACGATACTGACTTGTCTGGCGCGCCTAGGGTGACGGCGGTGCGAACGTAATAAACGACTTGCACCATCACCCGCACCCAGTTGATGGAATTTACCGCCGACAGTTTTTGTGCGTCACGGAATTTGGTGTCGTTGAACATCGCCTTGACCAGATTCTGGCAGTCATCGAAGGTGCCTTTGATGGCGATGTTGTGGACGTTGGCGTCCGTCACGGTCGTCATCTGGCGGCGCTGTACGTCGGTGACGCGGCCTTCGGGGTGAAGGATGAAGATGTCGATTGAATCACGACCGCGGCAGGCCTCGATCGCCGCCGATCCGGTGTCGCCCGATGTCGCGCCGACAACGGTTATGTGCTCGTCGCGTTTGTGCAGCACATGGTCGAACATGCGGCCCAGGAACTGCAAGGCGATGTCCTTGAACGCCAGGGTAGGCCCGTGAAACAGTTCCAGCAGGTATTCCCTGTCGCCCAGGTGCTTCAGCGGTGCGATTTGGTTGTCGTCAAAATTGGAATAGGTGTCTTCGATTAGCGCGGCCAGGTCGTCGTCACCCATGCTTGCATCGATGAACGGACGGATCACCCTGAACGCCGTTTCGTTATAGCTCAGGTCTTTCATGGCGCGGAATTCATCCGCACTGAACGTCGGCCATTCGGACGGTACATACAGGCCGCCATCGCGGGCCAGTCCGGCCAGCAGAACGTCATCGAATTCCAGCTCAGGGGCGTTTCCCCGGGTACTTACGTATTTCAAAACCGCACTCCTTCTAGGGTCCTTGAGGCGGCACAACCTACCGCCAGCAGGGGTATGGGGGAAGGGTTTTGTTGGCGTCAGGGAGAGAGAGGCAAGAATTACCTCTGGTCTAACTCACCGGCAGTGTGATGGTGAAGGTCGAGCCTTCGCCCGGTGTGCTGGTGACCTCGATAGAGCCGTTGTTCTTTTCCAGCAGGTCTTTGCATAACAACAGCCCGAGCCCGGTGCCGCCCTCGCCGCCGGTGCCTTTGGTCGAATTAGCATCGCCGATACTGAACAGCGTATCGATTTGACCCGGAGTCATGCCGACACCGCTGTCGGTGATCGAGATCTGGCATTGGTCGCCGGTGTTTTCGCCCGCGATGGTGACGGTACCGGGCGCGGCGGTAAACTTGATGGCGTTGCTGGTCAGGTTGCGAATGACTGTGTCGATCATGTGTTCGTCGGCAAAGGCCGTGATGTCGTCGCCGATATCGCTGCTGACGGCAACGCCCTTGTCGTCGCCAACCGGGCCCAGCACGTCGACAGTGCGCTGGGCGATGGCGGCCATGCGGATGATTAGCGGCTCGCTGGCGATCTGGTCCATTTGCAGGCGCGCCCATTCCAGCAGGTTTTCAAGCAATCCAAACACCCGCTTTGCCGATTCATCGATGTTGGCTGAATATTCGACGATCTGTTCGGGCGACAATTTGTCTGCGGCCATGGCGATCATGCCGGTGTACCCCAGTAGCGAGGTAAACGGGCTGCGCAGGTCATGGGCGATGATGGAGAAGAACCGGTTTTTTTCCTGATTCAGTTTTTGCAGTTCCTGCTCGCGTTCGGTGACGTCCTTCAGTGCCTTTTTCAGTTCGTCCTGGGCCAGCGACAGTTCCTCGGCCATTTCGATGTACTCGACGCTTTGCGCTTCGAAACGTTCGCGAGAGTCTTGCAAATCCATCATCCGCTGGATCAGGCCTTCCTGATCATCGCGGATATTATCTTCCTGACGTTTGCGCTCAACGGCGTGATTGAGCATGCGCTCCAGAAACCGGGGTTGGTGGAATTGATCCCAGACCAAAAACAGCATCGCTCCCAGATTGACCGCTTCGGCCTCTCCCTCGTGGGTGTCTTCTTCTGAAATCAGGATTGCCGGGCCCTTGCATCCACGACCGGTAATGTCCCAGACGACTTCCAGCCCGCGATCCTTTTCGAATGTCTGGTTGACCAGAAAAACATCGTGCACGTTTTTTTCAAGATGAGTGACGGCATCATCAAACGTAGTCGCAACATCAAGGCTGTAATCCCCGACAGCGTCGTCGAGCCTTTGTTTGATCAACGCCGCGTGTTCCGTGTCGTCATCGACGAGCAGAATGTGCCGTGTTTTTGCTTTTGTTTCCGTGTCGCTCATCTTTTGCTCATCTGTCAGTCAGCCAAGATATCTGTATCTTAGGTGGGCCTTGAAGTCATCCGTGTTTAGATACTTTCCGGTCGCCCGCTTTAACAGGTCAGGCGCTGTGAGCGACGAGCCCAGCGAATGCACGTTGGCACCAAGCCAGTCCATCAATGGCTTGAAGTCGCCTTTCGGGATTGCTTCGGCGATCTCTGGCCTGGCCTGTCGAGCAGATATATATAGCTGCGCCGCCGTCATCGCACCCAGTGTATAGGTCGGGAAATAGCCCCACGCCCCGTCGTACCAGTGAATGTCCTGCATACAGCCTTCGCGGTCGTTGGCCGGACGAATGCCGAGCAGACGTTCCATGCCGTCGTCCCATGCCGCCGGCAGGTCGACGACGTTGATGTCGCCTGAAATCATCGCCTGTTCCAGCCGATAGCGCAGAATGACGTGTAGCGGATAGGTGACTTCGTCGGCATCGACGCGAATCATGCCGGGCGTCACCTTCGTTAACAGCGTGTGCAGGTTGCCGGGCTGCCATTGGGGCCCGGAGCCCTGAAATGCCTCGGCCATCAGGGGGGCTGCGTATTCAAGAAACGGCAAAGACCGGCAGACCTGCATTTCAATCAGCAACGACTGGCTTTCATGCATTGCCATGCCGAGCGCCCCGCCGACAGGCTGATAGCGCCAATCATCGGGCAGGCCGCGTTCATACATGGCGTGCCCGGTTTCGTGCAGCACCCCCATCAGGGCGGATGCATAGTCAGATTTGTCATACCGGGTGGTGATGCGCACATCGTCAACCGTGCCGCCGCAAAACGGATGCAGGCTGATATCCAGACGCCCGTGGTCAAAATCGAACCCCAGGGATTTCATCAACTTGATGCCCAGCTGCCGCTGCGCTTCGATGGGGAACGGGCCTTTCGGGGCGTTGGCGGTGGACGTCGACTGATGCTCGATCACGTCGGTCAGGAACCCAGGCAAAAAATCTTCCAGATCGGCGAACAGCACATCAATGTCGGCGCTGCGCCCACCGGGCTCGTACTCATCAAGCAGTGCGTCATAAGGGCTGAGGCCAAGGGCGTCGGATTTCGCCCGGGCACTGTCGCGGACCAAATCAAGAAGCGTCTCAAGGGGGGCTCTGACGGCATCAAAATCGTTCTCAGCGCGCGCCTTGCGCCACACTGTCTCGCATGCGCTTGATGCATGGGACAGGGCGACCACCTGTGCCTCGGTCAGGGCAGTGGCGTGGGCATGGCGGCGGCGCATTAAATCCAGATTGGCCCGTTGCCAGTCATCGAGGTTTGCGTCTTCGGCCGCCTTGAGCAGGTCCCCGGTTTCAGGTGCACACAACAAGCCGTGGGTGACGGCGCTCATCTCGGCGATTTGTGCGGCCCGCCCGGTCGCTCCGCCCGGCGGCATCATGGTCGATGAATCCCAATGTAGTATCGATGCCGCTTCGCCCAGCGTCAGCAGGCGCTGAAATCGTGCCTCAAGTTGGGTGTAAGGGGACGGCTCTACAGAATCCATTTGGTCACGGCCAGGTCAATCAGCAGCAAACCGAAGATCAGGAACAGATAAAGGATCGAGAACAGGAACATGGAACGCGCCTTTTTATCGGCGTCTTCGTCGTCTTCTTTGGTGCGCAGCACGATCACGGCATGGCGCAGGAACCAGACGCCCAGCGCCGCCGCCGGTATGGCATAGACCAGTCCGGACATACCGACGATCCACGGCAACAGCGTCACCGGCACCAGAATCAGGGTGTAGATGAGCATTTGTATCTTGGTCGTGCGCTTGCCCTTTGCCACCGGCATCATCGGCACGCCTGCGGCTTCGTAATCGCCGCTGCGGAACAGGGCCAGCGCCCATGTGTGGGGCGGCGTCCATAAAAAGATAATCAGGAACAGGATCATCGATTGCCAGTTGGCGTCTCCGGTGACCGCGATCCAGCCGATCATCGGCGGGAATGCGCCTGCCGCACCGCCGATAACAATGTTCTGGGGCGTCCGCCGCTTCAGCCAGATGGTGTAGATAAAGACGTAATACAGGATCGTCGTCATCAGCCATCCGGCCGATGCCACATTGACGAACAGTCCCATTCCGGCGACCGAGGCGACGGCGAGAAAGGTTCCGAAGCCGAGCGCTTCTAGCGGGTCCAGCTTGCCTGCGGGAAGCGGCCGGTTGCGGGTGCGGGTCATGATGATGTCGATGTCGCGGTCGTACCACATGTTAATGGCACCCGACGCGCCGGCGGCGACCGCAATGCACAGCACCGCCAGGGCTCCGACCGCGGGGTCGATGCTGCCCGGTGCCATCATCATGCCGGTCCACGCCGTGAAAACGACAAGCGACATGACGCGGGGCTTCAACAACAACGCATATTCGACGGCCCGCATGCGCGGCTGGCCGTTTTCTTCCACTTTCGCTTCGTTGTCGTCTTTTTTATCGTTGTCGCGGCTCACGCGGTCGTCTCTCCGTTCAGCATGTCGTTCCTTGTTTGCCTTCTGCTTGGGGCGAAGGCAAGGGATAGTTACGGCCCAGTCGTTTTCCGCGTTTTTAATGCGGCTCCCTATCGGCTACAGTTCGTTATACATGAATAACACGATACCCCCACACATTGCCGTCGTCGGCACCGGCAATACCGCAGCATTTGCCGACACCATGCTGGCCGATATCGCCACCGCCCTCAAGTCCCGTGGGGCAGCAGCACGGCTGTTTTCGCTGCAAGGCGACGGCGAGGCGGAACTGGGGGCCTATTTCACCGAACGCGCGGAAAAGGGCGAAGACTTTCATGTGTTCGACCTGAATGGCAATTTTCTGGTGCCGACGCCACCCGGAACGCCGCTGAAGAGTAAGTTTTCGTACGTCATCGACCATCCGATCTATCATCTGGGCAAGACGCGGGCGTACACAGACCCGATGACGGTTGCCTATACGGACGCCACGCATATGTCCGATCATACTGATATAATTCCCGATATTCCGGCCCTGTTCCTGCCCCATGGCGGGCCGATGCCGGGCGATGCGGCATTGGCCATGGGCGACCGCGATATCGACCTGCTGTTCCTGGGCAATATTCCGGACGTGCTCGTCGATGATGTCTTCAACGGGCGTCTGGGTAAGTTGCCAGACAATTTGCAGCGTCTGGTCGTCGGTGCCATCGAACGGATACTTGGCGGCGGCGGTTATCCGTTCGCCGGTTTTCGGGTCGAATGTGGCGAACGCGGCATCGATATGTTTGCCGATATCGACCCCGATACCCTGATTTATGTCTATTCCCTGTTCGAGAACTATATCGCCGCCGTGCATCGCCTGGATTTGTTGCAATCGTTATCAGGCTTCAAGGTGCATCTTGTCGGCAAGGTGCCAGACGGCATCGAACTGGATGCCCCGGGTTTTGTCCGCCATGGCTATGTGCCGTTTGATCAGGCGCTCGATATGATCGGCAGGACGAAAATATTGCTGAATATGAACCCGCAACTGGCCGCAGGATCGCACGAACGGGTGTGGCAGGGAATGGCGCTGGGCTGTGTGGTGCTGACCAACAACAGCCTGTTCTTGCAGGACTTTTTCACCGATGGCCGGGAAATTATGTATACCCGAAGCGAATCCGGGCCCTTGGCCGAACGACTGTCGGCAGTGATTGGCGACGATGCTCGATTGCAGGGCATGGCGGATGCGGCCCGCTCCCTGTACAAGAATGACCATACGTGGGAAAGCCGCGCGGACACCATCATCGATACCATTCGGAGACAGCCATGAGCGAGACAACGGACGAGCGCCTGAACCGGCTGGAAGAAGCCTTCGCCCACCAGGACACGATTATCGGTGATCTCAGTGACGAAATTGCCAAACAGTGGAAGACGCTAGAGGCGTTGGTGCGCAAGATGGCGGAACTGGAAGAAAAGCTGGAAGGGGTCGAGGATGCGATGCCGACCCCGGCGGCGGATGTGAAGCCACCGCATTACTAGGCGCATATTTTACGTCTTCTTTCCCGACACCAAATTTATCACTCGTGCTTTAATGTTTTGAAAGGTAACGCTCAGATGTTGCTTCGCAATATCTGAAAGTAATCCTGTATGTCCAATTACATTTCTTACGGGCTTGTAACTAGTAGCATCCTTTACGAGTGATGGCATTTTGCCTTTGTCTTTTGTTTCTTCTGCACTATGAGCTAAAAAGTCCATACCCAAATAACTTAAATCATCGTCGTCACGACGAACATCGAAGCTGATGCCTGCTTCGTCTTTTCTGTCTTTTTCCCTTTTTCGCCATTCAGTCACCTCTGACTGGGATCGTTTGGTAAGTTCGATCCCGTGTTCATTGATATATTTGCGGACAAGATTTTCTGACAAAAAGCAATCTACATAGGAAGAGAGGTTGAATTCAGCATCTTGCTGCAGGTCTTTTAACCAACCATTGACCAGTTTTTTATCGGGGGCATCATCATCAGGTTTGAATTCTTCACGGGCGGCGGAGTATAGACCGGATGCCCGGCGTTCTTTTTTCGACTTTCGTTTATTTTCATCGTCCCCTTCTTCGCCGCGGGCTAAACGGAGTTTGTCCCATTCATCAAAAATCTTTTGTAGAATTTTCTTGAGGAATTTCAAAAGAGACTGGAAATTCTCGTCATCTTCAACAATACCCTCCCGGCTGCTCGTGAATGGATCTGTTCCGGTTTGATCCATGAAATCGAAATGGATTTGTCCGTACATATAACTCTCTGGAACTCTCTGCGTAGGGGTGTGTCGAATAATGTTTTTCTCACGCAGACGGCCATTAACGAAGAGATCAATCGTTGCCCGTTCTTCAGTTCCTCTAATCTTGGTGTGACTGGGTTTTATCACCGTCGCGATGAATCCCTTTAGACCAAGGTCTGATGTGATTGCTGAAGGGTCTTCCTTAAGCTTGTCGAGTCCCTGAATGTAGTCATCGTCGTATTCGTTGATCAACCAGAGGAACTCAGTCTTGTCACTTAGGTCTTTGAGGTCGCCGATAGTAACTTGCTCGTCATTGACGAAAAGATTGAATTCTTCATCCAGAAGGGAAAATTTGAAGCTCATGGCGAGGAGCTTTTTGATTTGCTCTTGTGAAACACGAAGTATTTCTTTCGTCTCTTCGAAGACGATGATGGTGCCTTGGTCGTGATCGTCGGATAGCCCATCAATAAGCTCAAAGTCTAGAGCTTCGAGCGGATATTGATCCGGGTTCAAGTCGTGTTTGATGGCGTCGTTGAGATCAGTATTATCGATAACACCACCGACATATTCGGTTCCCTCAGTTTTAGTGAAAACTGAAACCCTTTGGGCACACGACAGTAAAGCCAGTTTGCCGATGCCTTTCGCGCCAATGTAGGGGCGCCCTCTTCCCGCGGTGTTGGTAAGACCTTCTTTCCGTTTCGAATAACCGATCTTCAGGAATTTCGATTGGAAATCCTTGGCGGTCATGCCGTCGCCATCATCCTTGATGCTGAAAACAGAATTGTCTTTGTCGATATCAATCCAAACGTTCTTGGCATCGGCATCCCACGAGTTGGAGATGGCCTCACCAAGCACCGTGATGAAGTTGCGATAAAGATTGCGGCCAAGATGGTTCAACACGCTTAGCGATATTGCGAATTGGAAGTCTGACTTTGACATTGTTCCTGTCGGCTCCTGCGACCTTAGATAACCATTAAGGAAATACTGTTATAGTTTAAGTAGCATTCAGGCAATGCCAATATGAACTTTTGCAACAAACCTATAATATGAGATATATATAATGTGACAAACCGTTGGACATAAAACTTCATTGTTTTCAATATGAAAGACGGATAGGGGAAGTTTGTGAATATCAATGCCGTCGATTTGTTTTGCGGGGCCGGAGGGCTCACAAGGGGATTGTCCAATGCCGGGATCGACGTTGGTCTGGGCGTGGATGTTGACCCTATGTGTGAATACCCATACGCAACCAATAATGATGGTGAATTCTTAAACCATGACGTGACCTCGTTGTCTGCTGACTTGGTATCAGAACACTTGGATGGCGGAACCTATCGCTTGTTGGCGGGATGTGCCCCGTGCCAGCCTTTCAGTAATTACAGTCGTGGCAAATACAATTACGAGCCCGAGAAATGGAGTCTGTTGAACGCCTTCGGACGGTTGGTCAAGGAAACCGGCCCCGAATTGGTCACCATGGAAAATGTGGCTCAATTGAAGAACCACGAAGTCTTCTTGAAGTTCAAACAGACCCTTGAACGTTCTGATTATCACGTCTGGTTCGATCACATTGATTGCCACCACTACGGACTGCCGCAAACCCGCCGTCGGCTTGTATTGCTTGCATCCCGTCTTGGGCCCATTGAACCTATCGCCCCGACGCACCCGAACAAGGGCGACTGGCAAACGGTAAGGAAGACCATTGAGGATTTGCCAGCTATTGATGCCGGGGAAACGCATGGGGATGATCGCCTGCATTCGGCCAGTTCGTTGACGAACATCAACATGAAACGTATCAGAGCATCGAAGCCCGGTGGAACGTGGCGTGATTGGCCAATGAGGTTGGTAGCGAAGTGTCACAAGAAAAAATCAGGGAAAACGTATCCCGGCGTCTACGGCCGCATGGCATGGGACGTCCCATCGCCAACCATGACGACGCAGTGTTATGGCTTCGGCAATGGCCGTTTCGGGCATCCACAGCAGGACCGTGCGATATCGTTGAGAGAGGCAGCAATGTTGCAATCTTTCGATCGCGATTATGCATTTCTTGCCGACGACCAGAGACTGAATTTCAGTGGTATAGGACGATTAATTGGCAACGCGGTTCCGGTTCGGCTTGGTGAGGTGATTGGCGAGTCCATTGTTCAACATGTTGAACAATATGGACGCACTTCACATTGAACTGCTCCCTTGAGGGAACCTTAATCCGACAGGGATAAAGGCGCGCCGGAGTCCTCGAGCACGCCACGGAACACCTTGACCAGTCCCTGATCCAGCTTGTTGTCCAGGTCTTCCAGAATGGCAAAGGCCTTTTCCGGCGGGAAGGCGGGCTTGTAAGACCGCTCGTCGGTCAACGCACCGAAGATATCGACAATCATCGACATCCGCGCCAGTTCGTTCAACTCGTTGTCTTTCAGTCCCAGCGGGTAGCCTGACCCATCTATTTTTTCATGGTGTTGCAGGGCGATAATGCGCACGCCGGCGGATATGCCGGGGGTCCGGTCGAGGATAATACGCGACTGTTCCACATGGCCCTGCATGACCGGCCATTCCCGGTCGTCGAGCTTGCCGTTTTTGTTCAGGATATCCTGAGGCGTCGCCATTTTGCCGACGTCGTGCAACAGGCCGCCACTGGCCAGTGTTTGCAGGTCGTCGCCGCGCATGCCGATGGTGTGACCAAAAATCGACAGGAACGTGGCGATCCTGAGCGAATGGACGTAGGTGTAATTGTGGTGGCCTTTGACGCCATCCAGGATGCCGTCGTATTCGTGACTGTTGACGGCCTCGACCAGCGGCACGCAACTTTCCTCGGCCGCCTGCACATCCAGCGGTTCGCCTTTTTCGATGGCGTCGGACAGGCTCTGGAATTCCTTCACTGTCTGTTGCAGCGTCGATTTTTGCAGTTCCGGCAGTTCTTCCCAATCGTTCTCGACGGCGTGGCTGAGCAGCCCCGACATTGCCGTGATGATGGTGTTCTTCGACGTTGGCGTCTTGATGAAGGTGACAGCGCCGCCATCTCGGTCGTCCATGCTGGTGAAGGGCTCGCCGTCACCCGCGCCGAGGACGATGAAAGGAATGTTCCTTAGCTTGGTATCGTTGCGGGTGTCGTACAGGCAGCCGGTGCCGCCTGTCTGCATGGTTTCCATGGTGATGACAAGGTCCGGCGGTGCGCGGCGCAATTCACGGATCGCGGTTTCGTTGTCTTCGATGGTGACGACATTGAACGGGCGCGCCAGAACACCGCGCAGTTCCTCGCGGTGTTTCTTGGTGTCGTCGACGATAAAGATACGCGACGCGCTTCGCTCTATTCTGTCGCTCATGTGTCGGTGTCCTTCAAGTCATCGAATGCGTCGTTCAGGCCGCGTTCAAGTCGTGAGAACATATCATCAATATCGTCCGTGGAAACGATTAACGGCGGGCAAATGCCAATGGCGTCACCGGGCAGGGGCCGGACAATCAGGCCGTGGCTTAAGGCTTTGTCGGCGACCGTCAATGCAGCCTTGGCGGTGGGCGGATATTGTTCACGGGTTTCTTTCGATGCCACCAGTTCCAGCCCACCCAACAGGCCAACCCCGCGGGCCTCGCCAACAAGCGGATGGTCGCCCAATTTCGCAAGGCGTTCCTGGAATCGCGGCGCCACGTCGTTGACGTGACCCAGAATGTCGTCGTCTTCATAGATTTTCAGGGTTTCCAGCGCCACGGCGGCGCCCACCGGATGGCCGCCATAGGTGTTACCGGTGCCGAAAATGCCATATTGCTTGCTGGCCTCAACGAACGCCTGGAACAGTTTGTCGGTGACCATGACCGCGCCAATCGGGAAATAGGCCGACGACAGTTGCTTGGCACAGGTCAGCAGATCGGGCGTAATTCCATAGGTCTCGCATCCCCACATATTGCCGGTGCGCCCGAACCCGGTGATTACTTCGTCGGCGATCATCAGCACGTCGTGCTTTTTCAGCACTTGCTGGATTTTATTGAAATAGCCCGTGGGCGGAACCAGCACACCACCGGCCCCCATGACCGGCTCGGCGATGAAGGCGGCGACCGTGTCGGGGCCTTCGGCTTCGATCTGAGCGTCCAGGGTTTCGGCCATTCGGGTCGAAAATTCGTCTTCGGTCTCGCCGTCTTGCCCATAGCGGTAAAAACACGGCGTTTCGGTATGGATGATGCGATCAATGGGCAGGTCCCAGCCATCCTGGGCAAAGGGCAGGGCGGTCAGGCTGCCAGATGCAATGGTGACGCCGTGATAACCGCGCTTGCGCGATATGATCTTTTTCTTCGCGGGCTTGCCGATGGCGTTGTGATAGTACCAGACCATCTTGATGGCGGTGTCGACGGCTTCCGACCCTGAATTGACGAAATACGGGCGGCTGAGTTCGCCGGGCGCGATCTGAACCAGCTTTTCGGCCAGATCGATCACCGGCGGCATCGCCCGATGGGCAAAGGAATGATTGAACGGCAGCGTCTGCATCTGCTGTTCGGCGGCCTTGATCAGGCGGGTTTCGCTGAACCCCAACCCGGTGCACCACAGCCCGGCCAGGCCTTCGATATAGGCGTTGTCCTGATCGTCGTAAACGTGGATTCCCTGGCCGCGCGTAATGATAAAGGGCCCGCGCGTTTGGTGCGCGTCCAGATTGGTATAGGGATGCAAGGAATACGCTATATCCCTTGCTGCCAGTGAATTAGGCGCATCCATCATCGGCTCTAAAACTTCCTCCCTTGCCCCAAGGGGCATTATATATGGGGACTGACTTTGTTTATAACCAGTCTATTTTTGCCCCCAAGTATTTATATCCCAAGTGCCTTGAGGGGGTCTACATAGTCGTAATCGAGGCTCCGGGCGACGGCTTCACACGTAACCTTGCCGTCGCACACGTTCAAGCCGCCGAGAAAGTGCGGGCTATCGGAAAGTGCCTGCTTGTAGCCCTTGTCGGCCAGCGCCAGCGCAAAGGGCAGGGTGACGTTGTTCAGCGCATAGGTCGACGTGCGGGGCACCGCGCCCGGCATATTGGCGACGCAGTAGTGCACGACCTCGTCAACGACATAGGTCGGCTCGGCATGGGTGGTCGCATGGCTGGTTTCGAAACAGCCGCCCTGATCGATGGCGACATCGACCAGTACCGCCCCCTTTGACATGTCGCTGACCATATCGGCGCTGACCAGTTTCGGTGCTTCGGCGCCCTTGACCAGCACCCCGCCAATAACCAGATCGGCGTCCAGCACGTATTGTTCCAGCGCGCCGCGGGTCGAATAAACGGTCCTTAACGCCGCCCCGAAACGTTCTGACAAATTGCCCAGCACATCAATGTTGCGGTCCAGCACGGTGACGTCGGCAGCCATGCCAAGGGCCATATAGATGGCGTTTTCGCCGACCACGCCGCCGCCGACCACCACCACCTTGGCCGGTGCCACGCCGGGAACGCCGCCCAACAGAATGCCCTTGCCGCCGTTTTCCCGTTCCAGACAATGGGCGCCCGCCTGTATGGACATGCGTCCGGCGACCTGGCTCATGGGGGCCAGCAGTGGCAAGCCGCCGTTGGCATCAGTCACGGTTTCGTACGCAATGCAGATGGCGCCGCTGTCGATCAGGTCGCGGGTCTGGTCCGGGTCCGGAGCCAGATGCAGATAGGTGAACAGGATCTGGCCTTCGCGCAGCATTTTGCGTTCGACGGCTTGCGGCTCCTTCACCTTGACGATCATGTCGGCTGTCGCGAAGACATCTGCGGCGGCCCCGGCAATATCCGCACCTGCATCCCGATAATGATCGTCGTTGCAGCCGATGCCGTCACCGGCACCGGTTTCAATCGTTACCGAATGGCCGTGGGTGATGGCTTCGCGGACGCTGGTCGGAGTCATGCCGACACGATATTCGTGGGTTTTTATTTCTTTCGGAACGCCGATGTGCATTTTCTTGGTCCTCCCCATAGAAATAGATAGTGTCATACTGTGGGGGACAGACAAGGAATTTGAGAGCCATGACAACCAATACCCTCGAACACCACTGGATGCCGTTCACAGCCAATCGGGATTTCAAGGCCGACCCACGGATTCTGGTCGCGGCCAAGGGCATGCATTACACCAACCATCATGGTGAGCGCGTTATCGACGCGTCGTCGGGGCTGTTCTGTTGTGCCGCCGGTCACGGGCGCAAGGAAATTGCGGATGCCGTTGCCGCCCAGTTGATGGAACTGGATTACAGCCCGCCCTTTCAATATGGCTCAGCCCCGGCCTTCGAGCTGGCGCGCAGGGTTGCGGCGCTTACGCCGGGGACCCTGAACCGGGTGTTTTTCACCAATTCAGGATCGGAAAGCATCGACACGGCGTTAAAGATCGCCATGGCCTGGCACACGGCGCGCGGCGAGGGGCATCGCGACAAGTACATATCGCGCGAGCGGGCCTATCACGGTGTCAATATTGGCGGCACGTCGCTATCGGGGCTGATGAAAAACCGCGAGGTGTTCGGCGCGGTGATGCCGGGTGTCGCCCACTTGCGCCACACATGGTTGGACGAGAACCGTTTCAGCCGCGGCCAGCCGCCCCATGGCGCGGACCTGGCCGAAGACTTGCAGCGCTTTGTCGACATGTACGGCGGGCGCAATATCGCGGCCTGCTTTGTCGAGCCGGTTGCCGGATCGACGGGGTGCCTGGTACCGCCGGTGGGCTATCTGGAACGACTGCGCGAGATTTGCGATGCCCATGGCATCTTGCTGATTTTCGATGAAGTGATTACCGGTTTTGGGCGTTTGGGCCACCCGTTTGCGGCCGACGCCTTTGGTGTTATGCCCGACATCATGACCCTGGCCAAGGCCCTGACCAACGGCGTCATGCCGATGGGCGCGGTGGCGGTCAGCGAGACGATCTATGACACCATCAACGAGGCCGCCCCGGACGGGGCTATGGAATTCTTTCACGGCTATACCTATTCCGGCAATCCGGCGTCGTCAGCCGCCGGGATCGCGGCGCTGGATATCTATGAAAATGAAAACCTGTTCGGGCGCGCCGCCGACCTGTCCAAACCATTTCTCGACATGTTGTTTGGGCTCAAGGATCTGGATTGCATCAGCGATATCCGTGGATACGGGCTGCTCGGCGCGATTGACTTGGCCCCAGGCAGTGGAGCGGAAATGCTGAAGAAACTGTACGCCGCGGGGCTGTATGTGAAGTTCACAGGTGACACAGCGCTACTGGCCCCGGCTTTCATCGCCGGGCAAGACGACATTGACGAGATTGGCGGCATCCTGAGGGATGTTTTGTAAGCGCACTTCAAACGTGATGACTGAACCGCGCGTGATTGGCCGTCGCCATCAGCCGCGAAAAATCATCGCCTGAAATGTGTACGACCGTGCGGTGGTCGCCGCCTTCGAAGTAAATGTCAGGCTTTCCTTGCAGGCTGTCGTCCCACATCACCTTCATGCCGTAGGCACTGCCGATGGGCGGCACCGCGCCGGGATCACAGTCGTCGAACAGGGCTTCGAGTTCGTTTTCGCTGGCGAAATCAAAATTCCGGTCGAATTTCTGGCTGATCTTGAACAGGTCTATCATATGCGATGACGGCAGTACCGCCATGACGTAGCCCCGTTCATCACGCAACAACACACCCTTGGCCAGTTCGTCACCGTCGATGCGGGCGGAATTGGCGGTGCTCATGCTGGTTGCCTGATAGGGGTGCTCGATTTCATCGAAATCGATGTCGCAGTCTTGCAGGTATTCTTTCAGTGTTATTGACATACCCATAATCCGTCTCCCTCTACTCGCCGGACGGAGGATATCATCGAAGCCAATCCGTGCCGTCAGGCATTGGTATTGCGACGTCATCTGAAGGCTCATTATAGACGAAATCGCCGCCAATTTCCAGATGAGGCATATTGTGTGCGCACCCTTCGGGTGGCGCGGCCTCTGGAAGTCAGGTTTTAGCTGGGTACGATACGCGGGGCGCGGCCTCTTTGTAATCGCACTGTGGGGCGCGGTTTCTGGAAGTCAGGTTTTAAATGTCGGCAGGATTATTGCCGTCAATCTTCACCCCGCACCCGGCCGCGGCCCTTCTTGGTGTCGCCGCGCCGCTTCTTGGCGTCCATGCGTTTCGTCTTCTGACCCTTGGAGACCCTGGTTTTGCGACGGTGTTTCGGCGGCACGGCGGCCTTTTGAATTAATTCGATAAGGCGTTGCAGCGCGTCAGTACGGTTGCGTTCCTGGGTGCGGTGGCGCTTCGCCTCGATGGTCAGGATGCCGCCTGCCGTCATCCGTCGCCCGGCCAGATTTTTTAACCGCCGCTTGACGGCCTCGGGCAGGGCGCTTGAGGCACCGGCATTGAATTGCAATTGCACGGCGCTGGAAACCTTGTTGACGTTCTGGCCGCCCGGACCACCTGCGCGGATAAAGCGTTCGCTGATTTCTTTTTCATCGATGGCGATGGTGTCGGTGATGCGGATCATGGCACGGCCCCGTTACCAGTTATCGCACAGGAGTTGGATGTCGCGGTAATTCCTCGCGGTGTCGATGTTGGCATTGGCGGCATCGGCCTCGCTGCCGATACGGTCAATGATCGGCGATATCTTCGCCTGCAACTGATCCTGAATGTACTTGGCCCCTGCGTCGGGGTGGCGGACCTGTATGGGCTTGATGCGCAGCGCCTCGGCCTTGGCGCGTTTTCTCAGTTCCGGCAGGTGGCGTTGAAGATAGGCGCGATATAGCGAGACATGGGTGTTTTCATGTTCGCGGATGGCCTTGTATTCGCAACTGCCGCGCCCGTATCGGCGGTCGATGTAAACGATGAAATCCGAATAACCGATGGTCAGGTCGAAGGATTCCGGGGTCGCGCAGTAGCTGCCTCTGCCCAGCGGTTGCAACATCACCGTGGTCTTGATGGTGAAACGAAAGTCGGTCAGCGTCAGGCCCAGCGGGTTGGCGTTTCCGGCCCCCGGCACCCGGGCGTTTCTGCTGTGCAGGCGTTTCAGGTCGCTTCGGCCATGGTCGGTCCGGAAAACGACTTTGCCGGGGTCGCTCTTGATATTGACCCGGACCGGGTCCGGCGACGGGGCGCAACTGGGGGCGGCATCGGCAGTTTGGGGGATGGCGAAGGGGACCGTCAGGCAGGCGAGCGCCAGCAGCATGCGCCGGGACATCATGTGTCCGACGTTGGTTTGGTGTCGTCAGCCGCATCTGGCGCGGCGGGCGCTTGTTCGGGTTCGGGTTCGGGTGTGGGTTCGGGTTCTGCCTCGGTCTCTGCCGGGGCAGGCTCATCCGTAGCGGCGGCCTCTTCGGTTGCAGGCGCTTGCTCTGGGGCAGGGGCTTCTTCGGGTTCAGGCTCGGGCTCGGGCTCCGGCTCAGGGGTGGGTTCAGGCTCAGGCTCCGGCTCGGGCTCGGGGTCAGGCTCCGGCTCCGGCTCTGGCTCTGGCTCTGGCGCGGGTTCTGGCGCGGGGGCTGCGTTTTCGTCCCAGACCAGTTCATAGACGGTGATTTTGTTGGCGAAGCCCTTGAAGTCAAAAGCGCCGCAGCTGTTGAACTTGAATGTCTTGCCGCTGCAAATACCCTGCACCGTTTCCGACAGATAAACCTGTCCGGCCTGGGCCTTGTCGACGATGCGCGCCGCCAGTTGCACGGTGGTGCCGAACAGGTCGTCGTCCTCTTCAATCGGCTCGCCGGCATTGAGGCCGATTTTCAGCCCCAGCGGCAGGTCTGGGTTGGCGGCGTTGTGTTTGACGGTGCCCTTTTGCATGTCGGCCCCGGCCTCGACCCCGTTCGATGTGGTCGCGAACGACGCCATGATGCCATCGCCGGTGTGCTTTATTTCCTTGCCGTTGAACTTCGACAAGGCATCGCGAACGATGCGGTTGTGGGCGCGCACAATTTGCTGGGCAACGGCGTCGCCCAAGGTCTGGGTCATGTTGGTGGACCCGGCGATATCGGTGAACAGGACGGTGACCGGGCCGCTGGTTTTTTCATTCGTGGATTTAGGCTTGTTCCATTCCGTCATCGCGGTGTTCAGGCCGCGCAGGCATTCCGGGTCGCCTTCCAGATAGGAGTTCATGGAACTGCGTCCGGCCTGGAAGATTTGCATGTAGCGGGAATCGACCAGCAGATAGCTCTGCACCTTGTCGGCGAAGGCTTCGGTGTCATCTTTTTTAAAACCCATCGCCTTGACCGGCGCGCTGAGCACTTTTGACATGGTGCGGACATCCAGATTGCGTTCAACCGACAGGATTTCACAGGCCCCGGCCATAAACAGGCTGACGCCAAACTTGTTGAAATTATCCAGTTCGGCACGGTTAATGCCGGCCTGCTCCAACGATGACGTCAGATACTTCATGACGAATTCTGTCTGCTTGGCGACCCACTCTTCATCAAGGCCCTTGTCGTCGTCAGAGTCAGTTTCACTGTCGTCGTCGTCCGTGTCTTCGTCCGATTTTTTGTCCTCTTCGGCGAAGGGGTCGAAGTCCTCGGACTCTTTTTCGTCTTCGCCATCGCCATCGGCGTCGGCTTTATCTTCTTTCTTTTCGTCTTCCTCGTCTTTCTTGTCAGGTCCCTTGCCGAAGTCATCGATGGCATCGGTACCACCGAATTTGTATTCTTTCTCTTTCTTTTTAATCGGCTTCGGTTTTACCGGTCGCGCCGGTTTCGGGGCCGCCGGGCCGCTGCCTGCCAGCTTGGCTTTTTTCAGGAACGACAGGCCCATCGAGACAACGCTGACAGCAAAGGTGCCGACGAACAGGCCGAAGATGATGTTCGACTGGGTGTTGGCCCGGAAGGCCGATTCCCTGAGCCAGACAGAGGCCAGCCCGGTGACCAGCGAGGCGATGATGGCGCTGAACAGGACAACCAGCAGCAGTTTGATGAAGATACCGAACAGGGAAAACTTTTTTTCTTCCGGTGCATCGGGGTCGAATTCCTCAATAGCCGCCGGAATTTCCTGCCCCTGATTCATGGCCTTCTGCTTTTTGGCAGGCTTGTTCTTGGATTTCGCCTTTTTCTTTGCCGCTTTCGCGGGCTTGCCGCCACCGGCCGGTTTTGACTTCTTGGCCTCCTGTTTTCCCTTCGGCTGTTCGTCGGGCAGGCTTTTTGAGGCGTAGATGTTGTTGTCGACGGCGTCGCCGGTCGTATTGTCGCGTTGCTCGCGCACCACCTTGACGCCGGTGATGGTCGATAAAGCCTCCAGCGCCTTGGCGTCCTTGACAGCCTGGCCCTGCTTGTCAGCCGGATAGCTGCCATGCACTTCCCAGCGTCCATTCTGAAGAATATGGACCTCGAAGGTTACTTCGCTGTCGGAACTACTCATCTTGTTTAACAGGTCCCACCTGAATTCATTCCGGTCCCCCTGAGACCGGTGAGCCAAAAGTTATCATAAAACAGGGCTTGGCCCCAAGGATTGAAACCATTCCAGAAACCCGGCCCTTCGCTGCTGTTCAGCCGCCGGACAATTTACCAGAAGGGAGACGCGTCAAACGCCATTTGTTGAGTTGGTTGCGCCGTTTGTGGGCCAGGATTTCAGGCGTTCTTTCCGACTTGTCGCCCAGATACTGTTTGCGGCGCTCGCCTTCCTGGGCGGCACGGCGCATGGCCGCCAAGGTCGCCATGGTGTGGCCGCCGGAACGGGGCGCGTTCCAGGCCTGCAATTGGCCGGGTGCGGTTGCGGCGGTTGCGTCGCGTTTTATGAAGCGGGCGTTAAGGTCCCTCATGCGGCCATAATCGATGACGTCGGGATCGACCATGCTGGCCAGTCGCCTCTCGCTGTTCCAGTATTTCAGTACCTTCAGCTTGTAGCGCCGCGCCAGGGTCGGTGTCGTCGAATGATAATGGGCGGCGGCCTGGGTCCATGACCGGGTCGAACGATACAGGCCTTTCAGGTACTTCGCGGCATAGCTGACGTTGCTGACCGGCTCGATGGCGTCTTCCAGGCTGGCGAAGGCACCGCCATGGTAATACAGGTTTACCTGCATGCAGCCGACGTCGATGTTTTGGATGCCGCGGGCCTGCAAGCGACGCACGAAATCCAGCGCCGATTGGGGGTCGGGGAAATAATGTCCCTTGCCCAGGGCGGTAATGGTCCACGGCCAGGCAAAATTTTCCTTGTTTTCGCGGTCCCAGCGGCCGGTTTCGGCCAACGAGATGGCTTTCAGCAGGCGGGCCGGGATGGCTTTTGTGGTTTCCACCGCCTCTGTCGCCTGATCACAGAATTGCCAAGCGTTTCCAGTGGCTTGCGCAGGTTCAGCGGCATCTGCAACGGGGCTGCCAAGCAGCGCCAGCAGGGTCGTGAAGGCCAATAATGCGCGTTTTACCGTCATCTCATCATCCCAAGTCCACAAATCCTTGAGTAATAAGTAGCAATGGCCGTGCCAACCCGGGCAGATCAGGGGGCGGGGCGCAGCATGTCGGAGTCTATGGCGGCGAGGGTTTCGATCAACCGCGAGATATTATCGCGCAGGGGGGCCAGACCATCCATGCGTTGCACCCGCATTTCATCCATATAAAGCCCCCGATTGATTTCGATTTGCAGGGCGTGGACACCGGTTTTGGGACGCCCGTAATGGACGGTGGTGAAGCCGCCGGCATACGGGTTGTTGCGGGTCACCAAATAGTCCTGACTTTCCAGTACTGAACGGGCCAGATCGGTGACTTCGGCGGCGCACGCCTCGCCGTGACGGTCGCCGAGGACAAAATCGACGCGACGGAAGCCCGGGTCCCGATCCATCGGCCCGCCGATCGACGGCATCGAATGACAATCGACCAGCAAACAGCCGCCGAAGCGATCAGATGCCTCGGCCAACAATTCGGCCAGCGCCTCATGATAGGGCATGTAATGGCTTTCGATGGCCAGCCGTGCGTCTTCGAATGACAGTTTCGAGGCGTAGATATTCTCGCCATTGGTGACGACGCGCGCGATGGTGCCCAGACCGGCGGCGATGCGCGGCGAGCTGGTGTTGACGTAACTGGGCAGCGGGCCGTCGAACATGTTGGGGTCCAGTTCCCACGCCTCGCGATTGGGGTCGATAAAGGCGCGCGGAAAATTGGCGCATAACAACGGCGCGCCATGATCGGGCGCGGTGCCGAAAATTTCGTCGATGAAGGCGTCTTCGGACCGGCGCAGGCTGGTCGGGTCCATTTGCGACGCGGCGACGAAGGCGGGCGGATAATGGCGTCCGCTGTGCGGCGAGGCAAAGACCACCGGTGCCGTCCACTCAGCCGGGCGCAGCACCTCGAACGGCGGGATGTCGGGCTGATTTGCCGGTTTTGTTGCGGTGTTATTCATTTTTGTTTCCAGCCCATATCATAGTCCGTCATTAATTGACGGTGCCATCGAAACATTGTGGCGGTGTTAATCCCCCTTGTCATTCCCGGCGACAGGCATTAAAACGCCGGTTCCTTATGCAGCGGCCACGATGTCGCTTCAAGACAAGGGCGCGTAGCTCAGCGGGAGAGCACTGCATTGACATTGCAGGGGTCACTGGTTCAATCCCAGTCGTGCCCACCATGAAAACCCCAGCCTAGCGGCTGGGGTTTTTTGGTTCAGGGTCCCAAAAAGGCCAATCCGTGGACAATGAAAATGGCCGAGAACAATGCCGCCGTGGCGATCATTCGGGCTGTGTTGCAGGTGCGCAGGTGATCCATTGCCTCCATCACGAAGACTGCGGCCAGCAGGGCGAGGGGTGCAATCAGCAGCAGACTGCCTTCGCCCAGCATCGTCGCATCGTGATTGAACAGCAGATGCACGATGCCATTAGCGACGATCAGGGCAAGGGCAAGGACCGCGCGCTCGATGAGCGGGGCATCGACGAGGTGTCGCCGCCATTTGAAAACATTCACATCCGGGCGTGATCGGGCTACCGCGCGGACGATCTGAACGGCGATGCCGAGCAACAGCAATGCCGCCCCTGCGGTCAGCAAGCGGTCTGACATGGTCGGGGTATCGAGCGTTCCCGCGCCTGTCAGGGTCAACAAGGTGTTGGCCAACAGGCCGAAATCGGGTGCGTTGTGGAGATTTTGCCCGAGCCCCGAAATGAACCGTTCGGTGTTGATGTACCCGCTGCCCAGTCCATTCGTTAAAGAGGGCGACAAGACCACCAGTAAGGTGATGGCCGCTGCCATCCAGTGACGCAGCCGACAGGCATTGGGGATCAGCACCAGCGCCAGTATGACGCCGACCGCCAGCACCAGACTGGATGGATGGACCTGAACGGCGATGCCGAGCAATACCGCCAGCCACGTGAGGGCCGAGGCGTTCGAGCGCAGGACCATGAACAACAACGGGAATGCGACTGCCGACAGGGCCAGGCTGATTAATGAGGTCCAGGACGTGTACACCGCGCCCAGCAATCCCGGCGACAAGGCATAGAACCCGGCGGCGAACAGCGCCCCGGGCATGGCAAGCACCTGTCGGGCCGCCAGATACACGGTGAAGATTCCCGCCACCATCAGCCCTGACAGCAGGGCGTAATTGGCCTGGGTCAGGTCCCGATCTATGGCCAAGGCAAGTTCGAAACTGTCGGCAAAGGCGACGCGGATGATGACGCCCAGAATGACGGGCAGGGCAAGAATAACCGTCACCGCGAGCGGCAACCGGGGCGGACAAAAGGATTTGTTTGCAGGGGTGTTATTCATCGCCCCATCAATAGAGGCGCGTCCGTTTGCGGGCAAGGGTTTAGGGGGGCGGGGACTTACAGCGCGAAGGCGGCAATCACAAGTCCGGCCACGATAAGCAGCGAGACGATTGAGCCCAGGACGATCATCAGCGCCTTGCGACGACGGGCCTTTGCCTGGCGCGCCTTTTTCTTGCCGACGGCACTTTTCTGGCGTTTGTCGAGTTTGTTATCAAGGCCAGCATCGGCGCGTTTTTTACTGATCGCCTCGTCTTCTGCCTTGATTTTCTTGCGCCGATTCTGGACATGGCGGCGTTTTTGTTCGCGCCGGTCATCTTGCTGGCGCTGGACCAGACCCTTCTGTTCCTGCTCTTTTTGTTGGGCGGCGAGCATTTTCTGCATCGCCACTTCTTCTGCTGTGGGCGGTGCGGCAGGTTTCGGCGGTGCCTTGCGGCGCTCTTCGGGTTCCCTGCGTTCAGGCTGCTCGCGACGTTCCACCGGATCGGCCTCGCGGCGTTCCGGTTGTGCCTCAGGCGTTGGCTTGTTTTCGCTGTCGTCGCTCATGGTCCTCTCCTTGAATGTTCCCAAGGAAGTCGTTCGGGTGTCATTTCAGGTCCGCCTTTCATTTGACGAGAAAGTTTCCTGAATGCGAATCGTTCAAGCGTATGATGCTGTTGATATGGTTACGAAATTCCTAATCTGAAAGGTTGCTCGCGAATAATTATAAACCCGTGAATCTGGCCGGTTTTGAGATTTTCATGATAATTTGCGCAAACCGGCGGGTCGGGGCATTGACAAGGCGTGCGGGAAAGCCTATTTTCCGCCGCTCGCGAGGCAATTTAAGCATATTGTCTAGCTTGTTTTTTAAGGTTTAAGGACCCGAGACCATGAAGGTTAGAAATTCCCTAAAGTCCGCGAAGCTGCGCGATAAGAATTGCCGTATCGTGCGCCGCAAGGGCCGTGTCTATGTCATCAACAAGGTTAACCCGCGTTTCAAGGCACGCCAGGGATAACCGCGAGCCCGCATGGGCTGATGACGGACTGCTGAACAAACCGCGCCCATCCGGCGCGGTTTTTCTTTTGCTTGGCCGCACCAGTCCTTACATTACATAGCAAGCGATACAAAAATAAACGGACGGGGAGGGTGCGCCAAATTCATGGCCGAAACCTTAAGACCAGAAACACCGGATCAGGTGCTCGACGCCGTGAATTGGGCTGCCGATCACGGACGATCCTTCGATGTTACCGGGCTCGCATCAAAGCATCCGCTCGGCCGGCCGATGCAGGCGACGGACAAACTTGATCTGTCGGCGATCAATGGTGTCGGTTTGTACGAACCGTCGGAACTGGTGATGACGGCTGCTGCTGCGACACCGCTCGATGACATTAACGCGGTGCTGGCTGAAAACCGTCAGCGCCTGGCGTTCGAGCCGCCCAACCTGAGTGCTTTGCTGGGCACCGGGGGAAGCGGCACCATCGGCGGCGTTTTCGCTTGTAATCTGTCGGGCCCCCGACGGGTTCTGAGCGGCGCGGCGCGGGATCATATTCTGGGTTTTCACGGCGTTAGCGGTCGTGGCGAGCACATCAAGTCAGGTGGCCGGGTGGTCAAGAACGTCACCGGCTTTGATTTGTCGAAACTGATGGCAGGCTCCTTCGGCACTCTGGCATTGATGACGGACATATCGTTCAAGGTATTGCCGGTGTCTGAGAAATCGCGCACGGTGCTGGTTATCGGCGTCGATGCCACGGATGCGCCGGTCGCCATGGGCACGGCCCTGAAAAGCCCGTACGAAGTTTCAGCCGCCGCCCATCTGCCGACCGATATCGCGGCGACCTCGGGCGTTTCATACGTCGCCTCGGCAGGGGCTTCTGTTACCGCCATTCGCGTCGAGGGCCCGGGCCCGTCGGTGGAATTCCGCTGCAACGCATTGCGCGAGATGCTGGCCGAGTTCGGCGATACCGAGGAACTGCATTCAAGCAACACCGATACCCTGTGGCGCGAAATTCGCGATGTGTCGTGTTTTGCTGGCAACGACAAGCAGGTCTGGCGACTGTCCGTGCCGCCCATGGATGGCACCGATGTGGTTGCCCGCATTACCGACAAGATCGATTCCCGCGCCCTGTTTGACTGGGGCGGCGGTCGCATCTGGCTGGCGCTTGATGGCGGGGGCGATGCCGCCCATGAAACCGTTCGCGAGGCGTTCAGGGATTGCGGCGGCCATGCCACCCTTGTTCGGGCAAGCGACGAGGTGCGCGCCCAGTTGCCGGTATTCCAGCCACAATCGGCGGCCCTGACCGGGCTGGCGGCCCGCATCAAGGACGGCTTTGATCCCCATAGCGTTCTGAACCCCGGGCGCATGTGATGCAGACACGATTTTCATCTGAGCAAATGCAGAACCCGGCGATCAAGATCGCCAACGATATCCTGCGCAAGTGTGTGCATTGCGGGTTCTGTACAGCGACCTGTCCGACATATGTATTGCTTGGCGACGAGGCCGATAGTCCACGCGGGCGCATCTATATGATTCGCGACATGCTGGAAAAGGGCGACGCCGTTCCGCCGTTGGTGGTCACCCACGTTGACCGCTGCCTCAGTTGCCTGTCGTGCATGACGACGTGTCCCTCCGGTGTCGATTACATGCATTTGATTGATCACACCCGGGCGCACATCGAAAAGGCTTATGTGCGGCCCATGGGGGAACGTCTGTTGCGTAGCCTGCTGGCCATGGTCGTGCCGAATCCGTCGCTGTTCCGCCTGTCGCTGATGGCGTCGAAACTGGTGAAACCGTTCCGGGCGCTGATGCCAGGACGACTGAAGGGCATGGTCGGGATGGCGCCGGCGAAGCTGGCGGCGAAATCGCCGATGGACACACCGCAGGTTTTTCCGGCGGCAGGCGAACGGCGCATGCGAGTCGCCCTGATGACCGGGTGCGCCCAGCAAGTGCTGCGCCCGTCCATCAACGAGGCAACGATAAGATTGCTGACGCGCCACGGCTGCGAGGTCGTGGTCGCTGCCGGTGGCGGCTGCTGCGGGGCGCTGGTTCATCACATGGGCCGCGAGGCCGATGCCCAAGACGCGGCGCGCACCAACGTTGCCGCATGGATGGCCGAGCGCGACGATAAGGGTCTGGATGGCATTATCATCAATGCGTCGGGTTGCGGGACCACGGTCAAGGATTACGGGTTTTTGTTACAAGACGATGCGGACTGGGCGGAGGCGGCCAAGACCATATCGGCGCTGACCCGCGACGTTACCGAGATTATGGACGAACTGGGCGGCCCCTGTTCCAGCCTGGATGCGGCCCCGGTCGTCGCCTACCACTCGGCGTGTTCCATGCAGCACGGCCAGAAACTGACGACGACCCCGAAGAAGCTGCTGGCCGATGCCGGTTTCGAAGTCCGCGAACCGGCCGAGGGGCACCTGTGTTGCGGTTCCGCCGGGACCTATAATTTATTGCAGCCCGAACTGGCCGAACGCTTGGGCGCGCGCAAGGCGGCAAATCTGGAGGCGCAATCGCCGGACCTGATCGCGTCTGGAAACATTGGCTGTCTGGTGCAGATTTCCGGCGCGACGAGCATCCCGGTTGTCCATACGGCGGAATTGCTGGATTGGGCCAGTGGCGGCCCGAAGCCGCGGGGTGTGGACACATGAACGATTTTGGCAATATCGATGACGCCGTTCTCGCGGCGCTGGGGGATATCGTTGGCGACCGGGTGTCGACGGGCAAGTCGGTGCGCGACCTGCATGGCCGCGATTTGTCGTTTCATCACGATACGGCGCCTGACGCCGTTGTCTTTCCCGAAACCACCGACGAGGTGGCGGCCATCGTCAAGGTCTGTGCCGCCCATCGGGTGCCGGTGATCCCGTTTGGGGCCGGTTCATCGCTGGAAGGCCAGTTGATGGCGGTGCACGGGGGCCTCAGTCTTGATCTGAGCGGCATGAACAAGATCGGAGAGCTGAACGAAGGCGACATGGACGTCACCGTCGAGGCCGGGGTGACGCGCCTGCAACTGAACCACCACTTGCACAATACCGGGTTGTTCTTTCCGGTCGATCCCGGGGCCGATGCCTCGCTGGGCGGCATGGCGGCAACACGGGCGTCCGGCACCAACGCCGTGCGCTATGGCACCATGCGCGACAATGTTCTGAACCTGACCGCGGTGCTGGCCGATGGCAGCATTGTGAAAACCGGTGGCCGTGCCCGAAAATCATCCACCGGGTATGATCTGACCCGTTTGCTGATCGGATCGGAAGGAACGCTCGGCGTTATTTGCGAGTTAACCCTGAAACTGCATGCCCTGCCGGAAACCACGTCGGCTGCCGTCGTTTCGTTCCCTGAACTTGAAGGGGCCGTCAAGGCGGTGATGACGACGATCCAGAGCGCCATCCCGATTTCGCGTATCGAGCTTCTCGACGAGGTCCAGGTGGGGGCCGTCAATTCCTATTCCGGGCTTGATTATTCTGAACAACCGACCCTGTTTCTGGAATTTCAGGGATCAGAGTCCGCCGTCGCTGAACAGGTGAAAATAGTTGGCGAGATTTGTTCGGACAATGGCGGCGGCGATTTCCGCTGGGCGTCGAAACAAGAAGACCGCAACGCGCTGTGGAAAGCACGCCATGACGTGGCTTATGCCAACATGGCGATGCGGCCCGGCGCAAAACCGTGGTTTACCGATGTATGCGTGCCGATTTCCCGCCTGGCTGAAAACATTCTCGAGGCCCGCAAGGATATTGATGCCAGCGGTCTGACCGCGCCGATTGTCGGCCATGTGGGCGACGGTAATTTCCACACCACCATCCTGATCGACGAAGATAATACCGGTGAAATGGATCGCGCGCGTGAGTTCAATGACCGCATGGTCAAGCGCGCCATCGCCAGTGGCGGCACCTGTTCGGGCGAACACGGGGTCGGGATTGGGAAAAAAGAATTCATGGAACTGGAATATGGCACCGGGGTCGCCGTCATGAAGACCATTAAACGGGCGCTGGATCCTGACAATATTCTTAATCCGGGAAAAATCGTCGATACCTAGACCGGCGCAGCAAGAGCGCTTATTATGCGGTCTCTGAATTAAAGTTGGACCCTTATATTGAAAAAAATACTGATTGGATTGGGCGGGTTTCTCGTCGTCTTGATTGCGGCGATACTGATCGTTCCCGACCTTGTCGACTGGAACGACTACAAGGCTGAAATCACCAGCCGCGCCAAGGCCGAAACCGGACGCAACCTGATCATCGACGGTGATATCAGGTTAAGCGTCCTGCCGACTCCGGCGCTGGTTGCTGAAAACGTGCGGCTGTCCAACATCAAGGGTGCGGCGGCACCCGATATGGTCAATCTTAAATCGTTGCAGGTACGGGTCGCGCTGGGACCTTTGTTGAGTGGCCAGATACAGGTCAAGACGGTGCGCCTGATCAAGCCGTTGATCGAATTGGAACGGCTTGCCGATGGCCGGGTCAACTGGGATTTCAGCGGGGTGGAAAAACAGACCAAAAAGAAGCCCAAACTTGATGACGATGACCTTACAGCCGGTTCGGGAACCGGCACCGAAAGAGCGGCCACTTCTGGAGCGGCACCGACGGCAAGTGGGCCTGATATCATCCTCGACAGCTTTATTATTGAAGAAGGCATCGTTGTTTTTCGCGATCTCGCCGCCGGGACCGTGGAGCGTGTCGAGCATATCAACGCCGATATCGCCGCGGCCTCGCTGATCGGGCCGTTCGAGAGTGACGGCGATCTTGTGCTGCGCGGTGTTCCTATACATTTCGATGCCACCATCGGCAAGATTATCGAAGGCCGCACAGCACCTGTCAGTCTGGCCCTTGATGTGGCCCCCGGTGCGACGCGCCTGACCGTATCGGGTGCCGTTGTCGGCATCGAAGCGGCACCGAAGTTCAAGGGCAAGGTCAGCGTCAAGGGTGACAAATTGTCCGGCCTTGTTCAGGGCGTCACTGCTGGAACCGGGTTGCCGGGTCTGATGAGCAATTCGTTCGAGGTGTCAGCCGACGTCGTCGCTGGCGCCGAAGGGGTCGAGGTCGAGGACTTGAAGGTTGGACTGGGTAACGTTATGGCCACCGGGTCCGCCGCCGTCGAACTTGGCAAGTCGATAACAGCCAGACTGGATCTGGCGGCTGACAGTGTTGATGCGGATAAATTGCTGGCCCTGCCGCCAATCGACGCATTGCCGACAGAGCTTGAAAAAAAGAAAGCCGCCAGCCCTGCAGCGAAGAAAATCGCCGCAACCGCCCCTGCTGCTGTTCCGGCGAAGGAGGCGTCACCTAACGATGCGTTTTCCCTGCCCGACAATATCAACGCCAGCGTCCGGCTGACGGCGAAGTCTGTTTCTGTCAAAGGCGGTCTGGTGCGTGATGTCAGGATGGATGCGGAATTGGCAAGCGGTGAAATCACCGTCAGTCAGGTATCTGCGCAACTGCCGGGCAGTGCCGATGTCGCCGCCTTTGGTTTTATCGTGCCGGAAAAGGGCGTGCCGCAGTTCGATGGCGAAGTGGAAGTTTCCGTCGGCGATCTGCGCGGCGTGCTTGACTGGTTGAAAATCACGCCGCCGCCGGTGCCTGCCGACCGCTTGCGCAAGTTGACGTTGGCCGCAAATCTGAAGGCCGACCCAAAGCAGGTGCGCCTCGAAGACATCGATATGCAATTCGACAGTTCGCGACTGACCGGATCGGTTCAGGCCGGGCTTAGCGGGAACACACCCGTTGCTGCCGATCTGATTCTCGACCGCATTAATCTGGATGCCTATCTGGGGACGGCACCAAAGGCAAAAAAGAAATCGGTTAAAGCGTCGGCCAAGGATTCGGCCAAGGCTGCATCAATGCCCCCTGCGCCGCCGATGCCGCCGATGCCAACCGCGCAAATTGATCCGGCCCGGGCCAAGGGTGACCCGCTGGCTGCCTTGTCGTCCTTAAGCGCGCTGAAAACCCTGAACGCCAAACTGAAGGCGCAGATCAAGACCCTTATATACAGGGGCGCGCCGATCAAGGACGTGCTTGTCGATGGCGCGCTTACCAACAACACCCTGAACCTGAAAAACCTGAGCATCGCCAAAATGGCCGGGGCTAAAATCAAGGTCGGTGGCATCGTTTCCGATCTTGTCGGGGTGCCGGATATGAAAAACCTTCACCTTGATGTGGCGACCGGCGATGTCGCCCGACTGCTGCGCATGGCCGGGATCAATGCGCCTGTTGATTCCCGCAAGATGGGCGCGGTGTCGCTAAAGGCCCGGGCCGACGGATCGCTGTTGCGCCCGGTCGTCGACACCACCATCAAGGGCGCGGGCGGCAGCCTGCAGGCCAAGGGCAAGGTCTCGCTGTTGCCGATCTTCGAAGGCTTCGACGGCAATCTGACCATCAAACACAAGAACATGGCGGCGTTGGTGCGGGCCCTTGGCACCGATTACCGTCCGGCGGGCAAACTCGGACCTGTCGATTTCCAGGCCGCGCTAAAAGCCCGGGCGACCGGAATGGACCTGACGAACATCAAGGGCAAGGTCGGGCCGCTGGATATGTCGGGCACGGCGAGTGTCGCGCTTTCCGGCCCTCGCACAAAGCTGACGGCTGTCTTGAAAACCGGCGAGATCGTCACTGATAATTTCATGCCCGCGTCGTCCAAGGCATCGCTGTCGCAGCCCTATGAGTTCAAGCAGGGGTTTCAACCGGCTGCATTTGATCAAGGGGGGGCCTCGCTGGCCGACCCGGCATTCCGGCGGATGGCGGCGCTCTCCAGTGGCCGCTGGTCGACAGATCCGCTCGATCTGTCGTTCCTGAAAGCCTTCGATGCCGATGTGAAAATGATTTCCGATGCGCTGGTTTACGGCAATTACCGCATCACTAATGCCGATTTGGCGGCAACGGTGGATGCCGGTGTGATGCAAGTGGAGCGCTTCAAGGGGAACCTGTTCGGCGGCACCATCGACAGTCGCGGCACGGTCACGGCGGCCAACCCGTCGCGTTTTGATACGTCGGTTTCGCTGAAAAGCCTCAGCGTATCGGATGCCCTTGCCGCTGTTGCGGGTAAAAAACTGGCCAAGGGCACAGCGGCGCTGGAACTCAAATTGGCGTCTTCGGGCTACACAATATCGGATATGGTTGCCGCCCTTGGCGGCAACGGCTCTGTCGCCATGAACAAACTGGATGTTAAATCCGGTGCTATCGGCACACCGATGGCGGCGGCTTTTGGCCTGATTTCCGGCCTCAACGATCTGGGCGGGGTGCTGACCGGCAGCAAGAAGAAATCCGGGCTTGCCGACATTACCGGCACCTTCACTTTGGACAAGGGGGTCGCCCGGTTTAACGATTTCGCGCTGAAGTCCGGCATGGGCAATGGTCAGGCCAGCGGCAGTGCCGATCTGGCCCGCTGGATGGTCGATGTCAAAGGCTCGGTCACGGTCTCGCAAAGTTTCCTTGGCCAGATCCTGAGCAGTAATCAGGCAACAACACAGACCCTGCCGTTCAGCGTTGCCGGACGCCTGGATGCGCCCAACGTCAAGCTTGATACCAGCATGTTGCAGGCCGCCGGATTGCCAATTCCGGGTCTTGATAAGGTGCTGAAGAAGAACAAGGTCGGGCGCGTATTACAGCAACTGATTCCCGGCCTTGGCGGCACCGCACCGAAAACGGCGCAACCGTCTTCGCCACCGGCCCCCGGCGATACGCCACCACCGCCGCCGCCCACACAGCAGCAGCAAAAGGTCAAGCCGGCAGACTTGCTCAAGGGCTTGCTTAAAGGGCTCGGGCGCTAGATTCTGGTGGGCGCCAGCCTTTGGCTGGCGCGGCCTCTGGAAGCCAAGTTTTAATTGGCAGAAGGTATCAGGTTTTCAGGGTTCAAGCACCTGTCGTTAAACTTGTTTTGACTTCCTGTGAACCAGAAAGCCAAGGGGCGAATAGCCCCGCCCGGCGATTGAGGGGCAATAAAAACGCCCCATCAATCCCGCGTTTACGGAGTTGACGAGAGGGCGTTTTTTAAAACGTGCACCCTGATGGCGCTGGACAGGTTGCCTGTCGCGTCGCCACGTGCGGTGTCGATTTCAGTGGCCAGGGAATTCAGGGTCATCGACCGGGCCCGCGCGATGTCCTTGAAGGCATCCCAAAAGGCATCTTCCACGGTTACACTGGTCTGGTGACCGGCGATCAAAAGCGAGTGCTTGCGGATTTCATTGGACGCCATCATGTCATCACATGTTCGTAAATCATCAACACGGCAAAACCGATCAGGATGATACCCGATGCCCGCGATACCGCCCGGTTTACCGATGGCGTTGTCAACAGCCGCCGGGCGGCCTGGGCGGCCCATGCCATCGGTGCCTGCCACAGCACATTGATGATGATCAGCACGACCGCCAGAAACAACAACTGCATCGATGCATCGTCGCGGCTGGTATCGATGAAGTTGGGGAACAGGGCCAGGAACAGGATAATGACCTTGGGGTTCAGAATATTGCACAGAATGGCGTCGCGTATCGCCCTTCCTTCGCTGATGGATGTCTGTTCGTTATCGACACTGATGACGCCGTCGCCGACCATGCCTTGCAGGCCGAGCCAGAACAGATAGGCCGCGCCCAGCACCGCCACCGATTTGAACAGCAGCGGTGACGATGCGATCAGCAACGAGATTCCGGCGACCGCCAGCGTCGTGTGGACGACGAGGCCCAACTGAACGCCCAACACCGTTGCCAACCCAACCCGATGGCCCGAACTGAGCGAATAGCGCAGGATCAGAACGGTGTCCGGTCCGGGCGAAACGATAACGGCAACGGCGGTCAGCAGAAATCCGCCGAACAGCACCGGGTCGATGGGAAGGGTGGCCAGAATGCTCATCGTTTTTCCGCGAAGGCTGTGAAAGCGTCCAGCGCCTCGGCCCAGTTTTGTTCTTCGGTGCGACCTGATTTCTTGCGCGGCTTCAGGCCATGGTCGCCGTCTTCGAGCCAGTGGATGTTAATTTTCTTCGACAAGGGGTAACCGCTTACTTCGTCGATGCCGCCCAGCGTGTCACGGGTGCCTTGCAGGAACATCGCCGGGGTCTTTAATTCCGCCAGATGTTCGATGCGGGTCTTTTCCGGTTTGCCCGGCGGGTGAAACGGATAGCCGAGGCAGACCAGCCCGCTAACGCTTTTGTCGTCAGCCACCATGGAGGCGATGCGCCCACCCATGGACTTGCCGCCGATGATGAGATTTTCCGGGCCCAGTTCGTCGATCACCAGTCCCCAGGTTTCAAGCAACACCTTGGCCGTATTCGGCGGACGTTTCTTGCCGGTCTTGCGTCGTTCGACCATGTAGGGGAATTCGAAACGCGCCACGCGAAACCCGGTGGTGGCCAGCCCCTCGGCGAAATAATCCATGAAGGGTGAGTCCATAGGCGCCCCGGCGCCATGCGCCAACGCGACGGTGACGCGCGCATTATCGGGGCCATTGAAAAGCAGGTCAGGACAGGTCACCGGGGGATTTCCTCAGCCGTTATGGATGGGGCTCAGGAATTCGGCGAAGAAGTCGTTGCCCTTGTCGTCGACAATGATGAAGGCCGGGAAGTTTTCGACCTCGATGCGCCACACCGCTTCCATGCCCAGTTCTTCGTATTCGACGCATTCCAGTTTCTTGATGCAGTCCTGGGCCAGACGCGCCGCCGGGCCGCCGACGGAGCCTAAGTAAAAGCCGCCGTTGCTGTTGCACGCGTCGGTCACTTGTTTCGATCTGTTGCCCTTGGCCAGCATGACCATGGAGCCGCCGTTTTTCTGGAACAGGTCAACGTAAGAATCCATGCGCCCGGCGGTGGTCGGCCCCAGCGATCCTGACGCGTAGCCTTCGGGCGTTTTTGCCGGTCCGGCGTAATACACCGGATGATCCTTGATGTAATCGGGCAGGCCTTGTCCGGCATCGAGGCGTTCCTTCAATTTGGCATGCGCGATGTCGCGCGCCACAATCAGGGTGCCGTTGAGGCTAAGCCGCGTCTTTACCGGATGCTTGCTCAGTTCAGCCAGAATATCGGGCATTGGTTGGCCGAGGTCGATGTTAACGACGGTGTCTGACAGATGATCGTCGGTTACATCGGGCAAATACTTTGCCGGATCGCGTTCCAGATCCTCGATAAAGATGCCGTCGCTGGTAATCTTGCCCAGACACTGACGGTCGGCGGAACACGAAACGCCGATGCCGACCGGGCACGAAGCGCCATGACGGGGCAGGCGAATGACGCGCACGTCATGACAGAAATACTTGCCGCCGAATTGCGCGCCGATGCCCATGTCCTGGGTCATCTTCAGCACGGTGGCTTCCATTTCCCTGTCGCGGAAGCCCTGACCATATTCATTGCCCTGGTCGGGAAGACCGTCCAGATAATGGGCACTGGCCAGCTTCACCGTTTTCATGGTGGCCTCGGCAGAGGTGCCGCCGATAACGATGGCCAGATGATAGGGCGGGCAGGCCGCAGTCCCCAAGGTGCGGATTTTCTCGTCCAGAAACGCCATCAGGCTATCGGGGTTCAGCAACGCCTTGGTCTGTTGATACAGGAACGACTTGTTGGCCGAACCGCCACCCTTGGCCATGAACAGGAATTTGTACTGCTCGCCGTCGATGGCCTGAATGTCGATCTGGGCTGGCAGGTTGTTGCCGGTGTTGGTCTCGGTGTACATGTCCTCAGGCGCGACCATGGAATAGCGCAGGTTGCTCTCGCCATAGGTTTTCAAAACGCCTTCGGCCAGCGCCGCTTCATCTGCCCCGCCGGTCCATACCTGTTGACCCTTGTAGGCCGAGATGATGGCGGTGCCGGTGTCCTGACACATGGGCAGGATGCCGCCAGCGGCGATGTTGGAATTTTTCAACAGGTCCAGGGCCACGAAGCGGTCGTTGTCGGATGCTTCGTCGTCATCGAGAATTTTGCGCACTTGGGCCAAGTGGGCGGGGCGCAGCAGGTGGGCGATGTCGCGCATGGCCGTCGCGCTGAGCAGGGTCAGGGCCTCTGGCTCGACCTTCAGCATCGGGGTGCCGTCGAATTGGGTTTGCGATACATAATCGGTGCTGAGCAGACGCCACGGCGTCTCGTCGCCCGATACCAGCAGCAGGGGATGGTGAATGTATTTAGGGGCTGAACTCATTTATACAATCCATTCCGCGAGAGGCAATTTCGTCATAGGGCAGGAGGCGTGGCGATGGAATATAGGCAATATATAGAGGTGCGCCGACGCACTCTCTGGCGACATGGCCCTCGCCCTGTTGGGTTATATCAGGAAAGCCGACTGCTGCGTCAATAACGCTTAAATATGCTTTGGCATGTCCTGCGCGTTGATTTTCTGGCATTCGACTTTCCTGATTTAACGGAATCGCATCGTATTAATGATTTCGGCCCCTTAACACGCGCTTGCGGCCTATTCTTTACGAAAGGCGTCTAGGGTGATGACCTCGCCCATTTTTTCGTCCTCGACGTCGATGGCGACGGCTTCGTCATGGCCGGGGGATACCTCCGTGCCATCCATATCCATTTCCGCCTCGTCGTCTTCGGGCATCTTCAGTTGCAGGCCGAAATTAACCGCCGGGTCGGCAAACGCGGTGACCGCCGAATAGGGAATGATCAGGCGTGTCGGTTTGCCGCCAAAGGTCAGGGTGACGGCAAAGCCGTCTTCGTCGACGAGCAGGTCGTTAAACTGATGTTGCAGGACGATGGTCATCTCGCCCGGGTGTTCGGCCTTCAGGTGGCCCGGAATATCGACGCCGTCGTCGCCGGTCTGAAAGGTGATGAAAAAATGATGGTCGCCGGGCAGCCCTTCGGTGGCGGCCAGTGTCAGACTGCGGTGAATAACGCTGCGCAGCGCCTCTTCGACCCATTTTTCGTAATGTAGAGGCCCAGTGTTCATTGTTCTTGTCAGTCTCCGTCTTAAGCAGTCGCATCACCCGCCGAGTGGGGGGCTTCTGTTGCCAGGTGCCCCCCGAACCCCGTGGTTGCTTAGCCGTTAGGCGGCAACCGCAAATGCTTCATTATCGTTAGCATTTGTGTGTTTGGCCCGATAACGGTGGATACCATGCCGAACGAAAGCTATGTCTTTACCACGTACGTCGATCCTGTTTCGCCCCCATCGAAAACCGCATCTCGGCGTGTTCTGGAAGATGGTGGAGGCGCCGGGCACTGCCCCCGGGTCCGCAACGTTTATTCCACATAGTGTTTATCGTCATAGTCGGTTGCCCGACGCTTTCAATATAAGGACTTCGAGAGCCGAATGGAAGGGCAAGCCCAGCTTGAGAGGGAGGGGCCAATAGAGTATTTTAGGGAAAGAATCCAAGAGCGGGGGACTTCGTGCAGCAATATCTAGACCTGATGCGTCGTATTCGTGACGACGGCGCGATCAAAGAAGACCGTACCGGTACTGGCACGCAGAGCCTGTTCGGCGCGCAAATGCGTTTCGATCTGGCCGCAGGATTCCCGGTGCTGACCACCAAGAAGCTGCACCTGAAGTCGATCGTTCACGAGCTTCTGTGGTTTTTGGCGGGCGACACCAACATCAAGTACCTGACCGACAACGGCGTCAGAATCTGGAATGAATGGGCCGACGAGGCGGGCGACCTTGGCCCTGTGTATGGTCATCAGTGGCGATCATGGCCGACGCCTGACGGCGGCACCATTGATCAGGTTTCACACGTCGTTGAGCAAATCCGCAACAGCCCGGATTCCCGGCGCATCATCGTCAGTGCCTGGAATGTTTCTGACGTCGACAACATGGCGCTGCCGCCGTGCCATTGCTTGTTCCAGTTCTATGTCGCGGACGGCAAACTGTCGTGCCAACTGTATCAGCGCAGTGCCGATTATTTCTTAGGCGTTCCTTTTAACATTGCATCCTATGCCTTGTTGACCATGATGATGGCGCAGGTGACGGGGTTAGAGCCCGGCGACTTCGTTCATACCTTCGGCGATGTGCATTTGTATTCGAACCATATGGAACAGGTCGATGAACAACTATCCAGGACGCCGGGGGCCCTGCCGGTGATGAAGATCAATCCGGACGTCACCGATATTTTCGATTTCACGTTCGATGATTTCGAGCTGCTCGGTTACGAGGCGCAGCCTCATATTAGCGCCCCGGTGGCCGTCTGATGTTGTCATTAATTGTAGCAATGGCGGCGGGCAGGGTCATCGGCCGCGACGGCGACCTGCCGTGGCGAATTCCCGGCGACCTGAAACACTTCAAGGCGACGACCCTTGGCAAGCCCGTGGTGATGGGCCGCAAGACGTGGGAATCCCTTGGTCAAGCCCTGCCTGACCGCGCCAACATCATCGTCACCCGTAATCCGTTCTACTGTGTCGCGGGGGCTTATGTGACCGGCAGCGTCGAGGCGGCACTGGAACTGGCCGCCCGTTTTATTGAGGGCATGGATGGCGATGGCAGCGATGAAGTGATGATTATCGGCGGTGCGGAAATTTATGCGCAAACGCTGGGGCGCGCCGACCGCCTGTACCTGACCGAGGTGCATCTGGAGGTCGAGGGCGACGCCTTTTTCCCAGAGTTCGATGAGGCTCAATGGACTGAGCAGTCGCGCCACGACGTCCCGCCCGAAGGCGAAACGCCGGGCTATAGCATTCGTGTTCTCGAGCGTCAGCCGGCGTCGTCGAAGGTGACGACGAGGGATCCATCGTCCGGGTCCATCGAAGTCGAGTAGCTCATGTTGGCCATATCGTCGTTGTTGACGGTGACCTCAATGCCTTTGCCGCCCTTGCCACCGAAGGTGATGATGGCATGGTCGCCGTTGTTGGCAACGGAGATATTATCCTCCGAGAAGCCTTTGCCTTCGAAGCGCAGTTCCTCGCCTTTCTGATAGTCGAGGATGGTATCGTCGCCGGATTTTCCGCCGAAGATGAAGGTGTCGTCACCGGCTCCGCCGCTCAGGATGTCGTCGTCCTTGCCGCCGACAAGTGTGTCGTCGCCAGTTCCGCCGACAAGTTCGTCTTCGCCCTTGTTGCCAAGCAACGTGTCATCACCGGCTCCGCCGCTCAGGATGTCGTCGTCCTTGCCGCCGTCCAGCATGTCGTCGCCAGCTCCGCCATAGAGCGTATCTTTGCCCTTGTCGCCGTCCAGCGTATCATCGCCAGCGCCGCCATAGAGCGTGTCTTCGCCCTTTTCACCGAACAGGGCATCGTCTCCGCCCTGGCCATAGAGCACATCGTCGTCCTTGCCGCCGAACAGGCTGTCGTCACCGCCGCCGCCGACAAGTTCGTCGGCATCATCTGTGCCGTACAGCGTCAGGTTTTCAGGCTCCGGTTCCGGCTCTGGTTCCGGTTCGGGCTCCGGTTCCGGTTCGGGCTCCGGTTCCGGTTCCGGTTCGGGCTCCGGTTCAGGTTCGGGCTCAATAACCGGTTGCTCTTCGAGGACCGGCTCGACGACAGGCTCGATGACCGGTTCTTCGTCGCGCGTCGTCGTTTCGACCGGCTCGACCGCAACATCAGGCACCGGGGATGCCGTCGGTTCTGTGACGATTCCGGTTTCCAGAGTGATTGCCTCGGCCGGTTCCGGCATCAGTTCGTCGGCGAGTACGGAAACAGTGTCTGCCGGGGCTTCCGGCTCTTCCTCACCGGCTGCGGTGTCGAAATCGGCCAATTCTTCGTCGCTGATTCCAGCTTCTACGTCAGCGACCGCTGCGGCCATAACTTCTTCGTCCATGGTTTCTTCTTCCATGACTTCTTGAGTCATTTCCTCACCGGACAGTTGCTCGTTGATCAACTGCTCAAGGGATGCTTCATCAAGGCCGTAATCATTGGCGTCGCCAATTCCCGGCAGGACCTGCAAGGCATTGCCGAACATTTGCAGCAATTGCCCAACCGGCATTGCATAAGGTGCTATCGGTGCGACGTTGGCGTCACTGACGGCGGTCGCCACATGGGCCACGTTCAGGACCCTTACACCAGCATCGTTACTGATAACCGCCTCGCCGATAAAGCCGCCTTCCTCTTCCATCATCACAACGGTCAGGTTTTTGCCGTCGGCGATGTCGACGCCCAACTGGGTGCCGCGGATGCCAATGGTGGCGACCGGCGTTTCGATCATCATTGCTTCCGGATCGGTCTTGGCAATAACACCGCTGACAAAGGTAAACACGCCTTCGCCCACCGAAAGGCCAATGGAGCCTGCTTGGGTGCCGGCATCGTAGACCATCTCGTCCAGCGTAATATTGCCGTTTTCGGCCATGGAGAATGTGGTGCCATCAGAAAGCCCGACGCCGATGGCGGCATCGTCACCGGTGCTCAGCACATCGCCCTGATACAGCGGGCTGCCAAGCGCCAGTTGTTGTTCGCTGCCGTCGAGGCGCACGACGATGGCAGAGCCGTCAAGCGTTTCCACAAGTCCGATCGGCTGGGGGTTGGTGTCCATTGTCATGTCAAATGCTGTTCCAGGGTTTGCCATGATACGCTCCTCATGCCTTCATCCCCACTCTTGGTTGTTATTATACACGATTATTGCTGTGAAAGAGTTAACTTGCATCAAATTTATAAAGTTAGGGAAACGCTAACGATTATAAGAGTCTAATGCCGACCATGAAGAAATCGTTGCAGATCAGCAAAAGCATTGAACTGGGTCCACGCGACGTTGCTTTGGTGTGGGACGATTCAGGTGTTCTCAATGCCCATGTTTCGGACGAGGACATGGCCCAGTCCGTGCCCCAGCATGTGTTGCTGGCGATGGCGCTGATGATGTCCATGGACGATCCAGAGATGATTGGCCTGATGTGGGATAAGTTTGAAAAGACCATGGACGACGATATCGTCAAACATTCCTGATTCCAGAGCACCTCTGATTCTAAAGACAGGTTTACAGATCATATTGAAATAGCGGGCTTTTCCGCGATCCATGTTGACAACTTCGCCATTCTGCTGTTTGGATGTCGATCAGTGAGCGATGTCAGCGTTTGCAGGCGCGCCTGGGGAGAGTTTCGAAGTTGCCTAAATCGATAGTCAGACGATTGTTTTCGGCCGAACGGCTGATGATGGAACGCCGCGGCGAGATCGTGCCCGACGGTGACGTCATTGGCAGTTCCGGTGACCCGGTCGGTGGCATGGGCGAGGTGCTGAAGGAGCTGCGCGAATTGAAAGCCATGGTCGCCAATGGCGGAGCAGGCGAAGCGGTTCAAGAGATTGAAACACCGCCCGGAATGCCCGAAATATCCGTTCTGAAAGAACAGTTGCAAGACCTGCATGACCATATTGAGGATACCAAGCGGGAAATCGCCTCGATCCGTCAACCCGGCGATGATGATGACCGCCTGACCAGTGCCGCCATGGAACTTGGTGCCATCGTCGATACCACCGAACAGGCGACCCATAACATCCTGAACGCGACCGAAGAAATCGATGAGCTGGTCGACAAGCTGCGTGAGCGGATAAGCGACGTTGGGGCCCAGGAAATGCTGGGGGAAGTCAGCAACAAGACGATCGCCATTCTGGAAGCCTGTAATTTCCAGGATATCAGCGGTCAGCGCATCAACAAGGTGGTCAAGACGATCAATTATCTGGAAGAGCGAATTCTCTCGATGATCGGCATCTGGGGGATCGACGGTTTCAAGGATATCGTTGTCGAAAAAGATGTTCTGGAAGGTGATGCGGCGCTGCTGCAAGGCCCGCAAATGGAAGAAGAGGCGATCAGCCAGGACGCCGTTGACGCACTCTTTGATTAGCTCCGTATGCACTCAAGCATTGTCCTGTATTCTCCCGGTCTTACAGTATAAAATTAAATAAGAATAATTCTACTGTAGCATCAACAGGTTACTGCCGTTGTGGTGACTCAACAGCTTATTATTGATTTAAAACTCATTGAATTCAGGCTCTACTGAACCCAGATGATTAAGACGCATGTTTACAGGTAATGCATTTTTTGGGTGTTTTTTTTAATATTTGAATGAAAGTTTGAGTCGAACTGATGGCGCAGAAAGCCCTGATTGTAGACGACGACAAAATGATCCGCCGCATTGTGTCCGAGGTTCTGGGCATTGCCGGGCTCGAGGTCGATCAACGCGAGCACGCCAAAGACCTGCTTAAATATGTGCGTTCCAGCGAGCCCGACATCATCCTGCTGGATTATCACATGCCTGATATTGATGGCCTTGCGGCGCTAAGGGATCTGCGCAAGCATCTGGTGACGACCCCGGTGGTCATGATGACCGCCGACACCAACCAGAAAGTCTTATTGCAATGTTTCCGCGACGGTGCCGATGATTTCATCGAGAAACCCTTCGATTACGATCTATTGACGGTGATTATTACGCGCACCCTGGAACGCAAGGGGATCAGCCTCAAGGACGCAGTATTCAGGTTGCTGCAATATGCCCGTCACAAGGATGATTGTGACCAGGATAGCCACGATGGTTGCACCTGCAGCCTGACCAGTACCATCGCCGCTGCGGTCGACGCGACCCGCAATGTGTTTCCCGATTAGAGAACTTGTTCTCTAGTCGATTTTGTCAGCGCACTTCGTGGCGCATAATTAAAAACCCGGTGGATTTCTTCACCGGGTTTTTTTGCCCCTCAAACGCCGGGCGGGGCTACTCGCCCCTTGGCTTTTTGGGCTTCTGGAAGCCAGGTTTAAAAAGACGAAAGGAGCCAGGCTTTTAAAACCTGACTCCTGTCAAAATTAAAATCTGACTTCCAGAATCTGCGCCACGTAGTGCGATAACCAAAAAGAATCGTCGGTCAGTTTTACTGAACGACGATTCTGGGCGCTTCAGCTTCACCCTTTTCCAGAGCCTTTTGCGTCTTGCCCCAAACTTCGGCGGCAATGGCGCGATAGGCCTTGGCGTGTTCGCTGTCGGGATTCGACAGCACGATCGGGTGGCCGCCGTCCGACGTTTCACGGATCTCGATGGCCAGCGGAATATCGCCAAGGAAATCGACGCTCAGCAGTTCGGCTTCGGCTTTCGCTCCGCCGTGGCTGAAGATTTCGGACCTTTCGCCGCAATGCGGACAGGCGAAGTAGCTCATGTTTTCAACAATGCCGAACACCGGAACATCGACCTTGCGGAACATGTTCAGGCCGCGGCGCGCATCGGCAAGCGCTATGTCTTGGGGGGTTGAAACAATAACAGCACCGGTCAGCGGAACCTGCTGGGCCATGGTCAGTTGCACATCACCTGTTCCCGGCGGCATGTCGACGACCAGAATGTCCAGGTCGCCCCAGTTGATGTCACGCATCATCTGCTGCAACGCCGTCTGTGCCATCGGGCCACGCCAGATGACCGGGGTTTCTTCTTCGATCAGGAACCCCATCGACATGCACTTGACGCCGTGGGCTTCCATCGGGTCCAGGGTGGTGCCGTCGCTGGAACTGGGCTCGCCGGTGACACCCAGCATGCGGGGGATCGACGGGCCGTAAATATCGGCGTCCAGAATGCCGACCTTGTGACCATCGACCGCCAGCGCCAGCGCCAGATTGACCGATGTCGTCGATTTGCCGACGCCGCCCTTGCCGGATGCAACGGCGACAATCGATTTAACGCCGGGCATCATGATCGCATCGGGGCCGGTACCGGCCGGGTGGTGATCATGCTGGTCTTGGTTGTGAACCGGGGCGGAGTTGGCGGAACTGGCTTCGGCCGTCAGCACGACAGTGGCGGAAAGCACGCCGTCGAGGTCATGAACGGTTTTTTCCGCCTGCTTGCGCAGCGGCTCCATTTGCGGTCCGCGCTCGGCGTCAACTTCGATGGCGAAGGCAACGTGACCGTCTTTTATTTGCAGGCCAGACACCATGCCCTTGGCGACAATATTGGTGTCGCCGTCCATGACGCCCGCCAGGGCATCTAAAATTTGTTCTTCTGAAATGGCCGACATACTTGAAATCTCCATAAATTAAGCCGATATCCGTCTGGCAACACGTTATATAAGTTGTTACGAACTGTTACACAGTCTGCGTTGCGCTAATCTGTTGGCTGCCTTATAAGGCAGTCGATTGCGTTAGTGAAATAATATTAGAATATTTAAATACAAGCCCAAATGCGGCAAACGGTAAAAAGGACGGTATCTTTATGGCCTGGAATCAACAAGGCGGCGGCGGACAAGGCCCATGGGGCGGCAGTGGCAATGGGCCACAACCCCCTGATATGGAAGAAATTCTGCGTCGCGGTCAGGATCGCTTCAAGAAGGTCATGCCCGGCGGCTTCGGTCCGTCGCGCGGCTTTTTCGTGATCATCATTCTGGCCGTTGCGGTCTGGCTGGCCAGCGGTTTTTATCGTGTGCAACCGGGCGAACAAGGCGTCGAGTTGCTGTTCGGCAAGTTCGTCAAGATTACCGCACCGGGTCTGAATTACTGGCCGCCGGCCCCGATCGGGCAGGTTTTCAAGCCGAACGTCGAACGGATCAACCAGATTACCGTTGGTTATCGGGGCACCGGTGACGGCAGCCGCAACGGGGCGACCCGCGACGTGCCGCAGGAAAGCCTGATGATTACCGGCGACCAGAACATCATCGACGTCGATTTTGTTGTTCAATGGCAGATCAGCAATGCCGCTGATTTCCTGTTCAACATTCGCAACCCGGAAGCCACCGTGAAACTGGCGGCTGAAAGTGCGATCCGCGAGATTATCGGCCAGACCAGCCTTGAAAATGCGCTCACCGGCCAGCGTCAGCTTGTCGACCAGCGGACCAAGGAACTGCTGCAGCAGATTCTCGATGATTATGGTTCCGGCGTGTTTGTTGCCGAGGTCAAACAGCAGAAGGTCGACCCACCCGCCGAGGTCATCGATGCCTTCAACGACGTGCAGCGCGCCAAGCAGGATCAGGAGCGCAGCACCAACGAAGCCGTTACTTACAGCAACGACATCGTTCCCCGCGCCAAGGGTGAGGCCTCGCGCGTCATTCAGGAAGCGACCGCGTACAAGGAAAAAGTCGTCAAGGATGCCGAGGGTGAAGCGAAGCGCTTCCTGTCGGTTTACGAAGCCTACAAGGGCGGCAAGAAAGTCACCATTGAGCGTCTTTATCTTGAGCGCATGCAGGATGTCCTGAAGGGTATCGACAAGGTCATTATCGACAGTGGCGGCGGACAGGGCGTCGTGCCGTATCTGCCATTGCCTGAACTGAAGAAAAGAAGTGTGGAGACAGCCAAATGAGTAAGTCCATGGCAATTTTAGGAGCCCTGTTGGTCGTTGTCGGCGTCACCGCTTACGGCTCGTTGTTCACGGTTCATCAAGCCAACCAGGCGCTGGTCCTGCAATTGGGTAATCCGGTGCGCGCAATCCGCGAGCCGGGCCTGAATTTTAAAATTCCGTTCATCCAGAACGTCGAATTCTATGACCGGCGTATCCTTGATCTTGATCCGCCGCCCCAGGAAGTCCTGCTGTCGGATCAGAAACGCATCAGCGTCGACAGCTTCGCGCGTTATCGCATCGTCGATCCGCTGGAATTCAAGAAAAAGGCGTCGACCGATATCCGCTTCCGCCAAATCTTCGGCGGGTTGCTTAATTCGGCTGTTCGTTCAGAGGTCGCCAAGGTCTTGCTCGGCGATATGCTGACGGCGAAACGCGCCGAGGTGATGCAGACCATTACCGAACAGGTCAAGGGGCTGGCCCCGGAATACGGGGTCGAGGTCGTCGATGTGCGTATTGGTCGTACCGACCTGCCGGAAGAAACATCGCAAGCCGTTTATAACCGCATGCGGTCCTCGCGTGTTGCCCAGGCCGCCGAACTGCGCGCCCAGGGTATCGAGCAGAAGGTTCGTATTCAGGCCGAAGCCGACCGTAAACGCACGGTGATTCTGGCCGAAGCCCGCAAGACCTCGCAAATCCTGCGTGGTGAAGGTGAAGGCACGCGGACCAACATCCTTAACGATGCCTTCAATAAAGACCCGCAATTCTTCGCCTTCCTGCGCTCCATGGAAGCATATGGCGAGGCGTTGGGCGATGGCACGACCATGGTGTTGTCACCGAACAGCGATTTCTTCCGCTTCTTTGATCGTCAGGGCGGGAAATAGTCACGAAATTGTTATGCTATCGCCACAGTTCGACCATATTCACCGGGCACATAAGGGGCGCATTGAATGACGTTCGTCCCGGTGTTGCCGGGGCAGCGCGCTAATTTGACCCAAGGAGTTCCCCGACCGTGACTTCACAACGCAATAAAGGCTTTTCCGCTACCCCTGTGCAGATGCATTCCGTGCCCCGGCTTCAGGTCTGGGTGGCGTCACTGGTGACGGTTCTCGCCATCATGTTCACCGCCTCTCTGGCGCATGCCAAGGCGGCCCCGGAAAGCTTTGCCAATCTGGCCGAAAAACTGCTGCCCACCGTGGTCAACATTTCAACCACACAACTGGTCGAAGGCGGCAATGCGCCGCAGCTTCCGCAGTTGCCGCCGGGATCGCCGTTCAAGGACTTCTTCGAGGAATTCTTTGATCGCAACGGTCAGGGTCAGGGGCAAGGACAGGAAAATGGCCATGGCCGCCCGGACCGCCCGAAGCGCAAGGCGACATCGCTGGGGTCCGGTTTCATCATTGATACCAAGACCAATGGCGACAGCTATGTCATTACCAACAACCACGTCATCAGCGATGCCGATGAAATTACCGTCATCCTGCATGACAATACGCGCCTGACGGCCGAACTGGTCGGCCGCGACGCCAAGACCGATCTGGCGGTGCTCAAGGTCAAATCCGACAAGAAAATGGCCAAGGTCAAATTCGGAGATTCAACCAAATCGCGGGTCGGCGACTGGGTCGTTGCCATCGGCAACCCGTTCGGACTGGGCGGTACGGTGACGGCGGGTATTATTTCGGCCCGAGGCCGTGACATCCATTCCGGCCCGTACGATAACTTCATTCAGACTGATGCCTCCATCAACCGCGGCAATTCCGGCGGTCCCATGTTCAACATGGACGGCGAGGTCATCGGCATTAACACGGCGATCTATTCCCCGTCCGGCGGCAGCGTCGGCATTGGTTTTGCTATTCCATCGTCCGGTGCCGAACCGGTGATTAATCAGTTGATCAAGCATGGCGAGGTCAAGCGTGGCTGGCTTGGTGTTCACATTCAGGCGGTGACCGACGAAATCGCCGAGACCCTGAATTTGAAGAAGGCCGAAGGCGCACTGGTTGCCAGCCTGATCAAGGGTGGCCCGGCAGAGGCTGCTGGCATCAAGGTCGGCGACGTGATTATCGAATTCGACGGCAAGCCGGTGCCGAAAATGCGCAAGTTGCCCCGCATCGTGGCCGAAACCGACATCGACAAGCCGGTGACAGTGGTTGTCTGGCGCGATGGCAGGAAAGTCAGCCTCAAGGTCGATGTTGGACGCCTCGACGAGACCGAAGAGGTCGTTGCTTCGAACGACGAAGAAAATGAGAAAAAAACGGATAAGACCGACAAGATGGTCTCGTCCTTAGGCCTCACTCTGGCTGAACTGACGCCGAGCCTGCGCCAAAGCTACAAGCTGGACGAGGAAGCCCGTGGCGTTGTCGTTACTGACGTTAAAGCCGGTAGTGCCGCCCAGGAAAAGGGTATCCGCGAGGGCGATCTGGTGGTCGAGGTCTCCCAAGAAGAAGTCACCACCCCGACCCAGGTCATCGACCGGGTAGAGGCGGCGCGCAAGGAGAAACGCAAACGCGTACTGATGCTGATCGAGGGTCAGGCGGGCCTGCGCTTTATCGCTCTGGAAATTGAAGACGAATAATTGGGAACTGCAAAGGGCTCGCTTAACCCTTTGCAGCCCCGCCTATTTTGGCTAGGCTCTCTGGAAATAAATCCAGGGAGGCAGCTATGAGCGACACTAAATTTAATTTACCCGAAGACCGTATTCCGAAGAATTGGTACAACATCGCCGCAGATCTGCCGGAGCCACTGGCCCCGGTGCTGCATCCGGGCACCGGACAGCCAATCGGCCCCGATGATCTGGCACCGTTGTTCCCGATGGCCTGTATCATGCAGGAAGTCAGCGCCGAGCGCGATATTGAGATTCCCGATCCTGTGCGCGAAGTCTATCGCTTGTGGCGTCCGGCACCGATGTACCGGGCACGTCGCCTGGAAGCGGCGCTCGATACCCCGGCCAAGATTTATTACAAATACGAAGGCGTCAGCCCGGCGGGCAGTCACAAGCCGAACACCGCCGTCGCCCAGGCTTTCTACAATAAAGAAGAAGGCGTCAAACGTCTGTCGACGGAAACCGGGGCCGGACAATGGGGCTCTTCGCTGGCATTCGCCGGTGGCCTGTTCGGGCTTGAAGTCAACGTTTTCATGGTCAAGGTCAGCTACGAACAAAAGCCTTACCGCCGCGCCTTGATGGAAACCTATGGCGCGCGTTGTGTCGCCAGCCCAAGCACCGAAACCGATTCCGGCAAGGCTGTTCTGGCCGAGAATCCTGATTCAACCGGCAGTCTGGGTATCGCCATATCGGAAGCCGTCGAGGTGGCGGCCAAGAACGACGACACCAAGTATTCACTGGGCAGCGTGCTCAACCATGTTCTGTTGCACCAGACCGTGATCGGCCAAGAAGCCATGGAACAGATGGAAATGGCCGGCGACGACCCGGACATCATCATCGGTTGCGCCGGCGGCGGTTCGAACTTCGCCGGGCTGGCATTTCCGTTCATCGGTGCCGGGTTGCGCGGCGGCAAACAGCGGCGCTACATCGCCGTTGAACCTGCGGCGTGTCCGACCCTGACACGTGGTTCCTTTGCCTATGATTTCGGCGACACGCAACACCTGACCCCGCTGGTCAAGATGCACACGCTGGGATCGACGTTCGTTCCGTCCGGCATCCATGCCGGTGGCTTGCGCTATCACGGCATGTCGCCATTGGTTAGCCATCTGGTTGCCACTGGCGTGGTCGAGGCGAAAGCCGTCCATCAACTCGGTTGCTTTGAGGCCGGGGTGACGTTTGCGCGTAACGAAGGCATCGTACCGGCACCGGAATCGACCCATGCGATCAAGGCGGCCATCGATGAGGCGCTGGTTTGCAAGGAAGCGGGAGAATCGAAAACCATCCTGTTCAACCTTTCCGGCCACGGTCACTTCGACATGCAGGCCTATACCGATTACTTCGCCGGTGGCCTGAAGGATGAAGAATACGATCACGCGGCGCTTGATGCGGCGATAGCCGGTCTGCCGGAAGTCGCAGCGGAATAAGGGTTAAACTGGCGGCGGGAGTTGGGTTTTGAAGAACCGGGCTCCCGTTGGCATCAGGGGCCCATCATGAACACCAAGCCGCCAATTCTGAATGCCAAATCGCATGCCAGTCCGTCTGTTTTCAGGCCGGAAAACCTGCTGCGTGAAGCCCGCCGCCAACTGAACAAGGATGCGACAACGGTTCCGGAAATCGTGCTTCTTGACCCCGATGGCGACATTCTGAAATGGCTGGAACACCAGGGGCGGGCTGAACGGTCGCCCGGTTGGGCGTGTTACCACACTGAACTCTACCAATTTAATCTGGACGGCGTGACGGTTGGCATCATTGCCCAGGCTGTTGGTGCGTCCTTCGCCGTGTTGCTGGCGGAACAGCTGTTTGTATCGGGCTGTAAGGTGCTGTTCAGCATGACGTCATCGGGCAAGATTTCGCCCTCACTTGAATCGCCGTGTTTCGTGTTGATCGACAAGGCGCTTCGGGATGAAGGGACCAGCTATCATTACCTTCCCGCCGCAGATTACGCGTCGGTAAATCCGGATATGCTCCAGGCTTTGTCATCTGCACCATGGCCGCCCGAATGTCCAGTTCACACAGGACCTGTATGGACGACGGATGCGCCGTACAGGGAAACCGAGATCGCAATTGCCGATGCCCGCGAACGTGGCATCCTGGCGGTGGAAATGGAAGCGGCCGCCCTTTATGCCTTTTCCGAGGCCACTGGAAACCCGGTCGTCTGCTTCGCCCACATCACAAACGAGATGGCGCAAAACGGCAACGACTTTGAAAAAGGTCAGGACAACGGTGCCAGGGATGCCCTGGCGGTGTTGTCAGTGGCAGTTCAACAACTGCCCCGTTCCGTCTGAGAACCGTTTTTATTGAGTTGTCCCTGTGGACCCAGCCGATACAATGCAAAAAAAATCAATCGGGGGATGGTCATGGATAACAGCATAAAAAACATTCACAGTTATTACTCGCCCAATGATCTGTACAACAAGATCATCGAAGGGCTGAACACGCTGGGCATAGATTTGTCGGACGTAACACCCGATGATCTTCAACCCGTCGACGAGTTCCATATCCGGGGCGACACCGCGACCAACGAGCTGATTGAACTGGCTGGTTTTACATCGGACATGCACATCCTGGATGTCGGCTGCGGCATTGGCGGCTCGACCCGCCGTCTGTCCCATGAAACCGGCTGTCGTGTCACCGGCATCGATTTAAGTGATGAATATATCGATGCCGCAGGGCGATTGACTGAATTGCTGAACATGCAGGACCGGGTCGATTTCCATGCGTGCAGTGCGCTGGAATTGCCGTTCGACGACGATGCCTTTGACGGTGTCTGGTCAATCCAGATGAACATGAACGTCGAAGACAAAGTCGGCTGGCTGAAAGAAACCTGCCGGGTGTTGAAACCCGGATGCAAGGCCGTCCTGTATGAAGTCTGCGGCCATAAAAACACTCCCCAGATTTTCCCGGTGCCATGGGCGCAAGATGCCTCCATGAGCTTCCTGATCCCGCCAGACCAGTTCCGCGACGCCATCACATCGTCCGGGTTTGGAATTAGTGCCTGGAATGACAAGACCGACCTTGCCGCCCAAGCGTTTGCAAAGGTGCAAGAACCCGTCGGCGAGCCGAAGCTGCCGGCGCTGGGGGTCTATATGCTGGCCGGAAAGGATATCAGCACCAAGGCCTATAACCTCAGGTGCAACCTTGAGCAGGAACGCGTCAGTCTGATCGAGACGGTGGCGGTCAAGCCTCAGTAGCAATGCCGAATTCTCTGGCCCAGCCAAGGGACTCTTTCGTCGCCCCGTCGTGGCTGCCGTGGGGGCGATATTCACAGCCCACCCAGCCCTGATAATCCAGCCGATCAATCAGCTCGAACAGATAGGGGTAGTTCATTTCTCCCCCATCGGGCGGTGTGCGACCGGGGACCCCGGCGATCTGCATATGGCGGATGGCAGAAATGTTTTCCTCAAGCGTCCGCGTCAGGCACCCCTCCATCAGTTGGGCGTTATGGAAATCGTACTGAATGCCCAGATTGGAATGGTTGACTCGCGACAGGGTGTCCATGGCTTCGGACGTCAGGGTCGTTAAATAGCCGGGCTTCTCGAACGTATTAATCGGTTCAATCAGCACGCCAACGCCAGCTTGCTGACAGGTTTCTGCCGCCCACGCCAGGTTCTCGACGTACGTGTCGTGGCAATGCTCGCGGCTTTCGCCCTTGGGCACGATACCGGCAAGCACATGGATGAACTGGTTCTTCAAGACTGCTGAGTATTCCAGCGCCATGGCGATGCTGTCGCGGAATTCAGACTCGCGGCCCGGCAACCCCGAAAGGCCATATTCCCCGGCATCCATGTCGCCCGGCGGCGCATTAAACATGACAAATTGAAGGTCGGCATCCTCGCACGCCCGGGCGAGTTCTTGTGGAGAATGCTCGTAGGGAAACTGGCATTCGACGGCATCGAAGCCCAGCGCCCGGGCCGCACCAAAGCGGTCCAGCATTGGAACTTCCTGCAGTATCCATGTCAGGTTCGCGGCGAAGCGGGGCATTTTTTTTAATCCTTATCTGCTGGGGTCACGAGCATAATTCGACCGACACCAGGTCGCCATCGCGAACTTGCCTGAACGGGGATAAATCCTCCAAGGCCCGGGCCCAGATATTCCCGGGCGAGGCCAGACGCATTTCGTCGCCATGACTGACGGGGGTCGGGCCGAAACAAATGGCGATGGCGTTGCCGGGCGGCCAAAAGGCGATTTCTCCGGTTTCGAGAACATCGCGGGCACCCGCTTCCAGCCCCGTGCTGACCGGGGTGCCAAAATAAACCTCGTCGCCCCAAGTGTTGACGCTGGCTGTTATCGGCAGGGCGTCCAGAATGGCGTCAGCCGTTTCGGTTTGAAGGGTCTCTATCTGGACCGTTACCGACCCGGCGGTGATTTTTAACAGAGGCATTTGTTTGCCCTTTCTACGGCCGTGTCCCCTGTCTAGGCGGGAACGATGAAATCGCTTTTTCGATATCCCTGCAGATACAACAGGGCGGTCAGGTCGGCGTGTTCAATGCGAATGCGGGCGCGGGCTGAAACAACAGGCTTGGCGTGATAGGCGACGCCGGTTCCCGCCGCCTGCAACATATCCAGATCGTTGGCACCGTCGCCGACGGCCAGCACATCACCGACACCGACGCCATTGTCCGTGGCGAAATCCTGCAAGGCCTGCAGCTTCACGACATTGTTGACGATCGGCTCGATGACCCGACCGGTTAACTTGCCGCCTTCGATTTCCAGCGTATTGCCCATGTCGCGGGCGAACCCGGCCATGTCGCGGACCCGTTCGGTGAAATAGGTAAATCCGCCCGATACCAGCAGCGCCTTTGCGCCGTTTGCGGCCATGGTGCCGACAAGCGTTTCCGCCCCCGACGTCATGTTGACCCGGGCCATGGTCTTTTCCAGCGCATCGGCTTCGAGCCCTTCGAGAAGCGCCACCCGTTCCCGCAAGGCATCGGCAAACCCGACCTCGCCATTCATGGCGCGGGCCGTAATTTTTACCACGTCCTCGCCATGACCGGCATAATCGGCCAGTTCGTCCAGTGTTTCACTGGTGACGATGGTCGAATCCATGTCGGCGACGAGCAGCTTCTTGCGTCGTCCATCCAGTGTTTGGGCGGCGATATCGACGGGAAACCCCTGTAAATGAAGATCGACGGCTGCGCAGGCGTCGCTGAGCGAGATGCCGCCGAAGACGATATCGCAAGCGACGCCGTCGGAAAGCCAATCCGGCGTTCCGGTTTCGCCACCTTGGGCGTTGAGTGCGGCTGCCGCCTCGGACACAATAGAGGAATCCAAATCAGGATTAAGCGGATCGCAAATCAGGGTGAGTACAGAATCCATGTCATCAGTCGTTATTATCGCCGGACCGACCGCCAGCGGCAAATCCCGAATGGCCATTGACGTCGCGCGTCAGTTTGACGGCACCGTGATAAACGCCGACAGCATGCAAGTCTACCGGGAACTGGACCTGTTGACGGCAAGGCCGCCGGCCGACGACCTGAATGCCGCCGAACACAAGCTTTACGGCGTGCTGTCGGCGTCCGAGGCGTGTTCCGTCGGCCGCTGGCTGCAGATGGCGACCGCTGAAATCGAAGGAGCCTGGTCAAAGAATCGCCTGCCCATCGTGGTTGGCGGCACCGGCATGTACATAAAGGCGTTGATGGAAGGCCTGGCCCCGATCCCCGACGTTCCCGTTGCGGCGCGTGGGGAAGCGACAGAACTGTACGAACGGCTTGGCGGGGAGGAATTCGTTACTGTGCTGGCAAAGTTCGATACCGACGCTGCAAGCCGCATTCCGCCCGGCGACCGGCAACGCCTGATCCGTGCCTACGAGGTGCTGGTCGCGACCGGGCGCACGCTGAGCGAATGGCAGGCCGAACACCCGGCGACGCCACCGCTGGACGCCGATTTCGCCGTCATTGCGGTGACGCCCGAACGCGCAGACCTGTACGCATCGGTCGATGCCCGCTTCGATACCATGATGGCGACGGGCGCTTTGGATGAAGTGGCTCGCCTGTTAGAGCTGAATCTGGACCCCGCGCTGCCGGCAATGAAGGCGATCGGGGTCAAGGAACTGGCCGCCCACCTGTCTGGCGAGGTCGATTTGCCCACCGCAACGGCCAATGCGGCGCAGGCGACACGCAATTTCGCCAAGCGTCAGTTGACCTGGTTGCGCAATCAGGTGACCCCGGACCTGGAAATTTCCGCGCAATATTCGGAAAGTTTTAGGGAAGAAATCTTTTCATTTATTCGCCATTTTATGTTGACCCGGCATTCCTGAAAGACTAGGTTGCGCGTTCTCTTAAAGCCGCCCGAAGCATTTCAGGGCGGCTGAAGTTTGTTGAATATGTGAAAAAAGGCCAGGACCATGAGCAAGAACCAGATGACCGGGGCGGAAATCCTTCTGAAAGCGTTGACCGATCAGGGCGTCGATACCGTATTTGGATATCCCGGCGGCGCGGTCCTGCCGATTTACGATGAAATTTTCAAGCAGAACAAGATCAAGCACATCCTGGTTCGTCAGGAAGGCGGCGCCGTGCATGCAGCCGAAGGCTATGCGCGGTCCACCGGCAAGACCGGCGTCGTGCTGGTGACGTCGGGCCCCGGCGCGACCAATGCGGTGACCGGCCTGCTGGATGCGATGATGGACAGCATTCCGCTGGTTTGCATTTGCGGTCAGGTGCCGACGCATCTGATCGGCAATGATGCCTTCCAGGAAGCCGACACCACCGGCATCACCCGGCCGTGCACCAAGCACAACTATCTGATCAAGGACATCGACGATCTGGCGCGCCGCGTTCACGAGGCCTTCCATGTTGCGAGCTCGGGTCGTCCCGGCCCGGTGGTTATCGACTTCCCCAAAGACGTGACCATGGCCAAGGGCGACTATATTCCGCCGACCAAGGTTGTTCACAAAAGCTATAACCCGCAGGTCAAGGGCGACATCGGCAAGATCGAAGAGGCTGTGAAGATTCTGTCGGCTGCCAAGAAGCCACTGATCTATGCCGGTGGCGGTGTCATCAATTCCGGTCCGGCGGCCTCGCAACTGTTGACCCAACTGGTCGAAGCGACCGGCGCACCGTGTACCCTGACGTTGATGGGGTTGGGCGCGCTGGCGGCGTCGAACAAGCATTTCCTCGGCATGGTCGGCATGCACGGCACCTATGAAGCCAACATGGCGATGCATGATTGCGATGCCATGCTGTGCGTTGGCGCGCGGTTTGATGACCGGGTGACCGGGCGTCTGGATGCGTTTTCGCCGGAATCGAAAAAAATTCATATCGACATCGATGCGTCGTCCATCAACAAGAACGTTCATGTTGATCTGGGCATCGTCGGCGATGTCGGTCATGTGCTTGAAGACATGATCAAGATCTGGAAATCGGGCCGCAACAAGGTCGCCGACAAGGCCCTGGGCGCGTGGTGGAAAGAAATTGACGGCTGGCGCGGACGCGACTGCCTGTCTTATGGGGCCAGCGACAAGGTGATCAAGCCGCAGTACGCGATTGAACGCCTGTACGAGCTGACCAAGAAGCAAAAAGACGTCTACATCACGACAGAGGTTGGCCAGCATCAGATGTGGGTCGCCCAGCATTACGGCTTTGAAGAGCCGAACCGGTTGATGACGTCCGGTGGTTTGGGCACCATGGGCTATGGTCTGCCTGCCGCTATGGGTGTGCAGATCGCCCATCCCGATGCGCTGGTTATCGATATTGCCGGCGAGGCGTCTGCCCTGATGAACATTCAGGAACTGGGCACCATCGCCCAGTATAACCTGCCGGTGAAGGTGTTCATTTTGAACAACCAGTACATGGGCATGGTGCGTCAGTGGCAGGAACTGCTGCATGGCGGACGCTATTCGGAAAGCTATTCCGAGGCGCTGCCCGACTTTGTCAAACTGGCCGATGCCTTTGGCGGGGTTGGCATGCGTGTCGAGGCTGCCGACGATCTTGATGACGCCATCAAGGAAATGAATGCCACCGACAAGTTTGTAATTATGGATATCGCCGTTGATCCGGAAGAAAACTGCTTCCCGATGATCCCGTCTGGCGCTGCCCACAATGAAATGCTGTTCGGTCCCGAAGACAAGGCCGCCAGCCCCGTGTCCGAAGAAGGCATGGTTCTGGTTTAAGGCTCTGGTTTAAGACAAGGATTAAATAAAGTGACACCGATACACGAAATTGAAAGCAGCCATACCATGTCCGTGCTCGTTGATAACGAGCCCGGCGTGCTGGCCCGCGTCATCGGCCTGTTCTCAGGCCGTGGCTATAACATTGAAAGCCTGACCGTGGCCGAAGTCGACGTGACCGATAACCTGTCGCGCATTACCGTGGTTACGTCGGGCACACCGATGATCATCGAACAGATCAAGGCACAGCTGGAACGCCTGGTGCCGGTGCACGGTGTATCGGATCTGACCGTCGAAGGCCCGCATGTGGAACGCGAGCTGGCGTTGGTAAAAGTTGTCGGCAAAGGCGAAAAAAGGGTTGAATCATTGCGCATCGCGGATATCTTCCGGGCGCGCGCCGTTGACAGCACTAACACGTCGTTCGTGTTTGAAATTGTCGGCGATACCGGCAAGCTGGATGCTTTCATCAGCCTGATGGGGCCGCTTGGCCTTGTTGACGTGTCGCGCACCGGCGTTGCCGCTATTGCGCGCGGCACCGATGTTATGGAACACGACCTATAAATTTTTTGAAGTTCACTCGAAGGAAAAAGACCCATGCGTGTTTATTACGACCGTGATGCCGACGTTAACCTGATCAAATCGAAGAAAGTCGCCATTGTCGGATATGGCAGCCAGGGCCATGCCCATGCGCTGAACCTGCGCGACAGCGGCGCCGAAAACGTCTGCGTTGCGCTGCGCGACGGCTCGCCCAGTGCGAAAAAGGCGAAGGCCGAAAAGATCAAGGTGATGAGCGTTGCCGATGCCTCCAAATGGGCCGACGTGATCATGATGTTGTGCCCCGATGAATTGCAGGCCGAAATCTATTACGCCGACATCAAGGACAACATGAAAAAAGGCGCGGCCCTGGCGTTTGCCCATGGTCTGAACATTCACTTCAAGCTGATCGAAGCGCGCCCCGACCTGGACGTTTTCATGATCGCACCGAAAGGCCCCGGCCACACGGTTCGCGGCGAATACCAGAAGGGCGGCGGCGTGCCGTGCCTTGTCGCCGTTGATCAGGATGCGACGGGCAATGCGCTCGACGTGGCCCTGTCTTATGCCTCGGCTGTCGGCGGCGGACGCTCCGGCATCATCGAAACCACCTTCCGCGAGGAATGCGAAACCGACCTGTTCGGCGAGCAGGTTGTGCTCTGCGGTGGCCTGATGGAATTGATCAAGAACGGCTACGAAACCCTGACCGAGGCCGGTTACGCCCCGGAAATGGCCTATTTCGAATGCCTGCACGAGGTCAAACTGATTGTCGACCTGATGTACGAAGGCGGCATGGCCAACATGCGCTACTCGATCTCCAACACCGCGGAATATGGCGATTACGTCACCGGCCCCAGGATTATTACATCCGATACCAAGGCCGAAATGAAGCGCGTGCTCGATGATATTCAGTCGGGTCGTTTTACGCGCGACTGGATGCTGGAATGCAAGGCCGGTCAGCCGAGCTTCAAGGCGACCCGCCGCCGCAACGCCGAACACGACATCGAAAAGGTCGGCGAAAAACTGCGCGACATGATGCCGTGGATCAAAGCCAACCAGCTGGTTGATAAGGATAAGAACTAGCTTGTAAGCGCACCCTTACGGGTGGCGCGGCCTCTGGAAGCCAAGTTTCAAATGGCGGCAGGACAATCTCCTGTCGCCATTCTTGTTTTGACTTCCAGAAGCCCCAAAAGCCAAGGGGCGAGGAGCCCCGCCCGGCGACTGAGGGGCAAATCTTTTAAGCACCCCCTACTGCCCATCGATTTCTTCTTTCAGCATTTCAAGGCGGAGCCATTGTTCTTCCGCTTCCGCCATGTCGGTGTCGGCTTTTTCAAGCTTGCCCGCGGTGGCGTGGAACTGGTCGGGGTCGCGGGTATAAAAGTCCGGGTCCGCCATCAGGACCCTGAGTTCGTCGATCCGGGTTTGCAGGGCATCCATCTCGTCGGGCAGGGTTTCCAGCGCGTACTTGTCCTTGTAGCTCATTTTCAGCTTTGTCGTTTGCCCCGCCGTTTTGCCGGAGGACTTGCCGGACTTGTTTGGCTTGTTGTTCGCCTTGTTGTTCGCCTCGGCCGTTGCTTGCGCGGGCGCGGGCGCGCCGGAATGGTGGCGCTGCGATGCCATGTCTGAATAGCCCCCGGCATATTCGCACCACGCGCCTGAGCCTTCGAAGCCCAATGTCGAGACCGCCACCCGGTCGATGAAATCGCGGTCGTGGCTGACCAGCAGCACGGTGCCAGCATAATCGGTCAGCATTTCCTGCAACAAATCGAGGGTTTCCAGATCGAGATCGTTGGTCGGCTCGTCGAGCACCAGCAGATTGGATTTTTGCGCCAAGGCGCGCGCAAGCATCAACCGCCCGCGCTCGCCGCCGGACAATCGTCCGATGGGGGTGCCCGCCTGTTCGGGCAAAAACAGAAAGTCCTTCATGTATCCGATGACATGTTTTTGCTGACCGCCGACGATAACACTGTCGCCATGCCGCCCGGTCAGGGCATCGGCGAGGGTCCACGTATCGTTCAGGCTTTCGCGCTGTTGATCCAGCGTCACCATTTCCAGATTGGTGCCCCGCTTTACCGAGCCTGTGTCTGGTTCCAGTGCGCCTGTCAGCAGATTAAGCAAGGTCGTCTTGCCCGCCCCGTTGGGCCCGACGATGGCCAGCCGGTCGCCGCGCAGAATGCGCAGGTTCAGGTCTTTGATGATGGTCGGCCCGCCATAGGACTTGTCGACATTCTTGGCTTCGATCACCAGCTTCCCCGATGTCCGGGTCTCGGCCGTCGTCATTTGTACGGCACCGCCCAGCGCACGCTGTTCGTTGCGTTCTTGGCGCAAGTCCTTGAGCGCACGCAGCCGTCCCTGATTGCGCTTGCGCCGGGCCGTCACGCCCTTGCGCATCCATTCCATTTCCCGGACGATCTTGCGGTCCAGTTTGTGGCGCTCGACAACCTGTTGTTCCAGAATGCCGTCGCGCCATCCCTCGAACCCGGCAAAGCCTTCATCCAGCCGTCGGGTCTCGCCTTGATAGATCCACACCGTGGTGCGGGTGATGGTTTCCAGAAACCGCCGGTCATGGCTGATCAGGACGATGGCGGAACGGCTGGACCGCAGTTCCCTTTCCAGCCATTCGATGGCGTTCAGGTCGAGATGGTTGGTCGGCTCGTCGAGCAGCAGGATATCGGGCTCCGGCGCCAGCACGCGTGCCAGCGCCGCCCGCCTGACACCGCCGCCCGATAGCTGGCTGGGGTCTTCGGTGCCGTCCAGTCCCAACTGCCCGAGAAGATAGTGCGGACGATACGGATCAGACCCGGCATCCAGTCCCGCTTCAACGTATTGGAGCGTCGTTGCATAGGTGCTGAGGTCAGGTTCCTGGGGCAGATAGCGAACCGAGGTGCCCGGCTGAACGAAGCGTTCGCCAGAATCCATCTCGGTCATTCCGGCGGCGATTTTCAACAGCGTCGACTTCCCCGACCCATTGCGTCCGACAAGACACAGCCGTTCCCCCGCAGACACGGAAAACGAGGCGTTTTCCAGCAGCGGGGTGCCGCCAAAGGTCAGTTCAATATCGCGCAGCATGAGTAAGGGAGGAGCCATAGGCCGTATGTATAAACGCAATGACGGCTGAGGCAACAGGCGGTTTTCTTTGATGCGTCGCCCCCACACAAAGTGAGAACAACATTGACTTTGGCTTTAAGCATTATTAATTACTTATCCTATAGCTTAGGACTGCAGAAAACTGACGACGAGAGATTTAAGTTCGAAACCATGACGACAACGAAGGCCACTTGGGGAAAGACCCCGATCAACATGATCATTAATGATCGTGCGCCTTTACGTGCGTCCACCCTGCTGTCCGAACTCGACGGGAACCTTCTGCTTAGGTGCCCTTGACGCCTGCGGCCAAAACCGGCCGGTGGTGACAAGGGAAACGATTGAAAAAGTCGCATCCACCTAACGTTTAGAGCCTAAGGACCCAAAGCAATGAATACCGATAACAAAATTATCATTTTCGACACCACCCTGCGCGATGGCGAGCAGTCGCCGGGTGCATCCATGAATCTGGACGAGAAACTGCGTATCGCCAGTGTTCTTGAGGAAATGGGCGTCGATATCATCGAGGCCGGTTTCCCGATTGCCTCCGATGGTGATTTCGAAGCCGTCAATGAAATAGCCAAGGTCGTCAAGAATTCGACCGTCTGTGGGCTGGCACGCGCCACCCACGGCGATATCGAACGCGCGGCCGATGCCATCAAACCGGCCGAACGGGGGCGCATTCATACCTTCATTTCGACCAGCCCCCTGCACATGGAATACAAGCTGCAGATGGAACCGGACGCCGTTTATGAAGCGGTCAAGGACAGTGTGTCCTTTGCCCGCAACTTCACCGACGATGTCGAATGGTCGGCCGAGGACGGATCGCGCACCGAACACGATTTCCTGTGCAAGTGTGTCGAGGCGGCTATTGATGCCGGTGCCGGGACCATCAATATCCCCGACACCGTCGGCTATGCCTTGCCGTTTGAATTCGCCGCCCTGATTGAAATGTTGTTCAACCGGGTGCCGAACATCGACAAGGCGATCATTTCCGTGCACTGCCACAATGATTTAGGCTTGGGCGTCGCCAATTCGCTGGCCGCCGTACAGGCAGGCGCCCGGCAAATCGAATGCACCATCAATGGTCTGGGCGAACGGGCCGGTAACGCCGCCATGGAAGAAGTCGTCATGGGTTTGAAAACCCGTCACGACGCCATGCCTTATACGACCGGTATCGATTCAACGCAGATCACCAAGGCGTCGAAACTGGTTTCCACCGTCACCGGCTTTACGGTACAGCCGAACAAGGCGATCGTCGGGGCCAACGCCTTCGCCCATGAATCGGGCATCCATCAGGACGGCATGCTGAAACATGCCGGAACCTACGAGATCATCACCCCGGAATCGGTCGGTCTGGGGACATCGAAGTTGGTGTTGGGCAAGCATTCCGGCAGCCATGCGTTTGCCGAAAAGCTGAAGGATCTGGGCTATGATTTGGGCGATAACGCGATCAAGGACGCGTTTAAGCGGTTCAAGGACCTGGCCGATGTGAAAAAGGACGTCTATGACGACGATATCGTCGCCCTGGTCGATGACGAGGTGGTCCGCTCCAACGACCGGATTCGGCTGGATTCGCTGCAAATCGTCTGTGGCACCATGCATCGCCCGCCAAAGGCCGAACTGGCGCTGGAAATCGACGGCGAGGTCAAATCGTGCGAATCATCTGGCGATGGCCCGGTCGATGCCGCCTTTAACGCGGTCAAGGAACTGTTCCCGCACAATGCCCGTTTACAGCTGTATCAGGTGCATGCGGTGACCGAAGGTACGGATGCGCAAGCAAAGGTGACCGTCAGGCTGGAAGAGGACGGCAAGACGGTTAACGGCCAGAGCGCCGACACAGACACCATGGTGGCGTCGGTCAATGCCTATATCAACGCGCTGAACAAGCTGTTGGTGAAGCGAGAAAAAACGGCCCCATCGGCGCTTTCTGCCTAGAGCAACCTGCGTTTTTCTATAAAACGCAGATAAGTTGCTCTATATAATAAGAAACGATCAAATCATCTGCTTTGAAATGCATACATTTTAAAGCAGTTTGATCTAGTAAAAGAGGCCGTGACTTTTTATAAAGGGTGCCGGAGTTAGTCCTCCGGTACCCTTATTAATATGTGAGGAAACATGTTTTCCAGATTGTTTGGATTCCTGTCGGCCGATATGGCCATCGATTTAGGCACTGCCAATACCCTTGTTTACGTTAAGGGCAGGGGAATTGTGCTGAACGAACCGTCGGTGGTCGCCATCGTCGAGGTCAAAGGCAAGAAACAGGTTCTCGCCGTTGGTGAAGAAGCCAAACAGATGCTTGGCCGTACGCCCGGTAACATCCGCGCCATCCGGCCACTGCGCGACGGCGTTATCGCCGATTTCGAAGTCGCCGAGGAGATGATCAAGTATTTCATCCGCAAGGTGCATAACCGCCGCAGTTTTGCCTCACCGCTGGTCATCGTTTGCGTGCCGTCAGGCTCGACCGCGGTCGAACGCCGCGCCATTCAGGAATCTGCCGAAAGCGCTGGTGCCAGACGCGTTCTGCTGATCGAAGAGCCGATGGCCGCTGCCATTGGTGCCGGGCTGCCGGTGACCGAGCCGACCGGGTCCATGGTCGTCGATATTGGCGGTGGTACGACGGAAGTCGCGGTGCTTAGCCTTGGCGGTATCGTCTATGCGCGTTCCGTGCGCGTCGGCGGCGACAAGATGGACGAAGCCATTATCGGCTACATCCGTCGCAATCATAATCTGCTGGTCGGTGAAAGCAGTGCGGCCCGCATCAAGGAAGAAATCGGATCGGCCTGTCCGCCCGACGAAGGCGATGGCCGGACTATGGAAATCAAGGGCCGCGACCTGATGAACGGCGTGCCCAAGGAACTGATCGTATCGGAACGCCAGATCGCCGAAAGTCTGGCCGAACCGGTTGGTGCGATTATAGAGGCCGTCAAGGTGGCGCTCGAGCATACGGAACCAGAACTGGCCGCCGATATCGTCGACAAGGGTATCGTGCTGACCGGCGGTGGCGGATTGCTTAGCAATCTCGATTTTGTGCTACGTCATGCGACCGGCCTACCGGTATCGCTGGCCGATGATCCGCTGTCGTGCGTCGTGCTCGGCACCGGTCGTGCGCTTGAGGAAATGAAGCGCCTGAAGAACGTTCTGACAAGCATGTATTGAGGCGACGCCCCGCCCGGCGTACTATATATATTGTATAGGAACCTGGGCAGGTCCTTGGAAAGACGCCGTATGAAACCGGTGTCGGCGTGAATCAAATCTTAATCATTCTAAGATAAGGATCAGCCTAGTTAGCGAATCCGTTTGCGCGGATTTTCGCGTGGATTTTGACGAGTCTGGGTAACAAGAGGGACCCTTGAAAGAACGGTCACGTTTTGCAAGCCATGTTTCTGCGCCAATCAGGAATCTGGCGCAACGTTTTGCCTATCTGGGGCTGGTGCTGGCGGCACTGGCGCTGATGGTGCTCGGCAAGGCAGATATCGGCATGGTCGATCGCTTCCGCGCCGAGGTCACGGACGCCGTCGCCCCGATCCTTGATGTGATGTCGCGGCCCGTGGCATCGGCCAACAAGGTTATTGCCGATGCCCGTGAATTGATCGCTGTGCGCGAACGTAACCAGGAACTTCGCACGGACCGGGATCGCCTGCTGCACTGGCAGATGGTGGCGCGCAAGCTGGAAGCTGAAAACAAGGCGTTGCGCGAACAACTGAACTTTATTCCCGGCAAGGACGTCAGTTACGTCACGGCGCGTGTCATCGCCGATACCGGCGGCACGTTTGCCCATAGTCTGCTGCTCAATGTCGGGGCCCAGCCGGGTGTCGGCAAGGGCATGGCGGTAACCACCGGTGCCGGTCTGGTCGGGCGGATTTCGGGCATCGGCTCGCGCTCTGCCCGGGTGCTGCTGATTACTGATTTGAACTCGCGCATTCCGGTGCTGATCGAGCAATCGCGGATACGCGGTATTCTTGCCGGCAACAATACGTACCGTCCGCAACTGCTGCACCTGCCGCCCGGCGTGACGGTGGCCCCCGGTGACCGGGTGGTGACGTCAGGTCACGGCGGCGCGTTCCCGGCGGGATTGCCGGTCGGTGTTGTCGAGGCGGTCAATGACAATGGAATTTCCGTGCAGCCCTTCGTGCCGCGCGACCGTATTGAATATGTTCGCATTGTTGATTTCGGTCTGCAGGGGATTCTGCCTGAAGCGGAGGGCCCGTGAGAACACACCTGCTGCAACGCTTCGATCTTGTCGCCCGTCGGTTGACGCCTTTTGGTTTGTCGGTGTTGATGGTGCTGGTGAGCGTATTGCCGCTGCATGTTCCCGGCGGCGCACGGGTTATGCCGCTGCTGGTGCTGATGTCGATCTATCACTGGGCCGTTCACCGCCCGCATCTGATGCCGGCCTATGCGGTGTTTTTCATTGGCTTGTTGCAAGATATCCTCGGCGGTATTCCGCTGGGCGTAAACGCATTGGTTTATCTGATTGCCTATGGCGTCATCGTCTCGCAACGACGGTTCTTAGTCGGCAAGTCGTTTCTTGTCATCTGGCTTGGCTTTACGCTGATTGCGGCTGCTGCCTCGATGATTGGCTGGATGCTGATTTCCCTGATCCATTTAACGCCGATGAACCCTACCGCCATGGCGTTTCAATACGCTCTGTCGGTCGGTAATTTCCCGCTGCTGGCGTGGTTGTTTGCGCGCTGGCAACGGGCTTTCCTGGCACAGGTATAGTAGTAGGATTCATGCGATATGCATCGCGACAGTGAACGCCATAAACTATTTTCCCGCCGCACGGCGATGCTTGGCGGTGGCAAGATGCTGCTGCTGTCGACGCTGGTTGGGCGGATGTATTATTTGCAGGTCGTCGAGGCCGAACGCTACAGCACCCTGGCCGATGAAAACCGCATCAACTTCCGTTTGTTGCCGCCGCCACGCGGTCGCATCGTCGACCGTTTCGGGGTTCCCATCGCCGACAATCAGCAGAATTATCGCGTCGTGCTGATTTCCGAACAGACCCGCGACCTTGGCGAAACCCTGGCGCGGCTGGGCCGCATCATTCCGATCAGCGACCATGATAAATCGCGCATCCTGCGTGAGCTTCGCCAGAACCGCAGTTTCGTTCCGGTGACGTTGCGCGACAATCTGAATTGGGAAGATGTGGCGCGGATCGAAGTCAATACCCCGGACCTGCCGGGCATCACCATCGATGTCGGGCAAAGCCGCTACTATCCTTACGCCGATGAAACGGCCCATGTGTTGGGCTATGTGGCGGCTGTGGCCGAGGGCGAGGCGGAGGGCGACCCGCTGTTGAAGCTGCCTGATTCACGGATCGGCAAATCGGGTATCGAAAAGGTTTACGACCTGGCCCTGCGCGGTGCCAGCGGCAGTTCCCAGGTCGAGGTCAACGCCTATGGCCGGGTTATTCGCGAGTTGACCCGTAACGAAGGACAACCCGGCACCCGCATATCGCTGACCATCGATTCGAAGCTGCAACGCATGGCGGCCAAGCGGCTTGATGGCGAAAGCGCGGCTGCCGTGGTGATGGATATTCACAACGGCGATATTCTGGCCATGGCCTCGACGCCTGCGTTCGATCCAAACGCGTTCAATACGGGCCTTAGCGAGACTCAATGGAACGATTTGATCAGCAATGAAAAGTCGCCCCTGGTTAACAAGGCGATCGGCGGACACTATTCGCCGGGGTCGACCTTCAAGATGATTGTTGCACTGGCGGCGCTGGAAAAAGGCGTGATTACGCCGGACAGCGAATTATTCTGCAAAGGCGATGTGACGTTGGGGGATTCGACCTTCCATTGCTGGAAGCGCGGCGGTCATGGCAGTGTTGATATGGCGACCGGCATTTATCAATCCTGTGACGTTTATTTCTATGAAATTGCACGGCGCACCGGCATCGACCGAATCGCCGATATGGCGCGCCGGATGGGGCTGGGGGATCGTTTTGGCATCGACCTGCCCGGCGAGGAAACCGGACTGGTGCCGACCAGCGCCTGGAAAGAAGCCGTCATCGGCGGCCCCTGGCAGGTCGGCGAGACACTGATTTCGGGCATTGGTCAGGGATATATCCTGACGACGCCGCTGCAACTGACGGTGATGACATCGCGGCTGGTCAATGGCGGCAAGGCGGTGGTGCCGCATCTGACACGCGACCTGATCGGCAAAGACGGTGAAATCACGCCCCGCCCACCGCAGGAAACGCCTGATATTGGTATCGACCCGTCGCATCTGGCGATCATGCGCAAGGCCATGGAGACGGTCGTCAACGATCCCCGGGGAACGGCCTATCGGGCGCGCATCAAGAACCGTAAATATCGCATGGGCGGCAAGACCGGCACCGTGCAGGTGCGTCGCATCGGCGCCCGCGAGCGCGAGGAAGGGGTTATCAAGAACAAGGATCTGGAATGGAAAGAGCGCGATCACGCGCTGTTCGTTGGTTTTGCTCCGACCGATGCGCCCAGATACGCGGCTGCGGTCGTCGTTGAACATGGTGGCGGTGGCTCGAAGGTTGCGGCCCCGATTGTCCGCGATATTCTGGAAAAGGCGCAGCGTATAGATGCAGCGCGCCCCGGCATTAGTACGGGAACGGTGGTCGCCGGGTCCGATCAACAGGACAAGGGGTAGGCGCATGGCCCGTGAATTCCCCAATATTGCCAACCTGACCCTGCGTCAGAAACTGTGGCAGGTGCACTGGCTGTTTGTGCTGGTTCTGGTGGTAACGTCGTCGGTCGGCTTTGCCATGTTGTATTCGGCCGCCGGGGGATCACTTGATCCGTGGGCGACGCGCCAGATGGTGCGCTTCGGCATTGGCCTTGGTTTCATGCTGGCGGTGGCGGTCACCAACATCCGCATCTGGCTGCGCTATGCGTATTTCTTCTATGCGGCGGCGTTGATCTTGTTAGGCGCAGTGGAACTGGCCGGGGTATCGGGAATGGGGGCGCAGCGCTGGATTAATCTGGGCGTTATTAACCTGCAACCGTCAGAGCTGATGAAGGTGGCGCTGGTGCTGGCGCTGGCCAGATACTTCCATGGCGGCGGCATTGACGACATTTCGCGGCCGACCTTTCTGGTGGTGCCGCTGATCATAGTATTGCTGCCGGTCGCCCTGATTCTCAGGCAGCCCGATCTGGGGACCGCCCTGATGCTGCTGATCGGCAGTGGCGCGATTTTCTTCCTGGCCGGGGTGCGGATATGGAAGTTCGGCCTTCTGATCGTGCTCGGCCTGATATCGCTGCCGGTCGTCTGGCAGTTCTTGCGTGGTTATCAGCAACAACGGGTGTTGACGTTCCTCAATCCGGAAAGCGATCCGCTGGGCGCGGGTTATCATATTATCCAGTCGAAAATCGCGCTTGGGTCCGGTGGCCTGTTCGGCAAGGGGTTCATGCAGGGAACCCAGAGCCACCTCAGCTTTCTGCCGGAAAAACAGACCGATTTCATCTTCACCATGCTGGCCGAGGAATTCGGGCTGGTCGGCGGCCTTGGTCTGCTTGGCCTGTACGCCCTGATCCTGATTTACGGGATCAGTATTTCGCTGTCATCGCGCAACCACTTTGGCCGTCTGGTCGGCATGGGGGTGACGACCATGTTCTTCCTCTATGTCTTTATCAATATCGCCATGGTGATGGGGTTGATCCCGGTGGTCGGGGTGCCGTTGCCGCTGATCTCGTATGGCGGCACCGCGATGATGACGTTGCTGTTCGGTTTCGGGCTGTTGCTGGCGGTGCATATTAACCGCGACGAGACCATCGGCCGACGCGGCGGCGCCGACGATATCTAGTCGCCATATTGCCGTATCGACAAAGACCGCCGGGGGTGCTATATCGCTGCTCGCGAAGGGCCTCTGGGTCGTTCGTCATATGAGGGCTGTTAGCTCAGTTGGTAGAGCAGCTGACTCTTAATCAGCGGGTCGTGGGTTCGAATCCCTCACAGCCTACCAAATCGAACAAGGGGTTAGTCGACTTTCATCAGTTGGCTGACCCCTTGTTTTTTTGTTCAACTGGTACTCAACTGATAAATATCTGTGATGCCAAGGGGGCTGGTGGATAAATCTGTGGGTTGCTTGGTCATGAATCTTTCCGAGACGCTACGTCAGTTGATAAATGAGCATGGCGGCAAAGCTGTCAAAGAAGAGGTAATGCTCTTGGTACCCGCAAAGAAGGGCCGACCTTCAATAAAGGATGATGATCGCTTAGTTCTGATACGGGCTGCACAGTTCATCGGGGATCAGTCCTGTCAATCTGTTACAGCTGCGTTGAAACGCGCGTGTAAAGAATTAGACCGCGAATGGCAGGTACGGATTGAGAACGGTGAAAAACAAAGTCCGGATGCAAACCGACTGCTGAAACGAATACGTGATTGGACTCCTGACCCTTTGAATGATGAACACACGTACTTTGATGCGATGATTGTATTGTCAGAAGAAGTAAATCTAGCCGCTCGGACGAATGCTGTGGAACAAGCGATAGGCGAAGAAAATTGACGACGCTCAAGTATACCCACATGCTTTCGAAAGCTCTTTGATGCGATGTGAACGGGCTTCCGGGGGCTGTTGTTCTGCATTGTTGTTTGTTGATTGAGTAACTACCAGCGAACGGCATTTTGTCCGAATATACTGTGCCACTTCGGCATGGGCTTTAAACCGGAGATCGATTGGATTTTCTTCGTTTAGGGCGATTTCGGCCATGGCGATTACCGGATCGTAATTTTCATGCCCAAGTTCATCCATGTGGGCCTGGAGAAGTTTCTCCATTTCCGCATTGTAGCGATTACGAGAGCCTTTGGGCCTACCCGCCCCTTCACGTTTCCCGCCTCGTCTGGAGGACATATTAATCAACCCGTACTTGTTGCCAGATGATCAATTGTAAGTTCTTTTCCCCCTAGTGCCCCACTGGTTTGAGTAGATCAGACGGTTGAACGCCAAGGGCAATTGCAAGTTTTGCAAGGATAGTGACAGTGGGGTTTCTGATCCCCCGTTCAATACCGCTTACATATGTCCGATGCAGTCCCGTCTCAAAGGCTAATGCCTCCTGGGACCAGCCATGCTTCTTCCTGATCTTTTTTACGTTGAGACCGACTTGCCTTCGGATATCCATCCTTAAAGCAAGCCTGCGTGAATACTATTGGTCTACAGACTATAAGTCTCATTTTGGTTTACCATCCCATCTACCATTGCTACCGTCTGCTGATGAAAATATAGGAGGGGGGGCAACATGGTGGCGCAATTACCGATCGAGCAGATCAAGGAGTTCTTATTTAAAGATGATGAAATTAGAAAAGCTATAATTGATGATTATGATCTTGATGGAGATAGAATCCGCAGCCCACAAGACTTAACCCTACAACTCGTACAAGCGCTCAAGCAGGTAGCTGTTGAAGTTCCTGAAATAGAAAAAAAAGATAATGCAGTAGTTTTTGAAGCAGCTGTTTTAGCTATTGCTAGCAGCAGCAGCCCATGGGTGGCAGTGCAGGGAAAAAGAGAGGTAATCAAAAATCATCTCGAAGGATATAATCCGGCTGACGTGGTTAAACAGAACCAGGATGAAAATTTTAAAAAACAACTTGGCGATTTGCTGGGAGGGCAAGCTGGAAGCAAAAATGCGTCTTATGTCATTAAATGGGCGGCATTGCTTGCTGACCAGCCTGAATTCTATCAGGATATTATTGTTAAAATTTTTTCCGAATTCTCCAAACAGCTTGTCTGCTTTCCAAAGCATTTGAAATATCCTATGGCGGTATTATGCCTAGCCGGCATTTTTGGGAACCCAGTTAAGCAATGGAAAAAATTAAAACCTTACAAATTCCCAGGAATGCAGGTTCCAATTGCTTGCGAATTTCTTCGAAATTTAGGATGGAGTGGATTTAAGCCTGATCGGCATGTCATTCGCGCTATTGCATTATGGGAGAATGACTTAAAAGAAATGCATGGAGACAGTGTTGAAAAGGCCTTTTCTCACATCGTTGGGCTAATTGGCACGACTAGTAAAACGATTATCTGTCCAATCAAAGCGGCGATCTATGCAATCTATGCAACGCCTGAAGGAGTAGACTACTCAGAGGCGGATAATCTTTTATGGGCATTCATCTCAAACACTGTGAACATTCGCCAAAAGGACATTGTCAACGTGTGGTTACAAGACCAACTCCATATGAATCAAAACTCGCAAGAGAAATATGACAAAGTCACAAAATTAGGTATATGGCCAAAAAGCCTAATTTGCGAATAATAGTCAGGTGCCTCTAGCTGATTGCAGTCCATATGCTGCAACGTGTTGGCTCGGGGCTTCAATATTTTAGATCATCCATTACCGCAAAGAACTCAGCTTTCAAGAAGCTCCACTTCAGATAGGATTTTATGAATCTTTTGAGCAGCAGTTTGTTCAAACTCCAAATTACTTTCTGTGCCAGCAATTCTCAAAAAAACTTTATAAAACTTTTTGTCATTTGTCTCAGAGGTTATGAATTTTAGGCATTCAGTGAGAAGCTGAATCGCAATAGGTCGTGCTGCTTTCCAGTCCATCATCTTGTCATACCCATGGTAGGAATAAACAAGCCAGCCAGGGTTTGCCATTCCAACAATGGTGGCGTGGCTATAAAGTTTTGGGAAACGATATCGCGCTCGAAAACGTAGATAAACTTCATGAAAATGCGTGTACATCATCTGGTCGATAAATGAAGCTATCATCAAGAATGTTCGCATCTTGTTTGGGTTGTCTGAATGCTTAATCAGATTCTCCGTGCCACATTGACAGATTCCATCCTCGTTGCTGCCGTTAGGGAGAAAAGAATAAAACGCCTCCCAATACCACTTAATCAGTTCATCGGTGTCGGGTGTAAGTTTTGAAAGAGACATATGCTACTTTCTCTTATCTAGATCTTTGACTGCAGATTCCAGGTCCTTTTTCGCAGCATTTAATTTTGTCAAAATCTGCGACAATTTGTTGGCCTTGGGAATCACTTTTTCTTCGGACGATTCAATATATTTCTTTGTAGTCACAGTGCCGCAATGCCACTTGTTAAGCTCGCGTGTCATCACCAGCTGAGCATTCCTAAGTGCTTCTTGTGCCCTTTGGGCCTCAGCC
>Ga0233429_1000238_pt1 | contig 104186 bp, 99 predicted proteins | sample SI_118_April2016_3_FD_179879 | JGI IMG/M metagenome (GOLD analysis project Ga0233429, IMG submission 179879) | Seawater microbial communities from Saanich Inlet, British Columbia, Canada - SI_118_April2016_135_MG | ecosystem: Environmental > Aquatic > Marine > Inlet | place: Canada: British...
CCTGTTAGAGTGTCATCTCCCGCTCCGCCAAAGAGAGTGTCATTACCTGCACCGCCATTAATGGTGTCATTACCGTTCGAGCCCCATAGGTTGTCATTGCCTGCTCCACCATTAATCGTTACTGCATCAGTCAGGATAAAGTTAGTACTGGTTAAATCGACTATGTCATTACCTTCACCCGCATTGATAGTCTCTAGGTCAATGACTCTTGCAATAGAGTCGATGCCTTGAGTGGTATCAGAAAGAGTTAAAGAGCTGTGATGCTCTGAGTAGACATCATCAATAAAGAAGACATCATTACCCGAGGTAAGATTTAGAGTATCGACATCATCACCGCCATCAATCACATCACTAAACTTATTAAGACCCTCGAGGCTAATCTTCTCACTTGTACCAACTGAGTTATCGTTACTGACGTTCTTAGCATTATAGCCAGTGCCCCAAGTTGCGTCTGCTGTGAGGTAAATCGTGTCATTGCCAGAGCCGCCATCTATATAATCGTCGCCCAAATCACCGACAATTGAGTCGTCCCCACCAAGGCCTTTAAGTGAGTCATTTCCACCACCCCCTTGCAAATTGTTATCAAGCAGATTACCAGTAAGAGTGTCATTGAAATCACCACCTATAGCGCCTTCAATCTCAGTATTAAAATTGATTGTAAGCTGGTTTGCACTTGTAATAAGATCTGATTTTTCACCAATAAAACTCCAATCCCCCTCGGTGAGATAAATTGTCGCTTCACTCTGCGCACTGGAGGCATCAATAACATCCACGCCCTGTCCGTCATACACAAACACACCTTGTGAGTCATCAAAAAGATAGGTACTATTTCCTTCATTTACATCAGCTGCCACACCATAAATATAGTGTAGTGCAGCAATATCAAAAGGGGAAAAATTAGCTGAATAAGCTCTAGAACCTTCTGTATAACTCATCATGGTCCAGTTAGTGTTTTCCTCAGATGCGCTTTCCAAATAAGGAAATTCCCCAATTTGGTCATACGCAACAGCATCACTGAAAGTATGTTTAAGTCCAAGCGCATGGCCCAGTTCATGCACTATTGTTTCTAAATCGTAGTTTGGTTTAGTAATCGATGGCTGATCATAATTGGCAGAAATAAAAATATCGGATGACAAATAATTCATATTCAACTCCGATGGTGATATCTCTGGGGAATAACAGTAACCAGCTGAATCTTGGGTGTTAGTTGATAAAGTAATTGTATTTACTTGTAACGGGTCATCTGTAGAGACAAATAAAACATCGATAATCTTCTCTAAAGCTGCAGTCACATATTCAAAAGCCTCTTTCATAAAGTCATTGGCAGCACCCCAGTCAATCAAATCATCTGCCTCGTAATAATCCAATGGTGAAACTGGATACATATAAAAGAATTGTTTCTCTGTTGTCTCGATATGGTATCGAGTCGTACTGAGCGAATCATATGTCAATGCATCGATCCAGTATGGCAAGGGTTTTGCATCTGCAACGTAACTGATTTCTGTAACGGTTGACGGGGGCTTGAAAAAATCTGTCGATACAATCAGATTGTTATCACCCAACTCATCCCATATATAATCCCATTGATCGGTGACCAGATATGTATCATCGCCCGCACCACCATAAAGCCAATCATAGCCAGAGCCACCAATTAAAGTGTCATCGCCATCGCTTCCAAAAATTTCATCATTGCCTTCGCCACCACTAATTTCATCATCGCCTTCGCCACCACTAATTTCATCATCGCCTTCGCCTCCCCAGATTTCATCATCGTTTTCGCCCCCCCAAATTTCATCATTGCCAGAGCCACCAATTAAAGTGTCATTGCCTTCGCCACCACTAATTTCATCATCACCTGCCTCACCATCAAGATAATCATTACCAGAGACGCCTCCCCAAATGTCATCATTGCCTTCGCCGCCCCAAATTTCATCATCGTTTTCGCCGCCCCAAATTTCATCATTGCCTGCGCCACCATTAAAATTTTTAATGCCACTGAAGTTATATTCTTTTATAGAATCATCTCCATCGCCACCATAGACAGAATCAATGCCGGTCGTTGTGAAGCTGACCGCGATATCATCAAACTGCAACTGTTCAACACCAAACAAACTCACCACCTGTTCAGTAGTGTTATGAGTCAATAAAGAGACATAGCTGTCTGATTGACTGAAGGTATAGTCAGAGTAATCACCAGTAAATACAGCCGTATCTGTTCCAGCACCTGCTTGAACAGAATCTGTATTGCCTAGAACGATAAGCGTATCGTCACCAGTAGTGCCTGTTATTGGAATAGGCTCCAAAACTAAATCAAGCGTTGTATACCTTTGGATATTATAATCAGAAAGCGCTCTACTATCTTCAAGCTCTGTCCCATCAAAGAAAAGCCTTTGCTTGTCTGGAGAAAAGTCCTGACTATTTTGTATATCTCGTATTTTTATTTTGACATCTTTAATGCTGTCACTAGGTTCAACTTCTACTGTGATTGTATGGCCAGTTAGGGTTTTAATGAATATTTGCATAAGACTTAGTGTTTATTATAGTTCTTTCACTCTTAGGTAATATTTCAATTTGAACTTAGTATTTACCCATATATTAACTAAGGTAAAACTACAACTAAAATACCACCCATCACTCTATTAATAAGGCTCGACTTATGTTCTATACACAGGTGTGCATAGCGTTTAGTGACACTGATTTGTTTGTGCTCTAGGATGTCTGAATATATATGCGAGGGATAGTCGGTAATTTGATAGTAAATAACCAATCTAAATGTGAGTACTATTGTGAGTACAAATTATAATACTATATATTTATTATATAAATATCAATGACTTATAAATATAATTCGGATACAGGCCAGGGAGCCAAATTGAATAATTAAAACATCTTCGGATGTCTTTTTTGTTTCTATAATCAACTTTAATAATGATTACTTATCAAAAACTCGCCAAGATAGCCTCCAAATTCACAACAAAATCTAAAGTTATGAAGTATGGTTTAAATCTTTCTCCGATGTATCGGAGAACTTCAGCTAAAGTAGTCAATATCTCCGATGACTTTCTGAAGATAGAAATAAAGCTACCTTTTAGCTATAAAAATGCCAACTACGTTAATACAATATTTGGTGGCAGTATGTTCTCAGCAGTTGACCCATTTCCTATGACCCAGTTAATGAGCCTTGTTGGGGACGATTATGTTGTATGGGATAAGTCGGCTGAAATTTTCTTTAGAAAGCCAGCAAAGGAAGATCTTTATGCTGAATTTATTTATACCCTGGAAGAGCTTGATGAGATCAAACAAAAAGTAAAAGAAAATAATGAATTTGAAATCATTAAGAAGACGAAACTAACAAATAAAGATAAAAGTATTGTCTATTGTGAAGTTCGAAAAACAGTCTACATTGCTAATAAAACATTCTTCAAAAATAAGCGTAAAAAAGCTAATTAATCGGTAACTGTCAAGACTATAGGTTGGTGGTCTGAAGCGTCAGTCTCTTCATTGACGATGAAGTTAGCAATGTTACTTTTAAGATTGTCACTAATAAATGCAAAGTCCCTGCAATGAGGGCCTTCTGACCATTGTTTTTTGTCATATATTCCACATGTAGGTGCATGCTTTAAATCTGAATTTAGAAGCGTCCAAGAGTCAATCAATGGCTCATCACTATAACTTGAAATCAGGCTATACTCTTCAGAATTTGCTTCAAAGTTAAAGTCCCCACAGATGATAATTCTATTTGAACGTTCAAGCTTAGCATAAGGACTATCTTCTTGGATGGTTGCAGGATTAATTGATAAGTTATCAATATCATCTTTGAGGGATAAAATTCGCTTTACCTGCTCATATCGTTGATTTTGAGAGCCATATTCTAAATGTGTTGTCATAACACATAAAGAAAAAGAAGGTGTTTGAATGGTAATCTCTGAAACCTGTCTAGGCATATGTCTGAAGCTACTATTTGTCGGCTGTGGAAGTATGTGATTAAAAGAAGATAAAACTGGTAGTTTTGAAAGTATGATATTTCCGAACTGCTCTCTTTGACTTTCTCCATCACGCAAAACATCATACGCTGGGCCAAAAAAAACTTCATAGTCTTTGAATAAATTAGATAATTGTTTTAATTGATCAGGCTTTGTATTGTCTTTAAGGATTAAATTGCGAGAGACCTCCTGAAGACAAATAACGTCAGGAGTACACATACTAAAAATAGTATCAGCAATTCTATTTAAAGAAATTTTTCCATTAACGCCTTCTCCATTCTGGATATTCCAGCTTAGAACTTTAATCATTTGATCCCAGCTTGTATGAATGACTTTTCAGGAACATTGAAAGAAACATCTTTTACAGCATCAATATCACCATAACTTCTAGAAAGATTTTTAACTTCAATTGCACTCATATTTCTTCCTTATCACAAATAATTAATTGAGATTCTGAATCATCAATTATTTGAATAATTTCATTAGGAGGGTTCTGGTCACAAAAAACTTTTAATCCTTCTTCAATTTGTCCACCTCGAACATGAGCAATTCTTCCAAATTTTTCATGGTCTAATACAAGAAAGCTTTCACGGCAATTTTCAATGATTGCTCTTCTAATTTGAACTTCCTTATCGGAGAAATCAAGCAAAGTGCCATCTAAATCAACCCCACCAACACTATAAATGCCAAAGTCAGTTTTGTAAGAGCTAAAGAAATTTTCCACTGTGCTTCCAAGCATATCGAAGTCTCCACTTCTAATTATTCCACCAGAGCATACAACTTCAAAACTTGGATTAATGCTAGCAGTTTGAGCAATGATTAGGTTGTTGGTATAAATTTTAAGATTGTTATGTTTTAAAAGAGCTCTCACAACCATCTCAGGAGTAGTACCTATCCCAAGAGATATAGAGCTTCCATTTGGAATTTGATTAGCAACCTCTTTTGCTATAGATCTTTTGGCTACAAGATTAAGCACTTGTCTTGTGCCATAAGCAAGATTACCGTTAGTAGATAAAGGCTCAACACCTCCATGCTTTCTCCTTGCCTGTCCAAAATCACACAAGACGTTAATATCCCTTCTTACTGTTTGAGTTGTGACACTAAAACGATTAGCAAGACTTTCAACTGTAATAAATTCTTCTTGGCGAAGTAAGTCAGAAATTTCTGCTTGTCTAGCAGTTAAGTCCATCTATAGCTCCAAATTGTTCATTTGAAAATTGATTCTAACATAAAAGCTTTTAAATGAACAATATTTTTCTATCAAATGAATAATTTGATATATTTTAATGTCAAAATGGCCAGTATTATGCTACAATATTTCTTAATATGTTCATATGAAAATATTAGTTTTCATTCTGAGTATCTGTAGGAATCCAAATTATTAGATTTTAATTTTTAGGTTAATAAATGAAACAACTATCGAAAATTTCTGAGAGTCAACTTAGCAATATCAATTTTATTCTTTCAGACATTGATGACACTTTAACCACAGAAGGAAGATTGAAAAGCGAAGCCTATAATGCTATGGAGCGATTATCCCTCTCAGGATATAAAGTAATCCCTGTTACTGGAAGATGTGCTGGTTGGTGTGATCATATAGCAAGAATGTGGCCAGTCGATGGGGTGGTTGGTGAAAACGGTGCTTTTTTTTACCAATATGATCATATGAATAAAAAAATGCTCAATGTCTACAGTCAAACCAAATTAGAAAGGCAGTCTAACTTTAAGCTTCTTCATGAAATTAAAGATACCATTCTCAGAAATGTGTCAGGAGCCGCTGTAGCATCTGATCAAGATTATCGTGTTACAGATTTAGCTATTGATTTTGCTGAGGATGTAACAAGACTCTCTAATGATAAAATCAATGAGATTGTAGGTATTGCTGAGAATAATGGTGCTACTGCTAAAGTAAGCTCGATTCATGTAAATTGCTGGATTGGTGAGCATAATAAACTCTCAACTAGCTTAAAAATACTAAAAGAAAGCTTCGGTCTTAATGATGCTGAAATACAGAGTAAGACCCTATTCATTGGAGATTCTCCAAATGATTCCATGATGTTCGTTTTTTTCAATAATTCGATTGGTGTTGCTAACGTTGTGGACATGATGCAAATAATTGATAGCCCACCAAAATATATAACCTCAAAATACTCAGGTGAAGGTTTTGTTGAACTGGCAGACCTACTATTAAAAGATAAATAGATGCAAAAAGAAGGTAAAAAAATTTATGATGTTTTTGTAGCCGGCGGCGGTATTAATGGTCTTGGCGTCGCAAGAGATGCAGCAGGTCGAGGTTATTCAGTTTGTCTATGTGAAATGAATGATTTTGCTTCAGGAACGTCTTCGAACTCAACTAAATTAATCCATGGTGGTCTCAGATATCTAGAGCACTATAAATTCCGCTTGGTTCAAGAGTCCTTGAAAGAGCGTGAAATTTTGTTAAAAATGGCGCCCCATATCATTTGGCCGATGAGGTTTATCTTGCCTCACTCTAAAGGAATGAGGCCTGCCTGGCTTTTGAGATTAGGCCTTGCTTTATATGATCACTTAGGGTTTCGAAAAATATTGCCAGGTACAAGCTCAGTCAATTTAAATACTGGCGTATTAGAAAGTACACTTAAAAATAAATATAAGTTTGGCTATGAGTATTCTGATTGCTGGGTTGATGACTCAAGACTGGTCATCTTAAATGCTGTTGATGCAGCCAAAAATGGTGCTAATTTAAAAAACTACACTAAGGTAACAAAAGTTACTAAGTCTGATGGTCTTTGGCTTATTACCACTACTAACTCAATAGATAATACTCAGAATACAATCAAAGCGAAATGCTTTATAAATGCATCTGGACCATGGGTTGATGATTTATTACAAGAATCCTTTGGTAATAAAAATACTAAAAATGTTCGTCTCGTTAGAGGGAGTCATATCGTTGTTAATAAGCTCTATAGTCATGACAAATCCTTTATCTGTCAAAATGATGACGGTCGAATCTTTTTTATGATTCCGTATGAAGATAAATTTACGTTAATTGGAACTACAGATATTGATCATGGTCGATCAGCAAGTGAAGTTGAGATAAGCGAAGAAGAAAAACAATACATTTGCGATTCAGCTAATACATATTTAAACTCAGAAATCAAACTATCAGATATTGTTTGGAGTTATTCAGGGGTTAGGCCTCTTTATGATGATGGAGCAAGCAAAGCACAAGAGGCCACTCGTGATTATGTAATTAAAGCTGAAGAGCATGACTCATCACTGATGATTAATATTTTTGGAGGTAAAATTACGACCTACCGTCGCCTATCTGAAGTCATTCTTAAACATATCGAAACATTCCTTGGACAAAGAGGTGAACCTTGGACTGATAATTCTTCTCTTCCAGGAGGGGAAATTGATGTTGATGGGCTACTTGATTTAAACAATAAGATGCAGGAAAAATATCCTTTCTTAAACGAAGAGATTGTCAAGCGCTTAATCAGATCATATGGGACAGTCTCATTTGATATTTTTGCTAATGCTAAAAATATAGACTCACTTGGTGAGAGCTTTGGCTCAGGTCTTTATGAAAAAGAGGTCGTCTACCTGGTCCAAAATGAGTGGGCTAGAACCTCTGAAGATATTTTATTTAGAAGGTCAAAGCTTGGACTGTCTCTAACAAAAAATGAAAAACAGCACCTAGATAAATTTTTAGAAAACTACCAAAAGCAGAGTAATACTCCTGAAAGTTCTGTTAAGACAGATAACATAGCGGAGACTGTATGAGTATACTCATCGAACTTTTAGGCTCAGTAGCGCTACTCTTATGGGGCTTAAGAATGGTTCGTACAGGTGTCATGCGTGCTTATGGTACGAATTTAAAGCGCTTTGCTCGTCGATCAGAAGGAAAAATCTTTCCAGCATTTTTATCGGGATTAGTAGTTGCAGCTCTTCTCCAAAGCAGTACTGCTACGATTTTAATTTCTGCATCTTTTGCTGGCCAAAATCTTATTGGAGTTGGATCAGCATTTATAACAATGTTGGGAGCAGATGTAGGAACTTCAATTGCAGTTCTCATTGCATCTCAGAAATTTACGACTGTTGCTCCATTATTGTTATCTATTGGTGTTTTTGGTTTTATAGGCTCAAAAGAAAACAAGTGGCAAAATGTTTTTCGCGCAGTGAGTGGTTTAGGTTTAATTTTATTTGCACTTTTATTGATATCAAATACTGCAGGAGAACTTTCTAAATTTGAACAGTTTAAGTCACTATTAGAGATTTTTAGTAATCAGCCAATATTTTTTGTTCTTTTGGCTCTTGTGATGACCTATCTTTCTTATTCAAGTTTAGCAATCGTGTTATTGTCAGTTAGTTTTTTAGCAACCGGCGTTATTGGTTTAAATGAAGGGCTCTATCTTGTTTTAGGCGCAAACCTTGGAAGTGGCATGCTTCCTCTTATTTCAAGCTGGAACTCTTCTGTAGTTGAGAAGACTCCAATAATTGCTAATTTACTTGTTAGAATTTTTTGTATTTTAATTTTTTATCCATTTGTTGATTCTTTTGCTCAATTCTTTCTAAGTTTTGCTTCAATGGAACTAGTTCCCGCGCTTTATCACCTCACTTTGAATCTGATAGTGGCTGTTATAGGTATTACATTTTCAAGTCAGATTCTTAGTTTTACCTCTAAACTTGAACTAGAAAGTAATATTAATGATATTAACAGTGACTCGAAGTTTTTAGAATCAGATGATTTTTCTATGCCTGCTGTTTCTCTGGCGAATGCTAAGAGACAAGCCCTTAGGATAGCAGAAGTCTCCCAAAATATGGTTGTGTCATCACTTGCAGTAATGAGAGATGATAACGATATGTTAAGAAATGAAATTATCAAAAATGAGGATATTGTTGATAATCTCTTTGACTCTATAAAGCTTTATATTGCTCGAATATTACAAGAAGAGCTTTCACCAAAAGAAAGCCAACAAGCGCTCAATATTCTTAACTTTACAACAAACATGGAGCATATAGGTGATATTGTAAATAATAGTTTAATGGATATTTCTAAAAAGAAAATTTCAAAACATATACAGTTTTCTAAAGAAGGTTTCAGTGAGATTATTTCGATTCATGAAGTAGTATGTTCTGATTATGATCTTGCTATTAGTACATTCATGTCAAATGATTGTGAGTTAGCTAAAGTCCTTTATGGAAAAAAACAAGAGCTTCATAAGCTAGAAACTAAATCAGTCTCAAAACATCTTCAGCGAATTGGAAAGGGAGTTACTGATAGCCTTGAGACCAGCTCAATGCATATTGACGTGATAAGAGATTATAAAAGAATAAATAGCCTTTTATCATCGATAGCCTATCCAATACTTTTTGCATCTGGTGAGATATTAGAAACTAGATTAAAGGAAAATAGCTAATTATTAAGGTGCAATAAATAAGCACTTTAATTTTAATAATTCATCTTAAGAGCTCTGCATTATTTCTCCTTTTGCGGAGTTCTTATAATGATATAAGGAGTTATTGCAAGTAAGATTATTGCTTGAAAACTATAATTTTTTAGAGCCTACAAATAAATTTGTTTTATTTTTAATGATTGATTCCAAAATTAGTTTAGGTGGTTTTTTGTCAGTAAAGAAAGAGTCGATTTCAGATATGTGTGCAATTGGCATCATGGCCTCAGCATTAAATTTAGAATGATCTGCTCCCACAAGCTTAGTTCTAGATACCTCCATGGCATAACGAGAAAATTGCGCATCACGATAGTCGTAGTCCAGTAATTGACCATCATTAGCAATTGAACCAATACTAAAGATCCCAAATGCAGCTCTATTTTTGCTTAGAAATTCTATTGATGAATCTCCTGTGATTGCTTTATCTCTTGAGCGGAGCTGCCCACCAGGTATCAAGATAGTAAAGTCTTCATTTTGATTAAGGATAAGCGCTACACCAATGTGGTTAGTTATAATGGTCAACCCTTCATGGTTAAGCAAGCCTTCAGCGACTGCTTCCATTGTTGTGCCTATATCTATAAATATAGATGCACCATTAGGGATTTGAGATGCAATAGCTGCACCAATACGATTTTTGGCTCCAACATTTTCAATTTCACGGCTTGAATAAGATAGGCTCTTAGTACCAGGAAGCATTCCAATACCACCATGATGTCGTTTCAACACAGATTTTTCATCAAGATAGATAATATCACGGCGAACTGTTTGAGAGGATACATTAAGCTGCTTTGTGAGCATTTCTATTGACGCATAACCATGCTCACGAACAAAATCAATTATTTGATAATGCCTAAAATTAAGGTTTAAGCCCTTTAGATTTGTCATGCTGTTTGAAATATTTTTTTGTTAAGTGAGTATACATAATTTTATTGAAATATAAAGTTACAAGATGACTCACTTTTAAAAGAAGTATTTCATAGATTATTGAATATATTTTCCGGAAGTAAATTTAAAATACTTTTTATTAAATAGGTTGGTTGAATTTCTAAACTTAAATTATTTTTAAAACTAGTTGCACCAGTTAATACCAAAGCTGAATCTATTGAAGCATTAATGCCCATTTGAATGTCTGTCTCAGGACGATCTCCAACAATAATGCAATTTGAATTTGGATTGAGAATAGTTGAGGTTAAATACTCAATAATATGGTGAGAGGGTTTCCCAACAATAACTTCACATTTTTTTTCAGTGCATGCTTCTATTGCGGCAATTATTGAAGCAGCATCAGGCTGTCCTCCATTTTTAAGTGGACGATATTTATCACTATTGGTAGCATAAAATCTTGCACCATTCTTAATGGCATCAAAAGCAGCTTGAAGCTTTTGATAATTAAAGCTACGATCAAAACTTGCGATGACTGCATCTACATCACTATCATTATCTGTAACATAAAAACCATTTGATTCAAGATCACCACGTAATTCAGGCTCTCCTAAAACAAGTAGACGACCCTGTGGTAAATTTTTATTCAAAAAATTAATTAACACTTGAGATGAATTTATGACATCATAATTTTGAGTTGGAACACCTAATGAAGTTAGTTGATCTGCATAGCTTGTTGCACTTGATGTTGAATTATTGCTAATAAAGATTACACGTTTATCTAAATCCCTAAGCATTTTAATAACTTTTTCAGCGCCAGGAATCAAGTTATTTCCAAGTAAAACTGTCCCATCTAAATCTAAAAGGTAGGCATCATAAAGTTTATTAACTCTTTTTGTTATTGTAGGAAAAATTTCTATTTTGCGCTGTTCAATACTCTTTTTCATTTGAACCGCCATCTTTGAGTTTTTACAAGTATGCTATTAGTTCCAATTGCATATAGAATTCTAACACCACCACACGTATATGCAATCATCATTGCCATAGCTGCAGCCATTGCCAGTTCTCCTTGGTCATCCATATTAAGAACTGCAATAGATGCCAGTCTGGTATCTGCAGAGTATAAAAATATTACTGCAGAAACTGTGGTCATTGCATTTAAAAATAAATAGACTGATATATCCAAAATTGCAGGCATACATATAGGAACTGTTATTTTTTTAAATGAGCGAAAAAAAGGAGTTTTCAATGAGGCTGATACTGATTCAAACTCTTTATCCATTTGCTTAAGTGCAGTTGTTGCTGTGAGGTGGGATACTGTATAAAAATGAGTAATAGTAGAAATTACCAAAATACCCATTGTTCCATAAAGAAAACTCAATGGATTATTTGGGTTATTAAAAAAGAAAATATATGCAAGGCCAAGTGCCATGCCTGGAACTGCAAGAGGAATCATTGCAACACCATGAAAAGTATTGCGTCCAAAGTTAAATCCACGCCCTTTTTCTACCAGATAAGCTCCAAAAAAGATTAGGATGGAGCCAACCAGTGCAGAATAAACTGATAGCTTTATAGAATTAAAATATGAACCCCAACCACCACCTTCAATAAGATCAAAGTTAAAGTTTTCTAGGGTAAATGACAGATTGTACGGCCAAAATTTTATTATGGCAGCATACTGTGCCATCCCGATCATACAGATAATTAAAAATGCAACAAATGAGCAAAATATCAGCATAGTTAGATCTAAACTCTTATTTTTTTTTGGCTGGTATGGAACAGCACTTGCTGATAAAAGAGCAACCTGCTTCCGTTGAACAAATCGATCAACTGAGAAGGCAATGATTGCAGGCGTTAACAATACAACGGCAACAACTGCACCCATTTGGAAGTTTTGTTGGCCAATTACTTGTTTATATATATCAGTTGCAAGAACATTGTAGCTGCCACCAATTACTTTTGGAACTCCAAAATCTGTAAAAATAAGCGTAAATACTACAAAGCCAGCACTTATTAGACCAAACTTACAGTTAGGTATAGTTACCATAAAAAAAGTCTTAATTTTGGATGTACGCAAAGCTGTTGCTGCCTCATATAGTCTTGCATCAGTAATTGAAAGAGCTGTTATTATGATCATTAGTGCATGAGGAAAAACCCAATAAACTGAACCCATAACTATACCAATTGGACCAAATATAGACTCCCCCATAAGAAAACTCTTAGCAATTCCCTGGTTTCCGAACCAATATACTAGTGAAATTCCACTTAACATTGAGGGAGTTAGTAAAGGAATAATAGCAATTATCTTAAAAAACCATTTAAATGGCATTTTTGTTCTGGTAAGGGCATAAGCATAGATGAATGCAAATAGTAAAACTATAATTGTCCCAATCACAGATATTAAGATGCTGTTATATGCTGACTGAAAAAGAGCGGGTGTCGAAAAATAATCAATGTAATTATTGATTCCAATAAAATTACCTTCTTTATTTTCAAGGCTTTTTGAAAACATGGTATAAAGTGGAAGAATAATTGCTATAGCTAAAAATAATCCAATAATGCCCATACATACTCGCATTGTTAGATCATCTTTACTGCTTTTTTGTTTAAGAATAGGGTTATTTTTTATATTATTAGTCATTTTTAGATCTTTTATATTTATCTAATGTATTTAATAAATACGTAAAAAATTTGAAGGAAGGCACACTTTCAATCTTGATCCAACTTTTATAGATAGTCGGCGTGTAATGCTTATTGAAAAATCAGCACGTAGTGTAAGATCTTTTAAATCATTATGGCCTAATTTTGCTCGGCAAAAAGAACCTAGGAATTCAATATGATGAACCTCAATTTGAATAATATTACTTTCAGTATTATTAACATTTCTAGCATCAATATCTTCTGGTCTGATAGCTATTGTGACTGATGATCCGATAGTAAAGTCTTCAGTATTGCAGTTAAATACAACTTCACCAACTTGAGCTGTATTTTTTGACAAAACAGTAGCTGGCAAAAAATTCATAGTTCCAACAAAGTCTGCTACAAATTTAGTTTTGGGTGAGCTATAAATTTCTTCTGGAGTGCCAACTTGTTCAATTATGCCATTATCCATAACAACTATACGATCTGCCATGGTTAATGCTTCTTCTTGATCATGGGTCACCATAATTGTTGTTACAGCAAATTTACGTTGTAATTCCTTAATTTCATGGCGCAAATGACTTCGAACTTTTGCATCCAATGCACTAAGAGGCTCATCTAATAATAATAAACCCGGTGATGTTGCCATTGCACGTGCTAGAGCAACACGCTGCTGCTGACCACCTGATAATTGTGCTGGATATTTGTCCTTTTGATCCGTCAAATCAACAAGTTTTAGTAACTCATCGACTCGTTGTTGTATTTTTGAAGCTAAGATACTCTGATTTTCAAGCCCAACTGCAACATTGCGTGTAACAGTGAGATTAGGAAAAAGTGCATATGACTGGAATACAATTCCAAAGTCTCGTTCTGATGGAGGTAGTAATGAAATATCTCTTCCTCCTTGACTAATGCTGCCGTAGGTTTGAATATCAAGCCCTGCAATTGCACGAAGTAATGTAGTTTTACCGCAACCAGATGGACCTAAAAAACAAACAAATTCATTCTCTATGATATCTAGTGAAATATCTTCTAGTGCTGTAAATTTACCGAACTTTTTAGTCAAATTTCGAACTTGTAAATATGATTGTCTATTATCGGAAGACATATTTTTTCCCTTTTTAAATTTTTGTGTAATAAATAAACTCCACCCAATTCAATTTTAAATTGGGTGGAGAAGGAGATTTAACTAATGATTTAAGTTATTTTTTTGGCTCAGATTTGACATCATAGCGAGACTGCCATTCCTTCAAAATTCTGACTCGATTACTTGCAGCAAATTCAAAATCATTATCTATCATTGCTTCAAGAAATCCTGTTGGCATATTTTTAACAGGTTTTGCAACCCCAGGATAAGCTACAACAGCATATGCATTATTGTACATTTCACTTGCTTTACGGGTAGCAACAAAGTCCATTAATAATTTGGCTTCTTCTAAATGCTTTGTTCCTTTCATAATCATAGCAGTTTCCATATCCCAACCTACTCCCTCACTTGGCAGAATAATATCAATTGGCGCACCTTTATTTTTTAACTTCGCGCCACGAGACATAAAGGAAACACCAATAGTAACTTCACCTGCTGCAGCTTGACGGCAAGGTTTAGATCCTGAATGTGTGTACCAATTTACGTTTTGGTGAAGGCGATCCATAAATTCCCATCCACCTTCTTCCCCAAACAGTTGCAGCCAGCTTGTAACATCAAGAAATCCTGTACCTGACGAATTTGGATTTGGCATAACAATATGACCTGCGTATATTGGTTTTGTCAAATCTTCCCAAGATGTTGGCATTGGAAGATTATTTTTTTCCATCTCAATTGTATTTATACACATTGCTGCGATCCAAGCATCCATTCCAATCCAATGTGGTGGATTTGCTTTGTCTACAAACTTAGAATCTAGTTTTTCAACTCCAGCAGGCGCGTATGGATGAGTCATACCCTCTGCTTTAAGGAGCATTAAACTGGTAGCAGCAAGGCCCCATACAAAATCAGCTTGAGGATTATTTTTTTCTGCAAGTAATTTCGCAGTTTGTATTCCAGCAGAGTCACGAATCCACTTCAACTTAATATCTGGATGTATTTCATTGAATGCAGACACATATTTTTTAAAGCTATCAGCTTCAACTGATGTATAAACTGTAAGCTCAACAGCATTTGCTGATGACATCATAGCTGAAATAGCTAGAGCTATAATTGTACTAATCTTTTTGAATTTTTTCATAAACAGCATTTTTATACTCCTAAATTTATAATTTAAAGGATATAGAGACAAATAAACTCTATATTTATTATTTTGATTAAATTTTTACATATTTGTAAATTTATTATACAAAAAAAACAAGATATGTCAATAAATTAATAATAAATGTAAGTTTTCTTACATTAACAAGAAGTTTTGTATATAAATATGTTTTACTTTAAATTTAAAATTGGTGGAATTTTTAATAGATCTTTAAATTTCTCAATTTGATAATCAGACTCTTTGCAGTCATGATCTGGGTTGAAAATAATTGTAGTCAATCCTATGGCTTTAGCACCATCAATTTCAATTTTAGCATGTCCAACAAATGCAGCATTTTCTGGTCTTTCATTAAGAGGTTCAAGTGCTGCAAGTACTAATTGTTTAAAAAAGGCTGGCTGGAAAGCTTCTGAACTTGATAGAATTGAGGCTAATGAGGCATTTGCAGCGCAGGCCATGTCCGTGAATGACTCTCTTGGTCTTGATAAATCTAAAGTAAATGTCACTGGAGGGGCTATCGCTTTGGGTCATCCGATTGGTGCTTCAGGTGCCAGAATTTTAGTAACACTTCTGCATGGTATGGAGCGAGATAAAGCAGATAAAGGTCTCGCTACTCTTTGTATCGTGGGTGGAATGGGGGTTGCTATGGCCGTTGAAAGAGTTTACTGGTTTTTATTTAACAAAACTTTAATTACTTTAAGCAAATTCATTTTTAATTTTATTTAAATTTAGTCTCATTTTTGTAGTTGACAAGAATATAAAAAAAATGTAGCCTGTCTATCCAGTCAAGAAGCTAGGTTGTTATTGTATTGTCTAAATCATCAGTAAATGGGAGTATGTAAATGAAAAAAAACAATTCTAAATATTATGATGCCCACTGGATGCCATATAGTGGGAATAGGGAATTTAAAGCAAATCCACGAATTATAGTCTCGGCTAAAGGGACTTACTTCACAGATGATAAAGGAAGGAAAATATTTGATGGCCTTTCAGGTTTATGGACTTGTGGATTGGGACATTCGCGCCCTGAAATTATTGAAGCAGTCAGTAAACAAATTGAGACCTTGGATTACTCTCCTGCATTTCAATTTGGACATGAAAAATCGTTTGAGTTGGCAAATAAAATTATTGAATTTACTCCGAAAGATTTAGATCGTGTCTTTTTTACTTGTTCTGGCTCAGAGGCAGTGGATAGTGCACTAAAAATTGCTCGAGCTTATTGGAGGCAGAAAGGGAAGGTAGGAAAAACTCGTTTGATTGGAAGAATAAAGGGCTACCATGGAGTTAATTTTGGAGGGATTAGTGTCGGTGGTATTGGCCCTAATAGAGAAATGTTTGGGCAAGGCATTGAGGCTGATCATTTACAAGCAACTGCTCTGCCAGAAAATACATTTACCAAAGGTCAGCCTAAAGTTGGAGAGCATTTAGCTGATGAATTACTAAACAAAATATTACTGCATGGCGCCTCAAATATTGCTGCAGTTATTGTTGAACCAATGGCGGGCTCTGCAGGAGTATTTCCTCCTCCAATAGGTTATCTTAAGAGGCTACGTCAAATCTGCGATGCCAATGATATTTTATTAATCTTTGATGAAGTGATAACCGCTTTTGGACGTATGGGAGCGAAGACAGGAGGAGAAGCATTTGGAGTGGCTCCAGATATAATGACTTTTGCTAAACAGGTTAGTAATGGAAGTCAACCGCTTGGTGGAGTGGTTGTAAATAATAGTATTTATGAAACTTTTATGGATACATCAGCACCAAATTATTTGATTGAATTATTTCATGGCTATACATATTCAGCTCATCCTGTAGGCTGTGCTGCATCAATTGCAAGTTTAGGTATACTGCAGAATGAAAATTTGATTGAGCGGGTTAAAAAGATGAGTCCTGTATTTGAAACAGAACTCCATAGCCTCAAAGGTCTGCAATATGTTACAGATATTCGAAATTATGGACTGGCGGGTGGAATTACTATTGAGTCTGCTAAAAATGAACCCGCATTGAGGCCATACCAAATTGCAATGAAATGTTGGGATAAAGGCTTCTATGTTCGATATGGTGGAGACACTGTTCAATTAGGTCTGCCATTTATTGTTTCAGAGAAACAAATAAAGGAGGTTATTGGAGCCATATCTGACTCGATTAAAGAATTACATTAAAGGAGAATAAAGAAATGAAATTAGTAAAGCACCTTATTAATGGTGAAGTTGTATCAATGGGTGACCCTACTCAAGATGTATTTAACCCGTCAACTGGCGAGGTTAGTAAGCAAGTAGAAATTGCTTCAAAAACTACAACTGAAAAAGCTATTCAAGCGGCGCAGGAAGCATTTCCTGAGTGGCGTGCAACGCCTCCACTTAAGCGTGCTAGAATCATGTTTCGGTTCATGAATTTGTTAGAAAAAAACACTGACAAAGTTGCTCAACTCATTGGAGAAGAGCATGGGAAAATTGCTCATGACGCGCTTGGAGAAATTACTAGGGGTATAGAGAATGTTGAGTATGCATGCTATGTACCACAGCTCCTCAAAGGAGAGCACAGTAAAAATATTTCTAGCAATATTGACTCTTGGAGTGAGTTCCAGCCCTTAGGTGTTGTGACAGGTATTACTCCCTTTAATTTTCCTGCGATGGTACCATTATGGATGTATCCAATGGCAATAGCTTGTGGTAATTGTTTTGTATTAAAACCTTCTGAAAGAGATCCATCAGCAGCCCTTTTTGTAGCTCAATTGTTAGATGAAGCTGGGTTGCCAAAAGGAGTAATGAATGTAGTTAATGGCGGAAAAGAGGCTGTAAATACTCTGCTAACTGATGAAAGGGTTCAAGCAGTCAGTTTTGTTGGTTCCACTCCTATTGCTAAATATATATACCAAACAGCTACTGCTCACGATAAACGATGTCAAGCGCTTGGCGGTGCAAAAAATCATGCAATTGTGATGCAAGATGCTGAAATGGAAAACACAGTAAATGCTTTAATTGGGGCTGCATTTGGCTCTAGTGGAGAGCGTTGTATGGCAATTTCTGTTGCCGTTGCGGTTGGTTCAGAGACTGCCGATAATTTAATTGCAGGCTTAAAGTCTAAGATGCATGATCTAAAAGTTGGTAACTTTGACAATACTAATAATGATTTTGGGCCACTTATAACCCAAGAGCACATGGAAAAAGTGAAGCACTATATAACCAGTGCAGAAGAACAAGGTGCAGATATTGTTGTTGATGGTCGAAGCGTTGATGTCAAAGGCTGCGAGAATGGGTTTTACGTTGGAGGTACTCTTATCGATAGTGTAGAAGCTTCAATGGAATCTTATCAGAATGAAATATTTGGCCCAGTACTGCAAGTTGTTAGAGTAGAAACTATGCAGGATGCAATAGACTTAATTGATGAACATGAATATGGCAATGGAACCTGTATTTTTACTCGCGATGGAGAGGCAGCAAGGTATTTTAGTGATCAAATAAAAGTTGGTATGGTGGGTATCAATGTCCCATTACCTGTTCCTACAGCCCAACATAGTTTTGGTGGCTGGAAGCAATCAATGTTTGGTGATTTGGCTGCATATGGACCTGATAGTGTAAGATTCTATACACGAAGAAAAACTATCACCCAGAGATGGCCATCATCGAGTATTAGGGAGGGTGTTAACTTTTCTTTCCCATCCTAAATAACTCTATTAAGTCATCTCGAAAGGGCTTCTTAAGGAAGCCCTTTTTTTTTAGTTTAAATATCAAGCTTAACTATATAGCAAATTATGGCAACAATTAAGGTTGACAATTGTTAGAAAAATATGTAGCCTGTCTATTTAGTCAAGAACTTATCATAAGTTCTATTAAGGAAATCGAAAAAGGAGGAATCGAATGAGTAAGTTAAAGTGTGGTCTAATCCAAATGGGTTTAAAAGGTGATGGTACGATGTCACCAGAAAAAATTCGTGATTTAATGATTGAGGCACATATCCCAATGATAGAGGATGCAGCTAAACAGGGCGTAAAAGTCCTATGTTTTCAAGAAGTATTTACGCAGCCCTATTTTTGTCCAAGTCAAGATAAAAAATGGTATACGGCTGCAGAGTCTATTCCTGATGGACCTACGGTCAAGCTTATGCAGGAATATGCTAAAAAACACCAAATGGTTATTGTTGTTCCTATCTATGAAGAGGAAATGTCAGGAGTTTATTACAATACTGCTGCGGTCATAGATGCAGACGGAAGTTTTTTAGGAAAATATCGAAAAACTCATATACCTCAAGTTGCCCCTGGTTTTTATGAAAAGTTTTTCTTTAAACCTGGAAATCTTGGATATCCAGTCTTTGATACTGCTTATGTTAAATTGGGAGTATATATTTGTTACGATAGGCATTTTCCAGAGGGTTGGAGGGCGCTAGCATTAAATGGTGCTGAATATATTGTTAATCCATCTGCCACCGTTGCAGGATTAAGTAAATATCTATGGGAATTAGAGCAACCAGCATCAGCAGCAGCAAATGGGGTTTTTATTGGTGCTATTAATCGCGTCGGAACAGAAGAGCCTTGGGCAGAGCAAATGGGTGAATTCTACGGATCAAGCTATATTGTAAATCCTCGTGGACAAATAGAAGCACAAGCAAGTTATGGTGATGATGAGCTTTTAGTTCATGAAATTGACTTAGATATGGTTCGAGAAGTTCGAGACACTTGGCAATTTTTTAGAGATAGGCGAAGTGACCTATATGGAAGGTTAACAGACAAATAATAATATGGCTAAGGCTTCAAGCTCTAAGATTTCAGAGTCTTCAACGATAGATATTAACAATCTATTTCTGACATTTGAGACACAAACAGAGCCAGTTCATGCGCTTTCTGACATCAACTTGAAAGTTGATTCAGGTGATTTTGTTTCTTTAATTGGTCCAAGCGGTTGTGGAAAGACGACATTACTTCGGGTGATAGCGGATCTTGAAAAACCAACAAGTGGATCAATAACTGTTGAAGGTAAGTCTGCTCAGCAGGCTCGTTTAGATCGCTCTTATGGGTACGTATTTCAAACTCCAGCTCTTTTGCCTTGGCGAAATATTGAGTCAAACATTCACTTACCTCTTGAGATGTCTGGCTACTCAAAAGCAGAGCAAAAAAAACTTTCTCAGCAATATCTATCTTTAGTAAGTTTGTCAGGTTTCGAAAAAAAATACCCATGGCAATTATCTGGAGGAATGCAGCAACGCGTATCCATTGCTCGTGCATTGAGTTTTAGCCCTGATATGCTCCTTATGGATGAGCCATTTGGTGCACTAGATGAGATTACTCGTGATCGTTTAAATGAAGAGTTATTAAGGTTATGGGAGCAAACTCAGAAAACAGTAGTATTTGTTACCCATTCAATCCCAGAGGCTGTTTTCTTGTCTAGTAAGATTGTAGTCATGTCAGCCCGTCCTGGAAAAATTATAAATGTCATTGAGACTAATTTTCCAAAAGACAGAACTCTTGATATTCGTGAATCAAAAGAATTTTTAGAGGTTTCACAACTTGTGAGAGAGGGGCTTAAAGAGGGGCATAGTGATGGAAGCTAATAGGTTTCTTTCTGCGCTTATAGCTGGAACAGTTGGCCCTGTCATGATTTTAGTAACTGCTATTATTATGATATGGTATGCAGGAGCAGTTTATTTAAATAGCTCCTTTTTAATTGACAGATATGAAAAAAATAATATTGAGTGGACTTTTTCCGAATTGGCGTCAGACTCTTGGTCAATGGAGCGACCTGTATTGCCATCACCTCATCAAATTGCAAAGGAGTTAAAGAAAACGATTTGGGATAAGAAAATAACTTCAAAGCGCAGTTTGGTTTATCACTCTGGAGTGACTTTGTCTTCTGCTATGGTCGGCTTTGTTATGGGTGCTTTTCTTGGTATTGTGTTGTCTGTAGGTATTGTTTATGTGGCAGCACTGGATCGAACCTTAATGCCATGGATTATAGCATCACAAACTATTCCAATTCTGGCAATAGCTCCTATGATTGTCGTTGTGTTAGGTTCAATGGGTATTATTGGCTTAGTTCCAAAAGCAACGATCTCAACTTATCTTTGTTTTTTTCCTGTGGTTGTTGGGATGGTTAAAGGTTTAAGGTCACCAAGTATTATCTTGGTAGACCTAATGAACAGTTATTCAGCATCAAAAGCAGAGGTTTTTTGGAAATTACGTCTTCCGGCGTCTATTCCTTATTTATTTGCTAGTTTAAAAGTAGCCATTGCTTTGAGCGTTGTTGGGGCAATTGTAGCAGAGCTTCCTGCTGGTGCTCAAGGAGGTCTTGGTGCGCGTCTATTGTCTGGCTCATATTATGGCCAAACGAGTCTTATTTGGGCTGCTTTGATAACTGCTTCAGTGATTTCTGCAACCCTAGTTACCATAGTTGGAAGAATGGAGCGCGCAGTTAATAATCGTATGGGGCTGCAAATATGAATTTCCTGGCAATAATAAGGTCGCGTCCCTTAAGTGGATTGCTATGTCTTATTTTTTCAATCGCCTCATTTATTTGGTTAAAGCTTGACGCAATAAATGATTACGAACTTAATCCTATTATTGTGCTGACTATTGCAACTGTCGGTTTATTATTTTTTATCATTCGTCAACAAGGATTACTTCTTTTATCAATTTGTTTTGTAGCTTTATTTTCTGGAGCTTGGTCTGTATTAAATTTAATTCATTCATTCGATAAAGGCGTAGTTATGGGTTTGGATGCCTGGTTCTTGGTAAGTGCCTTGTGGTTTCTAACATGGAATAACTTAGTTCAACTATCAGCTTTGAAGACAAAGAATAAATTAATAGAATTATCTCTTAATGTAGTTATTCCAGTTTTATTTGGTGCATGGATATTTTTTCTATGGGAGGTTATTACTATAGGTATGTCCGTTCCACAGGTGTTGTTACCTGCACCTAGTCTTATTTGGCAAGTATTTGATGGGTTTGGCGCTACTTTATTTGCTGATTTTTATCAAACTTTTGTTCGTTCAGCAATTCCTGGCTTTATTATGGGAAGTGGTGCAGGATTTCTCGTTGCAATTGCAGCAGATAAGATTCCATTTTTAAGGCGTGGATTAATTCCAATAGGTAATTTTTTTAGCGCGATACCAATTATTGGTATGGCGCCAATTATGATCATGTGGTTTGGATTTGATTGGCAGTCCAAAGCAGCTGTCGTTGCCATAATGACTTTTTTCCCAATGATGGTAAATACCTTAGGAGGTCTTAACGAGACTGATAGGATTGATCGAGATTTATTACACACTTATGCTTCAAGTTACTGGCGAGAACTTTTTAGTTTACGTCTACCAAATGCAATGCCATTTATTCTCAATGCATTGAAAATTAACTCAACTTTCGCTATGATTGGAGCTATAGTGGCAGAATTTTTTGGAACACCCATTGTAGGAATGGGATTTAGAATTTCGGCAGAGGTTGGCCGAATGAATATCGATATTGTATGGGCAACAATTGCGGTTGCTGCTGTTACTGGTTCGATGTTTTATGGAGTATTTGCTCTTTTAGAAAGAAAATTAACTTTCTGGCATCCATCGATGCGAAAAAGTTAATTTAGAGTGAGTACTATTATTTATAAAATTAAGGAGACATGATGAAAATATATAAAAGTAAAACGATATTAGCTGCAATTTGCTCTACTATGCTTCTAGCTTTGAGCTTTAATACGCATGCAGGTGATAAATTTACCCTTCAGACGAAGTGGGTAACTCAGGCTCAATTTGCAGGCTATTATGTTGCATTGGAAAAAGGTTACTATGATGATGAAGGGCTAGATGTAACTATTAAGTCAGGTGGTCCAGATATTGCACCTCCTCAAGTTATCGCAGGCGGTGGTGCTGATATTCTAATTGAGTGGATGCCAGCTGCATTGGCCTCTAGAGAAAAAGGACTTAATCTTGTCAACATAGCACAGCCATTTAAAAACTCTGGAATGATGCTTACATGCCGTAAAGATTCGGGCATAAGTTCGCCTTCTGACTTCGCAGACAAGACTCTAGGAGTTTGGTTCTACGGTAACGAGTATCCATTCCTGAGCTGGATGAGTAAGCTTAATATGGCAACTGATGGAAGTGCAGGTGGAGTGACAGTATTGAAGCAGGGCTGGGGGATAGAGCCTCTTCTTCAAAAGCAAGCAGATTGCGTGTCAACAATGACTTACAATGAATATTGGCAAGTTATTGATGGTGGACTTTCAGCCGATGAGCTAGTAGTTTTCCCATATGATCAGCAAGGTGTTTCAACACTTGAAGATGGCTTATATGTATTAGAAGAAAACCTAAGTGATGCTGCTTTTGTTGATAAAGCTGCGCGTTTCCTTCGTGCAAGTATGAAAGGTTGGGAGTGGGCCTCAAATAATTCCGATGCTGCTGCCGATATCGTGCTTGAATATGACACGAGTGGTGCTCAAACTGAAAAACACCAGCGTCGTATGATGGGTGAGGTTAACAAACTAACCGCGAATGGCGGTAAATTGAATGTTGACGATTACCAGCGTACTGTTGACACTTTGCTTGGAAGTGATTCTGACCCAGTAATTACTGGTGAACCAGTAGGAGCTTGGACTCATAAGGTCTGGGACGCTGCATTTGGTTCATAATTTTAAAAACTAATTTCTTGTAGGAGAATACTATGTCTGTACTAATTAAAAATGGAACAATTGTTAATGCTGACCAATCTTTAAAAGCCGATGTGCTATGTGCAGATGGCAAAATACAGGAAATTGGCAGTAATATCTCAGCGCCTAGCGGCGCTGAGGTCATAGATGCTGCCGGGCAGTTCGTTATGCCTGGCGGTATCGACCCTCATACTCATATGCAGTTACCATTTATGGGTACTGTTGCTAGTGAAGATTTTTATACTGGCACAGCAGCAGGGCTTGCAGGTGGCACAACAATGATTATTGATTTTGTTATTCCTGCACCTCAACAGAATATCCTTGAGGCTTATAAACAATGGCGTGAATGGTCGGAAAAAGCGGTTTCTGACTACAGTTTTCATGTTGCCATTACTTGGTGGGATGAAACAGTACATGCTGATATGAAAACACTAGTAGAAAAACATGGCGTTAATAGCTTTAAGCACTTTATGGCATATAAGGGCGCAATTATGGCCACTGATGAAATACTTGTAAATAGTTTTAATAGAGCTTTAGAATTAGGCGCAATGCCAACAGTTCATGCTGAAAATGGTGAAATGGTTGCGCAGTTACAAAGTAAGATTTTTGAAATGGGTATAACTGGACCAGAAGGCCACCCATTATCTCGTCCACCTGAAGTTGAAAGTGAAGCTGCATGTCGAGCTATAAGCATTGCTAATGTTTACGGGGTGCCTTTGTATATAGTTCATGTATCTACTAAACAATCTTTAGAGGCAATTACTAGAGCACGAAATTCAGGTCAAAAGGTTTTTGGCGAAGTATTGGCTGGCCATTTACTTGTAGATGAGTCAGTTTACTTGGATAAAAATTTTGAAAGTGCAGCTGCCCATGTAATGAGCCCTCCTTTTAGAGCAAAAGAGCACCAAGACGCATTATGGAAAGGAGTTCTGTCTGGTAATTTGCAGACCACTGCTACTGATCATTGCTGTTTTTGTGCTGATCAAAAGGCAGCGGGTAAGGATGATTTTCGTAAAACTCCAAATGGTACTGCGGGGGTAGAAAATCGTATGGAAGTTCTATGGCATCATGGGGTAAATACAGGGCTTTTTAACATGAATGAGTTTGTTAAATTAACCTCTACAAATGCTGCACAAATATTTAATATTTATCCTCGCAAAGGCAGCATATCTGTTGGAGCAGATGCTGATATTGTTGTCTGGGACCCAGAAGCAACCAAGACAATATCTGCTAAAACGCATCACCAAAATATTGACTTTAATATCTTTGAAGGTATGAAAGTCAAAGGCTGTGCGTCTCACACCATAAGTGCGGCAAAAGTTGTCTATGCTAATGGTGAACTTAAGGTTGAAAGAGGGGCTGGAAGATATGTTAATCGACCTCCTTACTCTTCCTTCTATCAGGGTTTAGATATTCAGGCAGAGAAAAATAAACCAAAAGCTGTGAAACGCTAAGAGTTAATTAATTTTTGAATAGTATAAGTGCATATGTAACCTGACCAAATGGTCAAATATTTTTCGGAGGAAAATATGAGTGAGAGTAAAATAAAAAATGAGGGAGTCAATATTAAGTCACATCGCCTTAGCAAAAAAGAGATTGAAGATAATTTTTCAGATCTTCATGCTTCTTTAACACCAATAGAGGCGCTAATTGAGGCTGATCGATGCTATTTCTGCTATGACGCACCTTGTACAACAGCCTGCCCTTCAGATATTGATGTTCCAGGTTTTATTCAAAGTATAAGAAGTGATAATTTAACTGGAGCAGCAGAGAAAATTTTGTCTGAAAATATTTTTGGCGGTATGTGTGCTAGAGACTGTCCTACTGAGGAGTTGTGTCAGCAGGCATGTGTTCGTAATGATCATGAAGATAAACCAGTTGAAATTGGATTATTACAAAGATATGCAACAGATTCAGTATTGAATAATGGTGTTAAGCTATTTGCAAGAAAAAAAGATTCTGGAAAGTCTATTGCAGTAGTTGGAGGTGGACCTGCTGGTATATCTTGCGCCCATCGTTTGTCAGTCTTGGGGCACAATATAACGGTATATGATGCCAAAGATAAATTAGGGGGTCTTAATGAGTATGGGATTGCAGCATATAAATCAACTAATGATTTTGCACAACAAGAGCTTGATTACATTCTAGATATAGGTGGCATAAATATTGAAACTGGGATGGAGCTAGGAAAACAAATCACTCTTGAAGACCTTCAAAAGCAATTCGATGCTGTATTTTTAGGGTGTGGCTTAGGTACGGTCAACCAATTAAATCTTGACAATGAAAATATTTCAGGTGTTATTGATGCAGTTGAATACATAGCTAATTTAAGACAAACTAGTAATAAAGATGAACTTATGGTTGGGAAAAACATTGTCGTTATTGGTGGGGGCATGACAGCAATAGATATTGCTGTTCAAAGTAAATTATTAGGTGCCGAGCAAGTCACAATTGCCTATAGAAGAGGGAAAAATGCAATGGCAGCGAGTGAATATGAGCAGGCTTTGGCCAAAAAGCATGATGTTCAAATTCATTATAATTTATCACCTAAACAGCTCATAACCGGTGAAAGTAATGTCTCTGCAATAGAGTTTGATGTCATGAAATCACAAAATGATGGAAGTATTAAGGCAACCGGTGAAAACATTACATTGAACGCAGATGTGGTATTTAAGGCTATTGGACAAAAATTAGTGACCGATGGTTTGACTGATAATAATAGCTTAGAGCTAAAAAAAGGAAGAATTGTTGTTGATGAAAATCGTAGAACTTCATTGACTAAAGTTTGGGCTGGTGGAGACTGTATTCTTGATGGTGATAATCTAACAGTTTCAGCAGTTCAAGACGGCAAAAAAGCGGCAATTTCAATAAACGAAACGCTAAAACAAGGAGCATAATATGGCAGATTTATCATGTAATTTTTTGGGAATAAAGTCACCTAATCCTTTTTGGTTGGCTTCAGCTCCCCCTACTGATAAGGCATATAATGTAAATCGTGCCTTTGAAGCAGGCTGGGGTGGGGTTTCATGGAAAACATTGGGTGAAGACCCTCATATTGTTAATGTAAATGGGCCAAGATACACCTCTATGATGAGTAATGATCGTCGAGTTATTGGCTTTAATAACATCGAGTTGATTACTGATCGACCATTCCAAGTCAACCTTAAGGAGATGCGCCAAGTTAAAAGGGATTGGCCAGATAGAGCTCTTGTGGCATCTGTAATGTTTCCAATGAATGAGGAGTCTTGGGCAAAACATATTCCAATTATTGAAGATACAGGTATCGATGGTTTTGAGCTTAATTTTGGATGTCCGCACGGCATGTCTGAGAGAGGTATGGGAGCCGCAGTTGGGCAAGTTCCAGAATATATTAAGCAGGCAACTGAATGGTGTAAAAAATATGCCACAGTTCCTGTAATTGTAAAACTTACACCAAATATCACTGATGTGATTTACCCAGCTGAAGCGTGTCTCGAAGGTGGCGCAGATGCAGTGTCATTAATCAACACCATAAGTTCAATTATGAGGGTTGATTATGACAGCTTAACAATGTTTCCAACAACTGGTGGTATGGGAACACACGGAGGTTACTGTGGTGAAGCAGTTAAACCTATTGCACTCAATATGGTAGCAGAAATAGCGAGAAATGAAAAAACAAAGAATCTACCAATATCTGGTATTGGGGGTGTTACCACATGGAAAGATGCAGTAGACTTTATAGCTTTAGGTGCTAGCAACGTTCAGGTTTGTACAGCTGCAATGGTTTATGGCTTTAAGATTGTTGAAGATATGAAAACTGGATTAAGTAACTTTTTAGATGAAAAAGGCATGAATTCAGTTGATGAACTGATTGGGAAAGCAGTGCCATCAGTTACCGATTGGAAGTTTTTGAATCTAAATCATGTTGACAAGGCTGTTATCGATCAAGATAAGTGTATAAAATGTGGACGTTGTCATATTGCTTGTGAGGATACTTCACATCAAGCAATTCAATATTCCAATAATGAGGGTGATAGAGTGTTTACAGTTAACGATAATGAATGCGTTGGTTGTAATCTTTGTGTCAGTGTTTGTCCTGTTGTTGATTGTATCTCAATGGTTGCTATGACAAGTGGAACTGATCCAAGAACTGGAAAAGAGATTGAATCAGAGGCTGCTGATTGGACAACTCATGAAAATAATCCTCTTAAGGTTTCATGAAGAAATAATGGAGTGATAAATGGGCAATGTATCTTTTGCAGCTAAATCAAAACACAACCCTCGAAGTAAAGAGAGTATACGCGAAGAAAATGAGCTGATTATTCTAGCTGCAGCAGAAAAAGTTTTTGCAATGCATGGCCTTAAAGGTTCTACTACTATGCAAATTGCAGATACTGCAAAATTACCAAAATCAAATATTCATTATTATTTTCATACCAAACTAAATCTTTATCGATGTGTTTTGGAAAGTATATTGATTGATTGGATGAAGGCTGCAGATACATTTAATACATTTGATGAGCCTAGAGAGGCTATTAGGTATTATGTTGGAGCTAAAATGGATTTGTCTAGGACAAGGCCATTTGGATCAAAAGTTTGGGCAAATGAGATTATTAGTGGAGCTCCAGAAATGGAGGAAATATTATCATCTAAATTAAAAAAATGGGTTGACTCTTGCGTTAGTTCAATAAATAAATGGATTGAACTGAAAAAAATTATTAACGTAGGGGATGCGCATACACTTTTATATATGATTTGGGCAACAACTCAGCATTATGCTGACTTTGATTATCAAGTGATGATATTAAATAATGGAAAAAAATTAACGGATCAGGAGTTTGAAGAAAAAAAACAACAAGTGATAGATCTAGTTCTCCGCAGTGTCGGTTTAAATCCATAGTTAATTAGTAGTTCAAGAAAAGTTCGGGAGAATATAAGATGGAAAGTAGTGGAAAGAAATTCAGAAAGTTAGTTACTAAAACTAACCCATTACAAATTGTAGGTACTGTTAATGCTTACAGTGCAATCATGGCTGAGAAAGTCGGGCATCAATCAATCTATTTGTCGGGCGGAGGTGTTGCAGCCTCCTCTCTTGGAGTTCCAGATCTTGGTATTACATCTCTTACCGATGTATTAGAAGATGCAAAAAGAATAACCAATGTGACTTCATTACCCCTTTTAGTAGACGCAGATACTGGTTGGGGTGGTGCATTTAATATAGCTCGATGCGTTCGAGAAATGATAAAGAGTGGGGTTGCAGCGATTCATTTAGAAGATCAGGTTTCTCAAAAGCGTTGTGGTCATAGACCTAATAAGGAAATTGTTAGTACAGGTGAAATGATTGATCGAATTAAATCGGCGGTTGATGCTAAAACAGACCCAGACTTTGTGATTATGGCTAGAACTGATGCACTTGCTGTCGAGGGCATTGATTCAGCTATTGACAAGGCACAGTCATTTATTGAGGCTGGTGCAGATATGATATTTCCTGAAGCATTAAATACCATTGAGCAATATCGAGAGTTTTCTGACTCCTTAAGTGTACCAATTTTGGCCAACATTACCGAATTTGGTCAAACACCATTATTTAGTAAATCTGAGCTTTCTGAGGTTGGCGTGGATATGATTCTATATCCACTCAGTGCTTTTCGTGCTATGAGCAATGCTGCGCTTAATGTCTATCAGCATATCTTAAATGATGGTCATCAACACAATGTCCTAGACAGTATGCAAACAAGGGATGAGTTATATGATTTTCTAGACTATCATCGGTATGAAAAACAATTGGATGATTTATTCAAAAAGGAGAGTAAAAAGTGAGTGAAAAAAAAATGGGTGGCGCTGGTCTTAGAGGTCAGAGCGCTGGAGAGACTTCAATATGTACAGTTGGTGTAACTGGTTCTGGTCTTACTTATCGTGGTTATGATGTAGTAGATTTGGCAAAAAATACATCATTCGAAGAGGTTGCCTATCTTCTGTTGCATGAGAAACTTCCTAATTCCAAGGAATTAAAAGACTATATAGAAAAACTCAAATCATTAAGAGGCCTACAACCTGAACTTCGAAGTACTTTGGAGGGTATCCCTAAAACCGCTCATCCAATGGATGTTTTAAGAACGGGCTGCTCAGTTCTTGGTAATTTAGAGCAAGAGGAGGGTTTTTTAAACCAAGCTGATCACGCTGATCGAATGTTAAGCGCTTTTCCATCAATATTAAGCTATTGGTATCAGTTTTCTCACTTTGGAAAAAGAATTGATACAGAAACAGATGATGACACAATTGGCGGTCATTTTTTACATCTTTTGCATGGTCAAAAAGCTAGCGAACTTCATAACCAAGTTATGAGTGTTTCTTTGATTTTATATGCTGAGCATGAATTTAATGCTTCAACTTTTGCTGCTAGGGTTTGCGCTTCAACGCTATCAGATATCCACTCCGCAGTGACAAGTGCTATTGGGACGTTGCGTGGTCCATTACATGGAGGCGCTAATGAGGCTGCTAGTGCTATGCTTTCTCAATGGAATGATCCTGATGTTGCAGAGGTAGAGTTGCTTAAAATGCTAGAACAAAAGCAACTTGTGATGGGTTTTGGGCATGCCGTTTATACAGAGTCTGATCCTCGCAATGAGGTTATCAAGCAGTGGTCAAAAAAATTATCTGTTGAGGTTAATGACAAGCATCTATATGATGTATCTGAGAGAGTTGAAGCTGTTATGCGAAGAGAGAAAAATCTATTTGCAAATGCTGATTTTTACCACGCTTCAACATATGAGTTCATGAAAATACCTACCAAACTTTTTACCCCAATATTTGTTCTCTCAAGAGTAACTGGTTGGTGTGCTCATATTTTTGAGCAGAGACACAATAATCGCATAATCAGACCCAACGCAGATTATATTGGGCCAAGTCTTCAGAAAGTCATCCCCATAGAGAAAAGAGGTCAATAAATGAAAGCAGATAGAGTGATTGCAGACCAAGTTCTGCAAGATATAGCAGATTATGTAATTGATTTCAAAGTAGTATCTGAGGAGGCCTTAAACACTGCTAGAAATTGCTTAATAGATACTATTGGGTGTGGTTTGATGGCTTTAAAATTTCCAAGCTGTACAAGACATTTAGGCCCATTAGTTCCCGGTACAACTGTAGAAAATGGTGCGAGAGTATTTGGAAGGCCAGATGAGCTTGATCCTGTTAAGGCTGCTTGGGATATTGGTGCAATAGTTCGCTGGTTAGATTTTAACGATACTTGGTTGGCAGAAGAGTGGGGTCATCCCTCAGACAATTTAGGCTCAATTATGGCGCTTAGTGATTATATTTCGCGTGTTAATATTGCCAATCATAAATCACCATTAATAATACAAGATGTGCTTGAATACATGGTGAAAGCTCATGAAATTCAGGGTATTCTTGCACTTGAGAATAGCTTTAATAAAGTGGGCTTGGACCATGTTTTACTTGTCAGAGTGGCAAGTACCGCCGTTGCAACTCATATGTTAGGTGGCACAAGAGATCAAATTATTGCCGCTTTATCGCAAGCTTGGGTTGATGGCTCTTCCCTTCGAACCTATAGGCATGCGCCTAACACCGGTTCAAGAAAATCATGGGCTGCTGGTGACGCAACATCGCGTGCAGTTCGCTTAGCAATGATGACGATGGCTGGTGAGATGGGTATGCCTTCCGTTTTGACTACACCAGAGTGGGGTTTCTATGATGTAAGTTTCAAGGGTAGAGAGTTTGGCTTTTCAAGGAGCTACGGCTCTTATGTGATGGAGAATATTCTTTTCAAGATATCCTTTCCAGCTGAATTCCATGCTCAAACTGCAGTAGAGTGTGCAGTATTACTTTATCCAGAGATTAAAGACAAGTTAGATGAAATAGAAAGGATTGAAATTACAACTCATGAATCGGCACTTAGAATTATTGATAAAACAGGCGCTTTAGATAATCCCGCTGACCGAGATCATTGTATGCAATATATGCTTGCAGTTGCAATGATTAAAGGCGATTTAGTGGCTGAATTTTATGAGGATATTTTTCATCAACAGAATCCATTGATTGATGTGCTTCGCGATAAGATGGTGCTAAAGGAAGATAAGAGATATTCAAAAGACTACCTAGATGATGACAAGAGATCAATTGCCAATGCATTACAAGTCTTCTTTAAGGACGGGAGTCAAACTGACAAAGTGGAAGTAGAGTATCCTGTTGGGCACCGTAATCGTCGCCAGGAAGGCATCCCATTATTAGAAAAGAAATTTCTGGATAGTTTAAGGGATACTTTCTCTGATGACCAAACCAACAAGATCCATTCATTATGTCTTGATAATGAAAGGATTAAAAATACTTCAGTAAACGAGTTTATGGATTTATTCGTAAGTTTAGATTAATGATTTTTAGGTGCCATTAAATTCACTTAGTAAGATCTGAAATTGTATTAACTAAATCACTGTTTACTCTTCTTGGTCCAAGGTCTTGCCTGTTTTTATGACGCCTATCACCAGGTAGACGAGTACCTTCTATAGAGCTGTATTTTTTTAGAAAATTCTCTGTTTGCTCCGAGGTATCTTTTCCAGACATTATTTTAGGCGACATGGCTAATATAAATTGACCACCCTGAACTGGACCACCATCTCCATTATCGCGCTCCTTTGACTCATAGGAAAAAGTCTCGCCAACTAAAGGGCCAGATAAAAGTTCAATCATAAGGGCAATAACGGACCCTTTATGTCCACCAAATGGAAGCAATATACCTTTATCAATTTCAGCTGCATCGGTTGTCAGTTCGCCTGAAGCAGAGAGTCCTGTCCCTAGCGGAACAGAGTGACCATCTCTTGCAGCAATTTGAATTTCACCTTTTGCCATTGAGGCTGTTGCCATATCAAAAACAATTGGATTTTTCCCTAGTCTTGGCCAGGAAAATGCAATTGGGTTGGTTCCAAATAAGGCCTCAGCCCCCCCTGAAGGGGCTACAGCTGGAGTATAAGAGACCGAAGTCAACCCAACTAAGCCATGATCACTTATTGCTTCAACCTCTGGCCACAATGCAGCAAAGTGATGACATCGCTTAATAGCTAGTCCTGCAATACCAAAGGCATTTGCCGCCTCAATTAGCTTTTTAATTCCATACTTGTGTGCAAGAGGTGCAAAACCATTTTGTGCATCACATCTAAAAATGGTTGGTGTGACTTCTTCAATTTCTGGTCTTGCAGAGCCATCTACTTTATTGCTTTGAAGGGCTTTAATGTATCCTGGTATACGAAATAGACCATGAGAGACTGAGCCGTCTCTCTCGGCATTAGTCACAGTCGTTGCAACTGCATCAGCATTCTCTTCATTTGCACCATTATTGAGTAGTGCTGCTTTAGCTAGATTGAAAATCTCATCTAGGCTTAGATTGGTTGTCGTTGAAGTCATTAGAATAATCCTCTTGTTATATATCCATTCTGGACGGTAAATTGCTAAGTATAAGGAATTCAACAGTCAAGTTACAAAAAAATGATAACATGCAATAAAAAATAATAATCGATTGAAATGAATAATAACAAGATCATTCAAATTGTTTCCTGTCACGCTGAGGGCGAAGTTGGCAATGTGATTGTTGAAGGTGTTGATGTGCCGCCAGGCAAAACGCTTTGGGAACAGGCAAGATGGATTCATGAGGATCAGTCGCTTAGACAGTTTGTTTTAAATGAGCCGAGGGGAGGTGTTTTTAAGCATATTAATCTTTTAGTTCCTGCAAAAAATCCTCTAGCATCTCAGGGTTTTATTGTTATGGAGCCTGAGCACACACCTCCCATGTCTGGCTCAAACTCGATCTGCGTTTCCACGGTTCTTTTGAATACTGGAATCATTCCAATCAAAGAGCCAGTCACAGAATTCATTCTTGAAGCACCTGGCGGTCTTGTTCCAATCAAAGCTTATTGTGAAAATGGCAAAGCGAAAAGTATTGAAATAAATAATGTTGCCTCATTTGTAGACAAGCTAGATGTCTATTTAGAGGTTGAGGGGGTAGGTACTTTGCAGGTCGATACTGCCTACGGAGGTGACAGCTTTGTTTTGGTCAATGCACGTGAGATTGGCTTTGAAATAGAGCCTCACGAGGCAAGAGACATATCTGATCTGGGCTCAAAGATTACCGCAGCAGCAAACCAACAACTAAGCTTTAAGCATCCAAAAAATTCTGAATGGAGTCATATTTCCTTCTGTGAATTTGCGCTTCCAGTATTTGAAGAGGAGGGCGTTAAGGTGAGTAAAAATACTGTGGTTATTGACCCAGGAAAACTTGATCGGTCTCCTTGCGGTACGGGCTGCTCGGCGCGTATGGCTGTGCTTCACGCAAAAGGAGAGCTTAAGGTAGGAGGTCGAATGATTGGGCGCTCCATACTAAATTCAAGGTTCGACTGTCAGATAGTTGAAGAGGTACTCATTGGTAATCAGAAGGCAATCATCCCATCGATCAAGGGAAGCGCTTGGATTACGGGTACTCATCAACTTACACTTGATTTGGATGACCCCTTTCCAAAGGGTTACCGACTCAGCGATACCTGGCCAAGTAAACAGTAAATATAGACATTTATTTTTTAAGATTTATCTGGAAATAGTGTAAAAAATAAATATTGTAATGAAACATTATTTAAGGAGTATCAATGCCTAAAATTCATTGGCTGGGGACTGGTCTATCAGCTATCCCAGGCCTTAAAATGCTGATTGAGAATGGACACTCTGTTGCTGTTTATAATCGAACAGTAGACAAAGCAATTGAAGCCTTATCACGCGTGGATGGGGATTACCAGGTGATTACATTTTCACTTGAGGCTGTAAAAAAATACGCCAGTGCTGGTGATGTAGTTGTTTCAATGCTCCCAGGTAACTTTCATGTGCCGATTGCCGAGCTCTGCATATCCTTAGATGCTCATTTTGTATCAAGCTCTTATATCTCAGATGAGATGAGAGATTTAAATAATGTTGCCAAAGAGAAAAACCTATGCCTAGTTAACGAGGTTGGGCTGGACCCAGGTATTGATCACAGTATGTCACACGCCTTGGTCGAAGAGTATAGGAGTTCAAATGTCTTTTCTAAAGAGAATAGCCACTCTTTTCTGAGTTATTGTGGTGGCCTGAGTGACGTTCCAAATGATTTTTGCTACAAATTTAGCTGGTCACCACTCGGCGTCCTTAAGGCGCTGATGTCAACCTCGATGAGTATTCGAGATGGCGAGGTTTATGCCGTAACAAAGCCATGGGAATCTGTAGAGATTTATCCACTTCCGATGCCATGGGGTGAGGATGAATTCGAGGTTTATCCTAACCGTGACTCCCTTCCATTTATAGAACAATACCAAATGGATGACGACCTCAAAATTGATCAATTTGTGAGAGGGACTCTCAGATATAAGGGCTGGAAGAGTGCATGGAGTAATATCTTTTCAGAGGTAGACTCGCTCGATCCTTCTCACTCAGAAGAGCGACTTAAAGAGATCAGCGATGAACTATGGCACAATTATTCCTATAAAGAGGATGAGGTTGACCGAGTTATTTTGACTGTTGAGCTAAAGGTTAAAAATGAGTCAGAGGTTGTTTGGCATAAGCAATTCTTGTTAGACACGCTTGGTAACTCTAAAGGAAGCGCAATGGCGCAACTGGTTTCATGCTCGGTAGCACTTGCTGTCGAGGCGGTTATTGGTAATGAGATCTCTGTTGGCGTCACTGCGGCGCCTCACCAGAGTGAGTTGGTTAGTCGCTGGTTGAAGCAAGCTGACGCCATAAGTGACCACTTTGTTTTAATTGATCACCTGAGTTAGCCATTTTGTGAGCCTTCCCAATCTTAAATTTGATCATGAAACTAGGGGTTGGGTAGATTTAATTCATAGCCGTCAGCCTCAGCCATATTTGACCTCGAATTTAGATACAAGATGGCTTGTTATTGGTGCAGGGTTTACAGGGCTTTCGTGCGCTAGAAGATTAGCTGAACTTAATCCAAATGATAAGATCATTTTGCTTGAGGCTAGAGAGATTGGACAGAGCGCATCAGGAAGAAATTCAGGATATGCAGTTGCACATAGTCATTTTTCTGGAGGGTATCAAAAAGAGCAACTTGAGCAATATGAAAGAATTGATCGTATCAATCAGTCGGGCCTTAAATCTCTCAAATACATAATCAATAAAAGCCATATTAACTGTGACTTTAAGGAGTCGGGTATCTACCATATGGCTGCTGATGTTAGCTCGTCTGAAGAATGTGATGATTTTATTGATTACTTAGAGAAGAGAGAGATTACACATACACCACTCTCACAGGACCAAATTCATCTTGAGCTCGGAACAAAATGGTATCAAAAGGGAGTTAAGGTAACTAATGGTGCTTTGGTTCAGCCAGCGCAACTCGTTTTCGGTCTTGCCGATAATCTTCCAAAAAATGTTGAGCTTTATGAGAATTCACCGGTCATAGATATGAGACTTGGAAATATTAATACTTTGAGGACGCCAAACTCAGCGATTAGAGCCGAAAATGTGATTATGGCTTGTAACTATGAGCCTTTAGCGGGAGGTCAACAAAAACAAAGAGTAGTCGGCGTTACCCTTTCCGGAAGTATTACTAGAGTGTTGACTCAGGATGAAATTGAAACGCTAGGAACCGAAGTATCGTGGGGCGTGTTATCTCTTCATAGCGGCGGGGCAACGGTAAGGCTTACTGAAGATAAGAGAATTTCAATTAGGAATACTGCTGAATACAATAATCATCGTTTATTAGGTAACGGCCAACTAAAAGCAAGACAAAAAATTCATCGACAATCATTCGATAATCGATTTCCAGAGCTTGCTCATGTGCCATTTGAGCATCTATATTCTGGTGTTGAAGGAGTCACTGCTAATAAAACAAATATCTTTAAACGACTCTCACCTAACCTATATTTTGCTGGTTGCTACAACGGTTCTGGTATTACCAAAGGGACTGCTTTTGGCATTGCCATGGCAGATTTTGCATGCGGCGATGATGACGAGTTAGTGTCCGACTGTCTTGGAATTGAAAAGGCTAAATGGCTCCCGCCTAAGCCCTTTTTGGATTTTGGAGCATGGTATATCACTAAAAAAAGGTTTAAGGGGGTTGGAAAAGATCGGTAAAAAATCACTAAATGAGGTGATTTAGTTTTGCTCCAAACTCAATAAAATTCCCCTTTAATTTTCCAAACATCTCATTATTGTTGTTAGTTGGTTTAATAGGTAGAGGTTCTTCACTGCCAGTCAAAAAAGTCTCAACTATAGACTTTCCGAAGAAGGTTCCAGGCCCTATTCCTCTTCCAGAGTATCCAAAAATTGAATACGCGTTTTGACCAATACAAAGAATTTTTGGAATATGGTCATCTGTCATCGCAATCTGACCACCCCAGAAATAGTCTAATGAGGTATTCTTTAGAGAAGGGAATATAGATTGAATTTTTCTTTTTGCCCAGGCAGAGTGAATTTTGGAAATATTAGGACCAAGATTTCCTATCCCGCCAATAATAAATCGATTATCACTATCTAGTCTAAAAGATGACATCACAGTGGCCGTATCCCAGCAGCCCTCATTATTTGGCAAAATACCCTCTAAAGAATCTTTAGAGAGTGGTTTCGTTGCTGCTTGAAAATAATATACAGGTGTGTATTTTGATGAGGTGAAACCTTTTATATTTTCCTGGTAGGCATTCGTTGCAATCAATAACATCTTGCATTGAATTGATCCGCTATCTGTTTGAATTTCCCAGAGTTTTTTCTTGTATTCAATTTTTGTCGCTAGAGATGATTCAAAAATATTGGCACCTTTAGATTGCGCCACTCTTGCTAAACCTTGGCAGTAACTCAGCGGATTAATTGTGCCAGCATTTTTATTGAGTAGGGCGCCATGAAATTTAGATGAGCCAATTCTTTTTTTCGCTTCTTCTCGATCTAAAAGCTCTAATTCTGCACCACGCTCAGTGAGCTGCTGATAACGATTTTGAATATCCTTAAAGCCTTTTTGTGAATGTGCACAGTGAAGGGTTCCAGTTCGGTTTGCATTGCAACTTATTTTGTATTTATTTATAAGTTCAAATACTAAATCTGGCGCTTTAGATAAAGCTTTATTGAGTCTAATGCCTGAATCTTTACCGAGGATGTTCTCAACTTTTTTTGGAGGAAGCCATAACCCTGAGTTAACTAGTCCAACGTTTCTACCTGAACCTCCAAATCCAATTTTTTTATCAATAAGCGTTACTGATAGTCCATTTTCAGCAGCAGATAGCGCAGCTGAACAACCCGTATAACCGCCACCCACAATTGCTAAATCTGAGACAACTGAATCTTGCAATGGCTCGAAACCTATATTTTCTTTTGAGCTTTGTTCCCAAAGGTTATTTTGTAGCATCAATAATTCGTTATTTATTCTGATAAATATAGTAAATAAAAAAAGACGCCCTAGAGCGCCTTTTTCTTGGGTTTAATTATTATTAAGGAAGTAGAGTTGCACCTGTTTCCATTCGAATGACTTGCCCATCCTTGATTTGATGAAATGCTAATACTGCCTCACGCGTCCCATCAGGAAAGCTCATAATCCCATGAGTCACCATAGCTTCTTTACTTTCATATAGGCAGCGAGATTCATGCGTTACAAAATCATCACTGTTCATCATAAATGTAAACATTTCCATTGACTCTTCTTTGTTCTTTTTTGAATTATCCAGGTGCATGATAAATTGATAATCATCATGCAGGGTTGCTGCATAAGCCTCCATATCATTGGCATCTCTTGCTGCTTCTTGTACTTTGTATACTGACATACGAACTCCTTTTAAGTATTAAGATGTTGTGAAATAAGTAATAACTACTAACAGAGGAATTAAAGGCCTATTAGTTAATTAAAAACTTGAGTAATAACTAGTACCTTAAGTATACTAAATTTTTATATTTTAGAGTTGAAATAATCAACATAGAAATTATGGACATAAATAATATTCAAAACCAACTTCAAAATTTTGCTTCTGAGAGAGATTGGGAGCAGTTTCATACACCAAAAAATCTAGCCATGGCTCTGAGTGTTGAAGCTGCAGAGCTTGTTGAGATTTTTCAATGGCTCAATCCTGAGGAATCAAAGTTGCCTGATAAGAGGCAGCTAGAGTTAATTAATAGTGAGGTTGCTGATATTGCGATGTACTTACTTCGTTTTTGCGACTTGTTAGATGTTAACTTAGAAGATGCTATACAAACAAAAATAGTTAAAAACGCAGAAAAATATCCTATAAATTTATCTAAGGGAAATGCAAAAAAATATAACCAGAGGGGAAACTAGTTAAATCTCCACTTTAAAGCATTCGTAGGGCTTACCTGATGAGGGTTGCAGGTTAATGTAGTCATCAGCCAAAACCATGATTTGCTCTAAATTCCTTTCATTGAGGGTGAACTGCTCTTGCATGTTAAAGTATTGATCGAGCCATGGATGGTTTCTATTAGTAACTTTAATAAAGTCTATCATACTCACTAAGTTTTGATCTTTAATCTCCCAGACACCAGACCCGAGAGCACTATATACAACTTTAACTTTATTCTCTTCGATGGGAAAATCAACAATGAGCTCACCAAAGCTATTCCATGTCCCATCTTTTTTATATCTGATCATCTCAAAGGCTGCATAACCCGGATAGAAGTCTTTGCAAATCCAGTTTCCTAGTATTTCAGTCTCATAGAATCGAGGAGACATAGCCGCATTTGAAGTAGTGTTAAATATGAATATTAATAACGCAGTAAATATAGTTCTCATAATTAAATTATAGTTCAAATCAATTAATGATTTGTGAACTAATAATGTATTTTTAGCGAATTTCTCTCCTCTTTTTTAACTGATCGGCTAACTCAATAATTTTATGACTCACTGTTCTTTTGAATACAAATGGAAATAATGCATGTAAAAGTGCAATGATAGATAGTCCAAATAAAATGAGGCTATATTTACAAGCTACTAAAAGGTGCTGAAGGTAGGTTTCACCTACCTCTTTTGGATGCTTTGAAAAAATATTAGACACTTGTTATTGCTCTAGCGAATTCATGGATAAATCAAGTATATAGACTTAAAAAAAATAAGGTTATTAATTTTTAAATTTTTGTAATAAAATGTGGTTTTTTATTCATATCAAATCTTTTAATAATTATTGAATTAATTAAATAAAGAGTGAGCACCAATCAAAGCTTGGTCTTATGAAAAGGAAATCAAATAAATGCTAAAAATATTAACAAATGAGCAGGTAGAGCAATACCATGATGAGGGTTTTATATCTCCAGTCAAGGTCATGTCTGAGGAAGAGGCTTTAAAGGTCAGGATAGAGTTAGAGGCTATTGAGTCTAAGTTTCCTGATGAAATGAATTCAGTAAGTCGCAATAACTTACACCTTTCATTTGCTTGTTTAGATGCACTTGCACATAACAAAATAATTGTGGATGCTATTGAAGATCTCATCGGCCCAGATATTGCTCTTTGGGCTTCTGTCATGTTCATCAAAGAGCCCTCTTCTAAGCAATATGTGAGTTGGCATCAGGATGCAACATATATGGGCTTAGATAGCATGGATTTTCCAACACCATGGATTGCATTAAGCCCAAGTAATAGAGAGACTGGGTGTGTGACGATGATTTCGGGTAGCCATAAATCAAGAATTCAGAAACACGAAGACACATTCGCTGAAGACAATATATTAACGAGAGGTCAAGTTATTCAAAATGTGGATGAAACTAAAGCAGTTGATTTAATTTTAGAGCCAGGTGAAATGTCGATCCATCATGGCGCTATTATTCATGGTTCTCAGCCAAATAATAGCAATCAAAGAAGAATTGGCTTTTCATTGCAATCCTATATGTCGCCAAAGATAAAACAAGTTGTGGGTCAAAACATATGGACGCATGTCCGTGGACAAAAGAGGCAAGATGACGATGGGATGCTACTAGAGCGACCAAAATTTAATATGGATCCAGTCACTATTGCTCAAAGAAAAATTGCCAACGACAATTTATCTAATATTCTCTACAAAGGTGCAAAAATAAAACGTAAATATTAGACCTCTCTTCTAATCCATTCGAGAATTTTATTAATCCCTTGATCGGTTTTAGTTGGACTCAAAATGTCACCAAGAACTCCGTGCTTAGAAGGGTCATCCTTTATTGAAAGTATAGGGTTAAAGACCTCAACATTATTTCCCATTTTAGAGATTACTCTTCTCGTGGCTTTTGGAGATACAACCTTATCATAATCTGAAAACCAAAAGAGAATGGGTTGTTTTATCTTACTGTGGTTAGCTAAAGAGGCCGCAATAACAGAGTCCTTTACTGGGAAAAGTGCCTTCGTTGGATAGCGTGTTGTCCAGCAGCGCTCGTGTTCAGAGTTTTTTGGCACAAAAGAGTGTTCGCTTCCAAGTATCATAGGGATGAACCACTTTGCACCTGGCAACCTAAGAAAATGACCTTTATATGAACTTGGCCCAAAATTCGGTGAAACATAAATAACAGATTTAACTTTTTTCTGTACTTCTAGAAGACTATGAATAAGTGAACAGCCAGTTGACGATCCAATAAGAATAACCTCACCTCCTATAACTTCACCAATACCAATTGCCTCATTTGTATCAGAAATCCAATCATCAAAGGTGGCATTGCTGAGTGCATCTCCATCTTGACCATGACCACGAAGCCTAGTAAAGAAAACATTTGCGTCTAAAACTTTTGCAACCTGCTCAATCACAGGGCTTAGCTCGACACGAGTTGCTGAAAATCCGTGAATAAAAACGATACTTAAAGGTGTCTTTTTAGAATATTTTCCAGCCCATATAATTTTCTTTTCAATATTTGGACGAAGATTGGGAACGGTTTCCTCATCAAATTTTATTTGTTTTTCAATGTTACTAAGATTAATCATTTTGAGCTATTTTTTTTGAAAATCATTTTTGATTTTTATTATAGCTTTAACTTCTTAAATAATTGATTTATTTTGTATACAAAAAGTAATAAAATATTATTACAAAAAGTATACAAAAAGTGTATACTCATTTTCAATACAGAGCTTGATAGATCTTTAGATGGGTAAATACGTAACAAAAAAACAAGAAGAGGATGAGAAAAGAGTGGTCAGCGTCAGAATACGAAGACCAATTTTTGAGGCGTTTAGGGGCGCTTCAATTGCCGCTAAAGATTTCGGCTACAGCATGTCTCTATCAGTTGTATTTGAGACTGCAATGGAAGATGCAATTTCTGAGTTTAAGGAAATTAGTGGTATTGATTACAAGGATATTGCAAAAACGGAGCTTGATAAGAAATGGGAGAGTAAATACAAAACTTTAAAGAAAGCTTCAAAGGGCAAATCTCAATCAAAAGATTGAGATTTTTTTATATTTAGGAGTTAAGTCAATGTCAGACAATAGTGTCGTAAATAAGATTAAAGAGTTAAGAAAGGATTTAGATAAGGAGACTACTTTTTTGCAACAACAGATGGAGCTTCCATTAAATGGAAGTATTCAAAGGAATGTTCAATCAGAAAATAATTCCATTCAGTTAAGCAAAGGTATTGCAATTTCTAAATGGGTTCGAAAGATAACCTCTCAATTCGAGTCAGTAGATCCATTTTATAAATAAACCTTAATCTATCGAAGATTGAGTTGTTTTTTTTAGCCAGTTCCAATTAATGAGGGTGCTGGCAACACCTGTCATTACGCATAATCCACCGATTCCCATTGTAATTGTAAATTGTTCCTCAAGAAGCGCTATGCCAGCTGTGATTGAGGTGACTGGTAAAAGCATCAGAAAAGGTGACATCTTGCTAACATCACAAATTCGCAACAAATGATACCAAACACTATAGCCAACTACTGTCATGATAACTGACAAGTAAAAGACTATAGACCAATCTAGAGCACTGGCACTTTTTATAGATTCCCATTGGCCATCTTCAATAACTAGTGAGATGAGCAACATTTGAGGTGTAGCGATAATAGCAACCCATGATAGAATCGTAATGCCTGACAGTGATTTGAGGCGACTAATCATGATTTGCGCTATTGCCCAGAAAACTGTACCAATTACTACTAAGGCAGCACTATCCAAACTATTATTTAATCTTGGTTCGCCAACAATTACAAAAACTCCGAAAAAAGCTAACCCCATGCCAAGGGCTCGAGACCATCCAAGCCTTTCTTTGAGAATGAGAGTGCTAAGGAGGGCTAAAATAGGACCTTCAAGTTGTACCAAAATGGAGGCTGTTGATACATCAATGCCTCTTAATCCATAGTAGGTGAAGCCATACTGTATAGTGGAACCTATGAAGGCAATCATAAAGAGTTCCCGCATATGCCCCCAAGGGGGTTTGACAAACCATACCAGTATTAGACCAGCAATACCAAAACGAAGCGACATTAATAGTAATGGAGTAAACTGATCCATACCAATCTTTGCTAAAGCATAACCAAATCCCCAAGTGATTGGAACAATGAGCGCTAGGAGAATTTGCTTTGAGTTCATTTAATAAATATCTACCAAAAAAAAGAAGGTCAATTATGACCTCCTTTTACTCATGAAACAAAATTATTTATCAGTTATTTAGATTTCATAAAAAATCCAATTGCAAATAGAGCAGTAATTATTGTACTAACCCAGTCTAAAGCGCCGCCAGGTGCCATTCCAGAAATAAGAATTTGATAGAGTTGTAGCAATAAAAATAAAATAGCAATAACACCGAAAGATTTTGCTGCAACTTTTAACTGATCATCACTTGTCCAGTTTGGAATGCTATAAGCTAGAATAGCTAATCCAGTCGAGGCAACTCCTAGGCCTTGAGCAAGCGCTACAAGTTCTAGAGATGGTGTCCACTGATACTGAGCAAAGAATACTCCTGGAATAAAAAGTAACTGAAATGCCCATAAAGCTAAAAATACTGCTTGAAGTCTAAAAATTAAAGATAAGCTCATGTTTACTCTCCTAAATTAATAAAAATGTTGATGAATGTTTATCATCAAAAACAAATATATACAAAAAAGGGTCATTTATGACCCTTTTATTTCATATAGTGAAATTTTTTATCTTGATTTCCAGTAGAAAAGTATGATGAATACAAGACCAAGGACGATTCCACTTAATGGCATACCTCCTGAAGGGATGGCGCCTGAAGTTATATGATAAACCTGCATCGCAACTGCCACCATTTGAACTAGAATGAGCGTCTTCGTAGCTTTTTTTAGCTGCTCTTCAGAGGTCCAATTTGGCAGCATAATAAAAACAACAGCAATAAAAAAGAATGACATTGCTAAAAACTGCGCCATTGTGACCATAGGTGCTGTAACTTCCCAGCCATAAGAGGCAGCCATCATATTGGTACCAAACAACATTGATGCAGCCCATATAAGACCGATTAATCCATTAAGTCGATACACTAAAGTTAAAGTCATAAAAGCCTCCTATAATATTGAATTTACTATTTTTTTTAAAACACACTTTGATTGTGTAATTACTTTGTTTTAAATCTTACCATAAAGCTTGAGTAATATATTTGTGACTCATTATTTTTTTAAAGCTATTATTTAACTGAACAATAGCCATTACTAACCTCTGAGGTGTAATCCTTAAAGTCTTGAAATGGAAAAATTTTGCGCATACGATTATTATTCTCAATCCCCATTAAGTCTTGATTGACAGCCCCCATTGTTAAAGCCATAAATGATGGCGCTGAGAGGGATTTAAGTTCAGGGGAGAGGTAACCTGACTTTACAATAAGAATCTTAAAGCTTTTTAGATCTAGGTTGACGTCAACAAAGTCTTTTAAATAATGAAAAGGACGCCTTAATTTAGTTATGATGATAACAACTCCAGAAACGGTTACAACTGCACATTTGTTTTTAAAGTAGACATTTTCAGCTTCAAGCTTTAGAGATGGACCCCCGCCTCCATAGGCACCTCCAAGCGTAAACTCGTTCCTGTGTTTGAGCAATTCATAGGCCGTCTTTGATGCAATTCCGGCAAACAGCGATCCATTAACCTTTTTATCCAACACTGCCTTTAATATATCGACTCTGTCCCCAACACCACCAGCTGTTGGATTGTCGCCGCTATCAGCAATAACCGAAAAGTCACTAGTGATTGAATCCAAAGCATCGTCTATGCTACCAGAGTCCATATCTGATTTTAAGAGGTGGCGTATATTCCAGTACGAGTTGGCAATTTTTTGACAGACCCTACTTCCAGACTCTTGACAGGTGCATGTCACTACAGAAGATGCGGTCGCTCTTTTAGTGTCTGCCCATACATAGCCTACTAAAAGGTTACAGTCAATAATATCTTTTTGCTGGTTATAAAGATTAAGGTCTTTATAAATTGATTTGCAGGGTTCAACAAAAGTTGAGGACATTTCACCAGAAACTAAAACGGGAATTGAAGACCAAACAACTTGAGGCCTGATATTTTCATTAATTGCATTCGCAAGCATTGATGCAGATCGCCTATAGGTATCTTTAACATCTATATGAGGCGCTGTTTTAAAGGCAGCAAAGGCATCAATATTACTTATAATTTTGTCAGTTATCTGGCCATGAAGATCATAGCTTACTGAAATAATGCATTCCTGGCCGACAGCATTTCGAACCGAAGCTATCCAGTCTCCCTCAGGGTCCTCAATGCCATCAACATACATGGCTCCATGCATCAAAAGTAGAACGCCATCAAGCTTGCCAAGAGTTTCTATTTTTCTAATGAATTTTTCTTTAACCTTACTGAAATATTGCTTTTCAATTGGACCGCCAGGGACTGATTTATTGAAAAATAAAGGGTGCGTCTTTATGTTGAATTCGTTGAATGGAAAATCAACAAGATCAAGCAAGGCCTGACCTTGAATGCTTTTAAAATCATCAAAGTTTTGATAAAGAGGGGAGTAACTACTGCACTCTGTACTGATTCCTCCAATAGCTATATGTTTAATAGCCATGGCGGTTTAGTATGAAGAAATTAATTCCAGCCTGTAACAACCTTGACTTCGATGTACTCGTTAAAGCCATGTTCGCCACCTTCTCTGCCAATTCCAGAGTGCTTGAACCCTCCAAATGGAGCGCCACTAGCAGTACTTTTACCATTGAGTTCTACGGTTCCAGAAAGCAGTTTTTTGGACATTCTTTTGGCTCTAGCAGGGTCTTGAGTCTGAACATAATTAGTTAGACCATAAGGTGTATCGTTGGCAATCTCGATTGCCTCTTCCTCGCTATCAAAAGGAATCATGGCAAGAACAGGCCCAAAAATTTCAGTACGAGCCACAATCATTTGATTATTGACATCTGCAAAGATAGTTGGTTTAATAAAGTAGCCTGTCTCAAGTCCATCAGGCTTTCCAACACCTCCTGTTACAAGTGTTGCATTCTCATCTATGCCTGCTTGAATGAGGGCTTGAATTTTATCAAACTGTAGCTTTGATACCACTGGCCCAAGATGCTTACCTTCTTTTGATGCAACATCAGTCTTCGTAGAAAGGGCTGTCTCTTTGGCAATCTCAACAGCCTTATCATAGAACGATCTTTCAACAAGCATTCTTGTCGGCGCATTACAAGACTGGCCTGTATTATTAAAGCAGTGTCTCACACCTCTTTTAACTGCCTTTTCATCCGCATCTGCAAAGATTATGTTGGCACCTTTTCCGCCAAGCTCTAATCCAACTCTCTTAAAATCATCAGCGGCATTGTGAGAGATTAAGGCACCAGCTCTGGTTGAGCCAGTAAAAGAAACCATGTCTATATCTAAATGAGAGGTCAGCTGACTTCCAACGCCAGCACCATCTCCATTCACAAGGTTAAATACGCCTGCTGGACAGCCAGCCTCCTCCAACATTTCTGTAAAGATCATAGAATCTAAAGGGGCAATTTCAGAGGGCTTTAAAACCATCGTGCAGCCTGCAGCAATTGCTGGAATAACTTTTAGGGCAACCTGACTAATTGGCCAGTTCCATGGTGTAATAAGGGCACAAACCCCTTTTGGCTCATATATAAGTTGGTTATCAGAGTCATCAAGCTGCTCTTCAAACTCAAACTTTTTGAGTTGGTTGAGAAAGTCTTCAATGGCACTAGTTCCCGAAGGTGCCTGCGATGCTTTTGCAAAATCAATCGGTGCGCCCATCTCCATTGAGATGACCTCAGCCATTTCATCCATCCTTCTTTCATAAATAGAATACAGTCTCTCTAATAGAGCAACTCTATCTTCTTTTGAGGAGTTTGACCATGAAGGTAGTGCTGCTCTTGCAGCTGTGACGGCGGCATCAGTGTCTTCTTGTGAACCAAGCGAGATAACTGCACAAACACTTTCGTCGGAAGGGTTGATGACATCAAAGTCATTCTTTTTAGAAGGCTCAACCCATTGACCATTAATGTAGAATTTTCTTTTATCAAGCATGAATTAGTCTCCTTATAAAAAAATAGAGGTTATATTAAGAAATTTTAGATGTCAAGCAAAAAAAAACTTAAACAAATCTATGTTTAGATGCTCGCTAATTTCTCAACTGAAAGTTTGATGTTGTCCATGCTAGTAGCAAAAGACAATCTGACATAGCCTGGAGCACCAAACGCTGAACCAGGAACGACCGCTAAACTAAGCTTTTCTAGGCAAAAAGTCGAAAATTCAACATCATCTTTGAGTCCGAGCCTTTCGATGAGACCTTGGACTTTAGGGAATGAGTAGAATGCTCCTCCAGACCTTGGGCATTCAATACCATCAATTTCATTTAGGCTGTTTACAAGAAACTCATGGCGACGATCAAAAGCTTCAACCATCATCGATATAAATGACTGATCACCGCTTATTGCTTCAAGAGCGGCAGCCTGAGAAATAGAGCTTGGATTTGAGGTCGACTGACCTTGGATCTTTTTCATAGCTTTGATGACTTCCTCGGGACCAGCGGCGTATCCAATTCTCCAGCCAGTCATTGCATAGGCTTTAGAGACACCATTTAAAATAACAACGCGATCTTTAAGGTTAGGGCATGCCATAGCAATGTTGACAAAATCATCATCGTCCCATCGGATATGCTCATAAATATCATCACTGATCGTGAGCACATGAGGGTGTCTCTCAAGTACTTCACCAAGGGCCTGAATTTCTGATTTAGAATAGACTGATCCGGTTGGGTTAGAGGGGCTATTTAAAACAAGTAGCTTAGAGTTTGGATTAATACTTGCTTCGAGCTGTTCAGGCGTTATTTTAAAATCTTGATCAAGTCCAGCCTCTATAAAAACTGGCGTCGCATCAGCCAGAATAGCCATGTCTGGGTAGGACACCCAATACGGAGTTGGAATAATGACCTCATCACCTTTATTTAAGATTGCTTGACAGAGGTTATAAAAAACCTGTTTACCACCGCAAGAGACCATAACTTCAGTAGCAGAATAATCTAGATCGTTCTCTCTTTTAAATTTCTCACAGATAGCTTTTTTAAGCTCAGGGGTACCGTCAGCAGGAGTGTATCTGGTCTCACCGTCTCCAATTGCCTTCACGGCAGCCTTTTGAATATTGACTGGTGTATCAAAGTCAGGCTCCCCAGAGCCCATAGATACAATTTGTATTCCCTGAGATTTTAATTCTTTGGCTTTATCACTCACCGCCATGGTGGCAGAAGGTTTAACTTTTTGGACGCGATTCGATAAGATTGATGACATTTACTGTACTCTTTAAATGGTTTAAAATTAAGGGTTTTATTTTAATCAAAAACTGCCAATAATGGCTAGAAAATTTCAACTCAAATCGAATTTTTCACCGAAGGGTGACCAGCCAATTGCAATTCAAAAGTTGCTCGACGGAATTGACTCTGGAGAGAAGTATCAAACGCTCGTTGGAGTGACAGGATCTGGAAAGACTTTTACTCTTGCAAATGTCATTGAAAAAAGTCAAAAGCCTAGCCTCATTATGGCGCCTAATAAGACATTGGCAGCCCAACTTTACAGTGAGATGAAGGAGTTTTTTCCCAACAATGCTGTCGAATATTTTGTCTCCTATTATGACTACTATCAGCCAGAAGCCTATGTACCAGCTTCAGATACCTATATTGAAAAAGATGCTTCAATCAATGAACAGATAGAACAAATGAGGCTCTCTGCTACTAAATCACTTCTTGAGAGAAAAGATGTAATTATTATTGCAAGTGTTTCAGCGATTTATGGTCTGGGCGATCCTGAGAGTTATATGAAGATGCTGCTTCATTTAACAGTTGGTGAAATAACCAATCAGAGAGAGATTCTTGCCACACTTTCTAAGATGCAATATACCCGCAATGACGTTACTCTAATTCGTGGGCATTTTAGAGTCAAGGGTGAGGTCATTGACATATTCCCAGCAGATTCTGAAGAGAGGGCAATCAGAATTGAAATGTTTGATGATGAAGTTGAGAGTCTATCTTGGTTTGACCCACTCACTGGAGAAAAGCTTAAATCACTTCAAAGAATAACAATCTATCCGAAGACGCACTACGTTACACCTGAGTCTACGATTCAAAATATACTGGATGATATTAAAGTAGAGCTCGGGGTTAGAAAAAAAGAGCTTCTTTCTCAAAAAAAATTAGTTGAAGATCAAAGACTCTCACAGAGAGTCGTTCAAGATATGGAAATGATGAGAGAGCTTGGCTATTGTTCAGGAATTGAAAACTATTCTCGATATCTATCAGGTCGAAAACCAGGCGAAGCCCCACCTACGCTTTTTGACTATTTGCCAGATGATTCTCTGGTTATATTAGATGAATCTCATGTTACTGTGAGCCAGATTGGAGCAATGTATAACGGTGATAGAGCGCGTAAAACTACACTTGTTGACTTTGGATTCAGGTTGCCTTCAGCACTTGATAATAGGCCATTAAAGTTTGAAGAATTTTCAGAAAGGTTGAGCCAATGTATTCTGGTCTCCGCAACCCCTGCAAATTATGAGCTGGATGTTTCAACTGTAATTGCTGAGCAAGTTGTTAGGCCAACAGGACTTTTAGATCCTGAAATAGATGTTAGGCCTGTAGAGACGCAGGTGGACGATCTATTATCTGAAATTAACAAAAGAGTTGTCTTAAAGGAAAGGGTTTTGGTTACCACTCTCACTAAAAGAATGTCGGAACAGCTTAGTGAATATTTGAATGAACATAATGTTAAGGTTCGATATCTTCACTCAGATATTGATACCGTTGAAAGAGTTGAAATTATTCGTGATTTACGTTTAGGCGTGTTCGATGTCTTGGTTGGAATCAATCTCCTCAGAGAGGGACTCGATATTCCTGAAGTTTCACTCGTAGCTATATTGGACGCAGATAAAGAAGGTTTTTTAAGGTCTGAACGTTCCTTAATTCAAACAATGGGAAGAGCTGCTAGAAATATCAACGGTAGTGTTATTCTTTACGCTGACAGGATAACAAATTCAATGCAAAGGGCTATGGATGTTACATCATCGAGAAGAGATAAGCAGCAAGCCTTTAATCAAAAAAATGGAATAACGCCAAAAGGAGTTGTAAAACCAATTGTTGATATACTCGATACAGACCTTTCAGCGGCTGATATTGAGGAAATAGGTTCAGATACTATTCAAGTTAGGCTGTCACCTGTTCAACTTTCTAAAGAATTGAAACGTCTCGAAAAAGAGATGTACCAATTCGCAGAAGAATTAAAGTTTGAGCAAGCAGCAGACATTAGAAATCAAATGAAAATATTAAGAGATGGTCAATTCAAATAGTATTATGCTATGATAATATTTTTTAATTAAGTAGTTAATTTATATGCTTAAAAATAAATTTTCAAAGCTTATAGCCCCCAATCTTACTCATTGTATTGTTAACCTCATGCTCACCAAGTACTGTTGAAGTATCTATAGATACTAATGATATTGATGTCGCTCAAGAGGGTGAGGTTATAGAAGTTCCAGTTATGGCTTCCTTTTCACTCTATAGCGATGATGACGGTGAGTTAGAGAGTGCCAGTCAAATTGCGGAAAAGTATCTTGCTCCAGATTCTATTTTTTCTCAATCATCAGGGGATTAGGGAGAGACACTTGTTATTGAAACAACTATCCCAATGGGAACTCTTGATAGTTTACAAAACTATTTAGCTAGCAATAACAGAGTGGCCGTTCTTCTGGTTCAAGGAAGTGGTGAGATAGAAATCAGTCTAAATTCTACTGATTACGCTGATGCTTTAAACAGTGAGTTGAGTGATATCAACTTTATGTTAGGCTTTGAATTGCCAGGGCATTCAACTAATTTTAGGGTTATTAGTGATAGCAGGAATGATGTCCAAGTAGATGCAACTGCTGTTTTTGTATCTGAAAAGCCCTACCTTTATTATTCTAAAGTTCTTAAAAGAAGAGGCGAAGCAGAAATAGTCTTCAAAGGGACGTCTGATAGTATTTATAGTGAAATAAATCCTTTAATCTACATAAATTATCCATAAGGGTTAAAGCATTTACAATAATTTAGCTATAGATTACCTTCCATTCTAGCTTTGGCTTTGTCAATTGCAACGTGATACTGGGGGTCCTCAAGAACATTGACCTCTACCAATTGCTTAGCTGTTTTTAATAGGAGCCTGCATTCTTCACTCAAATGCATTAAATGAAGCGTTTTTCCTGCTTTCTGATAACGCTCTGCCAGTTTATCAATGGCTTGAATCGCTGAATGATCAATCACTCTTGAATCTTCAAAGTCAATGTAAACATTTTCTGGATCCTCTTTTGGGTTAAAGATTGAGTGAAAGGTATTAATTGAGGCAAAAAATAGAGCGCCATGAAGTCTATAGGTTTTCTTTCCATCTGACTCATATTCCTCCATTGAATGAATCTTTCCGGCAGACTCCCATGCGTAAGATAAAGCTGACATAATGACGCCCGCAATAACTGCAAGTGCTAGATTGTCAGTCAGAACAGTGATAACTGTAACCGCAATACCAACAATTATATCTGGCAAAGGGATCTTACCAAATAGGCGAAGTGACCCCCACTCAAATGTGCCAATGACAACCATCATCATGACACCTACAAGTACAGCAACTGGAATCATTTCAATATACTTGGAGAGATAAAGAATAAAAAATAAAAGAACGAGAGAAGCAACAATGCCTGACAACCTTCCTCTGCCGCCTGATTTAATATTTATTAAGCTTTGACCAACCATTGCGCAGCCGCCCATTCCACCAAAAAAGCCTGTCACTGTATTTGCAACCCCTTGCCCAATACATTCGCGATTCGGTTGTCCAGTAGTTTCGGTTAAATCATCAATTAAATTCAGTGTCAGTAAGCTCTCAATTAGTCCAACTAGAGCCATAACTATGGCGTAAGGGAAAACAATTTTAAGCATTTCAATGTTAAATGGAACATCTGGAAGGTGGAAAGGAGGAAAAACGCCGCCTATTGGGGCGATGTCACCAACAGTCCTAGTGTCGAGTCCTAAAAATAATACCGCTAGTGTCCCTATAGCAATTGCAACCAGAGTTGAAGGGACAGCTCGAGTTAGCTTCGGCAAAAAATGAATAATCATCATCGTGATTACAACGATAACTAACATGAGTGCAAGTGGTGTGCCTGTGATCCATTCACCAGCCACTTTAAATTGTTTTACTTGAGAGAGGAAAATGACAATGGCTAAGCCATTTACAAAGCCCAAAAAAACTGGGTGCGGAACGAGTCGTATAAATTTACCCATTCTCAAGAGTCCAAACAAAATTTGAATAACTCCAGTCAAGACAACGGCAGCAAATAAATACTCAACGCCATGAAGGGCAACCAAAGTTCCAATAACGACCGCAATTGCTCCAGTCGCCCCTGAAATCATTCCAGGCCTTCCACCCAAGATTGATGTAACAATTCCAATTGTAAAGGCTGCATAAAGTCCGACAAGCGGATTAAGACCCGCTAAAAGAGCAAATGCAACAGCCTCTGGAACAAGGGCCAAAGCAACAGTGAGACCCGACAAAATATCATTTTTCGCGTTACTTGGAACGCGCTTATGGATAAGCTTAAACATTATTTCCTTTTAATTGAATTCTAAATTACTGCTTAGAGGCAGGCACGGATGGTGTTTCAGATACAACATCAGCATTCTGAGCGCGGTGCCTTAAAGCATGATCCATGAGCGTAATTGCAAGCATTGCTTCTGCAATAGGGGTTGCTCTAATTCCTACACAAGGGTCATGCCTTCCAGTTGTACTAATTTCAGTTGATTGACCTTTTTTATCAATGCTCTCAGTTGGAAGGCGAATACTGGAGGTCGGTTTTAAAGCAATTGAAACCAGAAGGTCTTGTCCCGAGCTAATACCACCCAGAATTCCGCCAGAATTATTTGAGGTAAAGCCATCAGGCGTAATTGGGTCTCTATGGTCTGAGCCCTTTTGATTAACAACTTCAAACCCAGAACCTATCTCTATACCTTTGACTGCATTAATACTCATCATTGCATGAGCTATGTCTGCGTCGAGCCTGTCAAAGATTGGCTCACCCAGTCCAGTAATCATATTGCTGGCAACGATATTAATTCTTGCACCAATAGAGTTACCTGACTTTCTTAGATTGTCCATATACTTTTCAAGTTCAGGTACCTTAGATGAGTCCGGACAAAAGAATGGGTTGTTGTGGACCTCGTCCCAGTCAAAGTCATCAAAAGTGATTGGCCCTAACTGAGATAAATAACCATGAATCTCAATACCGTATCTTTCAGTTAGATATTTTTTAGCAATCCCACCAGCAGCAACTCTAATCGCTGTCTCTCTTGCCGAAGAGCGACCACCCCCTCGATAGTCCCTTAACCCATATTTTTGTTGGTAGGTAAAGTCAGCATGGCCAGGCCTAAAAGAGTTTGCAATGTTGGTGTAATCTCTGGGTCTTTGATCAGTATTTTCGATTAATAGACCTATCGGCGTTCCAGTCGTAACCCCTTCAAAAGTTCCAGAAACAATCTTGATTGCGTCTAACTCTCTTCTCTGAGTTGTATGTCTTGAGCTTCCAGGCTTCCTTAAATCTAAATCACCCTGCAGGTCTTTTTCAGTTAGTTTCATTCCTGGAGGGCAGCCATCAACAATACCTAAAAGCGCCTCACCATGGCTCTCACCAGCGGTTGTTAAAGTAAATAGTTTTCCGAATGAGTTACCTGACATAGTCAAATGATATGCATAGCTAAGATGGCTAGTATTATACCAGCGACAAGTTTTAGGTCCAATAATATTCTTTCAAGGTAAATCAATGAAAGAAGAGTGGAATAAAGGAAATTTAGGGCTTAATGAAGTCTTTATAGTAATAGTAATTAATACCTGGCTTACTATCTAATGTGGATACCATTTTTTTTGCTAAGACTTCAGCATTGATACTTCTATACTTGCTTGCAGAACCAACAAGAACAAGGTCTAGTAACTTTGCAAGCTTCATGAGGATTTTTTCAGATAGAGCTCTCTTTCTTCCTCCCGCTCCAGTTAAAAAGCCAGGCCTAAAAATGTTTACACTTTCAAATCCAAGATTGATTATGGCGTCCTCGAGCTCACCTTTGACTCTAAGGTAAAAATTTTTTGAAGAGCTATCAGCACCACCAGAGGAAATTAGTGTTAATTTTTTAGCGCCTGATGCGAGTGCTTTTTTAGCGATACCAAGAGAATAGTCAAAATCAACTCTTCTATAATTATTTTTATTCCCTGCAATTTTCAGGGTAGTTCCAAGGCAAAGGAATATATGATCACAGGCTGGAAGCACCCCATCAATTAAAAAAGACTCAAAGTCAATAACTAGCTCATTAGCATTAGAAGGAAGCCCTAAAAATTCTTTTCTGTTTATTGCGATAACATTGTGATTGTTCTCACAAAGCTGATTTAGGATATTGTTACCAACAAGTCCAGAAGAGCCTGCAATGATTGAAGTGTACATTTAAAAGTTTATTTGGTTAGTGTACATTTCATGGAAGAACGATTTCGATGTTATCTATGTCAGAATTGACATCTACCTTCATTTTATCAAATTTTGGTGCACCCATTCCATTAAACTGATAAAAACCTGCTGGCTCCTTTGGAATAAAGAAAAAGAAGTCCAGTTCTCCGTTACCATTCTTATCTTCAAAAGAAGCTAGCGCATAGGACCCAGATGGAACTTTCATACTGAAAGAGATATTACAGTCTGAACCTTTCTCTGGATTATAAATATTCTCTTGACTGTGATTCATTCCCTTAAAGCCTGACTCTTCGTAGATTAGAACATGAACAGCATGTTTCGAAGAACAGCCAGAAACAGAGCCACTGACTGTATGAAGGTGATCATCGGCCTTAGCGATGTTGAAAAAACTTAAAAGAAAAAATGACAGAATTGTAGTTATTAATATTACTCTTGAATTCATGGTATACCCTTTATTTAAAGAAATTATAGTCTAGTTTGCTGACCAGAAAATTTAATGAATTATTGATGGTTTTTATATGAACTCTTCTTTCAATGTTTTTTAAGATTTGAATTATTGAATTGACGTTTATTCAAAAAAATGTATTAGACTATCCAGTCCACCAAAGTTTATTTGAATATTGCAGTATTCCTTAAGAAGAGGCTTCGCATGGTAAGCGACAGACATGCCTGCAACTTTCATCATTTCTATATCGTTGGCACCATCCCCTATTGCAACCACTTGATCATTATTTAACTTGAGCTCCTCACATAACTCTTTTATGTACAACGCTTTTTCTTTTGCATCAATAACCTTTCCTAAAACATTTCCAGTCATTGATTGATTGATTATTTCAACGTTATTTGCACGATATTTTTCAATTTTAAGTTCAGCTTGAAGTTTTTTTGCAAAAAAATTCAGTCCACCTGAGACCATCGCAGTCTTTACTTGATTTGACTTGAAATGATTAATTAAATTTTTTGCCCCAGGACTAAGCCTCACTCTTCTACTATAAACCGACTCAAGGCTTGAGCTACTAATCCCTTCTAGAAGTGATACACGTTTAACGAAGGATTCTGTAAAGTCCAAATCACCTTGCATTGCCCTCTCAGTAATCGAGGAAATTTCACAAGTCAATCCAACTTCTTTGGCAACCTCATCGATTGTTTCGACTGTGATAAGAGTTGAGTCCATATCACTCACCATGAGTCTAATGTTTTGATAATCAAGATTATTATCAAAAATGTTGAGATCAAAATCGCACAAAAGTCTATAACTTTTTATATCAAAACTCTTTTTAGTATGAATCCTAAAGTGACTTTTTTTATACTCAATCTCTCCGTTAAGCTCTAATGCAATTTTCTCAGCAGTCGCAGTTTCAAGGTTATGAATTAAGAGTGTTTTCATTGTTAGATTAGGAAGACTGGTTAATTATTTTGATACATCATTTTACAATATTAAGATATTTGATTGAATCTCAAAAATGATAACCTTTAATGTAAGTTTAATAAAATTCATGTTGTGACATTTTTAAATAAAGCCAACGGTTTAAAGCCTGTGAGCTTGGTATAATGTGCTCTCTTTTAACCAACGGTGGTTATTTGAGAAACAATGACGTTTAGATGAGCTTAGTTTACTGGGCGCACCTAAACGTTTTTTTTTACCAAAATTAATGGTTCACTTCTACATATGACGCAAGCATACAATTTTAGCGCTGGGCCAGCGATGCTGCCTAGACCCGTTCTTCAAAAAATTCAAGAGGAGATCATTGAGTTCCAGAGCTCTAAAGCATCAGTGATGGAGATATCTCATCGAGGTATTGATTTCATGGAGGCTGCTCAGAAGTCTGAAAAAGACTTAAGAGATCTTTTGAAAATTCCAGGCAATTACAAAGTCCTTTTTCTTCAGGGCGGTGCATCGGCTCAATTTTCTATGGTGCCGATTAACCTTTTAAGGGGAGGCTCTAAGGCAAATTACGCGAATACAGGGCATTGGTCAGTTAAGGCTATTGCTGAGGCAAAACGATACTGCGATGTGAATATATGTACTGATAGTTCAGGTAATAATTTTACTGACATTGAGGATTTTCAAGATTGGAAAGTTGATGAAGATGCTTCTTATTTTCATTACACGCCTAACGAGACAATTGCGGGACTAGAGTTTGATTGCATCCCAGATGTCTCTATGCCGATTGCTGCAGATATGTCTTCAACCATCCTATCGCGTGAGATAGATGTCTCTAAATATGGCATTATTTATGCAGGTGCACAAAAAAATATTGGACCATCAGGCCTTACAATTGTGATTGTCAGGGAGGATTTAATAGGTCATGTTGTTAATGGTCAGCCAAAGCTTTTTGACTATGCCACTCAAGCCAATAATGACTCTATGTTTAATACCCCTGCGACTTTCCCATGGTATGCAGCTGGATTGGTATTTGAATGGTTAAAAGAGCAGGGAGGTCTTTCTGCTATGCAAAAAATTAATAAAGCTAAAGCTGAGACACTCTACAGTGCAATTGATAGCTCAGATTTTTATTCTAATCCGGTTTCAGTTAAATATCGTTCATGGATGAATGTACCTTTTTTGCTTGCAGATGATAAGCTTAATAGTGTGTTCTTAGAGCGCTCAAAAGATGCAAATTTGCTCGCACTTAAGGGTCATCGCAGTGTCGGCGGAATGAGAGCGAGTATTTATAACGCGATGCCGCAAGAGGGCGTTGATGCTCTTGTGAGCTTTATGAACGATTTTGAAAAGGATTTTGGCTAATGCAAAAAATACAAGTACTTAATAATATATCACCCCTCGGTTTAGAAAAGTTTCCCAAAGAGACTTATGACGTATCAACTTCTAATGAAAATCCAGATGCTATTCTAGTTCGAAGTGCGAAAATGCATGATATCGAGATTGAAAAGAGTTTAAAGGCTGTTGGAAGGGCTGGTGCAGGTGTCAATAATATTCCTCTTCAAAAGATGAGTGATAATGGTGTCGTCGTATTTAATACGCCAGGCGCTAATGCAAATGCTGTTAAGGAGCTTGTTATTTCTTCAATGTTATTAGCAAGTCGAAATATTTGTCAAGGTTGGAGTTACGTCAATAGTCTTCCACTTGACAACCTTAAATCTACTGTTGAAGATGGTAAAAAGCAGTACTCTGGATCTGAGTTGCCTGGAAAAACACTAGGAATTGTTGGTCTTGGCGCTATTGGTGTTGAGATTGCGAATGCTGCGAGTATGCTTGGAATGGATGTTATTGGGTACGATCCCTCAATTTCTAAAAAGAATGCTTGGAAAATATCTTCTGATGTTGAGGAAGCTCTTTCTTTAGAGGAGTTATTTTCAAAGAGTGACTTCTTGTCGTTTCATGTTCCATTGGTTGATGCTACAAAGAACTTATTAAACGCAAAAAGAATTGCACTTCTGCCAGAAGACTGTGTTGTAATCAATATGTCAAGAGATGGTATTGTTGATGAAGAAGAATTGGTTAAATCTCTAGACAGTGGAAAGATAAAGTATTACGTTACTGACTTTCCTATTGATGAGAAAAAAAATCATGATAAAGTCATTGCTCTTCCTCATCTTGGAGCATCTACCTCAGAGGCAGAAGAGAATTGTGCAATGATGATAGTAAAGCAAATCAAAGACTATCTAGAAAACGGAAATATCGTTAATTCAGTTAATTTTCCCGATGCAAAGATGCCAAGAGCTGGAAGTGAGCGCCTTGCCATTACTCACAGAAATATACCAAATATGGTTCGTCAAATTACAAAAGCTATAGCTGAAGAAGAGGCTAATATTGTAGATATGCTTAATAAGTCTAAGGGTGAATTTGCATATACCTTGATTGATATTGAAGAAGAGATTTCCAATTCGGTTATTGAAAATATAAAAAAAGTTGAAGGGATTTTAAAAGTAAGAGCACTCTAAATTCATTATTTTGGCGCCCTGGGCAGGATTTGAACCTACGACCCCTCGCTTAGGAGGCGAGTGCTCTATCCAGCTGAGCTACCAAGGCAAGGTACATATTATTGCCAGTTATCTTTAATATTTCAAGTAATAATTTAATTTATAATAACTGTATAGTTTTTTATAAGATTATTATGACATTAATCTAATCTTCACATATTAAACACAATTGATATAACAGCAATCTGTAGAATCAAGTTTTAAGTAAATTATAGGAGTTTATTATGAAAATTATCATTAAAAGTTCATTAATTGCTTTCCTTTTTTCAGTTACCCAGATGTCTATTGCGGGATCATTTGTAGATTCGGCAACAGTTGTCTCTGTAGACAAGGTTTATAAACAGGTCAGAGTTGAAGAGCCTTATCAGGAATGTTATATAAAAGAGACGGTTCAAAACAATGGTGATGGAAGTGCTACTAACGAAATCATAGGTGGAATCATTGGTGGTGCTATTGGAAACCAACTGGGTGATGGAGATGGTAAAGAAATTTTGACTTTAGCTGGAATCTTGATGGGCGCTTCAATTGCTAATGACGCTGAAAAAGCAGCAGCAAACGGCAAACAAACCGTAGTTAGTCAAGAAGTATGTGAGAAAAAAGTCAGACAGAAAATTGAAAAAAGATTAAGTCATTACAAAGTCACTGTTGATTACAACGGTACTGAAGTGTCATTCTCTAGTAAAAGAAGGCCTTATGATGATGAAATCAAAGTCGAAGTTACAGTTGATGGACTCGATTAAGAAATAAAAATACAATTCCTACTTTATGACTATTTTTGCCATATCAGCTATATTAGCTGTTGCAATGACCTTTGTAGCAGCTTTTTTTTATGTTTCTAGAATTATTTCCTTACCACCTCAAGGAAGAGCTGTTGAATATATAAATAGTAACTCAGAAAATAATCAAAGAGTTATTGCATGTATTGGGGACTCGTTAACACATGGGAATATAGGCGCTAGTTGGGTTGATCAATTAAGAAAAGAGTTTCCTTCCGATGTATTTTTAAACGAGGGGATTAATGGTGACGTAGTATGGCAGGTTCACCAAAGACTTGACCCAATAATAAAATGTAATCCAGATGTTGTTATTTTAATGATTGGAAGTAACGACGCCATGGCTTCCTTTAACTTACAATCTGGTAAGCGCTACAAACGTAAAAATAACCTTCCAGATATCCCTTCATTTCAGAGTTATCAAAAATTATTATCTGAGTTACTAAACCAACTTACCGAAGTTAACAATGTATTTTTATGCACATTGCCTCCAATAGGTGAAAATAAAGACTCAAAAATTAACCAACACATAAATCAATTTAATGATTTTATAAGGCAAATAACTCAAGAGAAAGGCTTATCTTTGTTGCCAGTGTCTGAGTATTTATGGAGTGATTTAGCCTTGAGAGAGTTCCCATATAAGAATGATTATAATCCAAACTCAATTCCATTAATTAGGAGAATGTATGGTGGCATAATGCACCATTATATTTTTAAGCAATCTTGGGATAAGATTGCAAGATCAAAAAAACAGTGGCTATTGTTTGACCAGATTCACTTGAGCGAACGCGCTTCCAATATAGTTTTTAAATTAGTTAAAAATGCAATCTCTAAGAACTAATTTTTTTAGTATTTAATATATAATAAGTAAACTTAATTTAACCCTTTTTCTAATGAAAGATATTAAGCTTGAAGATCGATTAATTTTTGCTTTAGATGTTCCAGAAGTTTCTGAAGCTAAAGCTATTGTCTCTGAACTCGATGATAGTGTCAATTTTTATAAAATTGGTATGGAAATGCTTATGACTGGACGGTATTTTGAGTTACTAGAATGGCTAATTAAGAAAGATAAGAAAGTTTTTGTGGATCTAAAGTTTTTTGATGTTCCAGAGACTGTTGGTAGAACAATTGCAAGACTTAGTGATTATGGTGCTACCTTTGCTACGATTCATGGTAATCAAGCTTTGATGGAAAAAGCATCTGAAAATAAAAAAAATCTAAAGATACTTGCTGTTACTGCTTTGACGAGTTTAGATCGGGGCGACTTAGATGATTTAGGGTTTGAATGTGACGTACAAGATTTAGTAATCTCTAGAGCTAAAAGAGCATTTGATGCTGGTTGTGATGGAATTGTTTCATCAGGTTTGGAAGTTCCATTTATAAGAGAGTATGTAAATAATAAATTAATTTGTGTTACACCTGGTATAAGACCTGTTTCAAATGATGATGATCAAAAGAGGGTTGTGGATGTTGCGACTGCATTTAAGAGTGGGTCAGATTATATTGTTGTAGGAAGACCTATAAAGAATGCGAAAAATAGGTACGAAGCAGCAAGTAATATACAAAACACTATCAAAAAAACATTTGAATCAGTATAATTTCGGTTTTCAGTCGCGTAACTCAGTTGGTTAGAGTGTCACCTTGACATGGTGGAAGTCGGCAGTTCGAATCTGCCCGCGACTACCACCCCAAACCCAAAATTCCATAAGACTTTAAGCCAAAACAGTAGAAAATTTCTGAACAGATAATATTGTAATATTTAGGGCATATAAGGATATATTAAAGAGATTAAAATGGCACGATAGGATAACATTATGTTTTTTCTTAGAGTGTTTTTAGTCTTTTAGCTGCTTACTTTTAATGGGATACCTTAAAGTAGCTAAATAGTATTTTATTGATGGTGTTTTGTCCACCAGTGAGAAGATTTTTTTCGCTTACCATAACCTAATTTCACATTTAGCCATAACATAAAACCTCTTAACCAGGTGCTCATCAACTTCAGACCTACTCTATGAATCCATTTTGAATAGTCTTTGTTATAAGGGCATACTCTAATACATATTGAACAATCAGAGTTCTGAGCTGTCCAAAAACTAAAACATTTTTCTCCATCCACAGACCATTTTCTTACACCAGATATATTTGATATGTTGTAAGTTTTTGAAGATGGAAGCCCATCTGGTATTGCATTTACAGGACATCCTTTTACACATAGACTACAATTTTTGCAGAATTCACTAACACCAAATTTAATTGGCTTGTCATGTTCTAAAGGCAAGCTCGTGTAAATTTTTCCTAATCTAACTCGTGGCCCAAATTTATTAGTAATGACTAGGCCGTTTTTTCCATATTCGCCGAGACCTGCTTTAATTGCATAAGGTATTGCTAGAGATGTGTCATTCATACTTCCTATTGCCTCATAGCCGAGGTTTCGAATATACTGTGTAAGTGAAAGCACTGTTAGAGCATCATGCGAATATCCCAGGCCAGTTGCAGAACCACTTAATGCTGATGGAACTGTTTTTATTAATTCATAGTCCATGGGTTGTGCAACAACAATAACATTGTTTAAATTTTCAGGAATTTCAGGAGGGTGCGATTTTAAACTTATATCACTATATTTATTTGAGTATTCCCAGCGGCTATCATAGTTAGTAATACCTACTAGTCCTGCGCCAAAAGCTGAAGCAATTTTTTTTATTTCAATACTTGCTTGTTTTTCAGTACCAAGATCAATTTTAGTTTTGGTGACTGGTGTTTGAATTGAAAAAGCATCTGAAAAGCCTTCTCTGCGATCCTGGGAAAGATTTATTTCAGTTAAAATATCACTTACATGCCATGCAGCATTTCTAAGTGCATAATCTTTTTGAGTGAAGCCATCTGCCTTTCTCCAAGTTTTTAATGTCTCACGGTAGGTTGAATAGAATAGTTCAGTTTTTTTTGTGCGAATTTTTTTGTCCCACCATGAGCGTCTAAAAACGTCATTTTTTTGATCAAACTTTTTAAAATTTTGTAAAATTTGAAAGTTAGCAGAATTATCACTATTATTTGTTTGGTGTTTCAAAAAATACTCTCTTATTTATATTTTTAAATAGTATAAAACTATAAGTCAGGATACAGTCAATTATTATAATAAACTCTGCAATGATTCATATTTGATTAATAGTAATGGATCTAATGTCTATTTTTTCTTCATCGAATTAACACAATAGATTCATTTGTAAGGAGTAACATTCCTAATTTTTAAATTGTGAATTTGTTGTGATTTTAGAAATTTTCTTTGCAGCTGGTTGTTTTTGGGGTGTTGAAAAAAACTTTGAAAGTATTGAGGGCGTTGTTGATGTTGTTTCGGGATACTCTGGGGGAAGTTACGAAAATCCAACTTATGAAAATGTCCTTGAGAATAGAAGAATTCAAAGTGAAGGTTTTTTGTCTGTACTTAAAAATATTGGACTCTCTGATGAAGAAAAATCTAAAAACAAAGATGTACTAATCAACCATACAGAAACAGTTAAGGTTGTTTATGACAGTAGTCAAGTTTCAACTATGGATTTGTTAAAGAATTTTTGGGAAATCCATGATCCTACGCAGTTAAACAGGCAGGGTAATGATGTTGGAAATAATTATCGATCTGCTATTTATTGGACTAATGAAGATCAAAAAGACATAGCTATCGAAACTGGTAAGGCTTATCAGAGATTGTTAAATGCTAAAGGCTATGGTGAGATTGTTACTGAAATAGCTGTTATAGAGAAGTTTTGGCCTGCTGAAAATTATCACCAAGATTATCTATTACGTAATCCAAATGGATACTGCCCTGATCATTCGACGGGCGTAAAGTTTACTGAATTAAATCTTAACAAAGAATTTGGCAAAGAAATAGAGCCAATCAGTGGTAAAGAAATAATTGTTATTGGTCCAGAGGTAGAGGGTACTTGTCTTTTTTGTTTAGAGTTTGAAAGGAAAGTGACTTCAAAATATCAAGGAACAATTCCACTGAGGTCAACCCCTGCATCAGCTTTGAAAGGGTTTAATATTGAGACACCAACTTGGGCAACCCCAACTATTATTTTTGTTGAAGATAGTAGAGAAGTTTGGTCTCATCAGGGAATAATGAATTCTGAGGAATTCTATAAGGCTCTTGGTGATTTCAAGTTAGGAATAGGTTCTGAGGCTCATAAAGTAGCTTTTAATGAAGGGACTGATAAGAGATTCTGCGTGCAATACCAAATATTTAAGGATACCCCTGAGGGGGTATTTGTTGATAAACTTTCAGGTAGGCCTCTTTTTGATACTGCATATCGTTTTGATTCAAAATCAGGCTGGCTTTCTTTTACACAGCCAGTTTATAATGAAGTTTATGAAATAGTTGATAATAGTTATGGAATGGTGCGAACTGAGATACGGTCAGTAAGCTCAGATATTCATCTTGGACATGTTTTTAATGATGGTCCAAATGGACTACCTAGATATTGCATTAATGCGACAGTGTTAGAGTTTATTCCACACGATGATGTATAAGATATAAAAAAATGTAAAATATCTATCCTAAAAAAACATCTTCAATATCAATGCTTTTCAATCTAATAGAATTTGCCGCTAAATTATCTAATTATTTTCTAATAAGGTTAATTTTTTTAATAACATTTTCATTTATTTGGTTTACACTAATTATTGCTGATATTGGGCTTTATGAGAGAGGAAAGGAGCTGGTTGAACAAAAAGAATACCAAAAGGCTTTAAAAGCATTTGAGCTTGCCTCTAAAACAGGAAGTTTGGATGCATTAACTGCTCTTGGAGTAATGTATATTGGCGGTATTGGTGTTGAACAAGATAATACAAAAGGGTATACATACATCAATACAGCGGCAAATCAATCAGACCCTAAGGCGCAATATACTCTGGGTGCGTTGTATTATCTTGGTGTGGGTGTCACAAAAGATTTAAACAAAGCTTTTTATTGGTTAAATTTAGCCTCTCAGAAAGGTTATCTCGATGCAAAATATAGCTTAGGAGTGATGTATGAATTTGGAGAGGGTGTTGATCAAAATAATGAGAAAGCCTATGAAAACTTCATATTTGCTGCTAGGAAAGGCAATTTAGAATCCCAAATCAAAGTTGCTGAAATGTACAAAAATGGGATTGGGACAGAGAAAAATCTTGAGAAAAGTGCATACTGGCTAGATAAAATTGAAGAATCAAACGTAGCTAATTGATTTATATCAATGCTTTGTATTTTTTTTTGTGTGATAATTTTATGAATAATTACAAATATTTTGAGTGAGCAAATGTTAAATAAAAGTTATGATGTGGTGGTGGTTGGTGCTGGGCCTGCTGGATTGAGCTTTGCCTGCTCAATGGCTGATAACAACCTTAAGGTTCTTGTTGTTGAAAAATGTTCATTTAAGGTAATTTCTAAACCAAATCCTGATGGCAGGGAGATTGCACTTACCCATAACTCTTTAAAGATTTTAAAAAAAATTGGTGTTTGGGATTTAATAAATGACTCTGATGTAAGCCCACTCAAAGAAGCAAAAGTTTTTGATGGAGAATCAGATTCTCTCTTAAATTTTGATACTAATAAATCATCAATCGAAGCGCTTGGTTACCTCGTTCCAAATTATTTAATTAGGCAAGCTTTGTTTGATAAAGCATCTCAAATTGAAAACGTAACTATTCAATATGACATATCAGTCGAAGATGTTAATACTAGTCCAAGCAATGCAAATATAACGTTATCTAACGGAATGGTTATAAAGTCTCAGTTAATTGTCGCAGCAGATAGCCGTTTTTCTGAAATCAGGAGAAAAATGGGTGTGCCTTCAATGATGAAAGATTTTTCCAAAGTGATGATAGTCACAAGAGTGTCTCATGAAAACTCTCATAATCAAACCGCCTTAGAATGCTTTAAGTATGGACATACTTTAGCTTTATTACCTCTAAATGGAAATGTATCATCAGTTGTTCTTACTGTATCAACAGATCAAAGCGAAGAAATACTTAATATGAATAACGCAAAATTTTGTGAATTTGCTAGTGAAGGCTTTAATAATAAATTAGGCACTATGAAGCAAATTGGTGATAGGTATTCTTACCCCTTAGTTGGAGTATTTTCTCAAAAATTAAAGGCAACTCGATTTGCGCTTATTGGTGACGCTGCGGTGGGGATGCACCCAGTTACCGCGCATGGATTCAACTTAGGGCTTAGAAGTCAAGATATTCTCTCTAATTCAATTAATAAAGCACTTAATAGCGGTGCTGATATTGGTTCTGATAATTTATTAAGAGAGTACGAAAATAAACAAATGTATTTATCTAAACTTATGTATTTTGGAACCAATGGTATTGTTTCGTTATTTACAAATGATGATTTAAAGGTGAAGAAAATTAGACAACTGGTCTTGAAGTTTGCTAATCGATTTCCTCCAGTGAAATCATTAATTACGAAACATTTAACAGAGTCAAAAAAAAGTAATTTAATTCCTTTTTAATAATACAATCATGGCAAATAATGGTGATTTAAGTAGTCTTAGAAAAGAGTATCTTAAAAGTGGTATCGTTAGAGAAGATCTGAAAAGTAACCCTATTGACCAGTTTTCTTTATGGTTCTCTCAAGCAATAGATGCCGATATTATTGAGCCAAGTGCGATGAGCCTGGCAACCTCAGATGAATCAATTGGTATAAGAACTGTGCTTCTTAAATACTTTGATGAAAAAGGCTTTGTTTTTTTTACAAATTATGAATCAAAAAAATCAAAACAAATTCAAAAAAATCCACAGGCTGCTATTCTCTTTCCATGGCTTGCTTTAGAGAGGCAAGTTAAGATTATTGGCAAGGTTGAAAAGATCTCAAAATTAGAATCACTCAAGTATTTCACATCTAGACCAAAAGACTCGCAGATTGGGGCTTGGGCTTCAGAGCAATCAACAAGAATCTCATCCAGATCAATACTAATAGAACAGTTTTCATCAATGAAAAAGAAATTTTCTAAGGGACAGATTCCTTTGCCTGAGTATTGGGGAGGGTATAGGATTGTGCCTCAAAGTATTGAATTTTGGCAGGGCAGAGCTAATAGGCTTCATGATCGATTTATTTACGAACGTCAAGAGAATGAATGGAATATAAGTCGACTGTCTCCCTAATTAGATTAATTACAGGTAAAGTTGCTGGTTTTTTACCAAGCCAAAATTCAAATGAGAGTGCTGCTTGTTCAACTAGCATCCCTAAACCATCGCTAACTATGAGTGCTGAATCTTTAAGTGCCCATTTCATAAATGCTGTCTCAGAGCCATACATTAAGTCATAACACACAGCGCCTTCACAAAGTCCTTTTGGTAAATTCAGCATAGCTCCATCTATGGAAGTTCTTGTTGCATTGATAACAATATCAACAGGTTTAGATTTGATTTGATTAATGCCAAACCCACAAACTTTTCCATACTTTGAAAATTCTTCTGCCAATATCAATGATTTTTCTTTAGTTCGATTAGCTAATAAAATTTTTTCAGGGTTTTTATCCAGTATTGCCTTAAGAATGCCTTGAGCTGCACCACCAGCTCCAATAATCAAAATCTCTTTACTCTTAAGATTTTGTTCTAAATTGGTTTCTAAATCGTTAACAAGTCCGGCACCATCAGTATTTTCTCCATAGATGGTTTTATTATCAAACTTAATCGTATTAACAGCACCTGCAGCTTTTGCATTTTCAGTTAAGTCTTCCGAAAAACTATAGGCTTCGATTTTAAAAGGCAGAGTAATATTGAATCCAAAGCCACCACCACTTAAAAATTTTTCTGCGGTTAAATTGAAAGCTTTGACTGGTGCGAGAATTTTTTCATAAGATATATCAATACCAAACTCTTTAGCGAATTCTTGATGAATCATAGGAGATAAGCTATGATCTATAGGATTTCCAATTACACCCAATTTATTCATAAAATCTTAAGAAGCTTTTTCGTCTAATTTATTTGTTGAACTCAAATTATCCTCAGTTTTAGGCTTGGCTTTAGAAGTCACCTTTTTTGCTGGCTTTCGAGTCGCTTTCTTTGGAGTCTTAGCGTCAGGATTCTTGCCTATTTTGGTAGCAACCTCAACCGGCTTAGTCGCAACCTCAACCGGCTTAGTCGCAACCTCAACCGGCTTAGTCGCAACCTCAACCGGCTTTTGGTTAGGATTTGTAGTATTTTTCTGATTTCTATTTCGATTTCTGTTTCTGTTTAGATTGCTTTTATTTTTTTGACCATCATTCTTAGGTTTATTAGAAGTAGATTTTAAATTATTAGTATTATTCTGATTTTCCTGAGAATTCTTATTCTTATTTCTATTCTGGTTTCTATTCTGGTTCCTACTTCTGTTTCTGCTTGGAGCTCTCGTGCTTTTAGATTTTTGGGTAGGTTTTATATCTGAAGAGAAGATTTCAGTTAGTTTGCTCATAAATGAGACTTTCTTTTCAGGCATTTTTGTTGATGGCTGATTGGAAGATATAGCTGGAATATCAGGTTTATCAATATAGTTAATTATATTTGGATTTTCCTGCGGTTTAGAAATGCCTTGGAAGCTCTTATGATGAGATCTTTTATCTCCCTTTTGCTTATTCACAGTAAAGTGAGGGAAGTGCATATACTGATTTGGAAGTAGCGTAATTTTAATGCTATGTTTTTCTTCCATTTCAATGATGCTTTGTCTCTTTTCATTCAGTAAGTATGTAATAACTTCAACACTTGATTGAATAGTTATATCCCCAATATTTTTTTTTGAATTAAGGCTATCTTCTAGTTGGCGAATTATTCTTAATGACAGAGATGGAATGGTTGGATTTGTGCCACTTCCATTACATACTGCACAAGTTTTACCAGTTGATTCTGCAACTGAATTCATTAATCTTTGTCGAGATAGTTCTAATAAACCAAATCTAGAAATATTTCCTATCTGGACACGAGCCCTGTCATTAGCAGTTGCTTTTTCCATTAACTTTTCAATAGCTGTTCGATGGGCTTCTGATGACATATCAATAAAGTCAATAACTACAAGACCGCCAATATCTCTTAATTGAAGCTGTAATGCAATTTCCTCAGCTGCATCCAGATTGGCCTTGTAAGCAGTATCTTCAATACTTGTGCCTTTGGTTGCTCTAGCAGAGTTAATATCTATTGCTGTGAGAGCTTCTGTGGCGTCAAATACAATAGTTGCACCTGACTTTAAAGTAACCTCCCTGTTAAAGACATTTTTAACTTGAGACTCAACACTCATATGGGCAAAGAGAGAGTGATCAGTTACATCAAAGAACTTTATTTTATCAAGATAGTGAGGCATTACAAAATTTATAAAATCTCGCGCTTTTTGATAGGTCTCTAGGTCATCAATGATTACACTGTCGGTATCCTCTCTCAAGTAGTCACGCAGGGCTCTAATCGTTATGTCACTCTCCTGATAGATTAAAAAAGAACCGTCCTGATTTTTGGTTGCTGTTTTAATTGATTTCCATAACTGAGTTAAATGATCAACCTCCCACTGAAGCTCGCTAACACCTCTGCCAGCACCTTCAGTTCTAATAATTAATCCGGAATGTTTTGGAACATTCAGGCTTGGTAATAAATTCTTTAAGTCTTGACGATCTGATGCATTAATTTGTCTCGAAATTCCAGAGCTTTTTGGGTTGTTTGGCGTCAAAATCATATAAGCACCTGCCAAGTTTATATAAGTACTAAGAGCAGCCCCTTTGTTTCCTCGCTCTTCTTTTTCGACTTGGATTATAATTTCTTGCCCTTCTTTAAGGACATCACTTATGGTGAGTTTGTCACCCTTTGGTTTAATACCTTCAGCAAAGAAAGGAGATACCTCTTTAAAAGGTAAGAAGCCATGTTTTTCTTTGCCATAGTCAACGAAAGCAGCCTCGAGGGATTGCTCAACACGTGAAATTTTGGCTTTGTAAATATTACCTTTTGTTTTCCTATTAAGGCTTGTTTCTATATTAAGGTCAGTAAGCTTTTGGTTCCTGACGATTGCAACCCGGATCTCTTCCTTGTGGGTAGCATTTATGAGAATGTGATTCATTATGAAGTCCTGTTATATCTGGACTATTGAGTACGTACATATTCCCAATACTAAAGTATTGAACAGGAATTAAGGTTTGATTTAAAAGATTCATCAATTGCTAAATAAGTTATGTATGTGGCACCAATAAGCCCATAAAAAAATAGTTCGTTACAATATCTCGATTTTATTTATTGTTTGAAATACTATAAAAAAATTCTTGTTGGTCGAAAAAATGTTCGACAGATGAATTATACCACATATTGACCTAGACATCCTATTTACTGGTTTAGGGTTCGACCCCCATCAATATTGATTATTTGTCCCGTAATATAGTTTGAGTTAGCTAAAAATAATACTGTGTCAGCAATATCCTGAGGACAGCCTTGCCTGTGAAGTGCTATTCTTTCTAGCATAATATTTTTTTCATCTTCTGAGATCTCAGCACTGTCCAGAGGCCAAAGAATTGAGCCTGGGGAAACGCCATTGACTCTAATTCCTGGCGCAAGTTCTTTAGCTAAGGTTTGAGTAAGCATTTTTAGACCTGCTTTTGAAATGTTATAAATAGCATGTTTTTTTAATGGCCTTTCAGAATGAATATCAATAATATTGATGATTGAGCCATCATTTTCTGATAATGTTTTACTTAGTCCTTTAGACAAGAAAAAAGGCGCTCTTAGGTTAATATCGAGTACATCATCCCAATCCTTTATCTCACTATTATCAACTGATTTTGGATAAAAAACAGAAGCATTATTAACCAATAAATCTAGTGATTTAACTGAGCTCACTAAAGAATCGAGCTCGTCTACATTACTTAAATCACCTGATATTATCTCTACAGAATTAGACCGAATTGCATTAAGCTCAGTAGAAAGTAATTGCGCTTTATTTAGTGAATGATTACAGTGGATAATAATGTTAAATTTATTATGATGAAGGGTTTTCGCAATCTGTGCTCCTATACGAGCTGCGCCGCCGGTAATTAATGCTGTTTTCATTGAATTCTCTTAAAAAATGTATTTGCTGTTTTATAAAATTTGGATAGCAATCACAGTATAAAATATTTTTAAATATGAATCTCGAAGATATTATATCTAAAACCATTAAAGACAATAACAATCCAATTGGTTTTGATGTCTTTATGAATCTTGCTTTGTATCATCATCAATTTGGCTATTATCGATCGAATAAAACGATATTAGGTCATAAAGGTGACTTTATTACATCACCTGAAACATCCGATCTTTTTGGCTTTTGTCTAGCAAAGCAATGTAAACAAGTTTTAAACAATGGAAGCATCCTAGAATTTGGAGCTGGTAGTGGAATACTTGCTGCACAAATCCTATTTGAATTAGGAAGGCAAAATTCACTGCCCAAAAAATACTATATTATTGAATTAAGTGCACAGCTAAAAAAAATACAGCAGCAGACTATTAAAAGGGCTTTGCCTGAAATTTATGATCGAGTTGAATGGCTAACTGAGCTTCCCAGAAATTTTAAAGGAGTGGTTATTGCTAATGAAGTTCTTGATGCATTTCCAGTCAAACGAGTCACATTCTGGAACAATCAGTTTTATGAGTTGGGGGTTGACTATGCTGACAATTGTTTTCAATGGAAAAGGTTTGAGTGGCCCTATATAAAATCCAAGGTTCCTTATGGGGATGATTTGCCTGAAGGTTACACGACTGAAATAAGTCTTCAATCTGATGGCTGGCTTAAATCTCTATATAACTTGATGGCCGAAGGAGTTGTCCTATTAATTGATTATGGGATGAGTCAATCTGAATACTTTCATCCCCAGAGAACTGACGGAACCTTAAAGTGTTTTCATAAACACAAATCAAACAATAATCCTTTTATTCACCTAGGAGATCAAGATATAACTGCTTCAGTTAATTTTTCAGACATCGCTAAAAGCTCGATTGATGCTGGCTTTAAGGTTGATGGATATTCAACCCAGTCTATGTTTTTAATTTCATTGGGCATTGAAAACTTCCTTATTAGTGAAGAGAATACGGAAAATAAAATTAAACTTGCTCAAGAGGTAAAGCAATTAGTGATGCCTGGAGCTATGGGCGAGGTTTTTAAAGTTATGGCTCTTACTAAGAAACAACCAGTAAAATTAGATGGCTTCAAAGAGCAAAACTTAACTGAAAGGCTATAAAAATGAATATGGATATTGTTCAAGCAATTACTCTAGCTTTCATTCAGGGTTTTACCGAATTTTTACCTGTTTCATCTTCTGCACACCTGGTTATCCTGCCAAGATTTTTGGATTGGCCTGACCAAGGTCTTGCTTTCGATGTCATTCTTCATTTTGCAACATTGTGTGCTGTTGTTTTGTATTACAGATCCACTATAGCTTCACTTAGAGCTGATTTTTTCTCTTCCATTGCAAATAGGAGAATGCAAGGAGATTCAATGCTTGCTTGGGGCGTCCTTCTTGGGACAATTCCAGTTGGAATAACTGGTCTTTTTTTTAATGACGCTATTGAGGCTCATCTTCGAAGTTTTCAGGTTGTAGCCTTTGCAACCATTTTTTTTGGCATTATGCTTGGTCTGTCTGATTGGGTTAACAGGTCTCTAGGTAAAAGTCGTGAAATAATTCAAAGGATGGACATTATAATTATAGGGTGCTTCCAGGCTTTAGCATTAATTCCAGGTACTTCACGCTCAGGAATTACAATTACTGCGGCTCTTTTCATAGGTCTTTCTAGAGGCTTATCAATTAAATTTGCATTCCTTTTGTCAATCCCGGTGATTATCCTTGCAACAATATTAAAAACAATTAATTTATTCCAAGGGTCAAATCAAATTGACTGGCTGATTCTTTCAGTGAGTTTTGCAGTTGTATTTTTAACTTCTTATCTTACAATTGTATTTTTTATTAGACTGGTAGAAAGAATTGGTTTTCTTCCATTTGTTGTTTATCGAATTCTTTTAGGAGCGCTATTATTTCTAATCTAATGCCAGAGCCTATTTTCAGGAAAGATTATCGTCCAAGCAGTCACCTCATTAAAACAACGGGGCTTGACTTTGATCTTATGGACACCGAGACTATCGTTTCGTCTCGTATAATTTTTTACAAGAATCCAGCTGCCAACAATGCAGTTGATGAACTTTTCTTAAATGGAGAATCACTAGAGCTGCTTTCAATCAAAGTGGATGGCTTGGATGCAAACTATGTACTGAAAGAGGATGGATTATTTTTGTTAAATCCGCCCGATGAGTTTGTTTTAGAAGTTCAGGTAAAAATTCATCCAGAAAGCAAAACAGATTTAAATGGTTTATATCAATCCAGCGGCAATTTCTGCACACAATGCGAAGCAATGGGCTTTAGACAAATTACCTATTACCTTGATAGGCCTGATGTTTTGAGCGTCTTTACGACCAAGATAAATGCAAATCGAGAGCATTACCCTGTTCTCCTTAGTAATGGAAACTTAATAGAAGAAACAAGCAGCCATGCTACTTGGCATGATCCAGCGCCAAAGCCCTGCTACTTGTTTGCTTTGGTTGCAGGCAAGTTAGACTTTCTTCAGGATGAATATACCACTTCAACAGGGAGAAAAGTTGACCTAAGAGTTTATGTTGAGCCTCACAACATACACAAAACTGCCTTTGCAATGGAGTCTTTAATAAAAGCATTTGAGTGGGATGAAAAAAGGTTTAACCTGAGTTATGATCTAGATGTCTACATGATTGTTGCTGTAGACGACTTTAATATGGGCGCCATGGAAAACAAGGGTTTAAATATTTTTAATTCGGACTGTGTTTTAGCAAACCAAGAATCATCAACAGATTTAAGTTTTATAAGGATTGAATCCATTATTGGTCACGAATACTTTCATAACTGGACTGGCAACAGAGTGACCTGCCGTGACTGGTTTCAGCTGAGTTTAAAGGAGGGCTTAACCGTGTTTCGAGATCAGGAGTTTTCTTCCGATTTAAGATCACGTGCAATCCAGAGGATTGCAGATGTCATCCAACTCAAAACTAGACAGTTTGCTGAAGATTCTGGGCCCATGGCACACCCTGTAAGGCCAGAGTCATATATCGCAATGGACAATTTTTACACGGCAACAGTTTATGAAAAAGGTGCTGAAGTAATTCGCATGATTCATTCGATACTTGGAGAAGATGGATTTCAAAGGGGGATGAAATTATATTTTGAGAGGCATGACGGAGATGCAGTAACTATAGATGATTTTGTTGCGAGCATGGCGAATGCGAATGATAAAAATTTTGAAAGTTTTATGCTTTGGTATTCACAAGCTGGAACCCCTGAAGTTAGTGTTGAGGATGAATATGATGAAAATAGCCAAACTTATAGCGCCACCTTTACGCAAAATAATCAAAAAACTCCCTATACGATTCCAAATCAGTTTGGATTGATTGATAAAGGTGGAGAGGAAGTTGAATCTGGTCTCATTATCATTGATGAACTTGTAAAAACAATTTCATTTAAGAATATAAAAAGTAAACCAATTCCTTCATGGTTTCGTGGCTTTTCAGCGCCAATTAAATTTAGTTCAGATCTTTCAATACAAAACAAAATATATCTTGCATCATTTGACACCGACCCATTTAATCGTTGGGATAGTGCCCAAAGTTTATGGTTAGAGTACATCCTTAATCCAGAGCAAGCCATTGAGAAAGATTTATTTCAAATGATTAAAAATCTTTTTGATAATGAGTCTGACTATGCGCTCCTATCGGAAATGATTAGTCTTCCGTCAGAACAAATACTCCATCAAAATGTTGGAAAAATTGATGTCCAGAAAGTCCACAATCAGCGTAATCAATCGATTCTTTCTGTTGCAAATGCCTTTAAAGATGAGCTTTTAGACTTGTACTATCAATTAAACACTCCTAAAGCTTTTGATTTGTCCACACAATCGATAGGTGAAAGGGCAATCAAAAATAAATGTCTAAGCTATTTATCAAAGCTGGGTGAGTATGATATCGCTTATCAACAATTCATCAATGCAGAATGTATGACAGATCAGTTTGGAGCGTTTCAGTGTCTACTTGACTCTGAAAACCGTTACAGAGCTGAGATCATTACTCAGTTTTATAACCAGCACCAGTCAGATGTTCAGGTGATGGATAAATGGTTTAGTGCACAGTGCATAGCACCGGCCTCATCAGTAGAGGATGTTAGAGGCTTAATGAAGCATGAATTGTTTTTAATGACAAATCCAAATAGAATTCGTTCTGTGATTGGCTCTTTCAGTCAAAATAGCAACCAATTTCATTGTCAAGAAGGTTATCAGCTCTTAACAAAGGTTATTATTGAGCTAGATCATTTAAATCCCCAGATTGCTGCAAGGTTTGCTGGAATTTATAACCATTGGAAAAGGTTTACAGCTCAATACTCTATGCTTCAAGAGCAACAACTTAACTCAATCATTCAGAGAGATAATCTTTCAAAGGATGTTTATGAGATTATCTATTCTGCATTAAAAGGGAAAACTTAATGTCCTATTTAAAAGCTAAGCATTTGAGCGAATTAATGCTTTCAAAGCAATATACAATCGCGCTAGCTGAGTCATGTACAGGTGGTTCGTTGTCGAGCTCATTAACCTCAATTGCTGGCGCATCCTCTTATTTCAATTGCGGCTTTATATCCTATAGTAATGAGTCAAAGGTCAACATGCTTGGGGTTGATCCAAAGACAATTGAATTATTTGGCGCTGTAAGTGAAAAAGTTGCTTTTGAAATGGCTTTTGGAGCAGGTGAAAAATCTAATAGTCATCTAGCAATTGCGGTTACAGGAATTGCTGGCCCATCTGGAGGTACTGCTGAAAAACCAGTGGGTATGGTCTGTTTTGGTTTTTATATTAATGGCAACATTGAAACGACCACTCAATTTTTCTCTGGTGCCCGTTCAGACATTGTTTCGCAAAGCGTTGCCTTTGCATTAGAAGAGTTATCTTCAAAAATCAAATGAACGCTTCAATAGTCTCCATTGCTCCTATGATGGATTGGACCGATAGACATTGTCGATACTTTTATCGCCTAATCAGTAAAAATGTCCAGCTCTATACTGAAATGATAACAACGAAAGCGATCCTCAATGGTGATAAGAGTCGACTTTTAGACTTTGATGCTTCAGAAAACCCTCTCGTTCTTCAGCTCGGGGGAAGCGACCCAAAAGAGATGGCTACATCTACCCTGATTGCTCAAAACTGGGGCTATGACGAAGTAAATATCAATGTTGGGTGTCCATCAGACAGAGTTCAATCTGGAAGCTTTGGGGCTTGTCTCATGAAGAAGCCTAATCTAGTCGCCCAATGCGTTGAAAGCATGACAGACAAGTGTGAAATTCCTGTGACAGTAAAACATAGAATAGGGATTGACAACATGGAGAGTTATGATGAACTTTCTGACTTTGTATTTCAAATCAGCAGTAAGGGTTGCCAACACTTTATAGTGCATGCACGTAAAGCCTGGTTAAAAGGATTAAGTCCAAAAGAAAATCGAACGATACCCCCACTTAATTACGCATGGGTCTATCAACTAAAGAAAGATTTTCCTTCTTTACAAATAACCATTAATGGCGGTATTGAAAGTTGTGAGGATATAACAAAGCACCTTGAGTTTGTTGACGGCATTATGATGGGGCGTTCAATTTACCACAATCCATATTTACTAAGAGACATCGAAAAAACAATATTTAAGGAAAAGAATAATTCTGTCGATCGAGAACAAGTATTGAAGCAATATATGACCTACATTAATAAACAAAATAAAAATGGTGTTCCAATTCGCTCAATGACTCGCCATATTTTGGGCCTATATCACGGCGAAGCTAATGCTAAGTTATTCAGAAGATTATTAAGTGGACAAATTGTTGGTCTGGATCAGTTGAATGATTGGCTTGATTTTAAAAAAAATAGTTCAACTGAGATTAAAAGCTTTTAATAGTTTGGTAAAATTTTTGTATAACATCTTTGACTAATTTAATATGGCAGGCAATCACTTTGTAGCAAGTATCGATATTGGGACAGAAAAGATTGCTTTGCTAGTTGCTGAAAAAGATGATGACGATCACCTTAGAATAATTGGTCATAACGTTTGTCCATCTAAAGGTGTTAGAAGAGGCTCTATTTTTTCAATTGACTCTTTATCTCGACAAATTACTAAATTAATAGAACAAACCCAGGAAAGTTTTGGAGTTGATTTAGCGCTATTTCGTGTCAATATATCCGATACTCATTTAACTTGTATCGATGGAAAGGGCAAAGTTCCAGTAAATGAATTTGTCAGGTCAGAAGACTTGGAGTCAGTTCTTGAGTCTGCGATGGCCATTTCAACGCCAACTAATAAGGAAAAACTTCATATCATAAAAAAGAAGTTTACGATTAACGAGTCAGTTGTTGTCGATAATCCAATGGATATGGAAGCACAAGTTTTAGAGTCTAAAGTTCATATTGTTACTGTATCAAGTTCAAGTGTGAGGAATGTTGAAAACTGCCTTAAGCAGAGTAATCTTGAGGTTGATAAAATTGTACTGAACTCAATCGCTAAATCTCAAGCAGTTCTGAGTCAAGAAGAGAAAAATGGTGGCATATGTCTTCTTGATATTGGAGCTGGAGTCACAAGCTACTCTGTATTCCAAGAAGAGGGCATAGTGCATAATGGAATTATTAAAATGGGCGGTGATGAGGTAACCCAAGAAATTGCCTATGCGTTTGATACCTCTCTAGAGGAGGCAAAAAGAATTAAAGAACGTTATGGTTCTGCAAAATCAATATCTCAAAGCGATGACCAGTTTATAGATTTCACCCAGGGGTCGAAAGAACAGTATCACCTCTCAAGTCTTGATTTATCTGAAGTTATTGAAGAAGCTTATCTAGAGATTTTTCAAGCTCTGAAGAATGAACTTAAGCATCACAATCTAGATACCATAATCAAGTCAGGCTTTGTTCTTTGTGGAGGCGGTTCTGAAATTAAATCAATCGATGAACTTGTTAGAGGTTATTTTTCTAAAAGAGTTAAAATAGGAAAAATTCAAAGATCCAGAATTTCAGGATTAGAAACAATACTAACGGACTATAAATATACGGGAAGTATTGGCCTTCTTTTGCACGAAGGTGATTTAAGCAAAGCTAAATTTATAGTTTCGAATGGAGGCAATGGTGTTATGGGTAAATTAAAGAAAGCGATTGTAGGTAATTTCTAATTAATGATTAAACAAAGAACAATTAAAAAAATAGTTAAAGCTCGTGGCGTTGGTATCCACAGTGGAAAGGTAGTCAATTTAACGTTAATTCCTGCCGCAGAAGATCATGGTGTTGTCTTTAAAAGATTAGATGTGGGAGGAAAGCAGGTTCACGCACATAGTGCATTCGTTAACGAAGTTGTTTTATCAACTGGTCTTGAAAATCAAGGCGTAAAAGTATCTACGATTGAACACTTAATGTCAGCTCTTTCAGCTCTCGGTATTGATAACTTGCTAGTTGAGCTTGATTCATTTGAAGTTCCGATTATGGACGGTTCTTCTGCACCATTTATTTTTTTAGTTCAGTCTGCAGGTATTGAAGAACAAGAGGCATCCAAAAGATTTATTGTCATTAAAGACAACGTAAGAGTTGAAAATGGAGAGTCATGGGCACAAGTTTCACCTCATAATGGTTTTAAAGTGACATTAGAGATAGATTTTGATCACAAAAAAATAAAAGAGAGTGGCCAAAAATTAACCATTGATTTTTCAGAGCAATCCTATCTAAAGGAAATATCTAGAGCGAGAACATTCGGCTATGAGAGAGATGTTGAAATGCTTCAAAAACAAAATCTTGCATTAGGCGCAAGTATAGATAATGCAATTGCTCTCTCAGATGACGATATTCTTAATGAAGATGGTATGCGTTATCATAACGAATTCGTAAAACATAAAATTTTAGATATTGTAGGCGATCTTTTTCTTCTAGGGGGTAATGTGATAGGTCACTATAAAGGTTATAGAACGGGGCATATGCTCAATGACCAGCTACTTTCTGCAATTCTTTCCCAGCCAAATGCATTTAGTATCGAAACATTTAAGGAGGCTGACTCTCCAATACAATTTTATTCTGAAGATTGGCAAAACGACCTTTAAAATCCAAGTGACTTTACACTCTTTCCCCTTGTTTTAAAAGCAAATCAGCTAGCAACATAGTCTTTTATGAGTTTAATTCTTTGGGTATAATCGAAAACTTTTAAATTACCGTTATTAACGATGGAATTGAATGGCGCGGAAATACTTATAGAATGTCTTCAAAAAGAGGGCGTTGATCACGTTTTTGGGTACCCAGGAGGTGCAGTCCTTCATATCTATGATGCCATCGTAGCTCAGGACAAAATTACACATGTCCTTGTACGTCATGAGCAAGGTGCTGCTCATGGAGCAGATGGTTATGCAAGAGCTAATGGTAAGCCAGGTGTTGTTTTGGTGACTTCAGGCCCAGGAATCACTAATGCAGTTACAGGTATTGCAACTGCTCACATGGATTCAATACCTATGGTTGTGATTTCTGGTCAAGTTCCTTCGCCATTAATTGGCATGGATGCTTTTCAAGAAGTTGATGCTACAGGCATTACTCGCTCGTGTGTAAAACACAATTTTCTAGTGAGAGATATTAGTGAAATTGCAAGCACAGTTAAGAAAGCTTTTCATATTGCGACGACGGGTAGACCTGGTCCAGTAGTGATTGATATTCCAAAAGATATTACGATTGAAAAAATGGAGCAGGAAGAATACCCTGAATCTATTGAAATACGCTCCTATAAGCCGACTACAAAACCAAGTAACCGTCAAATTAGAAAGGCAGCTGAACTCATTTTAAAATCAAAAAAACCAATTCTTTATGCCGGTGGAGGTTGCGTCATAGGTAATGCCTCAGAGGAGCTTCGTGAATTAACGCGTATGCTTGAATTTCCAATTACTCAAACACTGATGGGTTTAGGTGCATATCCTATGACAGATAAGCAATCATTAGGGATGTTGGGAATGCATGGAACTTATGAGGCTAATATGGCTATGCATGGTTCTGACTGCGTTGTAGCCATTGGCGCTCGTTTCGATGATAGAATTACAGGAAACCTTGAGAAATTTTGTCCAACTGCAAAATTCATTCATATTGATATTGATCCATCTCAAATTTCCAAAAATGTTGTAGCTGATATTCCAATTGTTGGACAAACAAAACAAGTTTTGCAAGCGTTGATTGATGAGTTGAAAGATAAAAATTACGAAGATATTTCCAAGTGGTGGATACAGATTGAGGATTGGAGAAAAGTTGACTCTCTGGCATATTCTAAATCTCCAGGGGTTATTAAGCCTCAGTCCGTTATCGAAGCCTTATATGAAGTAACAAAAGGCAAAGCTATTGTGACTTCAGATGTTGGACAGCACCAGATGTGGGCTGCGCAATATTACCCTTTTGATGAGCCAAGGCAATGGATCAACTCTGGTGGTCTTGGGACCATGGGTTTTGGTTTGCCAGCTGCAATGGGTGCTAAACTTGCTATGCCAGAAAAAGATATAGCCTGCGTGACAGGCGAAGGAAGTATTCAAATGATGTTGCAAGAACTCTCAACGATGCTTCAATATGACACGCCGGTTAAGATTATTAACCTTAATAATGGATATTTAGGTATGGTAAGGCAGTGGCAAGAGTTTTTTTATGAAAAACGTTATGCAATGTCCTACATGGATGCTCTCCCAGACTTTATAAAGCTTTCTGAGAGTTATGGTCATATGGGTATTAAGGTTGAAAAGGAAGAGGATTTAAAGCCTGCCTTAATTGAAGCATTTAGTCAGAAAGATCGTACTGTTTTTCTTGATATTATGACAGACCCTTCAGAAAATGTATTTCCGATGATTCCTGCGGGCGGTGCACATTGTGATATGTTGCTTGCTGGTAGAGATGAAATGGTATCTAAAGATGAAACAGACTTTAACGCGGTATAATTTATGAGACATATTATTTCAGTAATTTTAGAAGATGAGGCTGGTGCTCTATCAAGGGTTGCAGGTCTTTTTACTCAACGTGGTTTTAATATTGAGTCACTTACTGTAGCTCAAACGAATGATCCAACTCTTTCTAGAATGACAATTGTATCCTCTGGAAGTGAGCGCGTATTGGAACAAATTGTAAAGCAGCTCAACAAACTCATTGAAGTTGTTAAGGTGAGTGATTTGACGAGTCAGGATCATGTTGAAAGAGAGTTAATGCTTGCTAAGATATCGTCAACCTCGAAAAAGGGCGTTGACTTAAAGGAATTGGTGGAAATCTTTGGATGTAAAGTGGTTGATGTAAAAGATAAGATTTACACTATAGAGGTATCAGGAAAGACAAAGAAGATTAATGCATTTTTGGATGCAATTGAGCCATCAAATATTATTGAAATCTCAAGGACAGGTGTTACTGGGATTTCAAGAGGAAAAAAACTAATCTAAATTAAAGGAAAAAAAATGAATAGATATTACGACAAAGATACAGACCTTTCGATTATTCAAGGTAAAAAAGTAGCTATTATTGGCTATGGTTCTCAGGGACATGCCCATGCGAACAATTTAAAGGATTCAGGTGTAGAAGTGGTTGTTGGTCTTAGAGAAGGTTCGTCTTCTGCGACTAAAGCCAAAGAGGCAGGTTTGGGCGTTATGTCTGTCGAAGAGGCAAGTGGATGGGCAGATGTAGTTATGATCTTAGCGCCTGACGAGTTTCAAGCAAGTATTTATTCGCAAAATATTGAGCCAAATTTAAAGCAAGGCGTTGCTTTGGCTTTTGCCCACGGTCTAAATATTCATTTTGATATGATTGTTCCTAGGGAAGATCTTGATGTCATTATGATTGCACCAAAAGCACCTGGCCACACTGTTCGTTCAGAGTTTGTCAAGGGCGGCGGTATTCCTGATTTGATTGCAGTTAATCAAAATGCCTCTGGCAATGCAAAGGAAATCGCACTCTCGTATGCTTCAGCAATTGGTGGCGGAAGAACGGGTATCCTCGAAACAAGCTTTAGAGAAGAGACTGAGACAGACTTATTTGGCGAGCAAGTTGTTTTGTGCGGGGGAACAACTTCTCTCGTTCAGGCTGCCTTTGAAACGCTAGTTGAGGCTGGATATGAACCTGAAATGGCTTATTTTGAGTGTCTTCATGAGTTAAAGTTAATCGTAGACTTACTTTATGAGGGTGGTATTGCAAATATGCGCTATTCAATATCTAACACTGCAGAGTATGGAGATGTGACAAGAGGTCCTAGAATCGTTACAGACAAAACAAAGGCCGAAATGAAGAAAATTTTAAGCGAAATTCAAAGTGGTGCTTTTGCTAAAGAGTTTGTTAGTAATGTTGGTGATTTGCCAGCTCGTCGTGATGTTCAACGTAAACACCAAATTGAAATTGTTGGAGAAAGCTTACGCGCAATGATGCCTTGGATTGCAAAAAATAAATTAGTTGATCAGTCAAAAAACTAATCCTAATTGATCATGTCAGCTTTATAAGAAGTTATGACTGAAAAAATACCAAGAAAAAGAGGAATTTACCTATTGCCAAGCGTTTTAACTACGTTTGGCATGTTCGCTGGATTCTATTCAATTATCTCATCAATAAATGGTGATTTCACGATAGCTGCGATCTCAATCATGATTGCTATGATGTGGGATACTCTTGATGGCCGAGTTGCTCGACTAACAAATACTCAAAGTGTATTTGGCGCTGAATATGACTCTCTTGCGGATTTAGTGTCATTTGGTGTAGCCCCAGCTCTTCTTGTTTATGAGTGGTCGCTATATGAGCTTGGAAGGTTTGGATGGCTTGCAGCCTTTGTGTATTTAGCTTGTGCAGCCTTAAGGCTTGCCAGATTTAATACTCAAGTCGGTATAGCTGATAAAAGGTATTTTCAAGGCCTTCCTTCTCCTGCGGCCGCTGGCGTAATTGCTAGTATGATATGGCTAAAGATCTGGACATTTGCTTCTTTTGATTCTAATGTTATATCTTTGGGTTATTATCTAGGTGCTGGAATTACAATCTTGTGTGGCCTTTTGATGGTTAGCAACGTTCGGTATTATAGTTTTAAAGAACTCGACTCAAAAAAAGCTTCATTTAGATTCCTTTTGTTGATCGTTATGAGTTTAATCATTTTGATGTATAAACCAAACATTATATTGTTTACCGGGTTTTTTCTGTATTTGCTTTCTGGTCCTTATATTACTGCTGCTGGACTCAATAAAAGGCGAATCGAGAAAAAACAAAGTAAAGGAACTTAAGTTCCTTTATAATCTACGCGTATGAACAAAGTATTTAATTTATTAACTTCACTTTCACTGAGCAAGCTCTTTGCTTTGTTACGATTATTGCCGTAAGGCAATAATAATCATAATAGACGAAGGTCTATCACTACAACTTAAGATAAAATTCGGAAAAATTAAAGGAGCAATCAATGTCCGAAAAACTAATTATATTTGATACAACTTTAAGAGATGGTGAGCAATCACCAGGCGCCTCCATGACTAAGGATGAGAAAGTTCGTATCGCCAAAAGTTTAGAAAAAATGAAGGTGGATGTTATTGAAGCGGGTTTTGCGATCGCTTCACAGGGTGATTTTGAAGCGGTTCAGGCGGTAGCTAAAGCGGTAAAAGATTCAACCATATGCTCTCTAGCAAGAGCCCTCGATAAAGATATTGACCGAGCAGGCGAGTCTATTCAAAATGCGAACTCGTCTCGAATTCACACCTTTATCGCTACCTCAGATATTCACATGAAAATGAAGCTTGGAATGACGCCTGATGAGGTTGTTAATCAGGCAGTTCGTTCAGTTAAAAGAGCCACCAAGTTTACTGATAACATCGAGTTTAGTCCTGAAGATGCTGGACGCTCAGATACAGATTTTCTTTGTAGAATTATTGAGGCTGCAATTAATGCAGGTGCTACAACTATTAATATTCCTGACACGGTTGGTTACAGCATTCCTTACCAGTTTGGTGAGACAATGAAAGAGTTGATAGAGCGAATCCCAAATTCTGATAAAGCCATTTTTTCAGCACACTGCCACAATGACTTAGGGCTAGCGGTTTCAAATTCTCTCTCTGCTGTATTAAATGGTGCAAGACAAATAGAGTGCACGATTAATGGGCTTGGTGAAAGAGCAGGAAATACCTCTTTAGAAGAGATTGTAATGGCTGTTCGAACAAGGCAGGATGTATTTAACTGTGATACTAATATCGATGCTACTGGTATTCTGGCGACCTCAAGATTGGTTTCCTCAATAACAGGTTTTGTAGTCCAGCCAAATAAAGCGATTGTTGGAGCTAATGCGTTCGCTCATGAGGCAGGAATTCACCAAGATGGTGTTCTTAAGCACAGAGAGACGTATGAGATCATGAAGGCAGAAGATGTTGGCTGGAATAATAACTCCCTAGTTCTTGGTAAACATTCTGGTCGAAATGCATTTAAATCGAGACTTAGCGAGTTAGGAGTTGAGTTTGACTCGGATGATGCGATAAACGATGCATTTTCTAGATTTAAAACTTTGGCTGATAAGAAGCATGATATTTTCGATGAGGATCTTCAGGCCCTTGTTACAGAGGCCCAAACAGAGTCATCTGAAATTATTCGTTTAGTTTCACTTAAGGTCTCCGCCGAATCTGGAAAAGTAAACACAGCACATGTAACACTTTCAATCAATGGTAATGAGTATAGCGCTTCTGCATCAACTTCTGGTGCGGTTGATGCAACTTTTACTGCCGTACTATCGTTGGTTGGTATAGAGCCAAAACTCCAGTTATATTCTGTTTCAAATGTGACTCAAGGTACCGATTCATTGGGCGAAGTTAATGTTCGTTTAGAGCATAAAGGAAAAGTCTTTAATGGTCAAGGTGTTGATACCGATATTATTACCTCTTCAGCAAAGGCTTATGTCCATGCGCTTAATAAAGTTATGGCAAATGTAGAACGAGCACATCCACAGATATAAATATGCAGTCAAGAAATGAATATCTCGAAGCTCTTGGAATTCCAGACTTTTTGTATTCTAAAGTTGGCTCAGTTCACAAAATTTCAGCCCCTTTAAGTTGCTTGGTGATAGAGCTAAATCCCAAGGATTCTTTTTGTGATGCTGGAAAGACTCGAGACTTACTTGTCAAGATGCTGGCGTCGATTGAACTAGATTTGAATGATGTTCATCTGGCGTCGATTGAAAAGAGTAATCTTGATACCTTTGTTAATGCAAATCCTGCTCAAGTTGTTTTGGTGATGGATTCGACATTTAAGTCAGATAAGCCAACCTTTTTTTCGACATATCATCCAAGAGACATTATTAAAGATTCAAATCTCAAACGCGAAACTTGGGAGATTTTAAAAAAGGTAAAACAATGTCTCAAATAGACTACTCACTTAAGTCGTATAAAAGGCCAAAGCTTAAAACGCCAAACGGTGAGAAAAAACTTTTGCTGCATTCATGTTGCGCTCCCTGTGCTGGCGAAATTATGGAAGCGTTAGCAGCATCTGATATCGACACTACGATTTATTTTTACAATCCAAATATCCATCCTAAGGATGAGTATGAACTGAGAAAAGATGAGAATATTCGTTTTGCAGAAAAACTTGGTATGCCTATTATCGATGCAGATTATGACCGGGATGAATGGTTTGAGAGGACAAAAGGGCAAGAGAATGAGCCTGAGAGAGGAGAGAGGTGTACGACTTGTTTTGATATGAGGTTTCAGAAAACAGCCAAATTTGCCTCTGAAAATGAATTTGATATTATTTCATCCACACTCGGCATTTCTCGCTGGAAAGACATGAATCAAATCAATATGTCAGGTGCAAAATCTGCAGAGCCTCAAAAAATCCCATACTGGGATTTCAACTGGCGTAAACAAGGTGGATCTTCTAGGATGCTTGAGTTATCCAAAAAAGAAAACTTTTATCAGCAAGAGTATTGTGGATGTGTCTATTCTTTAAGAGATACCAATAATTGGCGAGTTTCCAAAGGACGCAATAAAATTGAGCGGGGTGTTAAGTTTTATCAAGAGGCTAAGCTTAAGCTCTCACAGATCGATTAGCTTCCAATCAAATATAAAAGCAATGATTTTTGAACGTGCAGACGATTTTCAGCCTCACTCCAAACAACGCTTTGATTACCATCTATAACTTCAGAGCTGACCTCTTTTTCACGATAGGCTGGGAGACAATGCATAAATACGGCGTCTTTTTTAGCTTGATTCATCATATTTTGGTTGACCTGAAAGCCCGTAAAGGCTAATTCTCTTTGTTTTTTCTCTGATTCTTGACCCATACTAGTCCAAACGTCAGTAACGATTATGTCAGCATCTTTGCACGCAATAAGCGGATCACTATAAAAGTTAATATTCTTTTTATATTTACCAATAAATAATTCGGAAGGCTCGTATCCATCGGGCGTTGCAATCGATAATTCAAAATCAAAGATTCCAGCAGCCTGCATATAAGTTTGACAGACATTACAACCGTCTCCAACCCAGGCTATTTTTTTATTTTTAATTGAGCCTTTAATTTCTTGATAAGTCATCAGGTCAGCGAGTATCTGACAAGGGTGTGATTCATCTGAAAGAGCATTAATGACAGGTTTACTTGAATGCTTGGAAAACTCAATAATATCTTCATGTGAAGACAGTCTAAGCATAACTGCATCAACCATTGAACTAATAACGATTGCACTATCAGTAATAGGTTCGCCCCTTCCTAGCTGAATATCTTTATCAGATAAAAAAAGTGACTGGCCTCCAAGCTGAGTCATTCCAGCCTCAAATGAGACCCTAGTCCTCGTTGAAGATTTATCGAAAATCATAGCCAATGTCTTGTTTTGAAGAGAGTCATTAATTTGACCAGATTTATGCTCTTCTTTAAGAGATATAGCTCGATCAATAATTCCCTGTAAGTCATTTATGCTGAGATCATCAAAGTTAATAAAATTTTTTATCATAATTATTCCTAAGTGCTAATTAGCTTAATCAGTTTGCCAATTAATATATCAATTTCTTCTTTCGTAATTATTAAGGGTGGCAACATTCTTATAGAGGTTCCAGTGACATTGATAAGAAGATTGTCTTTCAAAGCTTTTTTAACAAGTTGACTACAATCAACAATATCGCTATCCAGACCAATGCCAATCATTAGTCCTTTTATGCGTATTTCTGTAACAGCCGCGTTATTTCTAAGTTTGGTCTCAAACTCTGACATAAAGTACTTACTCATTTCGTTAACATTTTCAAGTATCTTGTTATCTTTAAATACCTCAAGAACACCTAATGCAGCAGCAGTTACTAACGGGTTTCCACCAAAGGTAGATCCATGAGTGCCTGGAGTGAGCATTTTTGAAGCTTTTCCTTTTGCTAAACAAGCTCCTATTGGAACTCCATTACCAAGGCCTTTGGCAAGGCATAGGATGTCTGGAGTAATTTCATTATGCTCATGAGCAAAGAGTTTGCCAGTTCTCCCCATGCAGGATTGAACACCATCAAGAATCAACAACCAACCATTTTTTTTGCATACGTCTTGAACTTTATTTAAATAATTATTCTTTGGAATGATAACGCCAGCTTCACCCTGAATTGGTTCAACCATTACAGCAACCACATTCGAATTATTTTGATAATCAATGATAGCCTCAATGTCATCATAATTAACATGAATAAACTCACTCATTAATGGCGAAAATCCAGCCTGGACTTTGCTTTGTCCCGTTGCAGAAAGAGTCGCCATTGTTCGACCATGAAAACCTTGATTGGCTGTAAGAATGATTGGTTTTTCTATATCTTTAGTTCTGGCATAAAGCCTTGCAATTTTTATTGCTGCTTCATTAGCTTCAGCGCCAGAGTTTGAAAAGAAGACTTTGTCCATATTGGCTAGACAACAGAGCTCCTTAGCAAGCCTTTCCTGGTTTCCAATTCTATATACATTAGAAGTATGAATAAGCTGCTGTGATTGTTCGACGAGGTTTTTAGTTATAACTGGATGGCAATGACCCAGGTTGACAACGCCAATACCAGAAAGAGCATCAAGATACTGATCCCCTTTGTTATCAGTTAACCAGCAACCATTCCCTTTTACGAAAGTCACCTCGAGTGGAGAGTAGTTAGACATTAAGTTGGACATAAGAATAAAAAATTAGTTAAACAAAAAAAGCCCCATAATGGGGCTTTTGAAACTAGGTCTTTTTTGTTTTCAAGACAAATTAGCCACCATTAATAAACAATACAGAAGACAAGATCTTCGGGTATTGAGTCGTCTAGTTTTGCAAGAAACTGTTTGCATTCAAGTTTCATTAAATTTAAAAGAAATATTATAACCTAAATTATGTAGGGATATTTTCTGTAATTTTGTAAATATAAAAGATAAAAAAGTTAAATTGTAGTTACATTTTATGACACAATATATATGCAAGAAAAACAATTTTATTTCATTAATTTAAGGAGTAAAAATGCAATTAAACCTTTCCGGTCATCATCTCGATATTACATCTGCCATCAGGCAACACACAAGCGAAAAGCTTTCAAAAATTAAACATCACTTTGACAACGTAATGAACATCAATATGATTTTAGAAGTTCAAAAAGACATTCAGACTGCAGAAGCGACGATTCACGTCAGTGGTGCAGACATATTTGCAAAAGCACAAAGTAACGACATGTATGTTTCTATAGATCAGCTAATCAATAAGTTAGATTCACAAATAATTAAACATAAAGAAAAACTACATAACCACAGAGCTTAGCTCATATAAATTATAATATGTTGTAATTACTGCATAATAATTCTTGATTGTTATGCAGCTTAAAATAACGGATATTAGATATGGCTGAGCTTGAACTCACGAGTTTCGAAGTGAGTCTGCAAAATTTGATGATTGCACTTGAAGCACCTGACTATGATGAGGCCAAACATCAAATTAAAAAACTTCATCCGGGAGAAGTTGCACTATTACTTGAAGCAATACAGCCTAAAGATCGATCAATTCTATGGCCAAGCATTGAAATTTCAATTCAGGGAGAAATTTTAAAAGAGGTTAGTGAGGATGTACAGTCTCAACTCATTAGTGAGATGACTGTTGACTCTCTTGTAAAAGCTACTGAGAAATTAGATACTGATGACCTGGCTGACATTGTTCCTAACATGCCAGAGTCTGCTGTCCATAGTCTTTTATTGACGCTTGATTTTAAGCACCGGGAACGCCTTAATAAGATCCTTAGTTATCCAGAAGATTCAGCAGGTGGTTTGATGAATACTGACTTTATAACTGTCAGGCCAGACGTATCAATAAGAGCGGTAATAAGGTATCTAAGATTGCTCAAAGAGATGCCCGTTGATACAGATCAGGTTTTTGTTGTTGATCGAGACTTTAACTACCTGGGATCTTTATTAATAACCTCTTTGTTAACTGAAGAACCTGAGCAAATGGTTGAGACACTAATCAATAATGATTTTTCCAAGCCAGTCAGTGCTGATACTGATGAAGCCGAGGTTGCACTCTTATTTGAACAAAGAAATTTAATTTCAGCTCCAGTAATTGATGAAAACAACCAGTTAATTGGCCGTATTACTATTGATGACGTTGTTGATGTTATTCTTGATCAGGCAGAGCACTCGGTGATGTCAATGGTCGGTTTGGATGAGGATGAAGATGTATTTGCACCAATCATTCAAAGTTCAAAAAGAAGAAGCGTTTGGCTTGGTGTTAACTTAGTTACTGCATTTATTGCTGTTTATTTTATTGGTCTTTTTGAGGCAACATTGCAACAGAAAATAGCTCTTGCAATTTTAATGCCCGTTGTAGCTAGTATGGGAGGCATTGCTGGAACTCAAACTCTGATCATAGTGACCCGAGGTATTGCAACCGGAAGGGTCACCACTGCAAATATTAAGGCCTTAATTAACAAAGAGGTTGCCGTCAGTGGTTTAAATGGAATCATTTGGTCTATAGTAATTGCCCTTATTACTTATTACTGGTTTGCTGATTTACTATTAAGCCTGATTATCGCTCTTGCAATCATTACTAATTTAGTTGTTGCAGCTTTCTCAGGAGCTTTTTTACCACTACTTCTTTCAAAGCTCAAAATTGATCCTGCGCTTGCTGGTGGTGTTATTTTGACAACAATTACCGATGTTATAGGTTTTGTAGCATTTTTAGGGCTCGCTGCACTATTTATTTAGTAAGCTAGCAATCTAAATGAGACTTATTTATACGCACGAAAATCGAATTATGGCCCTTAATATAAGAAATGTTCTTATGAATCATGGGTTTGATGTCACTCTTAATAATGAATTCGCTTCAAGTGCTTCAGGAGGTTTAGCTCCTTTTGATACCTGGCCTGAGGTATGGTTATTAAAGGATGATGATTTCGATAGTGCTAAAAAAGTCATTGAGTTCATAACCCATGGAACAAAACAAGCTATCTGGCATTGTAAATCCTGCAAGGAGGAGAACGACGATTCATTTGATTATTGTTGGAAGTGCCATGCAGAACATAATTAATATTTTTTAATAATCATAAGTATTATGGAATTATCAGTTTGGTTTGGTTTATTAGCATCGGCAATTTTTATCAGTATATCTCCAGGGCCTGGAGCTATATTTTCAATTAGCCAAGGAACACAAAATGGTTTTAAGAGGGCGCTTATTGCAGTTGTTGGTTTACAGCTCGGCTTAATAAGTCAAATTGTTTTTTTGTTGTTCGGTCTAGGGATTTTGATTGATCAGTTTCCTTCAGTTTTCATTGTGATAAAAATTCTTGGTATGGCTTATTTGGTTATTCTAGGTCTTATGCAATGGCTAAAAAAAATTGAACACATATCTACTTCAAATAATCAATTAAACACTTCGTTTAGCCCATTAAAAGCTCTTTTACAAGGTTTTATTGTTAATCTAACAAACATAAAAGGAACTGTTTTTTTTCTGGCCTTAATTCCACTGTTTATTAATCTTACTGCGCTAAATCTTTCTACATGCTCGATATTTATATTAACTTTGATCGTCGTAGATTTAATAGTTATGACAGGTTATGTGACGCTTGCTGAGTTGTCGAAAACTTTACTTTCAGATCCCAAAAAAATATTATGGCAAAATAGACTCACTGGTGCAACATTAATTCTTGTTGGATTGGTTATGGGAACTACTTAATTTATACATTGATATGAGCATCTTTCATTTGGCATATACAGTTAGTGACTTGGATTCTGCAAGGCAGTTCTATGGAGAGCTTTTAGGCTGTAAAGAGGGAAGAAGCACGGAGACATGGGTTGACTTTAATTTTTTTGGCCACCAACTTTCATTACATGTCGGTGAAACAGGTTACAAAAGTAATTTGAATTCAAAGGTGGATGAAGTTTCTGTACCAATGCCGCACTTTGGCTGTGTTTTGGAATGGAGTGATTTCCATGACTTGGCGTCGAAACTTCAGTCTAAAGAAATGGATTTCATTGTTAACCCTTCAGTTCGGTTCGAAGGTTTAACTGGGGAACAGATAACGATGTTTTTCGAAGATTATTCTGGGAATGTTCTTGAATTTAAAGCCTATCGAAATCCTTCGGAGGTCTTTACTTCTTAATTAATGATGAAACCCAATGATTTTTGAAATTCTAAACCTGGAAATGATTATTGCATTTGTTATAGCGTCCGTTGTCTTAAGCATTGTGCCAGGACCAGATAATATTTTTGTCATGACTAATTCGGCATTAAAGGGTTGGAGGGTCGGTTTTTATATAACAATAGGTCTATGCACTGGTCTAATTGGCCATACCATTCTGGTTGCTATCGGTGTTAGCGTCATATTTCAAACGAGTGCGCTTGCGTTCAATGGATTGAAGATTGTTGGAGCATGCTACCTCGTCTATCTGGGTTTGCTCTCCCTACAAAGTAAAGAGTTAAAGATAGGTTCAAGTGGGAGTGACAATGCCAACCGGTCCTATTACATAACCGGGGTTGTAATGAACTTAACTAATCCAAAGGTTGCCCTATTTTTCTTAGTTTTTTTGCCTCAGTTTGTCAATCCCATTAATGGCAGCGTAACAATACAAATCTTTATTCTAGGGTTTTTGTTTATTTTGAGTGCTCTATGCGTTTTTTCATCAATAGCATTTCTTGGTAGTTTTCTTGAGGGTTATCTTAAGAAATCCACTACTGTTAACAAAAATATAAATAATCTTGCAGCTTTGGTATATTTTGCACTTGCTATTAATCTATTTTTTGTCTAAACCAAACAACAATAAATTAAATGAATATTAAATCAGTAACTTGCGACTACCAAGACAACAAAAGTGATATCTGCAAAATAAGATTTGAAGTTTTTGTTGATGAGCAAAATGTATCTGAAGAGCTTGAAATTGATGGTTTAGATGATGAGGCCAAGCATGTTCTTGCTTATATTGATGATGAACCAATTGGTACTGGAAGGATACTAAGTGACGGACACATTGGAAGGGTTGCTGTATTAAAAAAGTATCGCGGACTAGGTATTGGCAATTCTGTCATGCGAGAGCTAATCAAATGGGCTCAACAAAACAAACTTGAAAAGCTTTGGTTATCATCGCAATGGCATGCACATAGTTTTTATATTGATCTCGGCTTTGTTTGTGAAGGAGATATATATGAAGAGGCTGGGATAGACCATATCAAAATGTATAGAACACTTTAACTGTTTAATTGTGAATCGAGATTTAGAATAAGGTCGATGCATGACAGTGTTTCATTTCTAGAAAGAAAATATTCGTCACATGTACCGATTTCTTTAAAGCTAAGCTTTTTAAGAACGTTTGCAGATACTTTGTTACCCTTTATATAGCAGGCTGTAATAGCTTTAAAGTCCGTTTCATTTTTTACATATTCGATTAAGCCCATTGACGCTTCGGTTGCAAATCCAAAACCCCAGTAATCTTTTGCAATCCAATAACCTAGGTCTAATTGATTGTTATCTTCGTAACTTACACCAACTCCTCCGACTAATATTTCGTCATAAAAAACACTAAATCTTAAGTCATCAGGGCTTGATCTTTTTATAAATATTTCAGCATTTTTTGCCGTGTATGGATAGGGGACATCAGATAGCCATTTGGCAATATCCCAATCACCAACCATAGAAGCAAATAGAGTTTTATTTATTGATTTATCTGGTCTTTTTAAGACAAGTCTTTTTGTTGTGATTTGAAACAAACAATTTTCCTTTATTTTGAAGTATCCTTGTCTTTATCTTCAATTTTGCCCTTATAAACTCCAAAACCAATAAGCAAATATGAAATAAATTGAAAAATAAATTCATAACAAAATATAAATATTGATACTAGTCTTTTCATACTAGTATTATATGTCAGCTTAATTCAAAAAAGATTAGGGAATAAATTAGTTAAAGGGAATTGGGGTCACTTTTGCTGACCTTGTTCCCCACGGTGTTTCAACCATCACTTCTGAGTCAATCTGGTTATGACTATTGTTAATTGTTGCCATCGCCATATTAATTTTTAATCGCGGTGAATAAGCCGCACTTGAAACCTTGCCACAAATTTGATTCTCACTCATTACCTTCCAAGGGCTGGCGCATCCACCAACAAATGGGTCACCATCAACAACAAGTCCTACAAGTTTTTTGGTTACTCCTTCAGATCTTATCTTATGCAGAGCCTCTCTGCTCAGGTATTCAGCCTCTTTGTCCAGTTGACAGAAATTACCTAAAGGGAGTTCTAACGGGTTACTATTGATGTCCATATCGTTTCCCCATGAAAACAGTCCTGATTCGACCCTTTCAATATTGTTTGGTGTGCCTGGTTTTATGTCATATTTTTTTCCAGCAGTGGCAACGATGTCCCATAACTTTTCACCTTTTGAGCCGTCACGAAGATAGAGCTCAAAGCCTCCCTGCTTACTCCAGCCTGACTTTTGAACAATTAGCGGTATTCCTTCAAGTTCGCATTCTTTAAAAAAGAAGTACTTAACATCTTTAACCCAGTCTCCAAATAAATCAATCATTAAAGGTAAATGATTTGGGCCTTGAATTGCCAAGGGAGAAACATCGGGCTCACAAATATTAACGTCCCATTCAAGTCCGCAGGCAAGACCACGTGTCCAAAAGAGTACATCACTGTCTGCAATGGATAGCCAAAAATGACTTTCGCCTAATCTCAATATGATAGGATCATTAATGATTCCACCATTTTCGTCTGTAATGAGGGCATATTTTCCTTGGCCAATTTGAAGCTTCGAAAGGTCTCTTGAAGTAATATATTCAACAAATTTATAGGCATCAGTTCCAGTAATTTCTACTTGGCGTTCTCCTGCCACATCCCACATGGTGACGTTATTCATTAGGTTCCAGTAATCAGCATCTGTACCCTCATAAGAGGTAGGCATAATCATGTGATTATAAATTGTAAAGGTTTTAGCCCCAGCTTTTAGAGTAGACTTATAATAAGGCGACTTTCTTAGACGATCTGAAAGCGTAAAGTTAACATGTCCTTCCATTGACAAACTCCAGAAAAATTGAATTGAACGCGTAACATTTGTTCAAGGATAAAAAACTCGTATTTTATACCTATTTTTTTTGAATTTCCAACTATAAATTGTCCGACGGAACACCGCTAGATTTAAGCCATTTTTTAAACTTTTCTTGTACTCCTTTTAATGCAGCATTGTCTTCAGCCTCAAAGCGTAAAACCAAACACGGCGTGGTATTGGAAGGCCTGACAAGCCCCCAGCAGTCATCATAGTCTACTCTAACACCATCTATGGTGTTAACATTTGCGCCAGGGAAGTCTAAGTTGTTTGATAAAGAGTCCATTGCTTCATACTGTTGACCATGTTTTTCAAAGTTGATGTTAATTTCTGGAGTACTTAAATTTACAGGCAGTTCATCAAATAGTTCGGAGCAGGACTTATCACTCTTAGAAACAATTTCTAAAAGCCTTGCTGCAGTGTATAGTGCATCATCAAAGCCATACCAACGCTCTTTAAAGAAGATGTGACCAGACATCTCTCCAGCAAGCTCAGCATTTGTTTCCTTTAATTTTTTCTTAATAAAGCTGTGTCCAGTTCGAGACATAAGAGGTTCTCCACCATTTTCAGAAATAACTTTTGGTAACAGTGAAGTGCATTTGACATCAAAGATAATTTTTGCTCCTTGATTACGAGAGAGAACATCTTTCGCATAGAGCATCATTTGTTGATCAGCCCAAATAACCTTTCCTTTGTTGTCTATTAGTCCAAGCCTATCACCATCACCATCAAAGGCAAGGCCAAGATCGGCTCCGGTGTCGATTACTTCTTGAATTAGATCCTCTAAGTTTTCAGGCTTTGAAGGATCTGGATGATGGTTTGGAAACCTCCCGTCAACTAAGCAAAAAAGCTTTGAGAGTTTTACTCCTAGAGCTTCAAATAGTTGTGGCGCTATATTTCCAGCAACACCATTCCCACAATCAATTACAATGTTAAGCTCTTTTTCAAGCTTTATGTCAGACTGAATTGTATTTATGTAGTCTTGATCAATATTGATTGAGGTTGAAGTTCCATGCCCATTTTTAAAATCATTTTCTAAAATTCTCTTATAAAGTGATTGTATTTTTTCAGCTGAAAGAGTTTCACCAGCAATCATAATCTTGAGGCCATTGTATTCAGCTGGGTTATGAGAGCCCGTAATCATTACCCCTGATGAGGCTGCTTTTGTATGGGTTGCAAAGTAGACAACTGGAGATGGAGCCATGCCAATATTAACAACATGGCAACCGCTTTCAATAAGCCCAGAAATAAGTGCTTCAGAGAGTTCTGGACTTGTTAATCTTCCATCTCTTCCAACCACGACACCTCTTTCACCTTTCTCAATTGATTCACTACCGACAGCTCTTCCTATAAGTTTAACAATTTCAAGCGTCAATTCAGTTTCCACAATACCTCTGATATCGTATGCTTTAAAAATTGAACTAGGAATATTCATGAAAGATGTTAATAAAAAGAAGAAGAGCGTATTTTATCAAACATTTAATATCCCTTCTTAGAGTTAAAAAATTTAACATTACCTGTTATATTTAATTGTTTTTTTTAAGGGATAATAAGAGGCTTAAATTTCACAAAAAAAGAGAATATATGTCTGAAAAGGATATTGATCCGCAAGAAACCATTGAATGGTTAGAAGCTTTTAGATCTGTTGCTCGATTTGAAGGACAAGATAGGGCAAAGTATATTCTTCAAAAACTAATAGATATGGCTCACGAAGATGGAATGGATCTTCCAGATGGAGTCAATACAGCATACTTGAATTCAATTCCAGTTGAAAAAGAAAGTGAATTAGTCGTTAAGCATGAGATTGAACATAGAATCAAGTCTATAATTCGCTGGAACGCAATGATAATGGTTGTTAAAGCAAACCAGGTTTCATCAGAGCTTGGGGGGCATATCGCTTCTTTTGCCTCTAGTGCAACACTTTATGAGGTTGGCTTTAATCACTTTTATCGTGGTAATGATTTAGATCAGGGCGCTGACCTAATTTTCTTCCAGGGTCATATTGCGCCTGGTATTTATTCTAGGGCCTTCTTAGAAGGCAGAATTTCAGAAGAAAAAATGCTGAACTTTAGACAAGAAGCCAATCAGGAAGGGTTGTCTTCATACCCTCACCCTTGGTTAATGCCAGATTTTTGGGAGTTTCCAACTGTTTCAATGGGTTTAGGACCAATTATGGCGATATATCAAGCTCGCTTTATGAAGTATCTGCAGCACCGAGATATTATAAAAACTGACAAAAGAACTGTGTGGGCTTATCTGGGTGATGGTGAGACGGATGAGCCGGAGTCACTTGGTGCGATTTCTTTAGCTGGAAGAGAGAAGCTTGATAACCTTATATTTGTTATTAATTGTAACCTACAAAGATTAGATGGCCCAGTTAGAGGAAACGGTAAGATTATTCAAGAACTTGAGGGAATGTTTCGAGGCGCGGGCTGGAATGTTATCAAAGTTATCTGGGGAAGGGGATGGGATAAGCTCCTTGCAAATGACACTTCTGGACTCCTCAAACAAAGAATGGAAGAGGTTGTTGATGGAGAATATCAAGCCTATAAGGCAAAAGATGGCGCCTATGTACGCAAACATTTTTTTGGAAAGTATCCAGAAACCCTTCAACTTGTGGAGCACATGTCAGACGATGAAATATTTGCCTTAACCCGAGGTGGTCATGATCCAAACAAAGTTTATCAAGCCTATAAGGCTGCAAAAGAGCACAAAGGTCAACCTACTGTAATTTTGGCAAAGACTGTAAAAGGCTATGGTATGGGTGAAGCTGGCGAAGGAAAAAATACAACTCATAGTCAAAAGAAATTAGGTGTCGATGCGCTTGTTCGTGTTGCTGAGCGATTTGATATACCTGTCACTCAGAAAGATGCTGAAGAACTAAACTTTTATAAGCCTGCTGAGGATAGTGAAGAGTTAACTTACTTAAGGGCGAGACGAGAATCTTTGGGCGGTTATTTGCCAACTAGAAGCTTTGAGCTTGAGTCTTTCGATATCCCTGATTTAATGACATTTGAATCCCTTCTAAAATCTAGTAAAGATAAAGAGATGTCTAGTACTATGGCTTTTGTTCGTTTTCTGTCTCTACTGATTAGAGATAAAAAGATTGGTCCAAGAGTTGTACCTATTGTTCCCGATGAGGCTAGAACTTTCGGCATGGAAGGATTATTTAGGCAAATGGGTATTTACTCGTCATCTGGCCAACTTTATGAGCCTGAAGACTCAGATAAAGTGATGTGGTACAAGGAAGATATTAAAGGACAAGTGTTGCAAGAGGGAATAAATGAAGCTGGAGCAATTTCAGATTGGATTGCTGCTGGAACAGCTTATGCGTCTCACAATGTAACAATGATTCCATTCTATATATATTACTCTAAGTTTGGCTTTCAAAGGGTGGGCGATCTCGCTTGGGCTGCTGGAGATATGCAATCTAAGGGTTTTTTGATGGGCGGAACAGCTGGTAGAACAACATTGGCCGGTGAAGGCCTTCAGCATCAAGACGGAGATTCTTTGATAGTTGCCAATACAATACCTAACTGTGTTTCATACGACCCAACATACGCATACGAACTCGCAGTTATTCTTAGGGATGGAATGCACCGTATGTATGAAAAAATGGAAAATATTTTCTATTACATCACTTTAATGAATGAGAACTATGCACATCCTGAAATGCCTAAAGGCTCTGAAGAGGGAATTATTAAAGGGATTTACCCTTTAAAAACTGTAGGCAAGTCTAAAGTCGAGGTTCAGTTATTAGGGAGTGGTGCGATTCTTAGAGAAGTTGAAAAAGCAGCTGATATGCTTGAAAAAGACTGGGGGGTCATGTCTCATGTTTGGAGCGTTACGAGCTTTAACGAGATCACAAGAGAAGCGCAACGTATAGATCGAGATAATCTCTATAACACCAATAAGACGAAAAAAATTCCTTACATCACTGAGTGTTTTAATCAGTCTAAAGGTCCAGTGATCGCTGCTACAGATTACATGCGAAACTATGCAGAGCAGATTCGTAAATATATTCCTTTACATTATGAGGTTTTAGGGACAGATGGATTTGGAAGATCGGATTCAAGAAAAGAGCTTAGATATTTCTTTGAGGTTAATGCTAATTACATTGTTTTCGTTACACTTAAAGCGCTTGTAGATGATGGCTTACTAGAGCCTAAGACGATAAAGAGTGCAATAAAAAAATTAGATATCGATGTTGATAAGTCAAATCCAATGCATTCTTAAGAGTTAATGAATACATCGCAGTACCTTGAAAAAATTCGATCAGAATCAGAAACAAGTTTTTCTGATTTTATTGAATTAATAGATAACGAATATGAGTTTTTAAATATTGCATTTGAAAATGGTACTATAGTAAATTTAATTAACGAAAATCAAGGTTCTGCCAAGGTGTTTTGTTTTGGACATATGCATTCACTCTCTGAACAGGAAACTCTCAAATGCTTTGGTGAGCATTACAAGTCAGTATTAGAGTCTCCTGAGAATTCCACATCACATTTAAATATTAGAAGTTTTATTGTTAACGGTTGGCAAGGATTACTAATTGATTACGACGCATTAACGACCAAAAATTAATCATCATGGATCAGGTAATCTCACCAGAACAAAGTAAAGCCTATGATAAAGGTGTTTATGCAACATTCCTTGGTGCTTTTCTTGTTCTATTTCAGATTGGAATATATTTTGTTTATATTCCTTGGAATGCTGAAAGACTTCAAATTACAGAATCTGAAATTGGAATTGGATTATTTGCTTTTGGAATCTTAAATTTAATTGGTAACCAAACCTCAGGGCGCCTTATAGTTCCTAAAATAGGCACTAAAAACTCAATTGTAATTGGTCTTTTAGGTATTGCTTATTGCCCTTTACTTCTGATACTTTCTCCAAGTTATTACTGGTTTTTAATCGCGTTTATGCCATTTGGTTTTTTTGTGGGGCTTTTTAGTCCATCATCTCAATCCCAGATCTCAATGATTGAGAGTAAGACGACCAGAATTCTAACACCACTTTATCATGCCGCTTTTAGTTTTGGCTCTTTAATGGGCGCTTTCAGTGCATTTTTTACTATTAGGTATATTGATAATCCAATATTAATATTTTCAGTAACAGGCACCTTATTAGTGCTTGGAGCAGTTCTCATTAATAAATTTGGGCTTGATAAATCATTTGAAAATCTTGAGAAAACACCAAAATTTAAATTGCCTAAAAAGGCGATATTGATTTTTGGAATTTTAATGATGCTTAATTATGCCACAATGGGAATTATTTTAGATTGGTCTGCTCTTTGGTTAACAAAAGATTTATTGGTTCCTTTGTACCTTGGAGGTGCAATTATTTTTGCATTTAACATTGGCGAAATAACTGCCAGGTTAATTGCTTCAAAAATGATAAATATAACAAGTGAAAAGCTTGTTGGCGGATACCTCAGTATGGCTGCTGGGTTGATATTATTTATCTCAATATTGACTTCCAATTTCTATATTATTGTTTTTGGAATGCTGCTCTTTGGATTTGGAACGGCCAATTTTATCGCCATCATTTTTAGATTAGCAATTCGCATTACAGATGAGCCAATTGGTCTAACTGTTGCTAATTTAATTACTCTCGGATTTGCAGGCTTTATTTTTGGTCCTGCTTTGGTTGGTTATCTAGCAGAATTTTTAAGTCTAACATTTAATATGTATCTATTAAGCCTTGTTTGGGGTCTTAATGGTCTTGCTCTATTGATTATGATGAGGCGATTAAATTTCTAAATAATATTTAGAGATCTGCGGCAGTTTCATTAATGAGCATATCAACCACATCGTTAAGTGCCTCATTTTTATTTTTACCTTTAGCAATAGATAACTCGTATGTTTTAAGTTGTCGATGAGCGCTTGTTCCTCGTTTCAAAATATTTTTCGTAGCCATAACTTCTTTGTCACATCCAAGTTTTTTTGCATCCTCTATTGAAATTTCAATAAATTCATCTAATAATTCTTCAAAAGGAACAATACTGCCTTTTCCAAAGTCAATAAGTCCTTCATCAAAACTATAGCGCATTGCACGCCAACGGTTTTCTCTAATAAGCATAGAGCTATAGTCTCTCCAACGCTGATTTTTCATTCTTAGGCGGTAAAGTGCACGCAAGGTAGAAACTACCAAGGCTGCTAGAGAAATTGCATCATCTATCCTTGTGCATACATCCATAATGCGTGTTTCAAGTGTTGGATATTTTGCACTTGGTCTTATATCCCACCAGATCTTGGTTGAGTCTTCCATGACGCCAGCATTAGTTAAGATCTCAATATGTCGTTTATAGTCAGAAAAACTCTGAAATTCTGTAGGAATACCTGTTCTTGGTAGATTATCAAATATTGTTAGACGATAACTTTTAAGTCCAGTATCTTCTCCATTCCAAAATGGAGAAGAGCATGATAATGAGAGTAAGTGGGGAAGAAAATAAGCAAGTTGACTCATCAAATCAATACGTAATTCATCATCATTAATACCAACATGTACATGCATACCGCATATAAGCATTCTTCGAGCTACTGCCTGCATTTCCCTTGTCAGCAATTCATAGCGATCTTTTGGTGTTTGTTCTTGTTCAGACCATCGACTAAATGGATGAGTTGAACAGGCAATCGGAGCTAATCCATATCGAGCTGTTACTTCTACTATATTTTTACGTAATCTAGAGAGGTCCTCATGAGCCTCTTGTATGTTGTTACATACTTTTGTACCAATTTCAATTTGTGAAAGTAGAAGCTCATTGGTAACTTGATTGCCTAGAAGCTCTTTACAGTCTCTCAATAAAGATTTTGGCGGATTTATTACAAGACTGCGCGTAGTCTTATCAACTATAAGATATTCTTCCTCTATACCTATTGTGAATTGTGGCATATCAAGAGTCATCTTAATGAGCTCGCAATATGAATATTACTAGATTTATTGGCTAATACAAGAGAACTAATTACTTCTTGTAAGGTGTTTGATATTCGCGCAACACCATCATCATGATTGATAAGGTCCTGCCTAATTTCAATTCCAACATGAGGCAGACCAATTTTTTCAGCATGATAATCTAATGTAAAGTCTTCAGGGTCTTTTCCTGAATATGGCTTGTTGTCGCCAACCAAAAAACCTGCATCTTTAAGCTTCTTTATAAAGATTTTTGCAGTAGCTGGATCTTTATCCCAAAGAACACCAATTTCCCATTCTCTATTATTGCCATTAAATATAGGAGTAAAACTATGTATAGAGATAATTATTGGGCTAACATCATGTTTCTTTAGTCGAGAAATTTGACAATCGATAGCATTGTGATATGGCCAATAGATTTCAGATTCTCTAATCTCTTTTTCATTGTCATTAAGATTTTGATTTCCAGGAATATTGATACCATCACTTATATCAAGGTAGGCACTGTTATCCGAAAGATTACGATTACAATCTACAATCAAGCGCGAATATTGACAAAGAATTGCAGTAACATTAAGTTGAATTGCAAGACTTTCTGTAGTAGCTCTAGAACCAATATCAAATGTTATATGGCTAACTCTATCTATATAATCAAGACCCATTTTTCCGAGTGACTTCGGGAATGTATTACTAGCATGATCACAAACGAGAAGTACTGGAGTGATTGAATTTGGATTAAGAGTTATATAAGGTGAAGCGTCATCTAAAGACAACAAAGTTTTTCTAATTTCACAATTATTTGTTTTCAATATGCATTGTTTTTATATCAATTGTATTTATGTTATACCAATTAAATTAATGAAAACTACAATATAACTAGTAGTGAGGAGGTTTGTTGTCTATTATTTCGGATAAGTTGGGCTGCGGTTCAGACTGACTGATTATTTTTTTATTTGTTTCCTTGATCTGATTGTTAAGTATTTCTATTTTTTTACCTTGACGAAATACCACCATATTTAGATCATCAATCATATTTTGAAGGAACGCAATTTTTTCTTCCAGTGACACGAATTTTTCTTCTGACATTATTCTATCCTAAATAAAAAAAGCCACCTTGCGGTGGCTTTGATCTTCTTACTTTTCTATAAGAACCTTTCTAGAAAGCTTGATTCGTCCTCGGTCAATTCCAAGAACTTTAACCTCAACCTCTTCACCTTCTTTAAGGTAATCTTCAACTTTCTCAACTCTTTCATGCGCAATTTCAGAAACATGAAGGAGTCCATCCTGATTTGGCATGATTGTGACAAATGCACCAAATTCAACAATCTTAGCAACCTTGCCCATATAGACTTTGTTAACTTCAGGGACAGCGGTTACGTCTTTAACCATCTGAACTGCCTTTTCAAAGCTCTCAGAGTCGTTTGCAAAAACGTTAACATTACCATCGTCATCAACATCTACACTCGCTCCAGATTGAGCAACGATTCCTCTAATAGTCTCACCACCTTTACCAATAACATCTCTAATCTTATCAGTAGGTATTTTGATAACTTTAGTCTTAGGCGCATTCTTAGAGGCCATATTAGGCTCTGAAATAACCTGATTCATTTGACCTAGAATGTTAAGTCTTGCATCTTTAGCTTGCTTAAGGGCAATAGACATAATGTCTTCAGTGATGCCATCTATCTTGATATCCATTTGAAGGGCATTAATGCCTTTCGTGGTACCTGCAACCTTAAAGTCCATATCACCCAGATGATCTTCATCACCTAGAATATCTGTTAAAACTGTAAAACGCTCATCATCTTTTACCAAGCCCATTGCAATACCTGCTACTGGTGCTTTTAGTGGGACACCCGCATCCATTAGAGATAATGACGAACCGCAAACACTTGCCATAGAGCTAGATCCATTTGATTCTGTAATTTCGGAAACAACACGGATTGTGTATGGAAATTCCTCTAAATTTGGAAGACATGCTGAGATACCTCTTCGCGCTAGCCTTCCGTGACCAACTTCACGTCTCTTGACACCCATAACTCTGCCTGTCTCACCGACACAGTATGGAGGGAAGTTGTAGTGAAGCATAAAATGATCTTCAATTCGATCGTTTGACTCCAGTTTTTCAATTAACTGCGCATCTCTCTTAGAGCCTAAAGTAGTTACAACTAAGGCCTGAGTTTCACCTCTTGTGAAAAGTGCAGAACCATGCGTATTTTCAAGAACGCCAGTTTCAATGGCAAGCTCTCTGACAGTTGAGTTGTCTCGACCATCAATTCTTGGCTCACCAGCTAGAATGCGCTCTCTAACAGTTGATTTCTCAATCTTTTTAATATAGTTTTTGACTTCATCTTCGCTTATTGATTCATCTTCACTAACAAACTCCTCTAATGCAGCATCTTTCACTTCACTCATTTTTTCATAACGTTCCATCTTATCAACAGTTTGATACGCTTCAGAAATTTGACTTTCAAATTTAGATTTAATTGCTGTCACTAGAGATTCATTATCTGCTGGAGCAACCCATTCACGAGGAGCAATACCAACTTCTTTTGCAAATTCAGCAACGTTTTCAATTACTACTTGAAATTGCTCATGAGCATACATAACAGCTCCTAGCATAACTTCTTCGGTTAGTTCATTTGCTTCTGACTCGACCATTAATACTGCATCCTTTGTTCCTGCAACAACCATATCTAACTCAGATGTTTCTAATTCTGAATAGGTTGGGTTAACAATATAGCTTCCATCTTTAAAGCCAACACGAGCAGCGCCAATTGGACCCTTAAAAGGCACCCCTGAAATTGCAAGTGCAGCTGAAGTTGCAAGCATAGCTAAAACATCTGGATCAACATCTTTGTTAGCTGAGATAACTTGAATCATTACCTGTACTTCATTCATGTAGCCATTCGGAAATAGCGGTCTAATAGGGCGATCAATTAATCGAGAAGTGAGTGTTTCTTTTTCGCTAGGTCTTCCTTCTCTTTTAAGGAAGCCACCTGGAATTTTTCCAGCGGCATATGTTTTTTCAATGTAGTCTACCGATAAAGGGAAAAATGATTGACCTGGCTTTGCTTCTTTTGCACCAACAACACTAACGAGTACTTGTGTGTCATCCATACTTGCTAAGACGGCACCGTGTGCCTGTCTTGCTACTCTTCCAGTTTCGAATGTAATTTGACTGTTGCCAAACTTAAAACTTTTTTGAACTATATTCATGTCCATTGTGTTACTCCAATAAAATAAAAAATGTTTTATGGTTTAACGCAATAAGCTTTATATAAAACATACCTTGCAGGTATGCTTGAGATAAAACTTACC
>Ga0233429_1000248_pt1 | contig 102223 bp, 74 predicted proteins | sample SI_118_April2016_3_FD_179879 | JGI IMG/M metagenome (GOLD analysis project Ga0233429, IMG submission 179879) | Seawater microbial communities from Saanich Inlet, British Columbia, Canada - SI_118_April2016_135_MG | ecosystem: Environmental > Aquatic > Marine > Inlet | place: Canada: British...
AGAAGGTGAGGGTGAAGGAGAAGGAGAAGGTGAGGGAGAAGGAGAAGGTGAGGGAGAGGGAGAAGGAGAAGGTGAGGGTGAAGGTGAAGGAGAAGGAGAAGGAGAAGGAGAAGGAGAAGGAGAAGGAGAAGGAGAAGGAGAAGGAGAAGGAGAGGGTGAGGTCATTCACACTGGGGGAACTAGTGGACGATCAGTTTCAAAAGACAAAGGTGGATCATTACTTATAAAACTAAAAGAAAAAATTGAGGAGGAACCTGAAGAAGAGGAAGAAGAACCAGAAGAAGAGGAGGAGGTTGAAGAAGATCCTGAGGTGATTGTTCAGGAAGAGTTCTATCATGAAAAATCAAATATTCACAGAAAGACATTCCAAGCAAATAAACCTCATTTGATCACGATCAATGGTGATCCTGAGAAATTGGTGGAGGTGATTGGAGCTCCTTTTGAGCTCTTGGATGATTTGAAGGATATTGATCTTGAGGATTACGATGAGCTTGATGAGATGATTGAGTTGATGGACTCGTATGACGAGGTTCAGCTTGATGTAGAAGGTTTTGGTTTGGCGACTATCAATGTTCATGAAACTGGCAAGTATTTCCTTACGACTTATGTTGATGGGCAGCTTGGTGAGTTGATTTATTTTGAAGTTGTAAAGAATGGTACGTTGGCGATGCTTGAAATCGAGGAGTTGTCGATGGATGGATATGGTATGGATTTGATTGCATTTGGGGATGTTTTGGATGATTTGAATGAGCAAGAATTGGAGAGAATGTTGGCGCTTAATGATTTGATGTTACCTGGTGATGCGGTGAGAAAGCTTGAATGGATCAAAGAAATGTATCAATCAGAATCTAGATATTTCAAAGGACTGATTGCTGGAACGAATTATGATGTTGGATTTAATGAAAAATTATTGGTTGTGAAGGCTGACTATCAGGATACTCGTATGAGGATTCTTACTGGTTATGCTGAGCCTGGAAAGAAAGTCGTTGTGGCTTTCCGTTCAGCGACATTTGCATCTGTTGTGATAGCGGACAAGGAGACTGGATACTTTGAAGTTCAGGTTCCTGCCGATATTGAATCTGGTGATCATGTAGCTTACGTTTATTCGGTAGATGACCAGAAGGATGAAATGTCTTCTGTAGTGCGAATGTTATTCCGAATTTACGACTCAGTTGAAGGGTAGGCGGGAAGTTCGAACTTGAGTTGGAAACTCGCTTGTGATACATTTTTCGCATGAGCGATACTCATGACGATTCAACTATAGATTTAAGCAAACTGGGCGCAGAGCCTGTGCAGGATTCTGACTCTTTGAAGGACGTTTCAGACGCTTCTGATGAGTTTCAGATTCAGCATTTGGAGAATGGTGCTGTTGATGGGGGAGGTGCTGGTGCGGCGCACGAAGGTCATCTTCGAAAAGAAGAGTCTTTACCTGATGATGATTTCTTTAGCAAACTTGAGCCGGCTTCTTTTACGAAAACTCATGGAGAGGTTCATTTGGAGCCTATGCAGCGGCCGCCATCTAATATGGTCAGTGTGAAATTTGATAAATTTATCCAGCTTGTTGCGACTCATACTTATGAGGATATTCTCAAAAAAGATGCGGGTGAGGATGTGATTGTGAGTACAAATCTTCTTACCGACCTTGCGAATGCTCACGAGGAGGGTAGCAATGTTAGTAAAAAACTTCCGATTGTCTTGATTGCCGGGATTGTGCTTGGTGTGATTATTACTTGGTTGATTTTGAGAGGTGGGGGAACTGCTGAGGCGTTTTTGTAGGAAGTGGTGGCTTGAGCTTTGACAGGAGGGTTCTTTCCGGTATAGTTCGGCTGCTTTAACCTTATTTAAAATGGAACATGATATTATTGAACGTTATGAAAATGGCTTTATAGAGATGAGAAGCGCGGCGGGCCTGATGTTTATGCAAATTCAGATGTCTATGAATCCTTTGTATCAAAAATTCGAGGAGGTTGATGGTTCTGTGGATGAATTGACTCTTGATGAGAGGGCGTCTTTGGATGAGATTGTATTTGTGATGAATATGTTGAAGGATCTTTATGGGAAGGTTAGAGAGGTTTTGATGTGGAGTACGTTTCGTCATCAAGAGATTTACAATACGAGTTTGCAGAATTATGGTTGGATTCTTCAGGGAGAGGGAGGCATAACTGCTGAACAAGTTTTTCAAAATTTGAGAGCGTCTTATCATATTATTGGTATTTTTGATTCATTTTTAAATCATGAGCAGGGAGCTTCTTGGTATGCGATGAGTTATGGTGAAATCAAGGACTCGAGTGGTAGTGAATTACCACAATTTAAGAGAATGGCTGCTGAAATTCTAGAAAGATTTGGTGGAGATTTTTCTCATTATTCAGAGTTTTATAGAGAGTTGGATCGACAAATTGCGCAGAGGCCTGGGCTTATGAGCTTGCTAAAAGAAAGTCGTAGGAAGTTGTATGAAGGGAGTGACGTTGATGATATGGAAGCAACGATTGCGAAAGGTTGCGAAGAGATTCGTGAGAAGATTTGTGCGATGGCGGAATTGATTGAGTCTTGTTAGATTTGTAATTTGCTAGGGATTTCGGTACTATCTTCTCGATGAAAAAGAAACTCTCTAAATCGAAGCTTGCCTACAAACGCATCTTACTCAAGATGTCTGGTGAGGTTTTTAAAGGAACTAAACAGAGTGGGGTGGATTATGAGGTTATTCTTGATCTTGCGCGGAGGGTGAAGAAAGTGAGGGATCTTGGAGTGGAGATTGGAATTGTGATTGGTGGAGGGAATATCTGGAGGTATCGAGATAATGCGAATGCAGGCGGTCCGAGTTTGGATCGGGTTGTTTCGGATACTATCGGGATGATGGCGACAAATATGAATGCCTTGGCGTTCTCGGAGGCGCTGAATGCTGTTGGGTGTGACGCGATTGCACTTACGGCTTTTCCTTCTGAGAAAGCGATGAAGACTTATACTCCTTATCGTGGGCGAAAATATCTCAAGAAAGGATATGTGACGATTTTTGCTGGAGGGACTGGAAGTCCTTTCTTTACTACTGATACTGCGGCTGCTATCCGGGCTCTTGAGACTGATTGTGATGTGGTGATGAAGGCGACAAAAGTTGATTATGTTTACGACAAAGATCCTGTGAAACATAAGAATGCGAAGAAATTTCTTACTCTAACATACGAAGAAATTCTCGATCAAAAACTAGGAGTGATGGATATGACTTGTGCTGCTCTTTGCAAACAAGGGCGATTGCCGATGTTGGTTTTTAATCTCAACAAAGATGGGCTGATTTTGAAGGCGGTGAAGGGGGACAAGGTTGGGACGCTCATTACTGTGAAAAAATCATAATTCTCAAATTATAATTTTAACCCTAAAAATATGGACTCAAATACTGCTATCGATTCTGCAAAAGAACAATTTCAAAAGGCTCTTCTTCATATGAAGGATGAATTCTCAAAACTTCAGGTTGGGCGTGCTAGCGCTGGGCTTGTTGATGGACTTATGGTTGATATGTATGGATCTGCTCAGCCGCTCAAGGCTGTGGCAAATATCTCTGTGCCGGATGCGAAGACTCTTCAGATTCAACCTTGGGACAAGAGTGCTCTACATGCGATAGAAAAAGCTGTAGTTGACGCAGGTCTTGGACTAAATCCTGTGAATACAGGGTTGGCGATCATGATTAATATGCCGCCAATGACAGAAGAACGTCGTTTGGAGGTTGTGAAGCGTGTAAAAGCTTTGGCTGAAGAAGCGAGAATTTCTGTGCGTAATGCGAGACAAGATGCGCACAATGCGTTCAAACAGATGAAGGATAATAATGAAATGACTGAGGATGACGTCCATGGAGCTGACAAAAAATTGCAGGAGGTTGTCGATAGTTCAAACAATGAGATCGACGAAGCTGCAAAGACAAAAGAACAAGGCGTGATGACTGTATAAATCAAATTACCTTTTAATTCCTCTTCCTATGACAATCTTTTTATCGATTCTTGGTTTTCTTATAGCGTTTTCTATACTTGTGCTTGTGCATGAGCTTGGACATTTTTGGGTAGCGAAACGTAATGGTATTAAGGTTGAGGAATTTGGATTTGGATTGCCACCTAGGATTTGGGGGAAAAAGAAGGGGGAGACTCTGTATTCTCTAAATGCGATTCCTGTTGGAGGGTTTGTGAAGCTTTTTGGTGAGCATGCGTCTGATGGTGGATCTGAAGCAAAGAATGACAGGAGTTATGCAGGTAAATCAAAATGGGTTCGGACGAAGGTTCTCGTGGCTGGAGTTGTGATGAATTTCTTTTTGGCTTGGTTGATTATTTCGGCTGGGTTTATGGTTGGGATGGAGCCTATGATTGGATCTTATGATGAGATGTATCAGGCTGTCGAGGATGGAGTTATGGTTGTGCAGGAAGTTCCTGATTACGATGCTGCTGTGGCTGATGGGCGCGATGTGGCTTTGTTTACGAGGGTGAAGATTTTTGGAACCGATGATGTGATTTTGAGTGTGGATGGTGTGGGGGTTTATTCTATAGAGGATTTGGGCGAGATTGCTGGGGAAGCTGCGGGAAAGGAATTGGTTGTTTATAGAAATGGGGAGAGTTTTGTTTTTGATGATGGATTTGCGGGAGATGTGGTTGTTGGGGACTTTGCTGGAGTTATTGTTAATTATGTTTTTCCTGGATCTCCTGCGGATGAGGCCGGGATTTCCGAAGGAGAGATAATTGAAGCTATTGATGGGAATGGATTTGAGTCTGTTGAGGAGATGATTGCTTTTGTTGGAGAACATTCTGATGAACGTTTGTCTTTGAGTTTGAGTGATGGGCGATTGTTGAATGTAATGCCTGGGGATGATGGAAAGCTTGGGGTTTCTTTGGCAGAGTTGCAGGGAGGCTTCTACGAGGTCCTTCAGCCTACTGAGATCCTGGAGATCAAGGATGAGCAGTATCCTTTCTATACGGCGCCGTATCACGCTCTAAAGGAGTCTGTGAGATTGGTTGGGGTTGTTATTGGATCTGTGGGGGATTTGGTGTCTTCTAGTGTTGTGAATGGCGAGGTTCCTGAGGACGTGAGAGGGCCTGTTGGAATTGCTTATTTTAGTGGAGTTTTTGTGCAAGAAGGTTTTGTGCCGTTTCTTCGATTTGTAGCTTTGTTGTCTTTGGGATTGGCTGTCTTGAATATCTTGCCTTTTCCGGCTTTGGATGGCGGAAAATTGATGTTTGTTTTGATTGAATTGGTCATCCGAAAAAGGGTTCCAGCTAAGTTTGAAAACTATGTTCACGCGCTTGGTTTTGTGCTTATTCTAGCGCTTTTGGTTGCCATCACATACAAGGATATTTTGTGGCTTTTGGCGATGTGATTTTTTTAGGGTTGCCGTATGTTTTGAATTGTACTTTAAGACCCATTGCGGTGGTGGTCGAAGTGTTTTTTAGTTATATGAAAAATGGCACATCTTGTGTGTGTGGTGGGGGGCAGGGACTAAATCTTGATTTGGTGTTTTGGGTGTATTTGAGGGTTGAAAGGTGGAGGGGATGTCTATAGAATTCTAAGCCCAAGTGGGATGATCCGGGCATAGGAAAATGGGCTTTTCTTGTCTTGGTACCAATAGGGGATATAGGGTGACTTTAACTTAATTATCGTGATTGAAACGAATGCTACTTCTTCTGGTTTGAAGGACTTGTGGGTAAATGTGCTAACTCGTCTTGAGCCAACTATTACTAGGACACACTTTGTAACTTGGTTCCAAAATACAGTTGCAGTGAAAATTACAAAAAAAGGAGTTTTGGTGATCGGAGTTCCAAATGCATTCGCAGAAAATTGGATCAAAGGAAAATATTTAGTAAAAATTCTTCAAGCGGCAAAAGAGATAGATAAAAAGGTTGTAGATATCGAATTCAAAATTGTAAACAGACTTGCAGACAAGGAGAATGTCGAAGGCGTTGATGTCTCAAACATTTCTTCTCAACCTGAAAAAAAGGTTCGAAAGGTTCCAAATAAAAATGAAGTTATTCTTGGAAATGGAGTTCGAAGCAAGATGTTGAATTCTCGATATACTTTGGACAACTTCATTATTGGTAAGGACAACAGACTTCCGCATGCAGCGGCTCAGGCTGTGGGGAAGATGCCTGGAGGGATTTATAATCCACTTTATATTTATGGTGGAGTTGGTCTTGGAAAGACTCACCTTCTTCAATCTATTGGAAATGAGATTCTCAAACTAACACCTCAAAAGACTGTTCGATATATTACTGCTGAGAAATTTGTGAGCGAAGTTGTGGACAGCATCTCTACGAGAAATATGGCGAAATTCAAGGCTCAATACAGAAGTGTTGATGTTTTCCTTATTGATGACATCCAATTCTTTGCACGAAAGAATTCTAGCCAACAAGAATTTTTCCACACTTTTAATGAGCTTTATGAAGCAAATAAACAAATCGTTCTTACTTCTGACAGACCACCATCTGAATTGGATGATCTCGACAAGAGACTTACTTCTCGGTTTGGAATGGGTATGGTGACAGAGATTTTGATGCCAGATTTCGAGACAAAAGTAGCTATCCTCCAATCTAAATGTATGGAGAATGGAGCTATCTTGGACAATGAAGTTTTGGAATTTATTGCTGCGAATGTGAATTCTAGTGTTCGTGAGCTTGAAAGTGTTTTGAGACAGGTTCTGGCTGAGGCAAAGCTTGAGAATCGTGTTCCGACTGTTTCGAGTGCTGCAGCAGTTTTCAAAAAACTATTTAAGGCAAAAGAAATTATCGGATTTGAAATCGACAAAAAACAACGTGAAGGTATTGCGACTACATCAAGAGACGTTATGGAGATTGTTGCGAGTTATTATAGAGTTACTATTGATGAAATTCTTGGTGAAAAGAGAAGCCGTGAGGTTCTGATTCCTAGACAAGTTTGCATGTACTTGATCCGACACGAATTGGACGAGTCACTCGAGAAGATTGGTGGAGATTTTGGAGGGCGTAATCACACTACTGTGATAAACGCATGCAAGAAAATCGTCCAAAAATTGGACAAAGATCAGCGGTTGGTGAAAGATATTAATGCAATTAAACGTGAAATGGGTTTATAATATCTACCGATGGAAAGATATTATTATGATCAAAGACGTTTGGAGGCTCGGCGCGGTGGCGGCGGGTATGGTCTTTTTCACTATTTCTTCCCTTTTCTGATCTTTATTGTGATTGGATTGATGGGAGTTTTGGGATTTAGGCTTTATGCTTATTTCTATGGGGATTTCCAGGAGGAGACCTTGGTTTATGTTGTTGAGGGAGAGGCTCAGATGAAGCTTTGGGGAAATGAGGATTTTACGAAGGCGTATAGTGGAACTAAGATTCTTCAGGGGGATGAGGTCTATACTATTCGAGATAGCAAGGTGGTTGTGGAGTTTTTTAATGGGACGCGGGTTCGGATGAGTGGAGACACTCATCTTGTTTTTGATGAGATTTATCGGGATGGATCTGAGGTTGATATCAGGTTGGTTTTGAAAAAAGGAGAGGTTTGGGTGAATAGAACAGATGCTCGGTCTTCTGGAAGTAATTTTGATGTGATTGGGGAGTATTTGGTTGTGAATGTGCCTGGTGGAGTTGTGAATTTTGTTCACGAGGAAAATGAGGAGTTGAGTGTTGTTTTGGGGGCAGTTGAGGTTGATGTTTATAGTGAAAATAAGGTTACGGTTGTGGATAGTTTTGGTGTTGAAACAGGTGAGGCGGTTGTGGTTGATGCTGAGAAGTTGTCGCGGTTTTGGAAATTTCAGGTTCCGAATGTTGTAGAGCTTATTTCTGATGAGTTTAAAGAGAGGAATTGGTATTTGTGGAATTTGGCTGAGGACGAGGTGCCAACTGATTTCTCAGAAGTGATTGAGGTTGTGCCGGTGGAGGAGCTTCCCGAGGAAGTGGTGGTTGAGGATGAGGTTTTGGAGGATGGAGAGGTGGTTCCAGGAGATGAGAATGGGCCGGTTGTTGAGGAGCCAGTTGAAGAAGAAGAAGTTTTGGAGCTTGGGCCTTTGACTAAACCTGTGATTTTGAAGGTTGGTGGAGAGGTTTGGGATGAGGGGAAGTTTGAAGAAGGGATCGTTGTTTCAGAGGAGCCGCTGATGGTTTTGGGGCAAGTGAGTGGGGCTTATGAGATGATTGTTAATAATTATACTTTGAAGGCTTTTGAACCTGGAGAGGGTGATGAAAGCTTTGTTTATCGAATGTCGGGGGATTATGGGAATCTTCGTGAGGGGGAAAATATCTATGAAGTTTATGCTCTTGATCAAGGGGGCGTCAGGAGTTCTAGTGTCTTCTTTAAGGTGATTTTTGAGCCTGTTGAGGAGGAAGAGATTGAGGTTTTGGATGAAACGGCGACCGAGGAGTGATTTTTGGCTGACTTATTGACTGTTTTGCGGAAATGTTGTAATATTTCGCACTATTTTGTTAACAATGGGGAAATGCGCATTTTGGGGCGAGGAAATCGACAATTAGAAGATGATGAGCCTTCATCTGGGGGGCCTGGGGATGTGGATTTAATGAATGGTGAACGACCTGATCGTGCTATTGCAGGTTTTGATTTAGATCCAGATGGTGAGGATGGGGTTGTTATGAGTGATCATGGGGAGGGGCTTCCTGTTCTTCCAGATGATCTTGATTTTGAGGCTTATCTTGTTGGCCCTGAATTGACTGAGATTACTTTAGATAATTTTAAAGATAATGTGGATTTAGTATTTGAGTGGTTGAGGGACGATATTGAGCAATCCCCTGAACGATTTTTTGGGAAGTATGAGGAGATGAAAACTCTAGATGTGAAAGGAGTTGCCTTGAATTTTACTGATTCTGATATTCTTTTATCTGTTGTTGATGATTCGTTTTATGCTTTTGTTATGGAGGTTGTGGGGGCGATGTTGGAGCAGCGAGAAAATCTTGCATATGAGAATTCCGCACCTATTGTTCAGGATGATTTGGTTATGATTGTTTATGAAATGTTTAGGACTACTTGTTTTCATGAAGGGCGATTTCGTGATAATGGTGGTTTCAAGTATATAGTTCATCCTCAAGCTGTTACGAAGTCATTTATTAAAAAAAGTGGGGTGGCGAGTGTTCCTACTGTTTTAGGGATTTATGGTCATGATAATGGGGAAGATATTGGTTTTTTCGAGGATGATGAGGATGTTTTGGATCCAGAGTTGTATCAACACAGATGTGAACATTATGATACTAGTAGAATCAAGGCTATTCGTGATAGAACTCTTCGATTCCAGAGAGGAATGACAAAAATCAAAATGGTGAGTGATGATGATATTTCTCCGACAATGCAGAGATTGAAGTATGAACCAAAAGTGGATTTTACGGGAACAGCTGAAGCCACTTTTTTTAATATGATTCGGCATATTTTGGATGAGATTCGTGCTTTGTTGGGAAAGGGGTGTGATAGAATTGATAATTTGGAAGATATTTTGGAGGCTAAGGGGCCGGATAAGGCTAAGGATACTTGTCGAGTTACGATGGAGACGTTGTATCCTTTGATTGACACTGTTATTCAGGCGCGTTTGATTCGTAGAGGTTTAATTGATGGTTGTGCCAGGGTTTTGAATCCAGAGCTCTATAGAGAGTTTTATGCGAAATTAGCTGAAGCTCGTAAAAAAATTGATGGGATGAAATCCAGAGTTGAACAGGTTCTTGCTGAGATTCCTTCTGTTAAAGAACTTAGAGTCGAGGAGTCTGGGTTAGACTATCATGTTCGAGATTTGTATGATGTTGCTCTTGAGGATCTAACATTTAATATGTTTAGTATTAGTGATATGGATCCTATGCATGAATTTGTTGTTTTGGTGGATGGGAATGACCCTGTGAGATTTGTTGCTGAGCAATTGTTTGATGCTTTGGGGCTGGTTAGATATCACCAGGTTAGTTATTTGCCTGAAGATATGTTGGGAAATAGGGATCGTGATGGGGCTGATTTTGATTTGATTGAGGAATTGCCTTTTGTTCAAAAAGGTATTGTTATTACTGGATATTCTAAAAAATTTGGAACGCAGATTCGTTTGAGGGTTAATGATCAAACTTGTGAGCATCGTATGATTAAGGGAATTTTGGGGAATCATCATGAGGCTGCAGCTCCTGCTGCATTGAAATCTACACTTTCTGACCTTATTCGTAAAAGAATGATGCATGAAATTGACGATGTGTTAGTTGAGGCTAAGAGGGAGTTTTTGAAACCTCGTACCCGTTTTACTACTCCTGATGATGATAATAGAGTTTTGCCTTGTGGAAGTACTGGACTTGATGCGGCTTTAAAGATTCACTCAGATATGTTGATTGGTTTGGTTGGGATTGATATGACTGCTGAGGGGACGATTGGTAAAAGAAAAGCTAATTTTAGGATTTTTGACGAGGTGCCTGTTATTTCTCGAGGTGAATTGGCTCCGGTATTTCATTTTAAGACTGTTGTCCCTAGAAATGGGCGTGGTGATGAAAATGTGCTAAAAGCTTTGCCTGTCTCTATTGGTTGGAGGCATCTGTGTCTTTGTGATAGTACCAAGAGGCAACTTGAAAGGTTTTTCTGTGATCCTTATGCTTATATGGATGTGCATGAAAAAGAGGGAGGACGTCCTGTTTGTGATGAGGAGAAGAGAATTTCTATTCTCAAAAATGGTCGTAATTATCGTGAACAGTTGGATGGTATTTTTGGGAAAGAGGTTATTGACGCTATGATTTTGCCTGAGGTTTTTGAAGGGAATGATGATAGTATAAATTATTACATTGGTATGTGTTCGCTTGATCCTTTTGAACGTTTGATTGAATACGTTGAAGATAGAGACTCTTGGACTTTGGAGGTTGATATGCCTGATCAGGATGGGATTTTGTTGGAGATTCTTCCATATTTCAAAAAAATGGGACTTAGTATCCATCCACTTGGAGGGTTTGGTAAAGATGGTTACGATGTTTTCCGATATAAAGTCTCTTATCCTAAAGGATCAGAAAAAAATAAAATTGATACAAAAAAACTTTTTACACTTTTCTTAAAGTTGAGTTACGAGTATAAGATTCGTGTTTTGGATTTTGTTGAAGGAATTGGGTCTTTTGATGAAGGGTTTGGGCATGAAGGTGCTGGAATCTAATTCAAATACCTCACTTTGTTGGCATTATGGGCGTCATTTGAGTTGGCGTAGTGGACCGCGCCTTCTGAGTCTGTGAGGTAGAACCAATTTGATGAGGACTTTTGGTAGAGGGCGGCTTTGATTGTCTGGAGGGATGGGTTGCCGATTGGTCCTGGTGGAAGGCCTTTGAATTTGCGAGTGTTGTATGGTGAGTCTGATTCGAGGTCTGCGGTTGTGATTGTGTTGTCGCGTTTTGTGTAGAGTAGCGTTGCGTCTGCATCTAGTTTCCAATTGCTGTTGAGTCTTTTCCAGAGGATTCCTGAAACGAGTTGTTGGTCTTCATATCCTCGGACTTCTTTTTCGAGGATTGATGCCATTGTGACGATTTCGTGGAGGGTGCGGGGTGATTTTTCTATTTTTGCTAGGAGTTCTTCGGTTTTTGATTTGAAGTTGTTGAGAGCTCTATAAATTAGGTTTGTGGGGTCGAAATCTGATGGGTCTAGGAAGTAAGTGTCTGGATAGAGATATCCTTCTAGTGGATAGTCCAGGACGATTGTTTGGCCGTTTGGATTGGTCAGTGGACTTGTGAGATGTGTTTTGTCGAGGAATGGATAGTATTCGTAGTCTTCTAGTGCGAATTCTGCCACTGCTTTGGCGAATTCTCCTGCTTGGATGAGCTCGAGTTCGGAAAGTTTGTGATCGATGTCGACTACGCGGAGGCCTTCTTGGATTGTGATGACTGCTTCTGAATTTGTTGCGTCTACGATGACTTCGAGGATTTGGGGGATGGTCATTGATGGACTTAGGACAAATCGGCCGGCTACGATTTCTGTGTCGAGATTGTTGAGACGTGTGTACCAATAAAATGCCCAACTTGAATCGATGATTTCTTTTTCTTCTAGGGTGTCTGCTGTGTCTTGGATTGTGCTGCTGTTTTTGATGATTATTGAGATTTCTTCTGCGGATTCTGGGGTGTGTGGGGTCTTGATCGCTTGTCTATATAGATATGTTGAAGTCGCAAGGATGATCGCGATGACGATGCTTGCGTATTTTAGATATTTCAAAAGTCTTTGTTTCCTTTTTTTGTCGTGGTGGATTTCGTGACGACGGTGGGGGTGTGTTGGGGGTGTGTTTGGAGAGCTTCTTTGGTGCATTTTGCGGTGAGGGTGAGGGGATGGAGGATTGGTTGGGGATGGTGGTGGCGGGGTTTTATTGGCCACCTCCTGCCATATCTCCTAATCCTGGGAAGCCTCCCATTACTTCTTTCATCATTTCTGCACCGATTTGTTGAGATTTTTTGATAGCTTTGTTGAATGATTTTTCTAGAGCTTCTTCTAGACCTTTTTTGTTGTTTTGGGCGTTTTGAAGAGCTTCTTCTGAAATTTCTACTTTTTGAACTTCTTGCTCTCCATTTACTGTTACAGTTACTCCGTCTGTTTCAGCTTCGATGTGAGTTTTTTTGAGTTTTGCTTTGATGTCTCGAGCTTGTTTTTGGATTTTGTATAGATCTTTTGCTTTATCAAACATGGTTTTTGCGGGTTATGGGTTGTGAATTTTTTATAAAAATTTCATACGAAATCGACTTTAACATAAAAAAGTGTTGATATAAATAGCCTTTTCTTCTAGTATTGGCGCTGCAAATTATTATTTTTAAGAAAAACCATGGAAACTGTAAAACTAAAGGTAGAAAAACGTGATCCAGCTATTAAGGCAAAGGATTATCGTAAGGATAGTAAAGTGATTCTTGAATACTACGGCAAGGATGTTGAAAACATCGGAATGGTTGCTGATTACCAAGAATTCAGACGTGCGTTCGCAAAGTCTGGAAAAAGTACTATGTTGGAACTTGAATTGGGAGACAAGTCTCTGAACGTTCTTGTTCACGATGTTGATTACCATCCAGTAACTGACGAATACATCATGATTGATGTTGTTCACGTTGATCTTAACAAGGAGGTTACAACTAAAGTTCCTCTTGAGTTTGTTGGGACTTCATTGGCTGTTAAGGACGAACAAGGTACTTTGATGACTTCTTTGGATGCATTGGAAGTAAAATGTTTGGCGAAAGACTTGCTTCACTCTTTGGAGGTTGATATTTCAGGTCTTGTAGACTTTAATAGTGCGATCAAGGTTTCTGATATCAAGGTTCCTGAAGGAATTACTGTTATTACTGATCTTGATGAGTTGGTCGCAACTGTGATCGCTCCTAAGGAAGAGGAAGAAGAGCCAATTGTGGCTGAAGGCGTTGAAGGTGAAGAAGGTGAAGGTGGTGAAGGCGAAGAAGGTGAAGGTGGTGAAGGTGAAGAAGGTGAAGGTGGTGAGGAAAAGAAGGAAGGAGAGTAGAGTAGAAAAATTATATTTTTGGAAAGGTCCTGCTTGTTGCGGGGCCTTTTTTTGTTGGTTTTTTTGGTGGGGCGAGGGAGTGGTTGGGGTGGGGATTGTGTTTGTGGGGAGTAATGGGGTGAGTTTTTACTCACCATGCAATGTTTTGGCTAATTTGTCTTTGTGAAATTTTGATTTAAGATGTGTTTTGGGGTTTCTGATCTGTTAATTTGTTGGGTTTTGTGGTAGTTTTTGGGTGTTCCTTTGCTGGATGTAGGCGAATGTGAACGGTCCATTTATAATTGAGATTAAGATTTTTTGCCGCACTGTTGTGGCGAGAAGTTTTTTGTCTCTTTTAAATTTTTTAACCCCAAAAAAAATATGTCTAAAAAGTCTAAGAAAAAATTCTGGGCTAATGCCCGAAAACGTGGCCGAGAAAAATTGGTTGGTGACGATCTAGCTCTTCATTTGCGATTTTCTGAGTATGGCGGAAATGCAAAAGAATGGCTTCGTAAATGTGCACTTATGCTTCCCGAGATCGAGCGGCGCAAGATCTGGAAGAAGAAAGGTTGCACTTGTATTTATGAATATGCGGCTAAGTTGGCTGGGATGAGTAAGAACCAGGTCCAAGAGTCTTTGAGAGTTTTGAGAAATGTTGAAGATAAACCTGCGCTTAGAAAAGTTATTGAGGAAAAAGGGATTAGTGCAGTGCGTCCTGTTGCTGCTATTGCTACTGTGGAAAGTCAGGAGTTTTGGGCGGAAAAGGCAAAGGATTTGACGATGCATGAATTGGAAGCTTATGTGAGAAGTAACAGGAGTGAAAGTCTCCGCGCGGAGGCGGCCCAACCTGTAAAAGTGACAGTAACAATGGAACTTGATCCAGAAACTGCAGACCAACTCAAAAAACTGAAAGCTAACTCGGGAGATTGGGAAGAGGCAATGAAAACTTTACTTAAAACCAGAGAGGAATCTCTTGAGGCTGAAAAACCAGAGCCAGTTAAATCAGAATCTAGCTATGTCCCAGCAAAGATATCAAAATTTGTTGAGAAAAGAGATGGTAGCACCTGTGTTGTTTCTGGATGTATGGAGCCTTCTTGTGAACTTCATCATACTGAGGGATTTTCAAAAACTAAAATACATGATCCGGATACAATCTATTCTCTCTGTGAGGCTCATCATGATCTTGCTCATCGGGGATTAATCCAAAATGAATACAAGTTACCTAAATACTGGCGAATTCTTGAGGAACCAGATAAACAGTCTGCTAGGTTCGGATTGGATAAGCTTGTTATGAAGCATAGGCAACTTGGGCAAGCTGCAATGGTTTTGTGAGGACCAAAACAAAAACCCCCGACTGGCGAGGGTTTCTGATCGATACTCTTACAATCCCCAGATAGTATATCCAGCGATGATTGGGGCGATGATTAATGCGATTGTATTAATTACTTTGATCAAAGCGTTAAGTGCTGGTCCTGAAGTGTCTTTGAATGGGTCGCCGACGGTGTCGCCGACTACAGCAGCCTTGTGAGCTTCTGATCCTTTTCCTCCGTGATGTCCGTCTTCGATGTATTTCTTTGCGTTATCCCATGCTGCACCTCCTGTACACATTTGGAGAGCAAGTAGGAATCCTGCAACGATAACACCAGCCAATAGTCCTCCTAGAGCTAGCGGCCCTAGTACAAATCCAACGAGGATTGGACTAACTACTGCTAGTACGCCTGGGAATACCATTTCTCTAAGTGCTGACTTTGTAACGATGTCTACGCATTTTCCGTAGTCTGGAGTCGCTTTTCCGCTCATGATTCCTTTGATTGTTCGGAATTGTCTTCGTACTTCTTCAACTACTGTGTAAGCAGCTTTTCCTACTGATTGCATTGTTGATGCTGCAAATAGGAAAGGTAGAAGTGCTCCGATGAATAGTCCGATCAATACTCGGTAGTCTGAGATGTCGAATACAAAGATGTTTCCTTCAGCATGTTTGAGAAGTTCTTCTTTGTATGCTTGGAAAAGCACGAGAGCTGCGAGGGCAGCTGAACCGATTGCGTATCCTTTTGTTACCGCTTTTGTTGTGTTTCCGACTGCATCTAGTGCGTCTGTGTTTTTTCTAGTTTTTTCAGGAAGTCCTGCCATTTCTGCGATACCTCCTGCATTGTCTGTGATTGGTCCGTATGTGTCTGTTGCGATAACCATTCCAGTAGTTGAAAGCATTGCTACAGCCGCGATTGCGATACCGTAGATTCCGTTTGCAACTGATGGTGATTGTTCACCAAAGTAGTATGCTAGGAAGATTCCAACTAGGATCAAAACTCCAGGAAGGAATGTTGCTTGTAGTCCTACCGCAAGTCCTGTAATCAAGTTTGTTCCAGCTCCAGTTTCGCAAGCTTTAGCAACTTTTTTGACAGGTCCGTATTCTGTAGATGTGTAGTATTCAGTGATTACAGTTAGTAATAGCGTGATACCAAGACCAACTAATCCTGCGTAGAAGATCCAAATGTCTCCGAGTAGGTAGTCAGTTGCGAAGTAAAATCCAATTGCAGAAAGAACACCAGTTACGAGCATTCCTCTGTATAGGGCTCCCATGATGTTTTTCTTCTTTCCAAGTTTTACAAATAAAGTACCAATGATTGATGCTAGTACAGCGATAGACCCGAGAACGAGTGGATATTCAATTCCAATGCTTCCGAGGCTGTCTGTGAGTGTAGAGGCAGCGAGGATCATTGCTGCGATCAAAGTCACTGCATAAGTTTCGAAGAGGTCTGCTCCCATTCCTGCGCAATCTCCTACGTTGTCACCGACGTTGTCAGCGATTACAGCTGGGTTTCTTGGATCGTCTTCTGGGATTCCTGCTTCGATTTTACCTACGATGTCTGCTCCGACGTCTGCAGCTTTTGTAAATATTCCTCCTCCGATACGAGCGAAGAGAGAGATTAGTGATGCACCAAAACCAAATCCAATTAGTAGATTTGCTGATGTGTCAGCTGGGATGTCTAGGATTGCAGTAAATGTATAATAGAATCCTGCAACTCCGAGGAGTGAGAGTCCTACAACGGCCATACCTGTTACGGCACCACCTCTGAATGATACATTCAAAGCTTTGCTAAGACTTGATCTTGCTGCGTTAGCAGTTCGGATGTTTGCACGAACAGATACGTTCATACCTATATATCCAGCTAAGCCAGAGAAGATCGCACCTACTAAGAATCCAACTGCCATTACTACACCATTGTTGTAGTCACCGGCTGGCATCAAGAATGCCAATAATAGGAATATTAGTACTATAAAGATACCTACTGTCATGAATTGTCTATTCAAGTAGGCTTTTGCACCGTCTTGGATTGCTTTTGCGATTTCTCGCATTTTGTCCGTTCCAGTGCCTTCCTTCATCACGCTAACAGTGAGGATAAGTGCGTAGATTAGGGCTACGAGACTTACTCCGATAGCGATGATTGGAATCATTGATGTTTCCATTATCGATAAGTTAAATGATAGTTGTTTTATTTGGCAAACAGTATATCTGCAAAGGTTGTTTTTCCGAAGCGGTTTTCAGATATATTTCTTGTCAGAAATGGCAAAAGTATGTAGAATTTTTTTGTAACCCCCTCTCTTATGAAAATTAAAACGATTATAAATGATGCAATTGATGTGTCGAAAATGAATAAGGCCAAGATGGACAAGGTCGCTAATTCGAAGAAATCCTTCGAGTACGGAATTTATATTTTGTTGGCTCCTTTTGTTGTGAATGTTGTTTTGGCGGCTTTGAATGGGATGACTTTTTTCAATTTGCAGATCAAGATGTTCCTATTACCACTCCTTACTATAGTAGGTATGATTTTTTTGATGAGTCTTGCTGCTGAATTGATTTTTAAGAAAAAAGGGGATCATAAGGTGTTTTTTCGAGTTTTGGCTTATGCGTCAATTTTTTCTTGGCTTTCTGTAGTTCCTGTGTTTTTGAGTCTGATTGGACTAGGGGAGTTCTTTAATCTTTTCAATGATGTTTATTTAGTGACTTATCTCTTTGTATTGGTGGCTGCTTATCATATGTTGATGTCTCATTATCATTTGTCGAAGGACAATACGATAATTGTGGTAGTTGCTGGGTTTGTTGTTTTCTTCCTTTTGCAAGGAATTTTGGGAAATCTTTTGATTGGGCGGTTTTATAGCCTTGGGTTGATGTATTTTTAGGTTGATTTCTCTTGGTTTAACCCTTATCATAAGGTCTATTTTGTGGTATAATTGTGTGATGTAATAAAGAATCTATGGCAGACAAAAAAGCTCAAAAATCAGGTTTTGGAGATGGAGGTACTCCTGTTTTCCAGGATGACGATGAAGTTTCTACTCCTGCTGAACCAAAACTGGAAAGACGTCCTCGAAAGAAAAAGCCTTCTGTAAAGAAGGAAACTTCTGAACTTAAGAAAGAAATCGAAAAGAAAGAGGATCTGACTTCTAAGAAATCTGAGGAGAAGCCTCGGCCAAAGAGAAAGAGACGTCCTCGAAGGAAAAAACCTGTTTCAGAGCGAAAACCAGAAGCTCCGAAAGTAGAGGTACCAAAAGTTCCAGAATCTGTGGATGTTGCTGCTGAATTTGCTCAGCCGGAACCGATTGCACAGCCAGCGCCTGAGCCTTTTGTACAACCTGAACCGATTGCTGAACCAGCGCCTGAGCCTTTTGTACAACCGGAACCAGTTGCTGAACCAGTGCCGGAGCCATTTGCACAACCTGAGCCTGTGGCACAACCAGAACCAGTACAACCACAACAACAGTCACCATTTGGAACTCCTGCAGTTGAGCAGGAACATAGATATCAAGAAGACAATATTCGTCCTCATACTCAACAGGAAGAAGTAACGCCGTTCTCAAACCCGGAACCAGTTGCGCAACCAGCACAGCCGGAACCAGTTGCGGAACCATCACCATTTGGACAACCAGAACCAGAAGTTGCTCCAGCTCCAGCGCCTACGCCTTTTGCGGCGGATCCGATTGAGGACAAGGAGACTGCTGAGATGTCGGATAATCGTTCTGATGATAATTTTGGTGGATCGAAAGAACCTACTGATAAAGGAAATCCTTTTGCTTCCGAAGAGGGGGCAACTAAAGAATATGAAGAAAATGATCCTTTGACTACTCCTGCTACACCATCTGAAAATATGTCTGAGAATGATTTTGTTGCTGCTCCAGTTTCCGAGGTTACTGAAGTAAAAGAAGTTGATCCTTCGTCTTCGCCTCTTGAAGCGATGCCAATGGATGATATTCCTATGGCTGGAGAAGGTGGATTTTGGGAGATGTTAGCTGAAGCTGGTATCCAAAAGAAACATATCGTTATGGTAGCGGTAGCATTTGGAGTATTGGTGTTCTTAGTTTTATTCTTTGTTTTTGGTTGGTATAGACCTATTGTTAATCTTTTTTCTGGTGATGGTGATGTCGATCCGACTCCCGTTGTGCAGGAAGATCCAGTTGTTGATGATGGAGAGGGGACTGGGGAAACTCCCGTTAGATCAGGGGAATTAACTGATGGAGAGAGGTTTGCTCTTTCTGGACTGGTTAACTCTTATATTTTTGGAACTGAATTTACTGGAGAAGCTGATTTGGCTGGACTTGACCTTACTCCTATTAGTTCTGGAGGAACTTTGGTTGGGATTGATTCAACTATTGCGGCTGGTCAGGGACAAGTCGTTAATCGAAATAATTATCAGGCTTATGTTTCGCATTTGGCGAAAGTCGACAATGTTATGGCGATAGATCTTTATGAGTATCTGAGTCAGAGCGTTGATCGAAGAAATACTCTGAAGGATTATGTGATCTTATCGAATCAATTGCTTTTTGAAGGAGAATCTATTCAAGCTACATTTTTACAAGAAATGAATGTTTTGGATGCTGAATACGAAACTCTTTCTGCAGAAAAAAATGAATACGAATCAGGATATTTTGATTCTGTATCAGGTTTCCAAGGAGATAACTCTTACAATTATCTTCAGCTCTTTGTTGAAGCTGGACAGAGACAAGTGAAACTCAAAGCTTACTTCAATGCTCTTTCAACTCTTGATGATTTGTATGAAGCAAAGTTGTTCAAATTGAGAGCTAGAATCCAAGATGTGACTCTCAATAGCGATGCTCTTATCAAAGGGGTTAGAGTGTTTGAAGTTCACGATTCCAATATCGATGCAATTATTCTTGAGCAGTAGTAACTTGTTTGAAAGAATGCCGTTTTAATGTTATGGTATGCTTCCTTTTAAAACGAGTTTATGGGCAAAAGTGTTAAAGAAATTATAGATGCTGTGAGTGAATATCTTCCTCAAGTAGATGAGGACCGCGTAGGTCTGGCTTACGACGTATCTACTGAAATCTACAAGGATCGGAAGAAGGCTGAGCCGAATAATCACTATCTTGTGATGCCTTGCGATATCGTAGAGGAGTTGCTTCCTTTTAGACCTGATGAGGACACTATTGTGGCGGCGCTTTTGTATTATATTTTTGAGGCCAAGGATTATGATCTTAGCTATATTGAGGATCAGTTTGGTAGCGAATTGATTCCGTTGATTGATGGTCTGCGTATTCTCAAGAGTGTTCGTGTTGTGCAGGACAAGTCTGATGACAAGGCTGATCTTTTCCGTAAACTTTTTATGGTTATCGCAAAGGATATCCGTGTGCTTGTTGTATTCTTGGCTGTGAAGATTGTTCACATGAAAAGATTAAATAAATTTCCACCTGATTGTGCGGAGTATTTTGCGAATGATGTTTTGGAGATTTTTGTTCCTATTGCATCTAGATTGGGTATGTATAGATATAAAGAAATTTTGGAGGATCTTTGTTTTAAGACTTTGCATCCTGAAGACTATGCGAAGATTAATCGTCAGATGAAGAGTCTTGGGCCAAAACGTACCGAGTATTTGGGAATTGTGACTCGTGTTTTGAATGAGTTTTTGAAGGAGGAAGGAGTGTCAGATGTTCAGATCAATGGGCGTGTAAAAGGTTATTATAGTATTTACAAAAAAATGGATCGAAAGGGATTGGAATCTGTTTCTGATTTGTATGATCTTTTTGCTGTTAGGGTAATTGTGCCAAAGGATGAGATTTCGCATCTTTATGAAGTTTTGGGACTTTTGCATAGTCATTGGAAACCTTTGCCAAGTAGGTTCAAGGATTACGTGGCTGTGCCAAAGACAAATGGATATAGGAGTTTGCATACTGCGCTTGTAGGGATTTCTGATGGGGGAATGTGTCATCCTGTTGAGGTGCAGATTCGTTCAGAGAACATGCACGAAGAAGCGGAGTACGGAGTTGCGTCGCATTGGTTGTACAAAGATACATTTGGCAGGGGAATCCCTTCTATCAAGTCTCATGAAGAATGGTTGAGCAATCTGGAGAACCTCCAGAAGGAATTGCATGCTGATGACTCTGTTTTGGAGAGTGTGAAGACTGATATCTTTGAGGATCGAATATATGTTTTGACTCCGAATGGGGATGTGAAGGATTTGCCAGTTGGGGCTTCGCCTTTGGACTTTGCTTATGCTGTCCATACTGATGTGGGGCACCAATGTGTTTTGTCAAAAGTGAATGGAAAAGTAGCGTCATTGAATTCTTCTCTGAAAAATGGAGACACAGTAGAAATCGTCATAAAAAAAGGATCAACTCCAAAGCTTGAGTGGATCCCGCTGGTAAAAACAAGTGCTGCAAAGGTAAAGATTCGAGCGTGGTTTGCTTCGCAAGACAACAGAAAACACGTCAAGCTTGGGCGAGATCAGCTTAATACTCAGTTACAAAGATTTGGGAAACCACTTTTGGATCCTTCGCTTGGAGTTTTGAAAAATTACGGAGGCAAGAAATTGAATTCTGAAGAAAGAGAACGGGTTTTGGTTGAGATCGGAAAGGGAACTCAGTCAGCGAGCAATGTTATTCGCAAGTTGTATTCTCATCAAGAACTTCTTGAGGGAGCGGCGGCTGTTGGATCAAAGCTTCAAAAGAAGAGGAGAGGTGGTATCAAAACTGTGGAAGGATCTTTTGAAGATTCGATTTTGGTGCATGGAATGTCTGGAGTGGCTGTGCAGGCTGCGCAATGTTGTAATCCATCTAAGGTTGATTCAATGATTGGGTATGTTTCTAGCAAGGCTGTTGTGACTATCCATAAAAAAACATGTCCTCTTATCAAGAGGTTTAACAAAGATCGATTTGTGAATGTTGAGGCTCGGAGAGCTGGTGGCTTTGGGGTTGGTAGTTTTTATCGGGTTCATATTCGGATCGAGGCTGATCGAAGGATTGGGCTGCTTGGGGATATCGGATCTAGGATTGCAGCGCACGGTGTGAATATTCACTCATACAAACCAATCGAGTCTTCTGATATCAATGTCGCTCATATAGACATGCATGTTGATATTCGAGATTTCGAACAATTTGAAAAAATCCTTAATGGAATCGAAAGTGTAGATGGAGTGAGAAGAGTGATTAAGGAATCCTAACTTCTTTGTCCGTTTCGTAACGGATGATGTCTTTTAGGATTTCTTTGAGTTCTTCTGCTTCTTCTGGGGTTAGTGCTATTTTTTCTACTTCAGCGATTTCTTGGTTCCTGAGGTATTGAAGGAGTTTTAGAAATTTTTCTTTTACTGGGGTGTGGAATCCTGAGAATTCTTTGAAGTTTGGCAAGAGTCCCAAGAGATTGAGTAGGTTGATTGTGAAATAGGCAAGGGTGAGGAGTGGTTTCTCTGTTTTCTCGATGTTTTTGAGGGTTTGGGTGAGGAGAGAGAATATGTCTTGAGATGTTGTGTTCGGCAGGGTGAGGAGGTCTGTGAGGCGTGCTATTAGGAGGCCGTATTCGGTTTTTTCGAAGTTGTCTCTGATTGTTTTTGGTGAAGAACAGAGCTTCAGCTCTGTGATAATTAGGTTTCCAGGTCCTTGATAAAGTTCGAGTTCGCAGGTGTTTAGGGTTTCGATGTTCCCTGTGAATTTTGAGGTTGGTTTGAGGGCGCCTTTTGCTAGGGTTCGGATTTTGCCTTGGTCTTTGGAAAAAATATAAACAGTTTTATCCGTTTCTTTTATTCTTCGGGATCCTAGAATTACTCCTATTGTCTTAAAGTTCTTTTTTGACATTGAGGCTTACAGCTATGGTGCTAGATGTGATTGCGATGAGGATTGTTAGTATGAGCTCAAATATTATTAGAGCTGTTACGTTGATGTTTTGGACGAATGTTGCGATCTCTGTCGACAAGAAGAGTAGGAATATCAGATTGAGGATGACTGCTCCGATTGCGTACATGACGGCTTCGATGATGAAAGGAAGCTTGATGAATAGTGGGCGGGCTCCGACCAGTCTCATGATCAGGATTTCTTTGCGTCTTGTGAAGATTGCCATTTGGATTGCGTTCAAGATGATCAGGATGCCTCCGATGACAAATGTGAGCACTACCCAAAATATGATTTGTTTTGAGAAGCTGGTGACTTTCTCAAGGTTTTTTGCGACTGAGGAGATGATGCCTTGTTCTTTTGAGGATTGGTTCTCGTCTCGGGATATGTTTGAGATGTATTTTGAATGTTTGCTGCCTATCAAGAAATTCTCAATTTCGTTGTGGTAGGCTGGAGAGAGTGTTTTAACTGAGATGCTTGCTGGAAGTGGATTTTTGAGGGCGTACTTTTCGAAGGAATTGTAGATGTTTGGGTAGAGGGATTTTAGTTTTGTGAGGGCTGAGTCTTTTGAGGTGTAGTTTACTTCTGTGACACCTTCAACTTCGCGGAGTTCTTTGACTATGATGTTGGTTTGTTCTCCTGGGGTGTTGTCTTTGAGGTAGAGAACTATATCGATTTTTTCTGAGAGACTTTGAAGTGATGATTCAGTGATGTAGTTCACTGAGAGGATTATGTTGAATATGAAAAGGATGATCCCCATTACAAATACTGTGGCAATCGAAAGGAATTTATTTCGAACTATGTTCGAGAGGCTTAAATGTATCGCTCTCTTGAGGAGAATGAGGTTTGATTCCTGAGGCATTTTGTTCTCGAATTATAGATGACTTGTATATATTCGGTTTGTATGGGGCCAGTCTAACAATTTTTGTATCCAAACGTAAGTCGATTATGAGTTTTTCGAGTTGGTGTGTGAAGGCGAATTGGTCGTAGCCTAAGGCTATGATATTTGGTTTGAGTTTTTTGATAACTTTGTATTTGTCTCTTTTGTTTCCGAGAATTGCCATGTCTGCCCAGCGAGTTTCTTCTAGGTTTTTTTTGCGTGTTTTTTCTGGGTTATCAGGTTTGGATTGTTTGATTTGTTTGACTGTTTTGTCTCTTGCTAGGACTGCTACTAGGATCGGAGTTGTGTTTTTTGGTGCTAGGCTCCTTGCTTGTTCGATAAAATTTTGATGACCTGCGTGGAGGTGATCAAAGGTCCCGAAAAGCATTATTGATGTTGGTTGTTCTTCCATTTGATGTGTGTGCTTGATGTTTGCGATTTTTCTAGAGGATGTCTGGCACGAGGAGATTGACGATTATCAATCCTACGAAAACCACGGCGATTATCCCTATTAGTACAGCGTCGAGTATTCTATGCGTTTTTTCCTTTCGCGCAAGGGCAATTCGCAATGAAGAGAATCCGTAGATCAATGCTGTGATGACAAATGGAATGTCGAGAGTTTTGTTTAAGATTATGGACTCCTTGAGTAAAAGGTCGTTTGCGATAAATAGACTTGATCCGATATGCGCTATTCCGATCACAATGAAGAATATGAGTGAGACTTTTTTGATGTTGTTGAGGGTGTCCATACTGGAGAATTATACTTAAAAGCATTTGAAATGGGAAATTAATATTGTAAACTCTGGGCATGGCAAAAATTTCTGAAGAACAAGTAAGGCATGTAGCGTCGCTTGCGAGGCTCGATATCTCGGAGAAAGAGGTGTCGAAATTCTCTGGGCAGCTTAGTGCTGTTTTTGAATATATGGAGGTTTTGGAAGAGGTTGATACTGATGGTGTTGAGGAGACTTCTCAGGTTACAGGCTTGGAAAATGTAAAGGAAAAGGATGAAGTTATTGATTGGGTGGCGAGTGATGATTTGCTTGGTGCTTCGGAGTTGCCTGTTGAATCGAAGCAGATTTTGGTAAAGGCTGCTATAAAAAAATCATAAATATTTCTGATCGATGGCAAATTTAAATGAATTGAAAATCAAGGAAGTTTCAGATGGCTTACGAGCTGGGGATTTTTCTTCTGAGGAAGTGACGAAGGATTGTTTGGCTCAGATCAACAAGAGAAATGGAGAGGTGAATGCTTTTGTCAGAGTTGAGAATGAATCGGCTTTGGCTGTGGCTCAAGAGGTCGATCGGCGATTGGCTGCGGGCGAGGATGACGGAGTTTTGATGGGAGTTCCGATGGGGGTCAAAGATCTTTTTAATACTAAAAATGTTAAGACTACTTGTTGTTCTCCAGGTTTGAAGGATTTTGTTCCGCCTTATAACGCGACTGTTGTTGATAGATTGGCTGATGCGGGGGCTGTGATGCTGGGGAAAACGAATATGGATGAGTTTGCTTGTGGAGCGTCGACTGAATACAGTTGTTTTGGTGTGACAAAGAATCCTGTGGATTTGTCGAAAGTTGCTGGTGGCTCTTCTGGAGGATCGGCGGCTGCGGTTGCTGATGATATGGCTATTTTTGCTCTTGGAACTGATACTGGTGGTTCGATTCGTCAGCCTGCGAGTTTTTGTGGGACTTATGGTCTCAAGGTGACTTATGGCCGAGTTTCCCGGAGTGGAGTGACCGCTATGGCTTCTTCTTGGGATACTGTTGGAACTTTTGGAAAGGGGGTTGATGATATTGCGTATGTGCTGCAGGCGATAGCGGGTAAGGATCGTCGAGATATGACGACTCCTGATGTTGCTGTTCCTGATTATGGGTCGTTTTTGGGAAAAGGTGTGAAAGGAATGAAGATTGGTTTGCCTAAGGAATATTTTGGTGAAGGTGTTGAGAAGGAGACGCGTGATGTTGTGATGGAGGCAGTAGGGCGATTGGAGAAGGCTGGTGCTGAAGTTGTGGAAGTTTCTCTTCCGATGACGAAGTATGCGGTGGCTGTTTATTATGTTTGTGCTCCTGCTGAATTGTCTGCGAATCTTGAGAGATTTGATGGAATTAGATTTGGTTCGAAGCCTGGGGCTGAGGCTGAGGATTTGGTTGATTATTATTTTAAACAACGTGGTGAAGGTTTTGGAGAAGAGATCAAGAGGCGTGTGATGATTGGGACTTATGTGCTTTCTGCAGGTTATATGGATGCTTATTACAAGCATGCGATGAAGGTGCGGACCAAGATTATCGAGGATTTTGATAAGGCTTTTGAAAAGGTTGATGTTTTGATTGGGCCTGTTTCTCCTTTTCCAGCTTTTGGGATTGGTGAAAAGGCTAATGATCCTGTGGCGATGTACACTGCTGATGCTCTTACAATTCCTGCGAGTTGTGCTGGTGTGCCGAGTTTGGCTTGTCCTGCTGGAGTTTCGGCGGACGGGCTTCCAATTGGTTTGCAGATTATTGCTCCTCAGTTTGAGGAGGGGAGATGTTTGAGGGTAGGGGATGCGCTTTAGGATTTCTTTATCGTCAAGTTGTGTGATTTGACTTTTATTTTTGGGGTTGGTACGGTTATTTCCTTTTTAAATTAACAAAAATTATTATGGCTGATTCATCTGAAACAAAAGATCCATTTGCGCATGTACTATTGAGTCCTGAGGGTTCTCGGGGGGAGGAGTATCCTTTTGATGTTGAAGAGAAGCTTACTGAGGGGCGAAGTGGTCATCCTAAAGAGGCTGGTGTGAGATATTATGTTGTGAAAGTCCGATTGGATACTTTGAGAGAGGTCCTTGCGGCTATGAGTGTGACATCTGTACTTGATATGTCTAAGGCTGATGATTTGCGGATTCTTGAGGGGGCTCCATATGCTCATCTCGGGTTGCATGAACCGGCTGATGATGGAATTTATGAGTATCCTAGGACAGCATTGTCGAGAGGTTTGCATGTTAAAATGACGGGAGATTATCGTGATAGAATTTTAAAGCTTCTTGATGAGCTTGAGGAAATTATTGGGATTGAGGATATGAAAAGATTTATAAATCCTTTGGGAAAGGAGTTGCCTGAAGAGGTAGTAGTTACTTTGTTCCCAGATCGGATGTGTAGATGAGGTAGCTTTATTCTTAACAAAAATTATTATGGCTGAACAAGTAAGTCCGGAAATCCATTACAGTGAGGTTTTTGTTCGGGTAAATGATCCTGATGAGGTTTGGGATTTGTATATGGATAATAAATCGAGGGCTATTGAAGCAGATTTTGGAAATCAACCTTCTGCTGGTGAAGTTGCGAGGGAGGTTAATCTCGGAGTGAAATTGTTGATTCCTAATACTGGTCTTGATGATTTTCGGGCACAGATGATTGACGTTGGTGGGGGATTGTGGGATGTAGATGTTGTTGATGAGTATTCTATTGGGGCTCCGAAACCTAGAATAGCATTTGAGTTGCCTGCGGGTCCTGTGCCTGGTGCTCGCGTCGAGGGCTAGCAAAATCCCAACACATCTGAAAGATAGCTCTTTGTGAGTCTGCGATTTCGTGGCTTTCGATGATCATGCCGATGAGTTCTGTTTCACCGAATGAGATGATTGCGACTTTTTCGTCGTAGATGTTGATTTCGTTTGTGATGGGGTATTGTTTTTTGTTAATGAGGCGCATTTCGCGATTGTATATTTTGTCTTCGTTTTTCACTTTTTTACCGGCTTCGTCTTCTGTTATGATCCCTTTTAGGTGGATGTCTTTTTTCATTCTTTTTGTGACGTATTCTTTGTCGTAGTCTGGCCAGTATTTTCGAATTTCTTCTGAGTTTGAAAAATTTAAGATTTCGGTTTTTGAGGTGAGTGTGTCTTCGTAAATTGTTTTGATTCCGTCTAGGCCTTCAAAGTATTGGATTCTTGGGTGGGCGGTTTCACCTCGGAGTCTTTTGAGTTCGGGGATTGATTGGCTTAGGGTTTTTGATTTTTGTTCGAAGTTGCTTGCGACTACTTCGGGGTCTGCGGCTGTGAAATATTTGAGGCGTGCTTTTGTGAAGCTTGATGCGAGTCCTTTTTCTTTGAGTTTTTGGAGGATGTCATATGTTGTGACGCGGTTGATTTTTGAATTTCTGGCAATTTGTGAAACTACGCTTGTTCCAGTCTCAAGTAGTGCAAGATAGACTTTGGCTTCTTTTTCTGTGAGGCCGATATTGGTTAATGTTGGAATGAGTTCTTTTGGCATGGTGTTGTGGGGTTGTCAATTGGGTTTTTGTTGTCGAAAGCGTCGACAGGGTGCGTGTGGGCGGCTTTGTTTTGAGGTTTTTGTTTTGGGCTGAACTGGGCGTTTTTGGCTTTTGATTGCGGTTTGTGGTTGTTTTGTAAAACTTTTTCGACAACTCAAAAGGCTTTGCAATTTTACTATTGAAAAACCAAAAAGCAATGGCTAGATTTGATTATGTTGGGCACGATCGGTGCGCGATTTATAAAAAAATAACCCAAATTTCTATGGTTCTAAATCAACCAAAAACGAAAGAAGAAGTCCTCATGATGGTAAAAGAGGCTGGCGTGCGATTTGTGAAAATGCAATTCACGGATGTGAATGGATTTATCAAGGCGGTGACTATTCCTGCGGAAAAATTAGCAAATGCGATTGACCATAATGTGTGGTTCGATGGTTCGTCGGTGGAGGGATTTACGAGAATTTTTGAGAGTGATATGTATCTAAAACCGGACTTGGCGACTTTTGCTGTGGTGCCGTGGACTCGTGGAACTGAGCTTGTGACTGCGCGGATTATTTGTGATGTTTATATGCCGGATGGGTCGCCTTTTGAGGGGGATCCTCGGTATATTTTGAAGAAGCAGATTGAGAGGGCGGATGCTCTTGGGTATGAGTATTATGTTGGGCCTGAGTTGGAATTTTTTATTTTTAAGAAGGGGGATGATGGAAAGATCGAGCCGTTGCCTTATGATCGGGCGGGGTATTTTGATCAGACGATGGACTTGGCAGGGGATTTGCGTGGGCAGATGGCTTTGATGTTGGGGGAGTTTGGGTTGGATGTTGAGGCGCAGCATCATGAGGTTGCTGAAGGGCAACATGAGATTGGTTTTAAATACAGTGATGCGATGACGCAGGCTGATTCGGTTATGACTTTTAAGTTTGTTGTGAAGGCTTTGGCTCAGAAATATGATTTGCATGCGACTTTTATGGCGAAGCCTATTGCTGGGATTAACGGGTCTGGGATGCATTGTAATCAGAGTTTGTTTAAGGATGGTGAGAATGTGTTTTATGATTCTGCGAGTCCTGATTCTTTGTCTCCGTTGGCAAAAAGTTTCGTTGCAGGGCAGCTTGAACATGTGAAGGCAATGACTGCTGTGCTGAATCCAACGGTGAACTCATACAAGAGGCTTGTCGCGGGTTATGAGGCTCCAGTCTATATTGCGTGGGGTCAGACAAATCGGTCAGCTCTAGTGAGGATTCCTCGCATTTCTCCGACTTCTCCGAATTCAACTCGTTGTGAGTTGCGATCGCCGGATCCAACTTGTAATCCTTATTTGGCTTTTGCTGTGATGATTGCGTCTGGATTGGATGGTATAGAAAAAGACATGACTCCTCCTGCTGCTGTGAATGAGAATGTGTTTGCTTTGAGCAATGACGATGCTCTCCACAAGGGTGTTGATACTTTGCCGGGCAATTTGAATATGGCTTTGGAATGTTTGGCTGATGATCAAGTGATCAAGGGTGCTCTTGGTGAGCACACTTACAGAATGTTTGATGCGGCGAAGCGAGCGGACTGGCTGGAGTACAAAACTCAGGTCTCTCCGTGGGAGCTCGGGAAGTATTTGGAGTTGTATTAAAAGGCGTACTAATAAGTTGAACAAGGCGGGTCTTTCGAGACCCGTTTTTGTGCTAATTTTTTGAACACGTCCCAATGATGAGTTTTTCGATCTCAAGTAGGAGTTCTGTTTGGTTCTCGGCGGTGATTTTTATCTTGCCTGTTTTGAAGCTACGATCGATTTCGAGCAATGCTGCGTATATGTCGCGGAGTTTCTCGGCGGTGAAGTTTTTGCTTTGGCGAGAAGTTGTTTGGGCGACGAATGGATGTTGTTTTAGTAGTCGTGCGATTGAGTCTGGGCGTTCGCCGCGTTCTGTTAGGTAGTGTGATTGGATCAAGATGCGGAAGTGTCTCACGATCATGTAGAAGACCATCATCAGGTCTTCGCCGCTGTCTATGAGGACTTTGAAGATTCCGAGGGATTGATGTTTGTTTCTTGCGGCAATTGCGTCTGTGAGTTTGAAGATTGAGCTTGATAGTGAAGCTGGGACGAGTTTTTCGATGAGGGGCTGTGTGATTTTGCCGTCTGGTTCTGATTTTGATGCTTGGATGAGTTTGTCGATTTCGTTTGAAAGTTGCCATAGGTTTGGGCCGACGTGTGCTGACAAGAAATCTGCGCATCTATTGTCTATGTTTCCGTTGCGTGCCTGGGTTTCTTTGAGGATCCACTGGGTTAGTTGTGCTGGGGAAAGTGATTTGAATTCCTCTACTTTTGCGATTTTCGTAAGGCGTTTGTAGAGAGTGAGTCTTTTGTCTGGTGGATCTGTTTCAGTGAATACGAGGACGCAGTGGTCTGGTGTTTTTTCGATTGTTTCTGCAACTTTTTTTTGTTCTTCGGCTTTCCCGATTTTCAGATAGTCTTTGACGATTACTAGACGTTTTTCTCCAAGAAAGGGGAGTGCTTGCAAGTTTGTGCCGAACTCTGCGGGGTTGAGTTGTTTTGCTTCAATGACGTCGATGTTGATGTCCCCGCCGTGTTTGTTTTTGAATTCTTGTATCCAAAAGCTGACTTTTTTACTGATAGAGTAATTGTCTTCTCCGTGGAATAAAAATATTGTGCCTCTTTCGTCTGCCATTTGTTTTGGTAATGGATGTCGATTATACAAAAAAGCCTCTTCGGTGGGAAGAGGCTTTGTGTTGTGGAATAAGGTGAAATGAGGTCCGGTTTTAGTTTGTAACTCTTAGTCTTGTTACGTCCATCAATTGTGACAATCCTGGTGGAGTGTTTAAAAGGATGTTTTCGATGTATTTGATTGTTACTGATCCTTCGTCTTTGTTGATGTTTCCGACGTATTGTCTGTTGGAGAATAGATCTGTTACATCTCCGATAAGACTTCCGTGGATTATTAATTGAGTTTTTGAAACCTTTCCGTCTGCTTTGATTTCACCGTTTACTGCGATAAATGTTCCCCACAATTCCTTAACATCTGAATCAATGATGATGTCTCCATCGAGCACTATGAATGCTGCAGATGGAACTGTTTTTGGTTTTAGGATTTGTTGGAGAATGTTTGCTTGGTCGTAAACGATGTCTGATGTGATATGAAGATCTCCGCTACCTGTTATGATGTATGTTTGAGCGAATTGATCTACTACGAATGGGTCACCATTGCTACCTTCGATTGTAAGGTCTGAGTCTTCCCATTTGTAGATTCTGTTTGAAGTCTCTGCAGGAGAGCTGCTCAATGTTGGTTGAGTTTGATTTTTGTTCCAGAATGTGATCTTTTCGACGTTTGAAGTGATTGAATTCACAACGTATGCCTTTGTCCATTCTTCTGCCACTTCTGCTTCCATTTCACAGATTGTACTTGAGAAGTTTTTGAGTGGGTTGTCGTATCCAGGAAGAGAATTGTATCCAGGAACGTTCGAGAATTTACAGATGTTGTGGCTTGGGATGGAAAGGACTGTAGGTCTTACGGCGTCGCCTTGTCCTGTGCTTGTGACTGTTTTCTCTCTTGGAGGTCTTGGTTTGATGATTGGTCCCACTATGTTCTTTTGTGGGGCACAGTATGCCACGTCTGCTCCTGTTGCTAGGTCTGAGTTGAAGAATGTATCACCAGATGTTCTTGTGAGGATGTATGGGCAAGTTATGATGACTTTTGTTGAGTCTGTATCGTGTTCGTCTTCTTTTGTACCTTCTTCATCTTTGTATTCTTGAGATTCCGCTTTGTTGACGAATTCTTCACCACATCCATCGATTGCTGGGTTTAATTCTCGACAGAATTCTTCGTCGATTGCTGTGTGGTTGAACATTGAGTATGTGATTTCGATGTCGTCGTTTTTCTTTAGGTTTGTGATGAAGATGTATTTTCCAGCTACCCAGTCTGATTGGACGTCATTGTGGCCGTTGTAGTTGTCTTCGTATCTTCCTAGACATGGTTCGTTTGATTCTAGGTCAATGTCTCCAGATTCTTCGTCTACAACGTATTCACAGTATTTGCTTTCAGTAAGCATTTTAGTAGGGTTCTCTGATCTTACGTGTGTGATTTCGAGGGATGGAGGCGTGTATTCTAGGTATCCGCCTTTTGTTCCGTAGATTTTTCTTTCGGTCATTGCTGAATCTTTGATGTCTACTGATTTTGTTTTTGAACCAGCTTCGAATTTGATTTTGTATTCTACGGCTTCTGCTTCCATGTCGATGTTGATAGTTGTTTCAAAGTCATCTTCGTTTTTGAGAGAAACCCATTTGTTTAGTTTTGGGTCTGTTTCACCTTCTCCTTCGCCGCCGCCTTTGGTTCTAGAACAAACTTGATCCCAACATGCAGTTCCTTCGGTATATCCTTCGACGTAAACCTCAATACAGGTTCCTGCGGTTAGGAGGTTTACTGTGTTGAATTGGTATCCAACTCCAGATGTTGTGCCTTGTTTATCCCAATAAGCAGCTTGATTGTTGTGGGTTTCCCAATGATATGTGTATTCTTCTGGGTTTCCTACAACTGCGATTTCGACGTCTTCTGATGTTGTTTCGTCTACTGTGAAGCCGTTTGGTGGAGATATGATATCTAAACTTATACAAGCCTCTGGTGGGATAATAGGCTCGGTGTATGTGAGCGTTGCCACACAGGCTTCACCTCCTTCGTCGACTGCTTCTACTAGGAGTGTTGTTGATTGGCCTGGTGCTGGTTCTCCTCCGATTAGATAAACTTCGTTGTTTGGGTCGATTGAAGTTGCAAAGTCTAGGTGTAGACCTGGGGCTGTGTTGTTTGTAGCTAGGTTTGTGATTTGACCTCTGTCTGTTCGGAAGTAGAAATCTCCTGTGTATTCTCCAAGTGCAGATTGGTTTTCGATTACGTGTATGTGGGTTGGGTCTGCTGCGGTGAATGGAGATGGATCACTTCTGAGAGCTATGCTTTCGCAGGTTTGAAGATCTCGAGTGATGTGGAAACTTATTGTTTTTGTACAATCTGGTTCCGCATCTGGATCTGAACCGTATGCTGTCATTACGATTACGTCTTCGTAAAATTCTGATCCAGTTGGAGATGCTAGTAGATCTGCGTCTGGGTAGAAGAAGACCCTAGTGTCTTGTGAAGCTGTTAGCTCAGGGAGACATTCTCCACTAGGTATCCACCATGGTACAGGTAGTCCGCCTGCTCCGAGGGGTTGCATTCCTTCTCGGAAGCATCCGTAGTCACTTGAATAAGTGATTACTGGAGCTGCGTAGTCTTCTGAATATGTGATTTCTCCGTCTAGAGCTAGGAGTGGTTCGTTATCTGCAACGACTTGTTGGATTGTCTCTTCTTCAAAATGGAGTCCAGCAGGGTTTGTGTATACTCCTCCGTCTTTGTTAGTAGCTGTGTACGTTAAGTTTTCACAGACATTGTCTGGCCAGGTTACATTCAGGGTGTCTCTACATACTTTTGAAGCTAAGACTGCTTCTGCAAGGATTGTCCCTGCTCGAGTTGGTTCTTGGGCACGTCCGATGTTTGAGTCTGGATATGTAGATTCGTAAATGTGTGGGTATTGGGTCAAATCGATAGGGGAATAAGCTCCGTTGAATCGGAGGTTTCCGCCCACTAGGCTTGACCATCTGATATCTGTTGGGTAGTCATTGCCATCTGTTCCTGTGACTGTGATATCGAAGTATTTGTCTTCGCCGACAAACATTGTATCTGTTCCGTCTTGGAATTGGATGTCGAGATCGGCACAGCCATATTCACACAATGGAACGTCTTTTTCCCATTTACAAACCGTGCTTTCTTCAGGAACGCCTCCTACTGAGATTAGTTCTGCATGGACTTCTGCGTTTCCTGAGTACACTATTTGGTATGAGCTTGATTGGAATGGGTTTCCAGATTCTCCTGTTGCTAGGTCCCAAAATAGTCCTTCTTCGGCTGGAGTCGTGCTCCATTCGATGATGTAATCGTCGTTATATATATCTACCTGATATCCGTCGTCTAGGGTGATGTCGTCTAGTTCTACTAGGAGTCTTTCACCTGTATCTAGACAAGTTGGATTGTCTGTTGGGGTGTCTTCTCCGCCTATTGCTTGTGTAGAGAAATCAATTTCTGAACATTGTCTTGGGGCAGTGATGTCAAATCTTGCTTGGCAGGCTGCGTAGTCGGTGTTGTATCCTTCTACTGCAATTACTTCTGCGCCTTCTTGTTCTGCGTAAAGCCATACTGGTTCCCAATGATTGGCTGAATATATGTCGTATACTGCAGGATCGATGAAGTACTGAATGCCTGCAGGTAGGTCTGGAGAGAACGGGTCAAGAGGCTCGAGTGCTTCACCAATTGTTCCTGGATCAAATGGATTCAACGCAAGCATTGCGTTTGCAAACATCAAGCTTGCTTGTTCGTTTCCTCCTTGTGCTCCACCAAAGGCTTCTTCTAACAAAAACAATGTGTCATACAAAATGTTTGTGAAGAAACTTGGCTCAAGTGGAATATTTAATGAATGATCTTGAACTGATCGTAAATTGTAATTTAAGTATGCGTCTGGGTAGGCTACGAACAGGTCTTCTGGGTTTGAGAAGAATGATCCGTGTCCTTTTGCTATTCCGTAGTAGACTACACTTTCCCAAGGACCGTTGTTGTAGTAATTTTGGGCTTGAGCTTGCATCTCAGACAAACTTCCTACTGGGTATACGGAAGGAGCGTTTGTGATTAATTTGCTACAAGTGTCGTCACAGGTAGGTGTATATCCTTTACATGCTTTGTTTGAGCCATATTCTATGTTCAATAGGTCTCCTTCTGAGTCAAAGTCGATTCTTAGGATCTCTTCTCCGTTTGCGTCTGAGAAATATGCGTCTAGTGCTCCGAGCCCTTCATATATTCCGTTGATGTAGAACATACCGTCTGTAGCCTCTTGTTGGTACGACCTTACTGGTATTACGTATTTCTTTGGGAATTCGTAGACTGGAACTGGATTGATTGGGTTTATTTCTTGTACTGATCCGTCGCCTTGTTCTATCCCAAGTCTTCCATATGCGTCTGTTTGGGTTTGGATTGTTACATAGCTGTATTGAGAAGGGGGAAGCTGTTCTGCGTCTTCCATTGTTAGTCTCAATGTGAATTCTGTTTTGTTTGGAACGATGTCACATGTTGAAACTGGCTCCATCCCTGTTGAGGGGTCTTGGAATGTTAGTTGTTTACATTTGTTTGTAAGGTCTTGGGGTGGAATTTCTTTTGTTACATTAGCTTTAATGTATAGGAATCCTGCATATCGGAAACATCCCGGTACTTTGTCGAAGTGTACCCATGCTGTTTTGCTGTCTAGGCTCATGTGTGGGGTGACTACTACTGATACTGGGCCTGTGTCGGTTGTGTATGTGATTGTTGTTGAAGGCCATGTGATGTCTTCGGCTCCTGGAATCATCGCGTTTCCTTTGATGAGTTCAATTTTTTTGCTGTCTGGGGTTGTGTAGGTGATTGTTTCCATTCCTGTTGCATTCGCATCGTCACTTAATACGAGCCACATCTCTGTTGGGTCAATTTCTAATGACAATAATTCGAAATCTGGATTTGCTTCTTTGTCTACTAACAATTGCATGTCGTCTGAGACTGTCCTGATGGGGTCTCCTGCCCAAATCCCGTCTGGGTATGTTAGTCTTTCTGAACTTCCAGGGTTTCTTGGATCTGTGTAGTAGTAGTTATTGTCTGCTGTGATGAAAGATCTTGGTCTCATTAGTGCATATGGATCATCTGGATTTATGTCCCAAAAATCAGAGTTTTCGTTTAAGTTGACTCCTATTTTTGCGTTTTGAGCTATTGATCCTTGATAGATTCCGCCATCGTATGGATCATCTGCGTTGTTGTGGTAATAAACTTCAAATAGTATGGTGTCTCCGTCTTCTGTTTGTTCAAATGTGCAATCTCCGTCTTCTGGACAGTCTGCGTCGATTGCTGGTGTGTTGAACAATTTCCTCCCTCTAAAAGCGGGACAAGCTTCGTCTTTACAATTGTATCCATTTAATAGTTTTACTTCTCGGCCCTCACGGCCTCGGTAGTCGTATGGGGCGTTTTTTACCTGATCTAAGTAGTAATTGTTGTAGAAATTGTTAAAACTTGTGTATTCAAGTCCGGCCATTCCATCTCCTGCGTCGTCGGGATCTATGTATTCGATCTCGGTTCTGTCAGGGGAGTGATTTGATTGCCAGTAATCTGTGAAACTTGAGAAATCGGCAGCACTTGCCGTGGTAATGATCGCCAATACTCCTAAGAGTGATGGTATCAATATTTTTTTAATTAGAGACATATATTAGTTTGTTATGGATTGTATTATTTAGGTTTACTAGTTGTATATGAATTTTCATAGCCGTCTGTGTCACCAACTCCACTTGAGATCTCTTTCAGATCTGGTGGGGTGTCTGGGGTATCTCCTACGCCGTCTTCTATCTCTTTTTTTTCTTTTGGTCCATCTTCATCCTTCTCCTCATAACTAACACCAATCGCCGCTTCAAGTCTTGCCTCCTCAGTATGCTCATTAACTGTTTGGTATGCTTCTACGCTGGCTACAAATGGTTCTGAGCCTGGTAGTTCGAGGATGACTTCTCCTGATTCGTCTAGGATGCTGGCGGTGTTTCCGCATTGTGCGTATTGTCCTGTTGAAGTGATTTTTCTTATACTTACTCCCATTTTCACTCCGTTTAATTCTGCGTTGATGCTTTCATTTTTTCTCATTTCTATTGCTAAGTCTCGGAATTTTCGTACAGCTTTACGTTCTTCGTTTGTTAGGTGGCCTGATGGTTTGATTCCGCTTTCTTTGACTACTCTTCCGAGGTTTTTGTAGTCTTGGGGGGTCCATGTTTCTCCGCTAGCCATTTGGTAATTTGATTTTGCTAGGAATGCTAGGAATCTGGTTTCTGCGTATTTTGCATTGATCAATCTTACAGCCATTGGTGAATTCAAGAATTCATTGTTGTTGTGTGAGATTGGACTTAGCATCTCTGTTATTACTTTTGATATGTCTGTTGAAGTTCCCCAATTTGTGACGGTACCTTCTAGGAATCCTTGATATTCTTGATGAGGAGTTTCGGCACTGTTTGTGATTTTCATCAGTGTTGGGCCTTTTGATCCTTTTGTTCCGTATGCGACTGTTGCATGTTTTGTCATGTTTGTTAGTCCGGCTGGTGCTTTGATCAAAGGGTGATTTGCTATTTCTTTGTTTGAAATCCTGTTTGTTACTCTAGGTATTTTATCTAGAGCTGTTTTTGTCATCAGTTTTGATGCTTTTCTGGCTGCATCTCTGGTGCTTAGTCCTTGATAGACCTTCACTCCTCGATATCTTAGTCTTGCAATTGGATCTTTGAATCCTTTGATAAAAGCTCTCTCGAGAGATCGCACGTGGATTTCGTATACTTTTCTGGCTTCTTTTAGGAATTTGAGAGCTTGAGCTCTGTTCTTTGGGTCTTTGTCTAAGAATATTTCTGTGTCAAATGGGCTTTCACGGAGTTTTGCTAGATCTACATCTGCTTTTGATCTTTTCAAGGCCTTTTCTCTCAAGTCGACGAAATAATTCACCATTATGTATTGCATGGCGATGTTGATTTCTACGTCTGAGAGAGGTCTTGCGAATAGATTTCCGCTGTTGATGAAATCGATCAAACCTCGTTCGGCTTCTCCGACGTCTTCGTGTTTGAGGATGTCTTTGAGTTGTATTGTGATGGCTTCGTTGTTTGTTTCAAAAGCGTTTTTAATTACGTCGTTGATGTCTTCTTGTGTTCGTGCGTTTGTTCTTTCTTTTTCGAATCTGTCTCGATTTGTTGTTGGAGTTCTTGGACCGTCTCTTCCGAGGTCTTGGACTCTGGCGAGTGTTTGTAGTTTTTCTTGGTCTGCTGATTCTTCTAGTGACTTTTCGACTTCAGTACCTACACTGTGTGTAGCGTCTGAGAGTGTTTTTGATGCTGCAAGGAATTCTGATTTCTTGCCACGTTTTGTGGCCCATTGGAATCCAGGCAATTTGTGTAGGAAATCTCCGTGCTGCATTACCCACCTGTCTGTGATTCCTGCTTCTAGCGAGCTTTTCTTTCTGATTACGATTATGTCTTTGACTGGAGCTCCGAATTCGCCTGTTTTTGCAGGGAAATAGAATCTTTTTCTGGTTATAACTAGGTTGTCTGCGTTACCTTTGATTTCCAGTCGGCCTTTTTTGTTTACGTCTATGAGCATTTCTACGTTTGTTCTGGCAAAGTCATCTGTTTCTGCGAGGGTAGGGTCGAGGTAGAGTTCACATTCGACGCCTTCTATACCTTTTGGTTTTGGTTTTGAAAATGTGAATTCTAATGTGCTGTTTTCGTCTTGGAGTTGAATTGGGCCTAGGTCTCCGACTTCTAGATATCTGACTCCTCTTACTTCATTGATTCTTAGGTTTGCGTTCTGTAATTTTTCGTTAACTTTGTTGGTTAATGTTCCTACGCTTTGTTGACTTTTTGCTTGTAGGTATCCAATTCGTTTGTCTGCTCCTATATATACTTGTGAGATTTCTTCTGGGGGGAAACTGAGTGTTGCATCGAGAGATTCATCTATTTGCAGTGCGATTTCTTCGTCAGCTAATCTTTCGGCGTGGTCTAGGGCTAATTTTTCGGCTTCAGCTTTTATTAAGGGTCTTGAAACTGTTACGTCTGGTCCGATTTGCACTACCAGCATTGGAGGGAATCCCACATTTACTTTTGTGATAGGTAGGAATGGGACTAACCAAGCTGAAGAATTCTCGACGGCTTTTGCCCTCATGTTTTCGTAGTCCTTTTTTGCAATTGCTACTACTGTTGCTTTTGATAGTTTTAGAGCGTTTTTTAATCTAAGGTCATCTAAGCCTCTATATCTTGGGTGGTCCATTATTGCTGCGAATTGATCGTCGATCGTTGCTCTTTTGTCGTCTAGTTTTTGGAGTAATTTGGCTAGTTGTTCAGGGCTTTCTTGGGACTCGATGAGTTTCATTTCTTCTGCTTGAATTTCTTTTGCCATGTCGATTTCGAGCATCCATCCTGCTCCGGCGAGTACTCCTGCGAGTCCGAGTCCGGTCCATTGTTTTTTGATATCAAATGGATTTGCGTATGCTCCTGCCCACAATGTTCCTTTTACTCTTCCTCCGACTTCATGTTCCCAGGCTGCTCCTGCGCCAAGTCCTGTTTTCTTCCAATCTCGGAAGTTTAGTTTTACGCCTAGGTGAAATTTTACTTGTCCAGCAGAACAATTGTATCCGACTGTTACGGTTTCGCCGTCTGTTTCGGTTACACCGACTGCGACATTGAATCCGTGAGGGAGATTTATGTTTGTTCCTCCACCTGCAAATCTGACATTTCCTAAGTTGTCGAAGACGATTGCGCCAGCTCCGATCATTGTGTCTGCTACTTTTTTGAGTTCTTCTGGAGATCTGCCTGTTTTTGCCAAAGCTTGAGTCATAAATAATGCTCCAAGTTCTGATTCAGGCATTTCTACTTTTTGGGCTTCATATCTTTGGAGATATTCTGTTGCGACTCCGATTTGGAACGCGTTTTTTTGAGCTTCTGTGATGTCTTCTGTTGAGAGATCGTCGATTGTGAGTCCTGCTAGTTCTTGAGCAAATTCGCTAGAACTAAGGATCTCTTGGACGGTGTTGTGTGATTTTGTTGGGAGTGTTTTTTCGACTCCGTTTATTGTGGTTTTGTGTGATCCCCATGTTTTTCCGATGTATTTTTGGAGAAGTCCGAGTTGGATGTACTTATTTATAGTTTGTCTTGTTGTTTTGGGGTCGTATTCTCGAATTCCTGTTGTCATGTCAAAATTCGACATTTCGTTGTCCAACATTGTGAAATATCTTGCTGCGTCGTTGCTCATTGACCTGTTGAGTTTGCTTTTGTCTACGAAGAATGTGCTTCCGTCTAATTGAGTCATCATTGTGAATTCGCCGAATCCTTTGAGATCTCCGACTACTCTTTCCCAGATGTTTCGGTCGTCTTGTTCTCCGCAAAGTCTTGCTAATTGTTCTACGGTGCGTTTGTCTATGCGTGAAGCTTCATATCGTTTGTATGAGTCGTCTTTTTCTGCTTCTGCGATTCCTTTTATTCCTGCGAATGTTAGTTTTGGAATTGCTTTTAGTAATGCAATACATGGGCCTACAACGTGTTTGTGAACTTTGTTTGCGAGTGTTTCTATTCTTGGATCTGGTGAATTTGCGATTTTTCCGATCAGTTCTTTGACTAATTCTGGATTGTGTAGGATTTGGTTTATGTCTGTTGCCTTTATGTCGAGCACTCCGTTCATTATTAATAGGTCTATTGATGTGAATTCACTTGTGTTTGGAACAATGAATCTGAACAGATCATCAAAATTCACTACGCTGTTGTCTAGTTCTGAGAGTATTTTTGCTATGAGGCCTGGAACTTCGTGGGTCTGGATGTTTCTTGTTTCTGCGCCTTTTTTGTGGAATGCGAGCATTGCTCCTTCTATTGCGGCTGTGTTGTCCAGTAGTTTCCATGCGTCTCTGATTTTTTCTTCTGGCAGATTTTGGTTGAAGAAATAAACGACATCTAATTCGTCTGGTACTGCTTCAGTTACAAATTTGGCTTCGTAGTCTTCGTCAATCCAGTCTTTGTATGATCCTACCCATGTACCTGATTCGCCGTCGATTTTACGTTGGATTTCTTCTTCCATTTGGCCTTTTACCTCCATTTGTCTTGCGACTCTTGCTTGGTCTACTCCTGGAATTTCTATTGGTTTAGGCGCTGATGTTAGTGCTGGTGCTGAGGTTGGGGCTGGAGGAGCAGCAGGGGGTGGAGCAGCAGGGGGTGGGACTGGTGTTGGTGCAGGTGCTTGTGCTTGTGCTTGTGCTTGTGCTTGTGCTTGTGCAGCCATGATTGCTGCTGTTCTACGTCTTTCTTTTTCAGCTTCTCGTTCTTTTTCTGCAAGTCTTTCTTTTTTGGCTTGTCTTTCGAGTTCGTCTGCTTTTTTCTTTCGGATTAGTGCGAGTTTGTCTGCTTCTTGTTGGCTTTGGTATTCAGCAATTTTGGTTCGTTTTTGTAGGGCTAGGTTGTTTAGGTCAAGCAAGGTTCCGTTTGCAAATGTTATGCCCTCGATGTCAGCAAACTCTACGTTATTATCTGCTAGTAGTTTTAGGTTTGTAGTGATTGATCCAAGCCAGTCTTCGTAAGAAGTTCGGCCGTCTTTGCTGTCTTCGATGTCTTTTGCGAGGCCTTGTGCTCCTGCGATGATTGCTTGCTTTTTTTGTGACCATTGCCCGGCTTCGATAGGGCCTGATAGATCTATGTAGTGTTCGGTCGAGGCTTTTAGTATTGCTTCTTGGCCTAATTCTAGTTTTGCGAGTTTTTCTTTCTCTTCCTGTTCGGCGAGGAGGCGTTGTTTGGCTTCTTCTGCTTCGATTTCTTCTGGGGTTAGTTCTTGGATGTCTGGTTCGACGACCTCCGCTTCTCTTGATACTAATGTTGGTGGAACGTCTGGTTCTGGGTCTGCGATTTGAGCTGCTAGGCGTTCTTCTTCCAATCTGATTGCTTCTGCTTCTGCATCTTCGATTGCTTGATCTTTCATGGCTATGATCCCAGATAGAGACGCTTTGTCTGTGATCTCTCTTTCGTCGATAGTTAATTTTGTCACTCCTGCGTGTTCCAAGAACTCGAGGCCTGAGTCGATTTTTCTTTCCCAAGTTTCCTTGTCTGGATCTGCTTCGTTAGCTGTATCAATTGCTTCTTTGAGGTTTTTGATCCCTGCTTTGATACTTTCGAGAGCTGCGGGCCATGCTTTGTCTGAGAAGATTTTCTTTATCTCTACTTTGTATCCTGTCTTATCTTGTACGTCTTTCTCTTGTTTTCTTTTTGCAAGTTTTGCTAATTCAAGGAGTCTTTTGTCTTCTTTTGCTTGTTCTTCTGGGGTAAGGGATCTGTATTCCTGGTTTTCTATGTATCCTATTGTTCGGTTTAGGGTTTCGGTTGGGGCTGGTTTTGGTGTTGGTGTTGGCGTTGGTTTAGCTGCTGCTACTGCTGTAGGTTTTGCGACTTTCTTGAGGATTGTTCGAAGTTTTTGTTTGTTGAATCCTCTTGATGTTAATTTGATGTTTCCAAAATCAATGGATTTCACTTTTCCTTTTATTCTTGCAAGTTCCTCGTTGATTTTTGCTTCTAGTTGTTTTGCGTCTAATGCTGCCAATGTCACGTCATCTCGTATATCTCCTCTCAGGATGTCTCTAATTGTTTGAACAGGCCAATTGAAATTGCCCATGCTTGGGTTGAACAGTTTGGCAGTTTCGATTGTTACTTTATTTGTTTCTGAAAATTCTTTATCTTGCTCTTTAAGAGCGGCTGTTCTTTTTTCTTCTTCTTTTGCTTTGTATGTGGTTGCTTCATTTGCTTTTTCTCCTTGAATTTGAGCTACAAGGTCTTCTTTGTTTGTAAACTTTCCTTCAGTGTAACTGTCGTTGTTTCTTTTCCATGTCAATATGTATCTTCCGATTGGAATTGCCATTGTTTCTGCTCGGGCTGTTTTTTTACTGGCTATGTAGATATTAGATGCAGCGGCGTTACATTTTTTGAGTATTTTGTCAGAATATAGATCTATATTTCTTTTGTTTTTGTTTTCTATTGCTGTTTTTAGGTATCCTAATGCTTCGATTTTTAGAAGTTCTTTCATATATTTTTCACCTAAATCAGGGTCTGATTTTTCGAGATGAAAAGTTATGTCTGCACTGCCTCTTTTTTTCCTTGATCCTGTTGATAGCGAAGCATTTACAGTTATTAACTGTCCTTCCTTATATTTTCTTTCCATTTCAGCTTTTTGTTTTCTTTGTTTTTCTGCTTCTTCACCCATTTCTCTATTGGCAATTACCATTTCAATTTGTTGAAATAGTTCGCCAATTGTTCCAATATCAAATCCTGCATTTGGTGTCCAGGTTAGGTTTTCTGAGACATTGTATTCTGCAAGATCAGCTCTAACGGTAATTTCATTTATTAAGGTGACTACTTTTCCTTTTTTCTTTGTGCCTGTTGGATTTAATTTTCTTGCGATACTTGATAAGTCTGTGTTTAAGTTATCAAACGCAGTTTCATATCCTCCTCCTCCAGCTTTGACAGACTCTCTAATGATAGTGTTGACACGTGTTTGGAGTCTGCGTAGTTTCCCCATGTGGTCACTTCTTTCTGTCTTGTCTTCTTCTATATCTGTGAATCGTAATTTTTCGAGGTCGGTTGCGTCCATTGCTTTGAAATCAATAGCTACGTTGTATCCCACTAATTCGTTAACTTGTTCTTCTAAACTTGCTTTATGGCCGGCTTTTTCGAGGCTACCTCCTGGTCCTGCTACTCTCATTGCTCTATCCTTTTTGCTTAATGTTGTAATGTCTTCCTTCTGTTCCTCAACTCTTGCTCCACGATTTTCGTCTTTCACTTCCCCTTGCTTCGCTCGTAATTCGAGCATTTGTTTTGATTCGAGTTTGAGTTCTGAGAGTTGGATTAGGGTGCCTGTGTCCTGAGTGACTCCCATGACTTGCAAGTAGTATCCGTCTGATTTTTGGATGGGTGTTAGTTGGATTTTGGTGTAATCCATTTTGTAGCCGATTCGTTTTGTGAGTCGGTGAACGCCTGTTTCTTTGTGTTCATCAATTTCATTTTCGTCTGTGAATTCTGGATTATCAAGAGATGCTACAAGCATGTCTTCGGCTAAAAAAGCGGCTGCTTGTGGGTCGTCTGAATAAATTGCTGACGCATAAATTCCTAGAAGTCCTTTCAATTCATCTAGCCCAAATCTTTTCAAGTCTCCGGTATCTTTAACATCAATTTCAACCATATCTTGGGCACCCCAGTCAGGGCCGTCGCTTCTCAATTTCGCAAAAGATTTTGAATCATATTGCTCTGCGCTGATGCCAAAAACATCCAAATAACTTTGGGCGTGATCGGGCTTATTTTTTGGTTTTAGAGCTTCTGCTTTTAATTGCAGATTATCGGCTCCCTTGAATTTTGGTGTTTCTCTAGACATTTTATTTTTGTTTTTTGATTTTGAACGTTTTGAAATCTTTAAATTATATCAAATTTTGGGCAAAACGTCAATTGTATTGGGGCCAAAAAACGGTATTCTAAGTACGAAAAAAACACCCCAAAAATCCATAATTCCAAAAAAATGCTCAAAATCGACAAAGATAAACCTGTTATAATAGTGAATTTCAAAGACTACCAAGAATCGACCGGAACAGGAGCGGAAAATCTCGCAAAAGTCCATGAAATGGTGTTTAAAAAAACGGATTTTCAATTAATTGTTGCGGTCCATCCGACCGATATTCGTGCAGTTTCTGCTGCAGCGCCTGGATTGATGATTATTTCTCAGAGTGGAGATGCGTTTTTGCGAAATAGCGATGACGAAATTAACAAAACTCAGACAGGCCGAATGACCCCAAAAATGGTGCAATCGTGTGGGGGAATGGGGACGCTAATCAACCATGCAGAAAATCCGCGAACGAACGATGAAATCTACGAAATTGTGAGTGATTTTGAAATTGAGAATCCGGAATTATTGACCGTCTGTTGCGCAGAAAACGCTGAACGTGCTGAAGAAATCCTTGCTCTTTGTAAGCCGGATTTTGTTGCTATTGAGCCGCCGGATTTGATTGGTGGGGATGTTTCTGTGACTACTCGTCCGGAGGTTGTTTCGGATGCGGTTCGCAAGCTCGATGTTCCGGTGCTTGTTGGGGCTGGGGTCAAGACTGGAGAGGATATGGCAAAGGCGATCGAGCTCGGGGCAAAAGGAGTTCTCCTGGCTTCGGGAGTGGTAAAACCTGCGGGAGGCAAGAGTCCGGAAGATGTCCTGATGGAGCTTATTAACGCAATTAAATAATGAATTTGCCAATTGTTTTTCGGAAGTTGCTGTTTTCTCTGCCGCTTTTTATTCCGCTTTATTTGTTCAGATTTGAGATGTGGGGTGTGCCGGTGAATGTACTTGAATTGATGGTGTATGTTTTGTTTGGGGCGTTTGTTTTGCGAGTGATTTTGGGGAGGTATTCTTGGCCTTTTCGGAGTTATTTTTTGAGGTTCTTTATCCCTGTTGGGTTTCTTCTTTTGGGGGTGATTGGTGGGGTTTTTGTGAGTTATTATAGTGGGGGTTTGATGGAGGCTCTTGGAATTTTTAAGGGGTGGATTTTGATGCCGATGCTTTTTGCTTTTATGTTGATGTTTGAGCTTCGTGATTATGATGATCGGCAGCTCTTGCTCCGGGCGTATTTTGGGTCTGCTGCTGTGCTTTCGCTTTTGGCTTTGTATCAGGTTGTGACGGGGGATTATATCACTATTGATCAGCGTGCGTCTGGTCCTTTTGAATCTGCAAATTATTTAGCTCTTTATATAGCTCCTGCTGTTTTGGGAACTTTTGCTTCTTTGTGGCATGGGATTCGTTCTCACAAAAAATTCACTGCGTATTTGTTTGAGATTTTGGTGATGATTGTTGCTGCTTTGGCGTTAGTTTTTTCGCGAAGTTATGGGGCTTTTCTCGGAGTGGGGGTGGCCTTTACATTCTTTTGGAGTCATGAGATTTTTTATTCTAGATACAGGGGTCTTTATGGGAAAATGTGGGTAAAGATTGTTGTGCCGTTGGCTATTGTTTTGCTTGGTGGTGTTGTGATTTTGGCTCAGCTTGGGACTACAAAATTCGATGATTTTTTGAAGTTTGATCAGCAGAGTAGTTCGTCTGTGAGAATGCAAGTTTGGGAAGTCGCGACGGATTTTGCTTTGGATGATCCTGTTCTTGGGATTGGATTGGGGGCTTATGACAATCGATATGCTGCTGAGGCATCTGGGATTTTGGGATATGAGCCTTATGAGCCCGAAATGCTTCATCCGCATAATTTGTTTATGGCTACTCATTTGAATAGTGGGATTTTGGGATTGATTGGGCTTGTTTGGATGATTGGGTTGGGGATTGTTGTGTTTCGACGGGGTGTGTATCGAAATGATGATAAGGATATGGCGGTTGTGTTTGGTGTTATGTTTATTGTGATGGTGGTGCATGGATTGTTTGATCAGCCTCTTTGGAAAAATGATTTGGCTTTGCTTTGGTGGATTGTGCTGAGTGGATTGATGTTTTCTGGCTTTTTGCAGGTTTCTGGAAAAATTCAAAAAGGACGTGGTTTGGGGAAAAAGCTTTCTTATCCGACGATCAATTTTCAGGTAAAAAAGGAAGAGTTTTTGAAGGGATCGTATGTTTGTTATGTTGAATTGTTGGGGGAAAAGTATTATGGAGCTGGATTTGTGGGACCAAAGAGGGGGCTTAAGGGTGAGAAATTTATTTGTGAGGTGCATCTTTTTGGAAAGTGTGGTGATGTTTATGGGAAAAAGGTCGATGTTTATTTGATGCATAAAATTCGAGATGTACAAAAGTTCAAAAGTTTGAAAGAATTAAAAAAGATGATTGGTAGCGACGTTAGGTTCGCGAAAAAATATTTAAAGAAAAGGCGATATGCTTAGTTCTCTTCGAAAAATAGTTTCAGATACAAATCCGCTTAGGCTTTTGTATCACAAACTCAAGGCTGTGGTTGCGGCGACTGTTTATGGATTCCCTTCAAGAAAAATGACTGTGATTGGGGTGACGGGGACAAATGGGAAGACTACGACGGTCAATTTGATTACGAAGGTTTTGGAGACGGCTGGGTACAAGGTGGGGATGACTTCTACGATCAATTTTCAGGTTGGAACGCGAAGATGGACGAACCAAACCAAACAAACCACGCAAAGTGCGTTTACGTTGCAAAAGCTTTTGCGAGACATGGTGTCTGAGGGGTGCAAATATGCTGTGGTAGAGGTTTCGTCGCATGCGATGACACAATCAAGGGTTTGGGGTGTGAATATCGATTGTGCGGTGTTTACGAACATCACTGAGGATCATTTGGATTATCATGGGGGCTTTGCTTCTTATCTTCATGCGAAGGGTAGTCTTTTTAAAAAAGTTTCGAAGTCTCGGAAAAAACTAAATGTGCCGAAGGTAATGGTGCTTAATCAAGATGATGAGAACTTTTCTTATTTTGATCAGTTTTTGGCTGATCGAAAGATTACTTATGGTTTGAAAAATGGGACTGTGCATGCGATGGAAGTGAAGCTTAAGGCTCAGGGCAGTGAGTTTACTATTGCTGTTCCAAATAATGCTATTCCGATTAGTCTTCAGTTGCCGGGTGATTTCAATGTGCAAAATGCTTTGTGTGCGGCTGCTGTGTGTATGACATATGGTGTGACGCTTGAGGATATCAAAAGGGGGTTGGACGAGGCTCAGACTATCCCGGGGCGGTATGATTTGGTTGATGAGGGGCAGGGGTATGCGATTGTTGTGGATTATGCGCATGCGCATGATTCTCTCGAGAAATTGCTTAGTTTGTATAGAGATTTGACTCCTCATGGCAAATTGTTTGCTGTTTTTGGGGCGACTGGTGGAGGTCGGGATGTTGGTAAGAGGCCAAAGATGGGGGAGATTGCCGACAAATATGCTGATTATATAATTTTGACTGATGACGATCCTTATGATGATGATGAGCTGGAGATTATTGATTTTGTTGCAAAAGGGATTAAGCGAGAGGAAGGGGAGGGGTTTTGGAAGATTCCAGATAGACGTTCTGCTATCAAGCATGCGCTTTCTTTGGCAAAAGAAGGGGATTGTGTGGTTGTAGCGGGAAAGGGAGCTGAGGAGGTGATGAAGGTGCGAGGCAAGACAATCCCATGGAATGACAAGCAAGTAATCTCAGAAATCCTCAAACGAACTATTAAACTTGAAATCGAATAATGGAAGGAATTGTATTGATAGACAAGGACAAGGGGATGACATCCTATGATGTTATTCGGGTTATGAAGCGCAAGATTCGTGAGTCTGGCGTCGAGGGCAAATTCAAGATTGGACATAGTGGGACTCTTGATCCTATTGCGACTGGGCTTTTGGTTGTTGCGGTTGGGAAGAATTTTACGAAGAAATTGACTGAGATGATTGGACTTCCAAAGACTTATAGAGTTGAGTTGGAGTTTGGAAAAGAGTCGACGACTTATGATGCTGAAGGTGAACTCTCGGATGTTGCTGGAGGAGGTGCGGGCGGGGATGGGTTAACGGATGTTGCGATCACAAAAGTTGTTCAAGAAAAGCTGACAGGAAAACTCTCTCAAATGCCACCAAAATTCTCAGCGAAAAAGGTGGGAGGTAGAAGGGCGTATGACTTGGCGAGGGAGGGAAAGGAATTCAAACTTCAGCCAAAGGAAATTGAGGTTTTTGAGTGGCGGGATGTTGAGGTGCAGTGGCCAAAAATGACGGCAACAATTGATTGTAGTAGTGGAACTTATATTCGAAGTTTGGTTCATGATCTTGGGCAGGAGCTCAAAGTTGGGGCATATATGACTGAGCTTGCGCGGCTTACGGTAGGCGATATGTCGATTGATGATGCGGTGAAGGTTGACGACTGGGATCCATCCTCTATAGAATCTAGCCATGTTTAATTTTAGTCTCATAGCATTAGTTACGTTTGTTGTTACCTTGATTTTTGTGATCGGAGGAATGTTTTTGTTCCTGAAGATTGGTCTTGTGGATAAACCTGAGAAGTACGGCCTGAAGCGAAAGCCGATTCCGTATTATGGAGGGGTTTTGGTGTTTTTGGGGATTTTGGTTTCGATGTTTGTTTTTGTGGAAATGTCTCGAGAGATTGTTGGTTTGTTGGTGGGGGCGTCGATGATTGTTTTGGTTGGGTTTTTGGATGATTATTTTGGTGTTAATCCTATTTTGAGGTTGTTGGTGCAGGTTTTGGCGGCGTGTGTTTTGGTTGGTTCGGGTATTGGAATCTTATCTATTACGAATCCTCTTGGAGGTGTGATTGTTTTGGATGGTTTAAAATGGTTTTCTATCCCTGTTCTTGGAGGAATTTTTACTATTATCTGGATTGTTTTGATTACGAATACGATGAATTTCCTAGATGGAGTTGGGGGACTTACTTCTGGAGTTTCTTTTATTGCGGCTCTTACGATCTTTTTCCTGAGTGTGCGGCCTGATCTGCATGCGGATATGGCGTCTCAATGGACTGTTGCTGTTATGGCGTTGATTGTTGCTTTTGCTGCGTTTGCATTTTTGATCTTTGATTTTCCAAAGCCAAAGATTCTGATGGGTGATAGTGGAAGTACTCTTTTTGGATTTTTGTTAGCGTCTCTTGCTATTTTTTCTGGAGGAAAGGTTGCGACTGCTTTTCTTGTATTGGGAATTCCTATTCTCGATGCGGGATGGGTTATTTTTCGGAGAGTTCTTGAAGGAAAGAAACCATGGCAGGGAGATCTAAAGCATCTTCATCATCGGCTACTTGATCTTGGATTTAAGGAGAGCACGGTTTTGGGGATTTTGTATGGGTTGAGTGTTTGTTTTGGAGTTTTGGCGGTTGTGACATCTAGTTCTATGCAAAAATTATTTGTTTTTGTTGGATTGGGGATTTTGATGACGTTGTTTGCAGCTTCGGTTATTTATACTTCTAGCAAGAAAAAGAGATAATAATTTTCTCAAACTGTTCAGAGGGATGGTTCGAGACATCCCGATGTCTGGGGGGCTTTTAGTAGACATTGGGAGTAGATCCCGATGTCTGGTGTAAGGGGTAGGTATATCGGGAATTGCGACTACCTGATTTCTGTATCATAACCTAGTTTTCAATGGTCAAGCTGAAAATGTTGAACTATTGGGGGTTTTTGGTGTATAAACAAGCTTACTTAAAAGGGCTTACATGAGGGATATTGTTTCCGAAATTAAATCGAGGTTGTCTATCGAGGACGTTGCTTCTCAATATGTCAGTTTGAAGAAAACTGGACGTTATTACAAAGGGCTTTCTCCTTTTACGACTGAAAAAACTCCGAGTTTTGTAGTAAGTCCGGAAAAACAGTTGGCTTATTGCTTCTCGACTCATAAAGGAGGGGATATGTTTCGATTTGTTCAAGATATTGAAGGAGTTGAGTTTCCGGAGGCGGTGAAGATTTTGGCGGAAAAAGCTGGAATTCAGTACACGACTAGTGAATTTGCGAGTAAGGCGAGCAAAGAAAAGACGTCTCTTAAACGTACTCTGATCGAGATTCATGAAAAAGCGGTTGAGTATTATATTGGAAAGCTTCGAGGAGGTTCGATCGAGGGCAAGAAGGTTTTGGAGTATTTATATAAGCGTGGGATGACGGATGAATTGATTGATGAGTTTGGTGTTGGATATGCTCCTGATTCTTATGATGGTTTGTTGAAATTTCTTGGTAAGGAAGGTTTTAAGAGAGACGTGATGATCAAATCTGGACTAATGACTGTCAAAGACACTGCTGGTAAGGAGGTGATTGATAAATTTCGAGGACGATTGATGATTCCTATCTATGATCATATGGGGCGACCTATCGGGTTTGGAGGCAGGGCTCTTGGCAAGGATCAGCAGCCAAAATATTTGAATTCGCCTGATACGCCGATTTATCTCAAAAGAAATGTTCTTTATGGACTTTCGCATGCAAAACAGGCTCTTCGTGAAAAGAAGCAGGTTTTGTTTGTTGAAGGTTATTTTGATGTGATTATGTTGCACAAGGTTGGTATCAAGAATGTTGTGGCGAGTAGTGGGACTGCGTTGTCTTCTGAGCAGGTGCAATTGATCAAGAGGCATGCATCTTCGGTTATTACTTGTTTTGACACTGACAAGGCCGGGATTGATGCGACTCAGCGTGCTTTTACTGTGATGCAGGAGTTTGATATGACTGTGAAGACTCTTGCGATGCCGCTTGATCTCAAGGATCCGGCTGATTTTGTTTTGGAAAAAGGCGACACTGCTGCAGGTGAGTTTTTGAAATTGATGGAAGGTGCTGGTGATTTTGTGGATTATTATTCGTTTCTTATGGCTGAACGTCATGATTTGTCTTCGCCGGATGGTAAGAAGAGTTTTTTGAATGAGATGATTCCTCTTATCAAGATGGTGAAGAGTACGGTGAATGTTGATTATTATGTGCGGATTTTGGCGCGAAGACTCCAGACAAAGGAGTCTTTTGTTTATGATGAGATCAAACGTCACAAGGGGCTTTCTAGTCCTGTTAAAAAGGACGTTTCTGGGGAAGCCGAGGCTGGAACTAATAAAAATAATAAGATGAATAATCCAGATGTTTTGTTGGGAATCTTTTTGGAGAACCCAGTTCATTTCGGGCAAATTCAGGACAAAATGGACTCTACGGATTTCTCTGAAATTTCTTGTGATATTTTCTCTGAAATGAAATCTCAATTCGATAAAGAAAAGACCGTAAAAGAGGGTTGGAATTTTGATGGAAAGAAGAATGAAGATTTTCTCAAAAAGATTGAGATGCTTTCTTTGTACGCGGAGGGAGATTATGGGGAGTTAGCTGAAGAAACGGTTGAAGGAGAAGTCGTAAAATTAATTGACAATATTCAGAAGCAACGTAGAATGCATCAGAGATTGGAATTAGAAAAAGCGATGAAGGAGGCGGATGAGTCTGGCGACAAGAAAAAACAGAAGGAGCTTCTCGAAAAATTCCAGAAGCTTTTAACCTCTTAAAACATGGCAAAACCTAAAAAGTTTATTTCTACAACCTCAGAGGAAGAGTTAGCTGATTATCCAAAAGAGGTGCAGGATTTAGTGAAAAAAGGTCGGAGTCAGGGATTTGTGACTCAACAAGAATTGCTTAAAGCAATGCCGAATATCGAAAATGATCTGATTCTTCTTGATGAAATCTATACTTTGTTTATGGATCTCGGAATTGAAGTTTTGGATATGAAAGATAGTTTGATCTGGGGTGATGAAGACGCTGATGATGGTGGTGAAGATCTTTTGGAGAGAGTTGAAGAAAAAAGTGACGAGAGGAAAGATAAAAAAGGAGCTAAGAAAGATGAAAAGAAAACTAAAAAAGAAGAAAAGGAGGAAGCTGCGGCAAAAGCTAAAAAAATTGCAGACAAGAAGGCTAAGAAGAAAAAAGAAAAGCCTCAACAGGTTGAATTGAAGGAAATTGCTAACGATTCGATCCGGCTTTATCTTTGTGAAATTGGTAAAGTTGATCTTTTGACTGCAAAAGAAGAAATTGATCTTGCGAAAAGGATTCGTAAAGGTGATCAATCAGCAAAACAGCAATTAGCTGAGGCGAATTTGAGATTAGTTGTAAGTATTGCAAAGAAATATATTGGACGAGGACTTTCTTTCTTGGATTTGATTCAGGAGGGAAATATTGGTCTTTTCCGTGCGGTTGAAAAATTCGATCCAGATCGTGGATTCAAATTCTCAACATATGCGACTTGGTGGATTCGTCAGGCGATCACTCGTGCTATTGCGGATCAAGCGAGGACTATTAGGATCCCGGTCCATATGGTTGAAACAATCAACAAACTTACTCATGCTCAACGAAGATTAGTTCAAGAACTCGGACGTGAACCTCTTGTAGAGGAATTGGCGGCTGAGATGGATATGGAAGTGAAAAAGGTTCGTCATATTATGAAGATTTCTCAAGATATTGTTTCGCTTGAGGCTCCAGTTGGAACTGAAGAAGATAGTAAGCTTGGAGACTTTATTGAGGACGACGAGGCGCTTTCGCCTTCTGAAAACACAAATAGACAGCTGATCAAAGAAAACATTCATGAGATGCTCCAATACCTTTCTCCTCGAGAAAGAAAAATTATCGAAATGAGATTTGGACTTCTTGATGGGGTTGGTCACACTTTGGAAGAAGTGGGGCAGGAATTCCATGTGACTCGTGAACGTATTCGACAGATTGAGGCAAAAGTCCTACAAAAACTAAAAGAACATCCGACGAGCGTGAAGATTCGTCCAGAATGATCCTAAACATTAATTAACTTGTAATTTCCATGGCTACAAAAAAAACAGAAGATAGAACTACATTTTTGACCCAAGAGGGGTTAGATAAATTAAAAGAAGAACTTAAATACCTAAAAGATACTAAAAGAAGAGAGGTTGCTGCACGAATCAAAGAAGCGATTTCTTATGGTGACTTATCTGAAAACTCTGAATACGAAGAGGCAAAAAATGAACAAGCTTTCGTTGAAGGACGGATTTTGGAACTTGAGGACAAGGCGAAAAATGTTCAAATTATTGAAGAAGGTAAAAAAGCACAGAAGACTGTTCAATTGGGAAATACTGTTCACTTGAAAAACCTTTCAAAAACCAAGGATGAACCTGAAGTTTATACTATTGTTGGTTCAACAGAGGCTGATCCACTAGATGGAAAGATCTCAAACGAATCTCCAGTTGGTTCTGCTGTTCTTGGGAAACCTGCAGGTGAAAGCGTGAAGGTCAAAGTTCCTGCTGGATACGTTGAATACAAGCTTTTGAAGTTTGAATAATCGTCTAAGAAAGAGTTTTATTTATGAGAAGCCTCGCCTTTGGCGAGTGCTACTTCTTCTTATTAGGAAGATAGATTTTTTCGTTTGGTCTTTTTAGGGTTTGTCTGCTTTTGAAGTTCGCAAGTTCCTTTGGATAGACTTTGATGTATTTGTATATCATGCGTCCTAGGAAGACGAGTAGTCCCGCTAGAGTCATATATAGCCAGAGTCTCATTGCAAAGTAAGGGATGTTCTCGTATCTGACAGCTGTCAAAAATATGAGTCCGATTGCAAAGTAATGTAGTCTTGCAGGGACTTTTCTGAACATGTTTTTGAAGACGAAGTCTTTTTGGTTGATCTTGATGTTTGTGTATTTTCTGAGGGCAAATGCTCCTGCAAAAAGTAGTATAATTAGGCCAATCATTACGTACTGGTATGCAAATTCTCTACCTGGTGTTGGCTCAAGAATGTTACTAAAAATTGCGCTTAGCGTTTCCATATTTGTTTGTAGTTATAGAAGTAGAATGCTGTTGAAGCGATAAATATTAATACTGTTATGATCATTGGAAATCTGACTCCGAATATCATTGTTACGTCGTCTCCTTTTACGAATTCTTGGAGGAATTGGAATAGGCTGAAAGCCATGATTCCAAGTGTTGCGAGTGATCCTGCTTTTTCGAAAAATTTGTGGTCACGGAATACAGTCATGCCTGTTGCGATCAAACTTGAATACAGCAGCATGTAGATCTGTGTTGGGTGGATTGGGACTGTGTATTTGATTGCTGGACTCTCGAAGTTCACACCCCATGGTAGGGAAGTCTCATTGCCGTACTGTGCGCCGTCTAGGAAGAGTCCTAAAGATGCGATAGCTGTTCCTATCAGGAATGCTGGAACGATTGAGTCCATCCATTTGAGGAAGTCTTGGTCATTCTTTTTGCACAAGAAATAAAGTGTGATGAGGCCGATCAACACTCCGCCCCATGCTGATAGACCTTTGTCCCAGATTTTGAAGATTTGGAGGAATGTATCTGTTGAATATTCATAAAAGAAACTTTGCCAATTTACCAAAATCGCCATGATTCTTGCTCCAATTATTGAGAAAAACAGCAATTGAGCGATGTTTTCGGTCAAAAACTGTAGTTTTAGTCCGTTTTTGAGGCTGAGTTGGATTAGGCTGTATGTTCCTGCGATTATTGCAATTGCAATAAACAACCAAAGTGAATGGATTGTAAAATATTGCGATTGAAATATGATTGGGAACATGTTGCGTGGGTTACACGAATCAGAAATTGATTAATGTGAATGTGATGCTAATTATAGTGATGGGGAAGATGAAAAATCCAGCGAATTTGTTCTTTTCGAAGAAGTTCACCTTGAGACTTAGTGAAATATGTACCAGAAACACCACTATTAGGGCGTATTTGAAGATTTGTGTGTCGTAAAATTGGAAACTTTTTGGAAATGTGCTTGGGTCGCCTAGGCCGAAGTCTTTTGAGGTTATGTATAGTGATATGAAATAATAGATCAAATAAAATCCCACGAGCCAACCTGTAAATTCACTCAAGTCTGATTCTAAGCTTGAGAGGAATCCTTTGTGGCTTGGGTCTGCTTCTTTTTCTGCTTTCCCTGTGGTCTTTTCTTTTTTGAGGCGAGCTCTGGTTTCTTTTAGGAGCTTTACTGTTTTTTTCCTGGTTGCCCAGATTGTCCTGATCGCGTTTTTCACTTTTTCTTTGTATTCAGGTGCTGGCTCTTTGAAGTACATTTTTGCGTATTCCCAGATTTGAGAATTGTATGTTGAGATGCGTGAACGCAGGATTTTTATTTCTTCTGGGGTTTCAAATGTGTCTTTGAACCAACTTAGGAATGCGTTTATTTTTTGAATGTGCCAAGGAGTTTTTGCGGTTTTCTTGACGTGTTTTTGTTGCCATCTTCTGATGTTTTCGACTATGTCTTCAGATAAGCTCGCTGGTTTGTCGGTTTTGTGGAGGTTGTTGAGCATCGACTTTATCTTGATTTTGAATTGAGTTCGTTTGTCCATGTAGCCTTTTTCTTTGAGGGCTTTTTCTTGGGTTCTGATGAATGCGATCAATTCTTCGGTTGTTTGTTCGATGTAGTCTGTGTTTGATGAGCCTTTGATTCGGAGAAGTTTATCGAGTTTTTTCTCGATTTCTTTCTTTTGGTCTGGCTGGATGAAGTTGCTGTATTCCTGGAGGAGGTCTGTGACTTGTTTGATTACTTTTTCGACTTTTGTTTTTACAAAAAGAAGTTTCTTTTCTTGTTCTTGTGATTTTTCTGCTTGGAGTTGGGTTGCTTTGTCTGCGTCATCCGCTAAAGCTTCTTGGAGATGTCTGGTTCCTCTAATGCGTGCGTTTTGGATTTTGTCTTCTGCTAGGCCTTGTTGCCATAGGGCTGAAACCATGAGTTCGTACTCTTCTGAGAGTCTTTTGTATGCTGCGAGCTCGTCTTGGGCGGGGATTGTACCTGTTATGTTTTGGCCTTGGGGGTTTGTGGCTTCAAAGGCGAATTTTGCTTGTTTTGTTGTGTGGATCTCTTGGTCTTTTGATTCTTCAATTGCCAATATCGAAAATCCGAGATTGTTTAGTTCTCCACGAGCTTTTGCTTCGTCGACTGCTTCTATTGAGCCGGAAAGCTTTTTGCCGTCTTTGTTCGCAACTGTGTATTTAAAAATTGCCATATGTGGATGAGGTTGAGCCGAAGAGCTCGATTAGGCTTATTCTAAAACAATTACTTGGATTTGTTAATAGCCGCTTTTATGAATCCAGCGAAGAGTGGATGAGGTTTGTGTGGCCTAGACAAGAACTCTGGGTGGAATTGTGATCCAATCATGAATGGGTGAGAGGTGTTTTCTGCGATTTCGACTAGCTCTGATTGAGGATTTATACCTGGGAAGCTTAGTCCGTTTTCTTCGAGAAGTTTTTTGTATTCGTTGTTGAATTCGTATCTGTGTCTGTGTCTTTCTTTGATTAATGGTTTTTTGTACAGGTCGTACGTTTTTGTTCCTTTTTTGAGTTTGCATTCGTACATTCCGAGTCTGAGTGTTCCGCCTTTTGCTCTTTCGTGTGATTGTCCTGGGAGGAAGTGAATTACGTATTTTTCTTGGTCGAGTTTTTTATCTTCGTCGAATTCTTCTGAAGTTATTGTTTCGTCTTTGAGTGCGTGTCTTGCGAATTCGATTGTCATGATTTGCATTCCTAGGCAGAGCCCGAGGTATGGGACTTTGTTTTCTCTTGCGTATCTAGCGGCTGCGATTTTGCCTTCGATTCCTCGAGAACCAAATCCGCCTGGGATCAAGATGCCGTCTACTTTTTTGAGTTCATTCCAAGTCTTTTTGTCTTTTTCTTCGAGTTTTTCTGTGTTGATCCAAGTTAAGTCTAGTTCGCGGTTTTGGTGATAGCATGCGATCTTGAGTGATTCGAGTACTGATAGATATGCGTCGTCGAGTCCTGTGTATTTTCCTGCTAGTGCTATTTTGAGTTTTGGTCTTTTTGCGTTTATTTTTCGGTTAAGGTCTTTCCAGTCTTTAAGGTCTGGGTTGATCTTTCCGAGTTTGAGGTCTTCTGCTACGAGTTGAGCTACGTTGTATTTTTGGTAGTCTAACGGTACTTTGTATATTGAATCGATAGTTTGTGCTGGAATTACATGGTCTTCTCTTGTATCGCAAAATAGAGCTATCTTTTTGAGATGCTCTTTTTTGATTGGGTAGTCTGCTCTGGCTAGGACGAAGTCTGGTTGAATACCAATTGATCGTAGTTCTCTTACTGATGCTTGAGTTGGTTTTGTTTTGAGCTCTTTTGAAGCTGCTAGGTATGGAAGGAGTGTCAGGTGAATGAATAGTGTGTTTTCTTGTCCGAGATCGTTTCTGAGCTGTCTGATGGCTTCCAAGAAGGGGAGTCCTTCGATGTCTCCGACTGTGCCTCCTATTTCCACCATCATGATATCGCATCCTGATTCCTCGGCTGCGTTTGTGACTTTGTCTTTGATTGCGTTTGTGATGTGGGGAATGATCTGGATTGTTTTTCCAAGGAATTTTCCTTTTCGCTCTTTTTCTAGGACTTCTGAGTAGATTTTTCCTGTTGCTACTGAAGAAAGTTTTGATAAATGTGTGTCGATGAATCTTTCGTAATGTCCAAGATCGAGATCTGTTTCGCCTCCGTCATCTGTGACGAATACTTCTCCATGCTGAAATGGACTCATTGTTCCTGGATCAACATTGAGGTATGGGTCTAGTTTTTGCGTAAATACTTTGAATCCACTCGCTTTCAACAAAGCTCCGATGGAGGCAGAAGCGATTCCCTTTCCTAGGGAACTGCACACGCCGCCAGTAACAAAGATGTATTTACACACGTTTAATTGGAAATGGTTATTTCAAAATACGGATGCAGTTTAGAGTAAGTTTTTGGGAAATGCAAGGAAATGGAAATTGCCTTGTTTATACCTTTGCTCTCGCGAGTAACTCCTGTTGTTCTCTTGTGATTCCTGTGAATGTTGTGCCGTGTTCAGCTCCAGGTCCTTGTGCCCAAGCTTCTTCTGCTTTTGCCGGCCATCCTGCCTCGAAAGTGTCGAGTTGTCCTTGAATTGTTTCACTGTCTAATCCTGCTGCTTTTAGTGCTGGGGCAATGATTGCTCCTTTTTTCTTGTCTAGAGTTGCGCTGTCTAGGCCTTCCTCTTCTAGTGCGGTTTCTCTTAAGGCTGTTTTTAGTTTTGTCTCTTGGGTTGTTTCGATTCTTTTTGCGAATTCTGTAACGATGAGTGTGGCGTCTTTTACGCTTAGAGGGGCTGTTATCCTGTGTTCGTCCTGAGTTGTTTCTCCGCCTCCGTGGCCTCTACATGTTCGTTCATTTGTTGTCCATTCTAAGATTGCTAGCAGTTCGTTTCTTTCGTCTAGGATGACGTCGATTATTGTTGGGTATTTTTCGTTTGCGCTTAATACTCTTAGAAAGTCATCAACTGTAGAGATTCCTTCGATTCCTAGGGCTTGTATTTCGGCTTCTGTTACTGTTTTGTCTGCCTTTGAGGCTAGTCTTTCGATTGCAGTGAATGCTTCGTCTGTGAATTTGTATGGTTGAGGTTCTGGTGAAGGGGGAGTTTTGTCTTCTTCTTTTTTTGAACATGTCGCTTACCCTTGAGCTTGATTGTTGTCGTTCCCACATGAGGTGGTCCATATTTCTAGGGTTTTCTGCCAATGGAGTTTCAGGGGTTTGTACTGCGAATATCCATGGGATTGCTCTCGAGACTTGTTGCAAGGCTTTGTATCTTAGATCTTGTAATTTTTTATTTGCTTTTATTGATTCTACGTCTAATAGAGAGGTTCCTCCTAGGGCCTCTGTTGTTAGGTCTTTCCATTTTGGGTTTGTGATTCCATCGAATGGGCTGTAGGTAACGACTTCTTTTAGTGTTTCGCCTTGTGATGGATGTAATATGAAGAGTTTTTTGTCTCCTAGAGTTTCTTGTGGCATGGTTTTTGATTAATTAAACAGGGGATCATGATATGTCTTCCCTTTTTTTGCGTCAAATAATCTTAGTAGCCAATTTTCTTTTTTGCTTGTGAAAGAGTCTTTGCAGCTTGGAGTTTTGCTTTTTTGCTGCCTGCATCGAGGATTTTTGTGATTTTCTTTGGGTCTTTTATGAGTTTTTCGTATTTCTTTCGTGGTTTGTCGAATTGTTTGAGGATTAGGGCAAGGAGGGCTTTTTTTGCATCTCCGTATCCTGTTTTGCCTGATCGGTATTTCTTTTCGAGGGCGCGGGTTTGAGCTGGGGTTGCGAGGAGTTTGTAGAGAGCAAAGACGTTGCAAGTAGTTGGGTCGAGTTTTGCTCCGAGTGGTTTTGAATCTGTTTTGATTCCCATTACTTGTTTTTTGAGGACATTTTCTTCGGCAAAGATTTCGATAGTGTTGCCGTATGATTTGCTCATTTTTTGGCCGTCTGTGCCTGGGACAACTGCGACTTCTTTTTCGATCATTGGATCTGGAAGTTTGAATGTCTCGCCGAATAGGTTGTTGAAATTTTGGGCGATGTCGCGGGCCATTTCTATGTGTTGTTTTTGGTCTTGGCCTACTGGGACGATGTCTGGTTGGTAGAGCAAGATGTCTGCTGCTTGAAGGATTGGGTAGTTGAATAATCCGACTGTTGCGTCTTTGCGGCCTTTGGCTTGGGCGTCTTTCCATGCGTGGGCTCTCTCGAGGAATGGCATCATTGTGATGGCATCGAATATCCAGCAAAGTTCTGCGTGTTCTGGCCGAGATGATTGTTTGAAGAATGCTGTCTTTTTTGGGTTGAGTCCGAGTGCGAGGTAGCTTGCTGCTAGCTCTAGGGTGTTTTGGCGCATTTTTTCTGCGTCTCTTACTGTTGTTAGGGCATGAAGATCAGCGATAAACAAATAAGTCTCGTGTTTGTCTTGCATCTCGATGTGCTGCTTCATAGCACCGAGATAATTTCCGAGGTGAGGTTTTCCGCTAGGCTGAATTCCAGAGAGGATTCGTTTCATGGTTCTGATTATATTAGTTCGTATGGATTGGGTCAATGTCGATCCGTATATTCTCGAGAGATTTTTGGTCTAGGAGGCTTATTAGGCGTGATGGATTTTTGCCTTTTATGAGGATTCTGTATCTGTATTTGTTGTGTAGGCGGGGAATGAATGCTGGGTACGAGGTGATGTCTCCGATTTCTGCTGCGAGGGTTGGTTCGGTTTTGAGGATTTCTTTTAGGGTGGCTTCGATTTCTTCGGCTTTTGTTTTTGCTTTGTTGAACGCGGTGTCTACGATTGTGATTTGAGCGAGGTCGGTGAATGGGGGATAGCTCAGGACTTTTCTTTGTTCGCGTTCGATGTTGTAGAGGGAGTTGTAGTCGTGGGTTTCTGTGGCTTGGAGTGCTATGTGGTTTGGTGAGTATGTTTGGATGATGACTTCTCCGGGGTCGTTGCTGCGGCCGGCTCGTCCTGCGACTTGAGTTAGGAGTTGAAATGTCCGTTCTGAACTTCGAAAATCTGGGATGTTGAGTCCGATGTCTGCGAGGATTACGCCTACGAGATTTACGTTTGGTAAATGGAGTCCTTTTCCTATCATTTGGGTTCCTATTAGGATGTCTGCTTCTTGTGCTTTGAATGAACTATAAATTTGTTCAAAGCTGTTTTTGCCTCCCGTGGTATCCTTGTCTGCTCGCAGCACCCTGGCTTTCTTGAACAATTTTTTTGTTTCTTCTTCGATGCGCTCTGTGCCGATGCCGAGGTATCGAATATTCATGCCTTTGCATGTTGGGCAATTGATTGGGATTTTGCCTATATTTCCGCAGTGATGACAGATGACGGAAGGCTGTCCGAGTGTGCGGGCGTGGTATGTCATGGGGATGTCGCAGCCTTCGCAGAGGAGCTTGTCTCCGCAGTCTCGGCAGACTATTGATGAGGCTGAGCCTCTTCGGTTGAGAAATAAGATTACTTGTTTGCCTGCTTCGAGTGTCTGGGTGATGCCTTCTTGTAATGCGTCTGAGAAAATTGATTTGTTTCTTTTTTTGAATTCTTCTCTCATGTCTACGATTTGAATTTTTGGGAGTTTTGCGTTTCCGATTCGGTTGTCTAGCTTGACAGTTGAGTCTTGGTATTTGAATGTTGTTTCGATTGATGGAGTTGCAGACCCCAGTACTAGTTTTGGTTTGATCTCGTTGTCTTTTGAGAGTTCTAGGAATTTTTCTGCGACTGTGTGGGTTGAGTATCTTGGTGATTGATCTTGTTTGTATGTGAATTCGTGTTCTTCGTCCATGATGATGAGCCCGAGTTTTGTGAAAGGGGCGAATGTTGAAGATCTTGATCCGATTACTAGTGGGGTTTTGTTTTGGTGGATGTCGTGCCAGGTTTTGTATTTTTCGCCTTCGGAAAGTCGGCTGTGGATGACTGCAGCTTTGATTTGTAGACGTGATTCAAAGTATTCGACTATTTGTGGAGTGAGTGAGATTTCTGGAACTAGGATTAGGACTTGTTCATTATTGTCTAAGTGTTTCTTTGCTAGGTGGAGGTAGATTTCTGTTTTCCCTGAGCCTGTGATTCCGTGTATCAAAAACTTGTTCGAAAGCTTTGCTTTCGGTACTGTTCTTGAGCTAGTTTTTTGTTCAACTTGTTCGATGGTGTCGAAGGCGTTTTTTTGTCCGATTGTTAGGTTTTCGAGTTCTCTTTTTTTTGGTTTTGGTTTCTCTTTGATTCTTGGCTTCATTGTTTTACCTTTGAAGATTTTTGCGGGGATGAAGAGTTTTAAAACTTTGAACAAAGGAGCGAAATAGTATTCGCTGATCCAGTTTGCTAGTTTGATTTGGGTTGGAGTGAGGACTGGGATTTCGTTTGTGATCTCTTTGATTGAGACTGTGCGAAAGTTTGGTTTGTTGTTGTGTAGACGCCAGATGACACCTGTCACTGTATTTCTGCGTAAAGGAAGATATACCAAATGTCCTTCGCGAACTTCTTTTTCTAATTCGGTAGGGATTTTGTATGTGAGAGTTTCTTGATCACCAATTTTTTGCTGGAAAGCAATGTCAGCGTACATAGAATAAACCTTAGAAAGCTTAGGGATTCTATCACATCATTGGTCTACTGCACAGAATGAATATCTGGTAGATTTCCTCCATTGTTTCTGTCCACGCTGGCTTGGACTCTCTTTACTGGGTCTCCTTCTGTTACGTTGAAGATAGTCTTCTCTGGTTCAGGCATTGGGAGGTCCTCAAGAGCAGTTTGGTTTGGGTCTTCTGGCAAAGATGTTGTTGTTGTTTTTCTAGCTGCTTTTGCGGCTTTCTTTCTCTCGAAAGCGTAGTACATAGCAGGAGTCACTACGAGAGCGAGCATTGTAGAAGTCGAAAGTCCGAATGCGAGTGAAACGGCTATTCCTCTCCAGAATTCGTCGGCGAATGCGATAGGGATCATTCCTAATACTGTTGTGATTGTTGTAAGTAGGATTGGTTGTAGTCGAGATCGTGCTCCTTCTAGGACTGCTTCTGCTAGTGGCATGTGTTCTTCTAATTGGTTCTTGTTCATTCGGTCAATCAATACGATTGCGTTGTTTACTACTACTCCGGCGAGTGCGACTATTCCGATAAATGCTGAGAATGAGAAGTCCATTCCAAGTATCATCAATCCTGGGAATACTCCGATCAGGCCGAGTGGGAGTGTGAATAGGATGATCAATGTTTGTTTGATTGAGTTGAACTGTAGGATCAATGTCATTGCGATTAGCAGGATGCCGATCAGCATTGCTTGTCCGAGTTCGTTGAATGATCCAGTCATGCTTTCTAGGTCTCCGCCGTATGTGATTTGGACTCCGTTTGGCAATTGGTAGCTTGCCATTTTGTCTTGGATCTCTTGTGTGATTAGGAGTGCGTTTGCACCTGTTGTGATTTCAGAAGTCACCATTGCTATTTTTTCTTCGTCTTTGTGTTGGATAGAAGAAAGGCTTTCTTCAAAACTATATGTTCCCAAATCTTTTAGTGCCACTGGGTAGCCTTTTGGTGAAGGGACTTGGAAGTTTTCGATGTTTGAAATTGATAGATCGTCGGTGTTGTATTGAAGATTTACTTCAATGTCTTCGCCGTTTAGGGTGATTTCTGTTGCGTTTGTTTCTTGTACGATTCCTCGGATGATTGCGGCAACTTGCATGCCAGATAGGCCGTGATATGCGAGCTTGTCTCGGTCTAATGTATATACGAATTCATTGAGACCTTTTCCGAGATTGTCTCCGATGTTTTTTGTTCCTTCGATTGTTTCGAGTTTTTCTTGGACGTCTTTTGCGATTTCTTTAAGGGTTTCCATTTCGTTTCCTGTGATGTTTATTACCACTGGAGCTTCTGATGGGGGACCACCTTGGATTTCTACTACTGTGACTTTTCCTTCGGTTATAGTTGCTTTGATTTTGTTTCTGAATTCTTCAGCTATGTGGTAGCTGGCTCTTTCTCTGAGGTCTTTTTCTGTGAGGTTAACTGTGATGTTTGCGACGTGGCTGTTTAGGTTTGGACCTGCTCCACTGATTCCTTCATCTGTGAGTGCTGCTGATTGGTTTGAACCAATTACAGAGATGAAGTTCTTTAATTCTGGGATTTCGTAAACCAAATTCTCAACCTTTGTTACAACTCTTTCTGTTTCTTCTAATATAGTTCCTTTTGGAGTTTCGATTTTTACTACAAAGTAATCTGCTCCGAAGTTTCCGAACATTTCTACTCCAAGGATTCCTGATGCAGGAAGCATAACGCTGGCTGCGAATGCGATGACTGGCATCAATATCAATCCTCTTCTTTTCCATTTGCTGGCGATGACTTTTTTGATTGTTGAAGCTTGACGATTCTTGAGCCAGTTGATGAGTGGGCTCAATGTGTTTCTTGGTGTTTTTGCACGGAATTTGTCTGCTTTGATGAATTTTGTTGCGATTGCTGGGATGATTGCGAGTGAAATAAACAGTGAAGAAATCAATGCAGCTGAGATTGTGATTGGCATTGTTTTCATGAATTGTCCGATGATTCCGCTCAAAAGTAGCATTGGGAAGAATACAAATACGGTAGTGGCTGTACCTGTAATTAGTGGGCCTTTGAATGTCTCAATTGAGAGCATTGCGGCTTCTCTGACGGTATAGCCTTCTGTGATATTTGTGTAGATTCCTTCCATTATTACTATCGCTGTGTCGACGAGTAGGCCGAGCGATATAACGAGTGAGAACATTGTTAAGCTGTTCAGAGTTTGTCCTTGAGCTTGGAGCAATGTAAGTGCAATCAGGAATGTCAGAGGGACTGCGATACTTGCGAGTAGTCCTTGTCGAAGTCCAATTGCGAGGAATAGGATTGCGATGATTATGAAGAATGTTTGGATACCACTTGTTGTAAGGGTATTCAAATCTTGTCTGATAAAGAATGAGTTGTCGCTTGCGACGATTACATCTATTCCGTCTGGGATTACTAAATCTGCTTTTAATTGGTCTATAAGTTCTTTTGCATCGTCTGCAACTTCGATGATGTTTCCGCCTGTTGTTTTGTATACTGAAACTGAGATCGCGTTTCGCACTTCATCTCCTGCTTCTGCTATTCGTGACATCGAAGTTTGTTTGTCTGTTTTGAGCAAGACTGTTGCGATGTCTTCTAATAGTAGATCTGGTGTGATTACGATTTTTCCGAGTTCTTCTACCTGTGTGATTCGTCCTTCGAACCTGATTGAATATGTAGAAGTGTCGATGTTTACGGCACCTGCTGGTAGGTTGAAGTTTGAAAATTTGATGATGTTGCTGACGTCTAGGATGGTCATGCCTAGATTCTCAAGCTTTGCTTGGTCTAGGATGATCTTGATCTCTTTCTCTACTTGGCCAGCGATTGGTGCCTTGAGGACTCCTGACATGCCTTCTAGCTCTGATTTGACTGTTTCTGCAACCTCGCTTAGGTCGAGTGGTGAAATGTCTGAGATGAGCGAAAAAGTGATAATAGGGAAGTCTGAGAATGAGATCTCAATAACCTCTGGTCCTATTACGTCTGCTGGTAGGTCTGGTTTCGCTTGGTCTACTGCTTTTTGCAGGTCGTTGATTGCGTCTGAGATCTCTACGTCTGCGTCGAATTCTACAGTTATGATTGATGAATTGAATCCTGAGCTTGAGTTTAGTTTGTTGATATCTGAAAGACCTGCGATTTTTGTCTCAAGTGGTTTAGTAAGGAGTTCTTCTACATCTGTTGGAGTTGCTCCAGGGAGTGTAGTTGCTACTACTGCCATTGGAATCTTCACCTCTGGTTGAGCTTCTTTTGGGATTGTGATCGCTGAAATCACACCTGATAGGATGATTCCGATCACTACGATAAACGAAATTATTCGGTTTCGAATAAAGAATGACCAAGGGCTCTTTTTAATTTTCTCTAGTTTCTCTCTCTCTGTTTGTTGTGAGGGATTCATAGGGTGTTGTTAGGTAGGAATTAACGGTTTGCAGGAACTTTATAAGTCACTTTGTCGCCTTCTTTGAGGAAGGTGTTTTGAGCTACTGCGAGTTTTTCTCCTTTTTTCAGTCCGTCGAGGATTTCGATGTAGTCTCCGATTATTAGTCCTGGTTGTACGATTCGTTTTTGGATTTCTTTTGTTGGGCTGATTATTTTGACTGAGTAAGTTTTGTCTTCGATTGTTACTGTTGCTAGTGGGATGTAGATTGTGTCTGTGTTTGGCGCGAATGTGATGTCTACGAGTTCACCTGCTAGGATTGGTGAAGATTTTGCGAGTGTGATTTCGATGTTTGCCTTCCCGTTGAAACTTGAAAGTGTTGGGCTGATTTCTGTGATTGTTCCTTTGCAAGTTTTTGAATTTCCTGTGATTTTTGTTGTGTCGTTGAGTGCGATTAGCGAGAGTTCGTCTTGGTTTACACTTGTTGAGATTGTTAGGTCTTGGAGATTTTCTATTGTTAAAAGAACTTGTCCTGGACCTGTTTGGTTTCCTTCTTTTGCTTGGATCGCTGTTACCACTCCTGAGATTGGAGCTTTGATGTTTTGTGCTTCAACTTGTAGTTTTGAGATATCTCTTCCTGATTTTGCTTGAAGAATTGCTGAATTAAGTTGCATGAATTGGATAGAGTATTGGACTTGTACGCTTTCTACTGCTAGAAAAGCTGATTTTAGTTGTTGTCTTCCCATCTCAATTGCATAATCGAGTTGGATTTCTTGAGCTTCTTGTGCGATTTCTGCTACGTCTTCTTGGTCTTTTAATTGGTCGTATGTAGATTTTGTTTGGATGTATGTTGGATCTGCTTGGTATCCTGGGATTTCTCTCATTGCTTTAAGAAGTTTTCGAAGATCGTCGATTTGATCTTCCAAAAGTTCTGATTGTTCTTCGTAAATTTCTTCTGATTTTTCTTTGGATGTGATTGCGTTCTCAAGTCCGGCTCTTGCTGCAAAATATCCCATTGTTGCGCTTTGCACTGCTGTTTGAGCTGCGTAGTTTGTCTTGAATTCAGTGTCGTGAAGAATTTTTACTCCGCTTACTGCTGTCTCGTAGTTTAGGTTTGCAATGTCGGTTGAGAGTGAATCTCCTAGAGTTATGAGAAGGTTTCCTTGTGAGACTTTGTCTCCGACTTTTGCGTTGATGTTTGTGATTGTTCCTGCGATTTGTGGAAGAACTACTGCTGTCTGGTCTGAAGCGGCTTGTCCTGTCTTTGTGAAAGATAGGGGAGTGTCTGCTCCGATTTCGAAAGTTTCCACTTTTTTAGGTGGGATTATGACCTCTGCTTTTGGGGCTTCTTCCTGGAAACATCCTGTAAGGAGTAGGGAAGTGGCTGCCAAAATGACGCCAAATTTTGTGATAATCTTATTATTCATTGTTTTGTTGTTAGAATAAAAGGAGCAAATTATATGTCAATTGCGCCGTTTTGTCAATAGCTATTGACAGAGCCTGGTTTTGCGGTACAATGGGGACCTTTGTTTGATTAATTTTTCTTTTTTATGAACGTTACAGAGCGAAAATACATTAAGAGAATGAACTCAAAAGACCGAGAATATCTCATGTATGAGGTGTTTTTGGAGAAAGGTTTGGATGTGTTTATGAAAAAAGCTTCATTTGAACGTGAGCATCGTCCGTTGATTAAGCATTTTGCTTTTTAAGCTTGTTTTGGGATTATAAAGGGCCTATTAATTCTCCCAACTTATCTTGCTGCTTGTTTAGCTTTTTTCTCTTGTCTCTTCTCTTTTAATGATTTTTTTGCCGGTTTTTTAACGCTTTTTTTTGCGTCTTGTCCTTTTCCCATGAGGTTGGTGGTTAGTGAATGATTAATTTATTTATTATTGGATGCTGATTACTTCTGTGAAGTGAGAATAACATTCTGGGGCTCCAGCGCCTGCTGTAGATGGTTCTCTTTTTATGTTTATGGTTACTGGGTTTTCAGCTGTAGCGTTTAATAGTTTTTCTGAAGATGCGACTGAATGTGTTTTTGTTTGCATTCCAAATTCGTCTGAGTGATTTTTTCTCCAAAGTAGACCTGTGTCTGCCACACAACCAATTCCTATACTCATGTCTCCTACAAAAGCGTTTCCAGCTTTTTCATCTACGTATGTTTCGACTAATTCGTTTGTTACTTCTAGAATGTTAAAGAATGCATAATTGAAGGTTTGGCAGTTTTCTGTGCAGAACGATTCGTCCATTTCCATTGTTGTGATATAACCTGTTGCATCAAAGTCGCCGTGGTATGCATATAGGCTTTCGTCGTATGCGAAGGTTCCTTTGTTTAGTGCTAGTTTTTCTTCTTTGCTAAATGTCATTGATTCAATTACTTCTATGGCTTTTTCGTTGATATCGACTACTTGCATCTCAAAAACATAACTGTTTGTTTCTACGAAATAGTGAATTACTGAGTATCCAATGTCCCAGGTGACGGTGACTTTTGTGGTTTTGAACCCGTCGATTGTTGTGTAATCTTTTCCAACAACTTTAAAAGCGTTTTTTTCGATCTCGGCGATTCTTCCTTCCAAATCTTCTGTGATACGTACATAGAATCCATGAGTCCACATGTCTGAGTCTTGGCCAACCCAAATTGTGTCTCCTGCTTCTGCACCGGCGCTATCGAATTTTTCTGTGTAGGCTTTGTAATCTTCTGGTAGATTCATTGAATATCCATATTTTTCGTTGGTGTAGTCTGGTTTCTGGGTTTTTGGTTGAGTGGTTCTGCTTGCTTCTCTAGATTGAGTGTCTGTGGGGTCTTCAGTTTCGATTGATGGTTCGAGTTCTGTTTGAGTTTCAGTTGGTTCTTCGGGTTGTGGGGTGAGTTGGCTTTTTGTCCAAAAATGCACTCCAAAACCGACTGCAGCGATTAGTAGTATTACGAGGATTGTGATTACGGCGTTTTTCATAGAAATGGGGTTATGAAAAATTTTAAAATGGTACCTCCGACAGGATTCGAACCTGTAACCCTCGGTTCCGAAGACCGATGCTCTATCCAGTTGAGCCACGGAGGCACATGTATTTGCCTTAAAAAAAAGGCCAGCAATTAAGCTGGCCCTTAGTCTATATGTCTTTTATGCGTTTTTCAACCTCTCTTCAGCTTTCTTTTGTGCTCTTTTAGTCCACATGACTAGTCCTGATGTTGCGATGAAGATTGATGAATATGTACCAACCAGCATACCGATCAACAATGCGAGCAAGAAGTATCGGATTGATTCTGCGCCACCGAAGTAACTTCCGATAAATAGTGCGAGTATGGTCAAGATTGATGTGATACTTGTGTTGAGTGATCGCGCTAGTGTTTGGTTGAGTGCTTTGTCTGCAATGTCTTCGAGTTTTTCGTCTCTTCCTGCTGTGAGGAGATTTTCTCTGAGTCGGTCGAATACTACGATTGTGTCGTTTACTGAGTATCCGAGGATCGTTAGAAGTGCCGTGATGAATAAGATGTCGATTTCGACGTTTACGATGGTACTCAGGATGATGAATACTCCTGTCACGATGATGACATCGTGTGCGAGAGCAAAGATCGCGCTGATACCAAATCTCCATGGGCTTACTTCTTTTGGTACTTTTCTGAAGGCGAACGCTACATAAAGGATGATCACAAAGATTGCTATGATTAGTGCTTTGAGTGCGTTTGCTTTGAGTGTATCTCCGACAACTGGTCCAACTGTTGTGAATCTGAGTTCCTGAACTGCTCCGTGTGTCGCTGCGAGTTCGTCTATGATTGTGTCGTGGTTCTCAGATGTGAGGTACTTTGTCTTTACGATGTATGCGTTTTCGCTTGAAGGGATGATTTGGATGTTCTTGAGGTCGATTGGGCCTGTGCCTGGTTCTTCTTCTACTACAGGTTCTTCCTCAGCCATGATTGGCTCTATTACGACTTCTTCACCTTCTGCGTGTGCAGTTGGGAGAAGAGTTACAGTTTCAGCATCTAGTTCTCCATTGATCTTGTCTTGGATCTGGACCATAGAGTCGTGAAGTTCTTCTTTTGTAACTTCCTCAGTGAATTGGATTTCCATCAAAGTTCCTCCAGTGAAGTCGATACCTGGTCGGAAACCAAATACTGCTACTGAAAGTATTGAAACAGCGATCAAAACTCCAGATAGTGTTAGCCATTTTTTTGTGTTTTTGATGAATTTGAAGTTTGTTCCAACTTTTTTGTCTAGGTCTACTCCGAGAGTTTTTAGGTTCTTTGAGTAGTGAGTTTTTCCGTATGCGTGAAGGAGAACTTTTGTGACCGTGATTGCTGTGAACATTGAGATCAAGATACCTGCTGCTAAGTTGAAGGCAAATCCACGGATGATTGATGTTCCGAATGCAAATAGGATTCCGCAAGTGATCAAGGTTGAGAAGTTTGAGTCTCGGATTGAACTCCAAGCTCTGCGGAAACCTTCTTCGACAGCTGATGTATAAGGTCGTCCTTGTCTCAATTCTTCTTTTACTCTTTCGAAGATCAATATGTTTGCGTCAACAGCCATACCTATAGATAGGATGATACCTGCGACACCGGCTAGCGTCATTACGACTCCAGTTTTCAACATAAATGTAAGGAAGAAGAAGATGATACAACTCAACACGAAAGTGATGAATTTTTCTCCTCCTGCGTCTTTTGCGTTAATTGTTTTGTAAATCAATAACATGAACACGATCGCTGCTGCTAATAGTGCGTATTGAATGCCGAGCTCAGCTTTGATCATGAACATTAAGATAGATGCATATACCATCAATGCTGCAGAGGCGAGTATTCCGGCTGCACGGTATCTCAAGATCATGTATGCAAATAGTACCAAGAAACCGATCAACCCAGCCCAGAGGCTGACTTTGAGGGCGTTTGCTCCTAATGTTGCTCCGATTGTGTATTCTCCTGTGAGGATCATTGGAGCTGGGATTGCTCCTGTGTTTAGATCGCTTGCTAGTGTTGTTGCTTGTTCTTGTGAGAAGTCTCCTGTGATTTGTGCAGATCCTCCGCTGATTTTTTCGTTAACTCTTGGAGCTGAGATCAAGCTTCCTCCGATAAAGATCGCAACTGGTTTTCCAACGTTTTTTCCTGTTAATTCTTCGAACATTCTTGCTCCTTCATCATCGAATTCGATTGAGATGTAAGGTTGGTAGAATGAGTCCAATTGAACGTCTGCGTGCACAAAGTTTTTACCTGTTAGGCCTGTTGCTTGCCATGGATCTGGAACTGTTGAGAATGAAAGCATTCCGTATTTGTATTGGAATTCTTTTACGTCGTTTACTACTTTGTCTGCTTTGATGATGTGATATCCGAATTCTGTTTCGATGATCTCTGAGAAGTCTCCAGTGTTCTCTAATTCGAGAGCTGCTTCCTCAAATGAATAAACGTATGTTCCGTCTCCTGTGACAGGTGTTGTTAGTTTTCCACCCAAGTCTTTGTTGCTTGGATCGTCTGAGTAGAATTTTGCTACTTGTGAAAAGTCTTTGCCTCCGTCGAGTTTCTCTATCGCTTCTTTTGCATAATCGTAGGCTTCTTCTTGAGTTCGAGTGATTTCTTCGTCTGCGTTTGAAGAACCGTCCCAAGCTACCAAGATGTGGCTTGCTTCAACTTCTTTGTCGTATTTCTTTTCTGATTTTGTATCGATAAGTTTTACGATTGCGAGGCTTGTGTTTTCTTGAGTTTCTCCTCTTTCGTTAACGATGTATGTTCCTCCTAATTCTAAGAGTGTTTTGCTGATTTCGTCTGTATCTAGAGCTGATACTGTTTCTGCAATTTGTGGGTGCATTTCGTCTGCGAATTGATATTCAACTGTTTCGTAGGTGACTTTTCCAGGGTAGGCGAGTGATTCCTCTTGTCCTACAACGTCAAAGTCTGATCCTCCACGAATTTTCTTTAGAGCTGCTGATGCTTGTGCTTCAACTTTTTCTTGTTCTTGTGGATCTAGGTGTCCTTTTTCTTCTTTGAACTCTAAGAGAACTGTTTTTCCGATCAAGGCTTTTGCCTTTTCGAGTCCTAGAGTTTGTTTTTCGTCATCTGTTAATTCATCTACTGATTTCTCTAGTCCTAGATATTCTACGACGTCTTCGTCTTCGATGTTTGAAATTTTTGTTAATTCAACGATGATGTGAGTTTCGCCGGCTACTTCTGACAAATAGATGTTTGGTTCAGAAGTTCCGAGTCTATTTACTCTTCTTTCTACTTCTCGGAGGTTTCCGTCGATAATTCCTTGACGATCTTCTTCTGTGACTTGTCTCAGATCGATTTTGTAATCGAGTTGAGATCCGCCTTGGAGATCGAGTCCGAGATGGATTTCAGATTCTGTTAGTGAATCTGGTAGGAACGGAAGTACTTTTTGTTGAAAACTGCTTGGTGCGTCAAAGAGCCCAAGGAGTAGTGTTACGATTAGAATCGTAATTACGTGCCATGAAAAGAATTTTTTCATTTTAGGGAGGGGTTATTTTAATTGTTATTTGATAGGCGTTTGTCGAGATCTTCGTCGTTACCTTTTCCACTTCGACCGTAGTCGTCTTCGATCTTCACAACGTCGTCTAGTTCTGGTGAAGAAACCTCGAATATTAATGTGTCTTCGAGAGCCTCTAAGCGGTGGATAGTATAGGGAAGGACATCTATTTTGTCACCTTTCTCGAGGATTTTGTCTTGCAAGTTTTCCTTTTCTGTTCCGTATGTAAATTTGGCCTTACCAGCCACAACATATTGTGTCTCTTCTTTTTTCTCATGGTATTGGAGCGAGTATCTGTGGCCTTTCTTTATTTCAAGAATTTTACCGGCGTATTTCTCGGTATGAGCGAACCAAATCTCGCGTCCCCACGGTTTGTCTTTGATTTGTGTGTTTTTCATCCCGCGTAATATAGAGGAAAATAGGGGATTTTGGAAGACTATTGGTCGCGAATTTCTTTAAACTCTTCAATTTTTTCTGTCTCACCTGATTTCTCCAGTTCCTCAAACAGACTTTCCCAAGTTCCGATGTCTGACCAACCGAGAACGGCTGGGATGATTCGGACTTCTTCTGGTTTGAGTTTTTCCATGATTGCGTAGTCGATGGAGATGTTTTCGCAATCTTCGTATCGGTTTGTTTCGAGTTTCTCAAAAGTGTCTGGTGCGTGTTCTTTATATTTCTCGAGGATTTTTGAGATTTTCCAGACGTAAAACCCTGTATTCCACAGGTATGAGTCGTCTTCTAGGTATTTTTGAGCGGTCGCGAGGTCTGGTTTTTCTTTAAACTCTTTGAACTCGTGGATTTTGACTCCTTCTATTTCTTGTAACATTTTACCAATTTTGACGTATCCGAGTTTTACGTTTGGTTCTCGAGCCTCGACTTCTATTATGTTGATGCTGTTTTCGGCGAGGGCGACTTGTTCTGCTATCTGTAATTTGTGAGCGAATTCTCCTACATCTCTCACCAAATGATCTGCATAAATTACACACATGACTTCATTAGGATCGTCTTCTGCAAAACGTTTTGAGAGCTGCATTGCGGCGTATCCAATACAAGTCGCAGTGTTGCGCATTGCAGGTTCAATGAAGATGTTTTGAGTAGGAATTTCTGGAGTTTGTTCGTGGACGTATTTCACGTATTCAGCATTAGTTGCGACAAAAATATCCTCAGGCTTGAGAAACGATAATCGTTTAACGGTTTGCTGATACAAAGTCCCTTCTCCTATTAAATTGAGGAATTGTTTTGGGTTTTCGATTGTTGACAGGGGATAGAGGCGAGTGCCGTGGCCACCTGCTAGGATTACTGCTTTCATGGTTGGTTTTATTTATAGCGCCCGCCTGTGGCGGGCTTTTGCCCAAGAGTCGCTATGCTCGCTTGGGCCTATATTAAACTTTTACCCTTCATTACGAAAGGTTTTCTGATTTTGAGGATTTTTAGGATTGTTGGGGCGATGTTTTGAAGTCCTTTTTTTGCGATGTTTTTGCGAAGACGTTTGTGTTTGTTTGAAACCAGGACGAATGGTACCGGATTGAGTGTGTGTGCTGGGCAGCCTGATCCGTCTGGGTATCTCATGTATTCTGCGTTGCCGTGATCTGCTGTTAACAGGATTGTATATCCTTTTTCGAGGGCTAGTGGGACTATTTCTTGGAGACATTTGTCTAGCGTTGCTAGCGCTTTTTTGACAGCTAGGAATAATCCTGAATGTCCGACCAAATCTGGATTTGCGAAGTTTAATGCGATGAAGTTGTATGCTTGTTTTCCGGTTTTGGTTTTCAATTCTTTGACCAATGCGTCTTTGACTTTTATTGCGCTCATTTCTGGTTGTTCGGCGTATGATGCCACTTTTGGAGAGGGGATTAGGATTCGCTTTTCGCCGCCGGATATTTTTTTGATTTGTGAATTAAAGAAGAATGTAACGTGTGCGTATTTTTCTGTTTCGGCAATTCTTAATTGTTTTTGTCCACGACTGCTGAGAATCTCTGAAAGGTTCTTTTTTACGGTCGGTGCTTGGAACAAAACAGGTGCTTTTTTTGTGTACGGACCGAAGCAAATTAGCCGCGGTTTAACAGGAGTAGGAAAGTGAGTAAATTTTTTGTTCACAAGGGCGTCTGCGAGCTGGGCTGCACGGTCTGTTCTATAGTTAAAGAAAACCACTGAATCTTGCTTGGAGATCACTCCTTTTTTGTCCAAAACCATCGGTTCTAAGTAGTAGTCAGTTTTTGTGCCGCGTGTGTATTCGTTTTTGATTGCTTTGGTGGCTGATTCTTCTTTGTGACCTTTTCCTTTTGTGAGGAGGTCGTATGCGACGCGTGTTCGGTTCCAATTCGTGTCGCGATCCATTGCGTAGTATCGGCCGACGATTGTGGCGATTTTTGCTTGGTCTTGGAGGTCGAGTTCGCGGATCCATTTCTCGATACGCTTGATGAATTTTTGGGCTGAGCGTTCTTTGACGTCGCGTCCGTCTGTGATTGCGTGAATGTAGATGCGTTTGAGTTTGTTCTTTTTTGCAAATTTGAGAAGTGCATATAGGTGGTCGAGATGACTGTGGACTCCTTCATCTGAAATCATTCCGAGTAGGTGGAGTGGTGTGTCATTTTTTTTGCATTGTTTGACTGTTTCCTTGAGTGCTGGAAGCTTGTAGAACTTTCCTCGGCTGATTGATCGATTGATTTCTTCGAGAGATTGCCACACTATTCGTCCTGCTCCGATTGTGAAATGTCCGACTTCAGATCCACCCATAGTTTTTGGTGGAAGGCCGACTGCTTCGGAATCGGTTTTGAGTAGAGTATGTGGGTGTTTTTTCTTGAGTGAATTTATGAATGGAGTTTTGGCGTGAGTGACTGCATTGTATTTGTAGTCTTTGCCGTGTCCGTATCCGTCGAGGATGATGAGGAGAGCTTTCTCTTTCATTTTCTATCGAGATTTAGGGAATGATGATGAAACTAAGATACGCATCGATTATATCTGTTCCTGCAAATAAAGAAATCAGTAATCCTGCGATCAAGAATGGACCGAATGGAAGGGCTGTTTTTCCGTCGGCTTTTCCTGCTATTAAGAGAGGAATGCTGACGATAGCGCCGATCAAATAACTCAAAATAAGTGCTAATACTAATTTTTCGCTGCCGAGCATGACTGCCATCAATGCTCCGAGTCTCAAGTCTCCGCCTCCGAGCCATCTTCCTTTTGATAGGACGATTTGGCCACCAAAAAACACAGCGATGATCAGAAGGCCCCAGAGGATACTGGCGATTTCTGGAGTTCCAAAAACAAATGCCGCGGCGAAGCCTACGACTATCGCTGGGATTGAGAATCGGTCGGGTATCTCTTTGTGTTTCATGTCGTAAAAGAAAATCGCAATCAACAATACGGCCTCAATAGTGAAGAATAAAAATTGTGCAAAAACGCCCCAGTCGATTGAGTAATTGATGATGCTTGGGTCGATTAAGCTTTTTGTCATTACGAGGAAGTTCCAGTTCAAAAACAAAAGGACAAAAACTGTTGCTGTGAAAGCTTCGAGTAAGAGGTAATGTTTGCTGATTCTTTTTTTGCAATATGCGCATTCTCCTTGGAGTGCTAGGTAGCTCAAGATTGGTATTAGGTGATTCCATTTGAGTGGTTTTTTGCAGTGTGGGCATTCTGATCTGCCGAGGAGCATTCCTTTCTTTTTGACGTTCATGCGGTGTGTGATGACGCTTAGGAAGCTTCCTAGTGCTGCTCCGAAAACTGCTAGCAATACGGTGAAAATAGTTGTCATGGGGATTGTGGTGAGGTTATATCTGCTTTAAGATAATATTTTTGGGCGATGTCTGGTTGGCCTTGTTTTGCGAAGAGTAGGCCGATGTGTTTGTAAGTTTGGGGAAGATCTGGGTCCATTTCTAAGGCTTTTACCAAGTCTGCTTTTGCGTCGTCATATTCGCCTTGGGTTATGAGGGCCCATCCGCGTAGATCGTAGCTTAGGGCTTCTTCTGGGTGGTTTTCCACTGCTTTTTTTGCGAAATAGAGAGCTTTTTTGGGTTCTTCTAGTTTTTCGATTGAGATTTGGACTGCTTTCTCAAAGATCGAAAGATCTGATGGATTGAGCTTTGTGACTTTGTCCAATGTTTTGACTGCTTTATCGTATTCTTCTTGGATGATGTAGATGTCTGCGAGTTTTTGTTCGAGTTGGATTTGAGGTTGGAATCCGGCTTTTTTTGCTTTTTCTAAGTAGTATATCGAGTCTTCGAATCTGTCTTCGATTGCGTATGCCATACCGAGAAAGAATAAGACTTCAGGTCGTTCTGGATCGAGTGTTTTTGCTTGAAGGAGTGCGTCGATTGCGTCTTGGTTTTGGCCGATTTTGAGGTAGGAATATCCGAGAAGTGTCCATGCGTCACGGTAGTCGTTTTGTGAATTGATTGCTGTGAACAGTAGGGGAATTGATGCTGCGTATTCTTCTGAGTCGATCATTGCTTTTGCGAGGAGAGTGTCGATGTGTGGTTGTTTGCCGTCCCGATTTGCTTCGAAGTAATTGAATGCGTCTACGAAGAGTTGAGCTTTTTTGTTTTTTGGTGCGAGGTCTTCGAATATTGATTTGCCTGTTTCGTTGTTTTTGTAGAGAATAGCTAATATCCCTCTGTAAAACATGACTTCTGGTTCTTTGTTGCTGAGTTTTGAAAAATGCTCTTTGGCGGTTTCAATTTCTCGTTCGTTTAGATATGTTCTACCTATTAGGACATTTATTTCTACGCTGTTGGTGTTGTCGCGGACTTTTTCGAAGAATCCTCGTGCTCGTACGGGGTCGTTGTTTTTGAGATAAGTTTGGCCGATTTTGTATAGGGCCTCGAGTGAAGTTGGATGAGAGACGAGTGCGCCTTGGTATTTTCTCAATGCTTTTTCATAAAGCTCGTCTTCGAATAGTTCGTCGCCTTTTGTTACGAGACTTGAATAAGTTTCGGATGTTCTTTTTGGTGGGGGAGCGGTTTCTTCTTGGGTTGGGTCTTCGGATGTGGGGTCTTGGGTTGCGGGATTGTCAGGGGCTCCTTCTTTTATCACAAGAGTGTAGGTGATAAAACCTGCTCCGATTAGGATTAGAATCCACAATATTGGTAAGATTTTTTTCATTGAGTTGTTTGGTTCTTGGAGTAATCGTGGTGATTTGCTCCGCAGATTGCGACGGCTATTGCGTCTGCGACGTCATCTGGTTTTGGGACTTCTTTTAGGCCCATTAATATTGTTACCATTTTTTGGACTGCTTTTTTGTCTGCGCGTCCGTTGCCGCAGATGTGGCTCTTGATTTCTGATGGGCCGAATTCGCATATCTCAATATCGTGTTCTGCAAAAATTTGTGTAACGACTCCTCGAGCTTCCGAGACTGACATTCCTGTTGTGATGTTTTTGTTAAAAAAAAGTTTTTCGACTGACGCTTTTTGAGGTTTCCATTTTTTGACGATTTCTCGGAGGTCTTTTGAGATTTGGTTTAGTCGTTGCGGATTTTTGAGACCTTTGTGTGTGTGAATATAGCCTGCGTCGAGCAAGGTTAGCTTGTCTTTGTCGGCTTCGATGATGGAAAACCCTGTGATGGCAGTGCCGGGGTCAATTCCAATAATTCGCATATTTAAACTGTGAGGGATAGGACGGATCCTTTGTCTTTTGCGTTGTATACTATAACAATTTTCTCTCCTTTTTTCACCAGTTTCTTGAGCTTGAGAAATTTGAGAATTGCTTGATCTAAGCCGTGTGAGATGTCGCGTTTTGAGAATTTTTTGACGATTGTGTGGTTGATTCCCCAGATCAGGCTGAGTTCTCTTAGACTTCTTTCGTTTGGGGAGATTGTTATTGGTGTGATGAAAACTCGGTGTTTTGTGACTTGGCATGGTGTAAATCCGTCTTGGGTGTATGTGATGATCTTGTGTGCTTTTGTGTGGATCGCGAGTTCGCATGCTGAGAGTGAGGCTGCGTTGCTGGTATCGGTTGGGGTTTCGCTGGTTTGGGGTTGTGGAAGTTGTAGCGGCTGAGGTAGTTGCTGTGGCGATTTTTTGAGCTTGTTTTCCACTGCCGAAATCGTCTTTGATAAGGTCTGAACCGCTTTGTATGGATATTTGCCCACTGCTGTTTCGTTCGACAACATGATTGCGTCTGAACCGTCGTATACTGCGTTGGCGGCATCTGAAATCTCTGCTCTTGTTGCGCGAGGATTCTCTACCATTGAGTTTAAGACTTGTGTCGCTGTGATTACTGGTTTGCCGACGCGGTTGCAGGCTTTGATGATTGATTTTTGTGCGATTGGAACGAGCTCTGGTTTGATTTCTACACCTAGGTCTCCGCGTGCGATCATGATTCCGTCTACTTCTTCGATGATTTCATCTAAGTTATCGAGAGCTTCCTTTCGTTCGATTTTTGCGATGATTTTTGGGGTGTGTTTTTTTCGGAGAGATTTGTTGTATTTTTCGATTGTGCGTCGGAGGTTCTTGATGTCTTGTGCGTTGCGGACGAATGAAAGAGCGACGTATTCCACATCGAGTTTGAGTCCGAATTTTAGGTCTTGGTGGTCTTTTTTTGTGAATGGTTGTGCTGTGATTGTTGAGTCTGGTGCGTTGATTCCTTTGTTTGGAAAGAGGCGTCCTGATGTTTTGACTTTGCAGTGGATTTCTCGGCCTTGGACGCGGGTGACTTCTACTTGGATGAGGCCATCATCGATGAAGAGTCTTGATCCTTTTTTGACGTCTTTGTGTAGGTTTTTGTATTGGACTGGGAGGCGTGGGGTCTCTTTTTTGCTTGTTGTTGGTGTGAATTTGGTTGCTGCTGTTGAGAGAATGATTTCGGTGCTTTTCTTGATTGGGACACCTTCTTTTGGGAGCATTCCTAGTCTGATTTTTGGACCTTGAAGGTCTTGGAGAAGGGCTACGTTTCTGTTGTGACGTTTTGCAGCTTTTCTTACGTTTGTTGCGATTTCTTTGAAATTCAAATAAGACCCATGGGAAAAATTAAGCCGAGCTACGTCGAGGCCAGCTTGAATGAGTTCTTCTACGGTTGCGAGATTGTCTGAGGACGGACCGAGAGTTGCTACTATTTTTGTGAAGTTGATTCGCATAGAAGCATTGTCTGGGTTTTCTTGGTTTAAGTCAAATTAGGGGAGGTGGTTTGTTGTGTAATTTAACAGGTTAAAGAGTCTCCGCGCGGAGGCGTCTTTAGGTTGGGTGATGGTTTTTGACGAAAAACCTGTCAAGGGTTGGGTTGGGTACATTAATGCTACGTTTTCAGGCTGCGAAGTGTTGACAAAATGCCGGAAATCTGTCAATATGTTCGTCTATCAAATAACTTATACTCTTGTTAGACTTAGGCGAATTACCAGTTCAAGATTTACAATCGGGCCAATGTGAAGCGGCTAGACTTTCTGTTGAAAAGGATTTTGCTGAATTTGCGAAAATTGGTCGACGGCCACCAGCTTGGCGGTGGATGGATGTTCGAGCTGAGGCTAGGAGGTGGAGGTATGAGCCCGAAGTGGACGTTAAATTTTTTGTTGACTCTGCTTTGGATCCAGAGGTTCAGCCTGCAGTTGAAGATGGTTTTAAACTTCTTAATGGGTTATTTGTTAAACATGGATTGGATTTGATTTTGGATGTAGAAACAAGACCTATGCCTGTTAATTACTTTTTGGAATCACAGTTAGATGATATTTCTGATGAGAATGGATCTTTGCTTTATGGGGATGTGGGGGAGTTAGATTTGGTTTTTAGAGGTAGGTTATTGCCTTGGAATATGAGCGAAGCTCTAGTTGTGGCTATAAATAGAAAAATTGTAGGGCAATCTGTTTTGGGAGGAGGAGATACGAAAGTGATGGGAATTGGGCATACTAATGGTGCATTTGCGCTTATTGCTGCTTGTGAAGAAAAGGATATGGATTTAATTAGACAAGTTGTGGCACATGAAGTTTTGCATTTATTGGAACTAGATAGTCATACTCAATCATATGATAGGAAAGGCCATTGTTATAGAGAGCCATGTTTGATGAACCCTTATGATACTAGTGACGATTTGTGTTCTTCTCATGTGATTGGTATGCAGGCTTATTATGAAAGTATGATAAATCTTGCACGAGAAAAGGCTGAGAGTGTTGTTCTAAGGCCGGGTGCGTTGAGTGTGTTGTTGGGAAAGTAGAGACTTCCCCCTACTTCACCGTCACACTCTTTGCCAAATTTCGTGGCATGTCTGGATCATTTTCACGCAAGATTGCGAGGTGGTATGCGAGGAGTTGGATAGGGATGATGTTGACGATAGGGGATGCGTGCGAAACGTCGGGAACGCGGATCCAATAGTCGAAGACTTCGTTGTTTTCGGGAGCGACTCCGATGATGTATGCGCCGCGGGCTTTGAGCTCGATTGCGTTTGAGATGATTTCGTTTTTTGTTTCGTCGTTGGCTACGATTGCGATACATGGGGTTCCTTCTGTTATCAAGGCGATTGGGCCGTGTTTGAGTTCTCCTCCTGCGAATCCTTCTGCGTGGATGTATGAAACCTCTTGGATTTTGATTGCGCCTTCGAGAGCAATTGGGTAGTTGAGGCCGCGACCTATCAGGTAGAGCGACTCAACGTCTTTGATTTTTTCGGCCAATTTAACGATGTGTTCTTCGTATCGAGGGTTGATCATGTCGTTGATTTGGCTGGCTGTGTCGATGAGGAGTTTTTTTCCTTTTTCGATGCCTCCGTCACAGGCGTATGCGAGCAGGGTCAAGATTGCGATTTGTGCTGTTGTTGCTTTGGTCGAAACTACTGCTTTTTCTGGGCCTGCCTTGATTGGGATCACGATGTCTGAGATTCGTGCCATTGTTGATGACTCGACGTTTACGAGGGACATTATTTTGGTTCCTTTTGCTTGTGCTGTCTCGATTGCTTCCATGGTGTCGGCTGTTTCTCCTGATTGAGAGATTGCTACTAGGAGGGATTTTTTTGTGATGAAGTTTTTGTAGTTTGAAAATTCTGAACCGAATGTTGAATTGATGTGTTTTTTTGCGATTTCTGCAAAAAGATATTCTCCGACCATTGCGACTTTTCCGGTGGTTCCGCATCCGATGAAGTATGTGCCGAAAGCGTCTTGGATTGCTTTTGCGGCTTTGCGGATAACTTCTGGGTCTTGGTTGATGGCTCGGGTTAGGGTCTCTTTTTGTTCCATGATCTCTTTGATCAGGAAGTGTGGGTGTTCTCCTTTTTCGGCTGTTTCTGGTTGAAGGTCGATTTCGATGATTCTTTTTTCGATTTCTTTGTTTGTGAACATGTCGATGAACTCGATTTCTCCTTTTTCGACTGTTACCATTTGGTTGTCGTCGATGTACATTACTTGGTTTGTATGTTCGATAAATGCTGGGATGTCTGAGGCGATGAAATATTCTCCTTTTGTTTTTCCTTTTCCTATGATTAATGGTGAGCCTTTTCGGGCTGCAACTACTATGTCTTCTTTTTCGCAGATCACTACAAGTGCGTATCGGCCTTCCATTTCCTCTGTTGCTTTTTGGACTGCGAGTTTGAGGGGGAGGTTCTCGAGGTATTTTTCGATCAAATGTGCGATTACTTCTGTGTCTGTTTCTGATTCAAATTTGTGGCCTTCTTTCTTGAGACGTTTTTTGACCTCTGTGAAGTTTTCTAGAACTCCGTTATGGACGATTACGACTTCGTTGTTGTCTCCGGTATGCGGGTGTGCGTTTTTCTTGGAAATGCCTCCGTGTGTTGCCCATCTTGTATGAGAAATTGCTGTGAACAACTTCTGTTCAGTTTCGCCTAGAGAGATTTTGCTGCTTGCTTCTGGTTTTGGAAGGTTTGCTGGATCGAATTCGCCGATTTTCCCGACTTCTTTGTGAATGTTGATTTTGCCTGGGGTTTTGTATGCCACGCCCCAGCTGTCATAGCCTCTGTACTCCAGTTTTTGCAATCCTCTGATCACAAGCTCTGGTGCGTTATGTTTTTGTCCGATATAGGCAAAGATTCCACACATATTTTTTGATTATTTTTCTTTCGAAATACGAGGGGGAGTATAGCTGAAATCCAGGTCTTTGTTAAGGCGAGTTAGGTTCTTCAGCCCACTCTTTGTCACCATTGCCATATCTTCGATTCGGATCCCGAATTTGCCTGGGAGATAGATGCCGGGTTCGACGGTTATTACCATGCCTGGTTTGATTTTGTTTTTTCCTTTGTCGGATAGACTAGGGGATTCGTGGATGTCGAGACCGACACCGTGTCCTGTTCCATGACCAAAGGTTTCTCCGTACCCAGCTTCTTTGATCGTGTCTCGTGCTAGTGAATCAATTTTTTGTTCAACAAACCCGTTACGAACGTTCTCAAGAACGGTTTCTTGAGCCTTGAGTACGGTGTTGTAGATTTCTTTTTGGAGTTTTGTTGGGGGAGCGGTAAAGATGATTCTGGTCATGTCTGAACAGTATTCTTTGTATTTCATTCCCATATCTATGAGGACGAGATCTCCTTTTTTTAACCTGGTGGTGCCGCTTTGATGGTGTGGCATTGAGGAGTTTTTGCCGAATGCAACGATAGGGTCAAATGATACATCTTCTGCTCCGAATTCAGATCCTAGGCGTTTTATTTCCCAGACGATGTCTATTTCCCTTAGTGGTTTGGACTTCCGTTTGTGTACAAGTTTTTTGATCAACCCAAAAACCTTTTCGTTGATGCGTTGGCTCTTTGTTATTAGTTCGATTTCGCGAGGGGTTTTGATTGCGCGGAGTTTTTCAACTTCTCCAGAAATGTCTACGAATTTGATCTTTGGACTTATCTTTTTATATTTTTTGTATTGGGTTACGGTGAGGTTTGATTCTTCGACGCCGATGGTTTTGACTCTTAGGCTGCGGAGTTTTTTTTGCCATTCTTTTTTTAGTTCCTCAGGGTTTCTCCAAACACGGGTGATGTCGACCAATTCGATCGATCGAGGGACTGTGTATTTGGCGCGTTCGATGTAGCGGGAATCGGTGAAGAGGATTGTTTTTTTGCGAGTGACTAGGAGAAATCCGTTGGATCCTGTGAATCCACACAAATACTTGATGTTTGATTTGCCGGTGATTAGATAAGCGCCGGCTTTTGTTGGTTTGATTGGTCGTATCATTATTTGAGGATTGCTTTGGTTTTCTTTTTGCCGAGCTCGACTGCTGGTTGGTTGAATGGATTGATGCCGAGCATTTCTCCGACCAATGCGACTGCTTCTTCGAAGGTTTGGATTAGTTGGCCGATTGATTCTTCGTCCAGTTTCTCGAGGGTGAATGAGAGATTTGGAACTTTTTTTGCGTCCATTGCTTTTGATGTTCCAATTTTTTCGGCTTGGAGAATTTGGTTAAATGTTAGTTTTCCGACTCGATAGTCTTTTGGGTATTTTGTGAGATCAAAGAATGTGACCCATTTGTCTTTTGGGCCGTCGAGTAGGAGTTGGAGGACTGAGTGTTGGTCGCTTGGGCCGAGTAGGCTTACTGGGAGTGGCCCAGTTTTTGAATTTTTGCCGAGGCTTTCAGCGATTAGCTGGATGGCCCATTTATTAAAATATTCAAACCCATCGATGTATGGAAAAAAGACGAGGGATTTTTTCCCTTTTTGCTTATACATTTCATAAAAGACTGCAGCCAATCGATTCACGAGATTCTTCTTGCTTGCGCCTTTAAGGAGTTTCTTGGGGTCGATGCCCATCAAGATCGCGGGGATGAGTCCTGCGGCTGTGAGGACTGAGTATCGGCCTCCTACGTGTTTTGGCAGCGGGACCATCATCAGTTCGTCTTTGATTGCTGTTTTGTACAGGTCGCCTTCTGGATTTTCGGTCATGATGAGGAAATGTTTTTTCCAACTTGGACCGAACCATTTTTTGGCTCCGCCGTGGATTAGGTCAAAGAGCGCTTTTGTTTCCAATGTTCCGCCTGATTTTGAAACGAAAATGAATAGTGTTTTTTTCTTGTCGAGAATTTCTTCGTATGATCTGACGATTCGCGGGTCGAGTGTGTCGATGAAGAGGAATTTTGGTTCGTTGAATAGATTGTGTTTTGGTTCTTTTAAGAGTCGAAATAGCATTTGTGAACCGAGAATTGAGCCTCCCATTCCGACTACGACTATGTGTGAGTATTTGCCAACGAGTGGTTTTGCTATATCGAGAATAGGGGATAGATCTTGTTTTGGAAGTTCCATGAATTCAGCGAATTTTCTTGATTCGAGTTTTGTTTGCGCTTTTGCGATTTTCTTCTCGTGTTTCTTTGCGATTTGGGCGAAATTGATGTTTTTTGAATGGAGTTTAAGCATTTTGGAGGAAATATTTGATGATTTGTTCTGGGTCTTCGATCTCTTTTGGAAGAGATGCGAGAGTGCGGCTGATTTGTTTTTTGTTGTAGCCGAGTTTTTCGAGTGCGTCTACTACGTCGTCGTTCATGTTTTTGTTTATTGGGGTGTGTGATCTGTCGAGCATCTCGAGATCGTCTGGATCGATTTTGTTTTTCATTTCGAGAATGATTCTGTGTGCGATTTTTTTGCCGATTTTTGGGACGCTTGATATTAGTGTTGGATCGTCTTGGAGAATTGATTTTTTTAGATCGTTCAACGGAAGAGAAACTATGTCTTGAGCGGTCTTTGGACCTACTCCTGAAATTGCGATGAGTTGTTTGAAAAATTTGAGATCTGAGTATTGGAGAAATCCATAGAGGTCTAGTGCGTCTTCGCGGACGTGGGTGTGTGTGAAGATTTCGATTTCGTCATTTTCGCTGAGTTCTGCGGCTGCGCTTTCTGAGAGATTCACCAAGTAACCGGTTTCTCCTGTATTAGTTTTGAGAATTATCTGGCGTGCTTCGATTTTGAGAGTTTTTCCTTTGAGGTATGCGATCATTTTTTTTGCTTTATATTTTCCATTTTTTTAGGAATCTTTTTTTGAATGAGGCAAAAGTTCCTTTTTCGATATGGTCTCGAATTTGATGCATCAAGTTTAACAAAAAGTGAATGTTGTGGATAGTCATTAGTCTGTGGCCTAGGAGTTCGCCTTCTTTCATCAGGTGGTGGATGTAGCTTGTTGTGTAGTTTTTACAGGTGTAGCATTCGCATTTTGGTTGAAGGGGCGTGGGGTCGTGTTTGAATTTTTGGTTCTTGATGTGTTTAAGTCCTGTGCTGTCCCAGAATGCTGAGTGACGTGCGAGTCTTGTTGGTAGCACGCAATCAAACATGTCGACGCCTCTATCGACAGCTTCGAGCAAGTCTTCTGGTGTGCCGACTCCCATGAGGTATCGTGGTTTGGTTTTTGGCAAATGGGGGATTACTGTTTCGATTGCTTTGTACATTTTGTCTTTTGATTCCCCAACTGCGAGTCCGCCGATGGCATTGCCGGGCAGGTCTTGGCTTGCGATGAATTTTGCTGATTCTTCTCTGAGCTGTGCGCTTGTTCCCCCTTGGACGATGCCGAATAGAGCTTGGGGTGGGAGTTCGGGGGAGATGTTGTTTTTTTGAGTTTTTTTATTTTTACTTATTTTCTTATTTTCCAACTTTTCGTGTTCTTTTTTGCAACGTTCGAGCCAATTGTGTGTGCGAATCATTGCTTTATTGAAGTAGTCTTTTGTGGATTTCCCAGGTGCGCATTCGTCGAAGGCCATGATTATGTCTGCGCCGAGATCGTGTTGGATTTGCATCGCTTTCTCGGGAGTGATGAAGTGTTTGCTTCCGTCTATGTGTGATCTGAATTCGACTCCTTTTTCTGTGATTTTCACTAAGGATTCTTTTTTTGCTGATGCTCCTAATGAAAAAACTTGGAAGCCTCCTGAGTCTGTGAGGATTGGTCGATCCCAATTCATCCATTTGTGAAGTCCGCCCATCTTTTTGACGGTTTTTTCTCCAGGTCTTAGCATTAGGTGATAAGTGTTTGAGAGGATTATTTCTGCGTTGAGTTCTTTTAGTTCTTCGGGGGTGAGAGTTTTGACTGTGGCGCGAGTTCCCACTGGCATAAATATCGGAGTGTTGATCTTGCCGTGTGGTGTTGTGAAAACTCCAGTTCTTGCCTGGGAATTTTTTAGTTCTTTTTTTACTTTGAAATTGAACATAGCAAAAAAGATTCTAACAGGTTTCGAGTGGGTTTGGAAAGTTTTTCAGCTTTATGCTGCTTGTTCTGTGATTCCGAGAGTTTTTTGACGGGTCCAGTTGATGATTTTGTTGATTCCTTTTCCGACGAACTCTGAAGATTTGTCGATTGCTGTCAATGGAGCGTGAAAAAGTTTTGATGCTAAGTGAGTGGTTCCTCTGAGGGCTCCTCCTGCGACTGGGACCATGTTGAGGACGTGTCCGACTCGGTCTGCAGTGTTGTAGATGATTCCTTCGACTCCGTCTCTGACCCAATTGTATGCGTTGCTCACTGTGTCTAGGGCTGCATCTGCAGTTTCGTTTGCGATTGCGAATGGGAGTTTTATAGTTCCTGTTAGGGGATTTGCAAATACGTTTTTGATTCCTGCTGCTGTGTTTTGAATGCCTTGGGCGATGTCTTGAGCTTCTTTTCCGCCTTTGTTGAGTGTGTTTGTGAGAACGGCGTTTACTTGGTCTTGAGCAGTTGCGGCAATGTTGTTGATTATGCCTTCGTCAGGCGCTCCACCTTCTCTCAAGCTCGTAAAACCTTTGGCACGATTCACGCCTTTGTCGTATAGGCCTTTGAGTCGAGCTTTCGCTGGATTTACTAGTTTGTTTTCTAAGAAATTTGCCATAGGAATCATTCAATAATGAGTTCCTAATTATACCATTTTTACTGGTTTGAAGCAATGGGGGGAGGGGAGGCTGTCCTGAGGCCTTTTACAACCCTGCGAATTGTGGTATAATATTCTTATGGGAATTATAATTCAACCAGGTAGTTCAGGAGATGGTGAATTTGGGATTCGAAAGGATGTTACTTTTGGTGATGTTGCTGATTGGGTGAGGGAAAATGACGATTTTAATCGTAAGGGATTGGGAATTCCTACTCAAGATGAGGTGGAATTATCCACTCCTGACATTGCTGTTTTTCAGTGTGATCCTTTTTTGAAACCTGAGGAGATATTAGAATATTCAAAAGATGCGAAAGCTATTGTTCTTGTTACTTTTGCTTCTGGGGCGATGCCTGATAGGCTTGCTCCAGCGATCGAACAAAGGCTTCGAGAAGGGGTGGCTGTAGTTCTTCTTTCGGATAATGCTGGAGATGGACATGGAATTTTGAAGATGGTTTATGCAGCTGGTGAGAGGATTTATGAAGCTGGAGCTGTTCCTTTAGAAAAAGTTAATATTATGAACCATACGGAAGTGAAAGCAGCTATTCAAGTAGCTATTGATGAGGGGTTGAGTGGGAGGGCTTTGGCTCAAAAAATTGGAGAAATGTATTCTTATAAACCTGGTGAAGAAAAACCTGTTGCGCAGTGGGATCAACCTGGGTTTGAATTAAAGCCTAGTACAGATCTTCGGGCTATGATGAAAAAGGGAGGTTTTATTGATGATGATGGGAATTATTTGAGAGATGGAACGATCTTGCCGTAATTACATCATATCTGCCAAAACAATTGCTGCCATGCTTTCTGCAACTGGTATGACTCTTGGAGCTAGGCATGCGTCGTGGCGGCCGAGGGTAGAGATTTTTGTGTCTTTGCCGTTTTTATTTATTGTTTGTTGTTCTTTTGCGATTGAAGGAGCTGGTTTGATGGCCAGTCTCATTACGATTGCGTTTCCGTTTGAGATTCCTCCGAGGATTCCGCCTGCGTTGTTCGAAAGATATTCGAACTCGTCTTTGTTGACTGCTTTTAGTTCATCGTTGTTTTCTGATCCGGTCATATAGGCTACATCGAATCCGTTCCCAACTTCAAAACCTTTTACAGCTCCGATCGACATCATTGCTTTTGCGAGGTCTGCGTCGAGTTTGTCGAATACTGGTTCTCCGAGTCCTGCTGGGGGATTTTCGATGATGATTTCTACGATTGCACCTATTGAATCTTTGTCTTTTCTTGTTTTCTTTATGACTTTCATCATTTCTTCAGCTGCTTTTTTGTCTGCGCATCTTAGTGGGTTTTTTTCGATTTCTGTTTTTACGAATTTTTCTGCAAAAACATCTCCAACTTGGACAGTGTGTCCGTAGATTTTGGTTTCTTTTGGTAGTACTTTTCTTGCTATTGCACCTGCAATTACTCGAGAAACTGTCTCTCTTCCTGAGCTTCTGCCGCCGCCTCTGTGATCCCGGACTCCGTATTTGAGATCGTATGTAAGATCTGCGTGGCCTGGTCTGTATAGATCTTTGAGTTTGTCGTAGTCTTTTGATTTTGAGTCTGAGTTGTAGACTATTACTGATATTGGAGTTCCTGTTGTTTTTCCTTCAAAAATTCCAGAAAGTATCTCAACTTTGTCTGCTTCTTTGCGAGTTGTTGAGATTGTTGGATCAGTTGGTTTTCTTCGGTCTACTTCTTTTTGGATATCTTCTGCGGATAGAGAAATGCCTGCTGGGCATCCATCAATAATGGCACCCAAAGCAATTCCATGGGATTCGCCCCATGTTGTAACTTTAAATAAAGTTCCAAAGGTGTTTCCGGCCATTTTATATAGAAGTTATTGAAGGTTTGCTTATGCAGCTTCTTTGAGCTCTTCTTCTTCAGCAGGAGCTTCTTCCTCGGCTGGAGTTTCTTCTTCAGCAGGAGCTTCTTCTTCGGCTGGAGCTTCTTCCTCGGCTGGAGTTTCTTCTTCAGCAGAAGTTTCTTCTACGACTGGAGCTTCCTCTTTTACTTCTTCAACTGGTGTTGTTACTTCTTCAACTGGAGTTTCCTCAGCAGGAGCTTCTGCTTCTGGTGTAGTTTCCTCTGCTTCTTCGTCTGCAGGTTTGTCTTTAGCTTTTTTAGCTTCAGCTGCAGCTTGTTTTGCTCGGAACTTATCAACACGTCCAGCAGTATCTACTAGTTTTTGTTTGCCAGTGTAGAAAGGATGGCAGTTAGAACAGATTTCTGTTGAGATTCCGTCTTTTGTGGAACCTACAACAAATGTTGCTCCGCATGCACATTTTGCTGTGACTTCTCCGTTGTATTGTGGGTGTGTGTCTTTTTTCATGTGTTTTCAAAAAAAATGCCCCTGAAGTCTACTTGGATGATTTCCGAAAATCAAGCTAATTTTTACTACTTTTATAGATTGTTGAGGCTTTGCGTCCAAAATTCTCTTCTGACAGGTGTTTTTTTGCATATTGAACGGCGTTTTTTGAGTGATTTTTGAGCTGATTTGATGAGTTTAATAGGTCTGAGAGGTGTCGAGCGTCTTTTTTTGCGTTGTATTCGGTTGATATTTGGCCTGCTTGGGCTGATTTGACGATTTCTTTGATTGCTGCTCCTCCTGGGCCAAAAACTGGAAGGCCTTCTGACAAATATGTGAGAACTTTTGTTGGAACTGCGTAGTCTAGAGTTTTTTCCAAAGTCAGTGATACGATCCCGAGTGAGTAATTTTTGATTGTTTTTGGGATCTCTTTTGCTGGGATTGCTGGGAGAACGCGGATATTTTTCGGGAGTGTTTCTTGGAGTTCTTTGTGAATTTGGCCTGTTCCGATGATATCGAGGCTTATTGAAGGATCTCGTTTGATTGCTTCTTCAAATACTTCGAGGATGTACTCAATTTTTTGTAGAGGGCCGTAGTTGCCGAGATACACGCATTTTTTGTTGGTTTGCAGATTTGGAGTGATGAATTTGTCTTTTGGTTTTGTTGCTGTGAGTAATGTTGTTTGTGGAATATTGGTGGGAACGTATTTGTTGAGAAGTGGTGAAGTTAGAACGAGGTGGCTGGCGTTTTTGTAGACTGTATTGTCTATGGCTTTTGCTACTTTGAAACTTTGACTGTTTTCTTTCCAGCCTCTCATTATTAGGAGGTTTTCGGCTGATGGATCGCCGACGTCGACTATGTAGGGGATTTTTAGGATTTTTTTTGCTAAAACGGCAATAAGTCCTACGAATGATGGGGGAGTGACGACGTGGATTAGGTCAATTTTTCTTCTGTGGGATAAAAGATATCCGAGAGATTGAATTAGTACGTCGAGAGTTTTTCCTTTTGTATGGGTTTTGCTGAAATTTGGGAGTTGAAATTCAATATTTTCGTCTTTTGGAATGTTTAAAAAGCTTTGGAGTCTTGCGTGTGGTCCAAAAGAATAATTTGGATTGTGGATCGTTAGTACAAAGATTTTCATCCAAGGTGGTTAACGATTTGTTCTGCGGAAGTTCCGTCTCCAAATGGGTTTGTCCAATTGATTTCTTTTGTGAGCATTTTGTCTGCTTCCTCGATGATTGTTTCGTATTTTGTGCCTACTATTACATTTCCGCCTACGTCTACTGTCTCAGGGCGTTCCGTGCTTTCTCGGAGCGTGATGCATGGGATTTTGAGGATGCAAGCTTCTTCTTGGATGCCGCCTGAGTCTGTAAAAATGATGCGGGCGTTTTTGATGAGTTGTAGCATCTCGAGATACCCGACTGGCTCGCTTGTTTCGATTTCTTGTGGGATTTCGATGTTGTTTTTTTCTATGATGTTTTTTGTTCTTGGGTGAAGAGGAAGAAATACTTTGAGGGAATGTTTTTTTGCGAAGTCGCTTGTTGCTTTGAGAATGGTTTCGAGTATTTGTGTGTTGTCTACGTTTTCTTCTCTATGTGTGGTTAGTAGAATGTATGGATCTTTGGGTGATTTTGTATTTGATTCTGCCAGTTCCAAGTTTTGGAGAACTGCATCTACAATAGTGTTTCCGGTGATATGGATTTTCTCTTTTTCTATTCCTTCGTTTATTAGGATGTCTTGTTGTTTTTGAGTTGGAACGAAGCAATAATCTGAGATTCGATCTGTTAATACACGGTTTGTTTCTTCTGGGATTTTTGTGTAGCTGCGAAGACCTGCTTCAACGTGGGCTACTTTGATGTGCATTTTTGTAGCTGCGAGTGACATTGATAGCACGGTGTTTGTGTCGCCTTGAACTATTAGTACGTCTGGTTGTTCTTCTTGGAAAATCTTTTCAACTTTGATCAACATTCGGCCTGTCATATTGGCGTGTGTGCCAGATCCAATTCCTAGATTGTATTTTGCCTTTGGGAGATTTAATTCGTCCAAGAAAATCTCATCCATATTCTGATCATAGTGTTGATTTGTATGGATGATAAAGAACTCTAATTGTCTTTTTTCGAGCTCTCTAATAACTGGAGAAAGCTTGATTATCTCGGGACGCGTCCCAAAAACTACTGCAATTTTCATTTATTTTTGGTCTTTTTTGATAGGTTTCTTGAATGGTGAAAAATCGAGATATCTGTGAGCTACTGTGAAACCGAGTAGGATAGTTATGATTACTACTGCTATTTGTGTGTATAAACGTGTGTTTACAACACTTACGAGGAATGAAGAAGTTCTGGCTTCACCTCCGTCGTCTACTACTGTTAATTCGAGGCTGTGGTTTCCTAGTTCTTGGAATTTGTGACTGATGATTTGGCCTTCTTTGAGGTATTTGCCGTCTATTACCCATCTGTAACTAACGATTGATCCGTCGTCGTCGTACGAACTTGATGCGTCGAATGAAACTCTTGATCCTAGGCTTGCGGTGTATGCGTCTTTGTCTGTTTCGATTACTGGCCCTTTGTTTAGAGGGTATGCGTCTTCTGTGTCGAGATATCCATCGTTGTCATCGTCTGTGTCTGAATTGTCTCCGATGTTATCGCCGTCTGTGTCTGTTGTTTCTGTTGGGTCTGTTGGGAATGGATCTTCTCCGTCGTTTACTCCATCGTCATCTGAGTCGTCGTCTAGAGGATCTGTGTTGTTGTTTTCTTCTGTTGTGTCTGAGATTCCGTCTCCGTCATCATCGTCGTCTGCAATGTCTCCGATGCCGTCTCCGTCTGTGTCGGTGGTTTCATTTGGATCGAGAGGGAGGTCGTCTTTGCTGTCTGGAACTCCATCGTTGTCGTCGTCATCATCTGCGTTATCGCCGATACCATCTCCATCTGTGTCTGTGTGTTCGTTTGGGTCTTCTGGCCATAGGTCTTCGTCGTCAGCAACTCCGTCTCCATCGTCATCGTCGTCTTCGTCATTTGGAATTCCGTCGTAATCTGTGTCTTGTTGTATATAGACTGTTTTTTGAATTTGGTTGTTTGATGAATCGTCGTTTTCTGAGTCCCATGGAATGAGTTGTATCTTTATTGTGTGATTTCCCCAAAAAGGAACCCAGTCTATAAAAACATCATCTGTTTTGTTTCCAAATAGAGAAACAGGTTGGTCTCCTCCGATTTGTATTCCGTTATCTAGAAATCTGACTGTTCCTAGGAGATCTTCTGATGAAATGTTTGAGACTGAGGCATAAATCCGGATAGTTCTCCCTTCTAAAAAACTGCTTGTAGAAAATGTAACTGCGCTGTCCGTGATCGATAAATCTCTAGAGAATGCAAATACAGCAGGACTGAGTAGTAGCGATATAACTATAGTAGTTATAAAGGTAGAAAATCCTTTTTTCATATTTTTAAGGTTAGTTTATGCCTTTTTTGCGGGTTCTTTTTTCGCAGTTTTCGTATCTTTTGGCTCTTCGATTTTAGTTTGAGCTTCTCCTGGAGCAGCTTCTATAGGTTGTTCCTGTTCTAGAGCTACCAATGATAGTGAAGCGACTTTGTCTTTCAATCTCATTCTCATCAAGTATACACCTTGAGTGGCTCGACCTTGTGATGGGATGTTTTGGACGTGAAGTCTGATCGCTTGGCCGGCTTTTGACATTAGAATTAAGTCTGCGTTTGTTGTCTTTTCAATGATTTTTGCGCCGACTATGTCTCCAGTCTTTTCGGTGATGTTTGCTGTTTTTACACCTGAACCTCCTCTAGATTGAAGTCTGTAGTTCATGGTTTTTGTCATTTTTCCTAGGCCGTTTTCCATTACTACTAGGAGTTCGGCTGTTTCTGGATCTGCAATGACATCCATTTCTACCACAATGTCTTCTGGTTTTAGAGCGATACCTCGGACTCCGATTGATGGTCTACCCATTGGTCTTACATTTGATTCGTTGAATCGGATGCATTTTCCTTTTTTGGTGACCAACATAATCTCGTTTTCTTTTGAGCATTGTCGCACCCATTCGAGAGAATCGTCTGGTCTTAGTTTGATTGCGATCAAACCTGATTTTCGCACGTTTTTGAATTCGCTAACGGCTGTTTTCTTGATTGTTCCTCTCTTTGTCGACATTATTAGGTATTCTCCTGAATATTGTTCTCCTGCGTTCAAGATTGCGGTGATTTGTTCGCCGTCTTGGAGTTGGAGAATGTTTACGATGGCTTGTCCTTTTGCTTGTCTTGAAGCTTGTGGAATTTCGTAAATTGGGAGTTTGAATACTCGACCTTGGTTTGTGAAGTAGAGAAGTTCGTCGTAATTGTTTCCGTGAACAATTAGCTCGATTTCGTCTTCTTCTTTTGTTGTTCCACCGATGATTCCTTTACCTCCTCGATGTTGTGCTTTAAATGAATTTGGCGGTATTCTCTTGATGTAGTTTGCTTTTGAAAGAACTAGGATCATTGGTTCGTTCGGGATTGTATCTTTTTGAGAGAAATCTCCGACTGCTGAAGGCATGATCAGTGTTTTTCGTGGATCTGCGTATTTTTCTTTTATTTCTGCTAGTTCCTCTTTCATGATGCTGAGGATCTTTTTTTCGTCTGCCAAAATTCCTTCTAATTCTACGATTAGGGCCATTTTTTCTTTCAATTCATCTTCGATTTTTTGTCTTTCCAAACCTGCTAAGGTCTGGAGTCTCATTTCGAGGATTGCTTTACTTTGTGCTTCAGACAATTTGAATTTTTTCATCAAATTCTCGTGGGCTTCTTCTTTTGTTGGTGATTTTTTGATGGTTTCGATCACTTTGTCGATGTTGTCCATTGCGATCTTCAAACCTTCTAATATGTGTGCACGTGCTTTTGCGACCTTTAGTTCGTATTCAGTTCGTCTTCGGATGACTTCTTTTCTATGTTTGATGAAGTATTCTAGAACTTGTTTGATGTTTAGAATGTGTGGTTGAACCACGTCTACCAATGCAATCATGTTCATGTTGAACGATGTTTGTAGTTGGGTGAATTTGTACAATTGATTCAGGATCTTTTTTGGATATGCGTCTTTTTTGAGTTCGATTACTACTCGCATTCCATCTCTGTTTGATTCGTCACGTAGATCTGAAATTCCTAGAACTTTTTTGTCTCGAACTAGTTCCGCGATTTTTGTTACTAGATTTGCTTTGTTTACTTGGTAGGGGATTTCGCTAACTATGATTGCGTATCGTCCTCCTTTTTTCTCAATAATTTCTGTTTTTGCTCTTGTTACCATTCCTCCTCGACCTGTTGCGTATGCTGTTTTGATGTCTTCTATGTTGTAGATAATTCCTCCAGTAGGGAAGTCAGGGCCCTTGATGTGTTCCATCAATTCTTCGATTTCTAGATCTGGGTTGTTTGCTAATGCGATTGTTCCATCGATTACTTCTCCTAGATTGTGAGGTGGAATAGAGGTTGCCATACCTACGGCAATACCTGTTGTTCCGTTTAGCAATAGTTGTGGAAGTTTTGTTGGAAGAACTGAAGGTTCTTTGTATCGTCCGTCGTAGTTTGGTCTCCAATCGACTGTTTCTTTGTCTATGTCTGCGAGCATTTCGTCTGAGATCTTTTCCATTTTTGCTTCTGTATACCTCATTGCCGCTGCACTATCTCCATCGATTGATCCAAAGTTACCTTGTCCTCGGACAAGTGTGTATCTCATTGCGAAGTCTTGGGCCATTCTAACCATAGAGTCATATACTGCTGAATCGCCGTGTGGATGGTATTTTGCGAGAACTTCACCGACAACCGCTGCAGATTTTCGAAATCCTGAAGTGGATCTGAGGCCGATTTCGTTCATGGCAAAGAGAATACGTCTGTGAACTGGTTTCATACCATCACGAACGTCTGGAAGTGCACGAGATACGATTACGCTCATTGCGTACTCCAAATAACTTGTTTCCATCTCTGTTGTGATGCTTTGATCAGATATGTTATCTGCGAATTCTACGATTTCTGTTTGTGCTTCTTCTGGCTGAGTTTCTTCTGATTTGGTGTCCTCTGGTTTTGTGTCTTTTCCTTCTTCAGCGCCTTCGGCGTCTTCTTCAAAAAGAGATTGAGCATCTTCTTTTGGGTCTTGTTTCTCATCCTTTTTATTGTCGTCGTCTTTCTTTGGTTTGTTTTTATCTGCCACGGAATTACTGGTTACATAAATATTAAGGCATTTTGATAGATTTAGCCGGGCGGTATTTTAGCATAGATTTCCGCTTGGGATGTATGTTTTTTGGTTGAAATTCTTGACAAAAAGGAGTTTCCGGGTTGAAAAACTTCTCTAAATCTGTTAGAATAGTAAGATAAAGTTAAGTAAATTACAGGTTAATGACTAACGACGAAAAAACAAAAACAAAAGAAGCCGAAGTAGGTGGTGTTCAGCTACGTACTGAGAAACCCGTTTTTGATGAAACTGGTGGTGTTGTGGTAAAGGCGGAGAAAGCTGAGGTGAAGCCTGTGGTAAAGAAAGAGGCTGGTCATTCGACTGTTGCTACAATTACAAATCCTATCGATCGAATGAAGAAAGGAGTCTCAAAGCACATGCCTGCTGTCAAAAAGACAGTTTTGGACAAGCTTAAGGACTTTCTTTTGATCAACACTGCAAAAAACAAAAAGACAGTTGAGAAGGTTGATAAGGCTGATAAGTCTGAGGGAACTGTGAAGATTACTGCTGAAGATAGGAAAAAATATATTGAGGCTGAGAAGATCTATCAGGATGGATTGGCTTCGATCAAAGATTTGATTGCGCCTTCGTCAATGGAGATCAAATACGATTCGATCACATTGGATGGTATGTATGCGCGATCGTTTTATGTTTATTCATATCCAAGATATTTAAATACAAACTGGCTCGCTCCGTTGATCAATTTTGACGTAACGATGGATATTTCACAATTTATCTATCCGATCAATTCAGGATCAATCATGAAGACTCTCAAGAAGAAAGTTGCTCAAATGCAATCAAGTATGTCTATCATGGCGGAAAAGGGACAGGTTCGTGATCCAGCTCTTCAGACTGCTTTGCAGGATGCGGAGTCGCTTCGAACTTCTATTCAGCGTGGTCAGGAAAAATTCTTCCAATTTGCTCTATATTTCACAATCTATGCTGATAGTGAAAAGAAATTGGAAAAGGTTTCTAAACAACTTGAAAGTCTGCTTGCAGGTAAGCTCGTGATGACAAAAAGATGTCAGGTGCAAGCTGAACATGGATTCAATTCTACAATTCCACAGGCTCTTGATGAGCTTGATACAGTGCGAAATATGAATACTTCGCCGCTTTCGACTACATTCCCTTTTACTTCTAGTGATCTTACCTCGGATGAGGGGATTTTGTATGGAATCAATCGTCATAATGACTCGCTTGTGATCTTTGACAGATTCAATCTTGAGAATGCGAATTCGGTTGTGTTTGCGAAGTCTGGTGCGGGTAAATCGTACGCTGTGAAACTAGAAATTCTCCGAATGATGATGCTTGGAACTGACGTGATTGTTATCGATCCGGAAAACGAATATGAGGCTCTTTGTCAGACAGTTGGTGGAAATTATCTTAAATTAAGTTTGAATAGTGATAGACGAATTAATCCTTTTGAATTGCCAAAACCTATCGAGGGTGAGGAAGTCTTGCCTGGTGATTTGGTGCGGTCGGCTGTGATTAATCTTCACGGACTTATGAAGCTTATGTTGGGTGAAATGTCGCCTGAAGAGGCGAGTTTGCTCGATAAGGCTTTGTTAGATGTTTATGGTTTGAAGGGGATTACGATGGAAGTCACAGATCCTTCTGAATTTGAGCCGCCTACGATGGAAGATCTTCACAATATCTTGAGCTCTATGGAAGGCGCTGATAGTCTCGCTAAACGGTTGGAGAAATTTACGACAGGGTCGTTTTCAGGAGTCTTTAATAAGCCTACTAACCTTGATTTGACTGGAGGGCTTCAGGTTTTCTGTATCAGGGATCTTGAAGATGAACTAAGGCCAATTGCGATGTATATCATCTTGAATTACATCTGGGCGAAGGTCCGAAGTGAGATGAAAAAAAGGATTCTCGTTATCGACGAGGCCTGGTCTATGATGCAGCATGAGGATAGTGCGAAGTTCCTTTATGGACTTGTGAAAAGAGCACGAAAATACTACTTGGGTGTGACAACAATTACTCAAGATGTTGAGGATTTCGTAAAAAGTCCTCACGGAAAACCAATTATTACAAACTCTTCAATGCAGCTACTTTTGAAACAAGCTCCGGCTGCTATAGATGTTCTTGCTAAGATGTTCAATCTTACTGATGGAGAGCGTTATGTTCTCTTGAATAGTGGAGTTGGACAGGGACTTTTCTTTGCTGGAAATAAGCATGTGGCGATGCAAGTTATTGCCTCTTATATTGAGGACAAGATCGTTACTACAGATCCTGAACAGATCCTTGCTGCTAGGCAGAAAGATGCTGATTTTGATGCTGAGAAGGGTGAGGGAGAAAAAGAGTCTGAATAACCTTGAAATATGAGTGATATTGAAAAAAATGCGGAAGTTCTAATGGCCTCATCTCTGGAGGCTTCGGATGCTAATCCCGAGGATATTCGTGCGATGGCTCATGGCTTATTGGCGAGTTTTGTTGGAGATTCTAGGACTGAGGACACTGGTGATATGCCTGGTGAAGAGGTTGATACTACTGTTGATCAAATCTCGACTCAGATGAGGGGGTATTTGAGTGATCCTGATTCTGTTGTTGCATGTGATGGTGAAAAATTAGTTGGGCTTATAGGAGTAGAGCATCATGGAAAGACAAAGGATGGGCGGGAAATCCTTCAATTATCTAGAGGAAATGTTAATCCTGAATACAGAGATGCTCAGATTGGTTCAAGAATGTATGTGATGGTTATGGAGAATATCGCTAAAAAATATCCTGGTGCTGTCATTATTGGATTTTCTATGCAGAAGAGTGTTTATGAAAATCTTCAAGCGATTGGTTATAAAGAAATCTCTTATGAGGATTACGCTAGGCTTGTGGGATATGATGTTGATGAGTTTTTGTCGAACACCGATCGTTTCAAAAAAGATGGTTATGTGGCTCTAGCTTTGCCTCCTGAGGGATGGGATATGGAGGCTAATATTCCTGACAAGATTGTTGTTCCTGAGGTAACTGAGGTAACAAGTTTGCGTTCTAGGGCGTGGGGTGCAGTACGATCAGTAGTTCGATCTTTGAGGCGTTAAAACTCTTCATTTAGTGTGGTTGACTTCTAGGGGATTGTGTTTTAGTATGTCGTACTATTTAAGTAGGTTTTTTATGGGAAAATCATCAATAGATTATGTTTACGGAAGTCCTGAAGTTGTAGTTCCGCATGAAAATTTGCGGGAGCTTGCCCTGTCTTTGGTGGATGGATTTTCTGGGGATAATGGAGCTGTTATGGCTGAGGTTAAAAGATTGGGTGCGATTTATTCTGATGTAATAGATAGTCCAAATACTTTGTTGGCTTTTGAAGGAGAGCGATGTGTGGGGACTGGTTCTTTTTTTAAGGTTGGAGAGACTCCTGCTGGAAAAGAGATTCTTATGTTTACTAGGTTTTGTGTTCTTCCTGAGGCTCGTGGACAAATGGTGTCTGGGCATCTGGGAATTTCTTTGGTTCAGGATATAGCAGAAAGACATCCTGGGGCTTTGGTTTGTGGGACTCCTCATGGATTGTATGCTCGTAAATATTGTGAACAAATGGGGTACAAAGTTGCTTTGATAAAAGATTATTTTGAAATGGAAGGTGCTCCTGATTTTTTTGACGATGAATGGGCAATCTATATTGGTGACACAGAAGAAGGGCAGAATTTCTCCTACGATTCTCAAATTTTCGAACAATCAAAACCTCTGATCGCCGATGCAATCTCGAAAGTTTTTGGCAAAAAGGTTTTAGCTAAGGGGGTTTAAAACTCTTCCAATGCAGTGTCTAATTGCCAATCCTTAGTATCGGTGTTTTCAACGATTTGGTCTGGGGTGATTCCTTGTTTGTTGATGTCGCTGCCTTTTGGAGTGAGCCATTTTGAGACTGTGAGTTTGAATGCAGCTCCGCTTTTGTAGAACGACAATTCTTGGACGGTTCCTTTTCCAAATGTTTGGGTTCCGATGAGTTTTCCTCGGTTCCAATCATGGATGGCTCCGGCCAAGATCTCTGATGCGGAAGCAGATCCTTCGTTTACCAATACAACAACTTCATAGTCTGCGAGTTCGCCGCCTTCGGTGCTTGAATGGTAGATAGTTTTTTTGCCATCATTGTCTTCTAACATTACGATGTCTTTGGTCTCTGTAAAGAACATTTGAGCGATATCGATTGCGATATTGAGGTATCCTCCTGGGTTGTTTCGTAGGTCGAGGATAATACCGTCTACACCTGTTGTGTCGTTGATTTCTGTGGCTGCTTCTACCATCTCGTTGTATGTGTTTTCTGAGAATGTTCGCAGGTCGACTACAGCTACTGTTTTGCCGGCTTCTTCTTCAAAATAAACAGAAGCTGTTTTGTAAGAAATTGCTTCTCTAGTGACTGAGAACATATAGAGAGTTGAGTTTCGTTTTATTGTGAGTTTTACCGCAGATCCTGCAGGTCCCTTTATTAAATCTACTGCTTCTTCTATAGTCATTCCTTCTATGCTTTGGCCGTCGATTTTTGTGATAATGTCGTTTGGTTTGAGGCCTGCCTTTTCGGCTGGCGAGTTTTTGAATGGGCTGATGATTGTGATGTTTCCGTCTATTACTTCTACTGACATTCCGACACCTTCATAATTGGTGTTGAGTGTGGTTTTTGCGTTTGATTGTTTTGGTTTTGAAAAGACTGTGTATGGATCTTCCAAGTAATTAACAATTCCGTCGATGGCTTCATAAATCATTTCGGTTTCGTCGATTTCGTCCTGGTAGTAGTATTCTTTTTGGACTGCTGACCAGATGTCGAGAAGAACGTCAAAAGCTTCGTTATTTATTAGTGTTCTTTCTGTTGAATTAAAGTCTGTGCCGTTTTGGATCATTACTGTGACTTCTCCGTTTCCTTCTTTGAATTCAGAGATTTTGTCTAACATATAAGCAACGTATCCTTTGCTAACTGTCCTTGCTGCTCCTGCTTTTTCTGAAGTTAGGATTCCTAATTGATACGCTTTGTATGCGTATGGGGAGAATGTTCCTTCTGCTGTGATGTCTGTGAATGGGAAGTCGCTTTTGTCGAAGAATTTGTCGACACCTACTCCGAGAGTGTCGAATAGTTTAGTTATTACTCCTCTTCTTCTTAGGTGCCTGTTTGGTAAAAGTTTGGGGGTATATAGAGAGGGTCTTAGGATGTCTCTGTCGAGTGCTGTTTGGACGTATGGTGCGTACCAACTTGAATCAGTTGTGTCGAGATAGGGGAGTTCTATTTCAGATGAGAGCTCGGTTTCCGAAAAAGCAACGAGCATTGCGTAAAATTCTGTTGTTGTGATGATTTCGTTCCAGTTTGTTTCTAATTCCATCTCGCCAGGGAGTAAATCACCGTCTTTTAGGAAGTTTATTGAATTTTCGTATGCTGCAAAGGTTGTTTGAGAAAACAATACGGTTAGCAGAATTATTGCAATTTTCTTCATAATTATGAGGGGTGAATGAGGTATAAGGGGATGCAAAGATTTTTGCCAGGGCATTATACTCTTTTTTCTATTTATATGCATTTTTTGCACCTTAGGTCATTGAATAACAGGTTTAGATATGGTATAATATAAGGATTAAAATAGCATCTATGGAACAAAAAAAGATCGTCAATCAAGGTGAAAACTTCCAAAAGGAATTGAAGTCGAAAGACAGAAATTTCCGTCATGCCAAAAGTGTGATGAGGGCTGTTTTCTTTGGATTGGTTGCGATGGTTGTTGTTGGTGGAAGTTATTTTTGGGAGCAGTCTTCTGAGGTTTATAAAGGATCTGTTGTTGAAGTGTTGAGTTTTGAGGGAAATCGAATTGATGTTCCTGGAAATGCGTATTTTGTATCTGAAGGTGATGATGTTTCTAAAATTTTGGAGTTCAAACCTACAGAAGAAGGGTACGTGATTGAAATGGATGAAGGGCGTGTTTTTGGAAATTTCAATTCAAGTCTTTTGAAACCAAATATTCAGATCTCTGACAAGCTTGTTATCATTCCTACTTTCTCTAATTTTGATATCTCTTATGCGAAAGGAGTTGTGACTTTATCGAGTTTTGTTGGGAATACTTATGTTGGATTTATTGCTGGAGGAGGGGAAAGTGATGAGTATCTTGATGAATATTCAAACAAATTGAGCAATGTAATGATGGTTCCGTCTGGGATGCAGATTAGGGTTTATTTGGAAAAGATTGATTATAGAGTTGAGAGTTTGTTGCCGTTTAAATTGTTTAAGGAGTTTGGTTATTCTTTTATTTCTCCTAATAAATATAAGGAAGGTTTTATTGCGGGAAATTTGACTGGATCGGCTGAGTTCTCTGAGATGTTGAAAGATCTAAAGGGTGAAAAGTTTGAGCAAGAAATTCCTGAGGGAGTTTCTTCTGCTTTTGATGATTTTCTTCAAGAGAATCTGACTGTTGTAGAAGGGAAAAAGAAACAATTCTATACTGAAAAATTAGGGCGTCCTTTGTATGATGCTGTTTTGACTGAGGATAAAACTGCTCAAAGAGATGCGCTCGATATGTTTGGAGAAGCTTTGATTTCTTCTCATTCAGACATAATTGATAGTGATTTTTACAAAGATTTCTTATATGAATGGTATACGGATTTGGTGGTTTTTGATGGGTTCGATAGTGAGTATCAAGTTTTTACTGAGCTTGCCTCCCAGTCTCGAGATCATTTTGATAAATCTTATTTGTTCTCGATGCAGATGAGTCGGTTTGATGAGCCTTTGACTTCTGGAAAAAGTGTCAAAGATTCGTATGTTCAAATCTATCGAGGATTGAGCAAAATGTATGGATTTACGGATGACATTTCTCAATACAGAAAGTTCTTGGTTTTTTACAATCAACTTTTTGATTCGTTGTTGCTAAAGCATGCGGATCTATATGAAGAGGACTTGTTTGAAATGAAGTCTTCGCTTGAAGATGAACTTTTCGAGCTTTATACAAATGGAAATTCAAAGGAGGAGCTGAAGCAAAGTTTGGTAAAAAGAAAGATTGATTTCTTGAAGAGATTGAGGAAGTTCTTCTTTGATGGAGATTTGGCTTTGGATGATGCGAGAGGCGTGATGTCTGTATTGATTAGTAGTATTGATGATTATATGCCGGCGACAACTTCGCGAAATGCGATCATGGATTTGTTTGAGAAGGAATTAGATGATGCTGGTGATCTTTGGGGTTATCTCAATGATTACGAGTATTCTAAATCAAAGTTGTATGGATCTAGTCATAAAGAAAGATACCAAGTTTATCTTGAGGATCGTGACCATGTGTTGAGTATTTTGGACGTTCAAGAGGACATTTTGGGAGTGAATGTTGTGGATAATATTAGTCCTGCTGATGTGGTTCTTGAGGTTAAAGCGGCCTTGGAAGAAATCAGTGCGGTATCTGTAAAAGTTGAAATGGTATCTGATGTTCATCAGAGATTTGTGGCGGTATCTGCTGTGATTTCTGGTTACGCATTTAATGCTGATTATGATCGTGATTATGGAGTTTTGAAGGATGTTTATGCTTATGGAGAGCTTTTGACTTCAAAAGGAATTAAGCCTGATGGGCTCGAACGGCTTTTGGAAGGAGAGGTTGCTAAGGTTGTTGAAGAGGTTACTGAAGAAGAAGATATTGAGGTAAATGAGACGAATGCTCAGCTAATCGCAAAGTCTATTATTGCGAAGAAGATTTCTGGAGCTGGATTTGTTGCAAAGATTAGTGATGTGGAAATTGTTGATTCTGTGGAAGCTCATTATAGATTGAATAATATTTCTTTGGCGCAGGGCGGGAGTGCTGATGTTA